>Ga0163150_10000643_pt1 | contig 63736 bp, 45 predicted proteins | sample OliLakLV19P2IB_FD_148628 | JGI IMG/M metagenome (GOLD analysis project Ga0163150, IMG submission 148628) | Freshwater microbial mat bacterial communities from Lake Vanda, McMurdo Dry Valleys, Antarctica - Oligotrophic Lake LV.19.P2.IB | ecosystem: Environmental > Aquatic > Freshwater > Lake >...
GTTGGATCTCCACGCCTTCACCGGCGTGGCCCCATTGAAGCGAGTAGGTGGACGCGCGGCGCGTGACGTTCCGGTGGATCTCCACGCCTTCACCGGCGTGGCCCCATTGAAGCGCCTTCTTGCGGACGCGGCGCATGAACTGCATGCGCATCTCCACGCCTTCACCGGCGTGGCCCCATTGAAGCTTGAGCCACTCCGTGCCGCCGACGCGCGAGCATTTCATCTCCACGCCTTCACCGGCGTGGCCCCATTGAAGCACAGTCTGAATCTGTTCGTACAAATCAACGTCGAACATCTCCACGCCTTCACCGGCGTGGCCCCATTGAAGCAGGAGCAACCTCGCCCGCGCCATCCTCCTCGACGCCCATCTCCACGCCTTCACCGGCGTGGCCCCATTGAAGCTCATACAAGCCCGCCTCGAAGACCTCCGGCACCCCGCGATATCTCCACGCCTTCACCGGCGTGGCCCCATTGAAGCAGGAGCGACCTCGCCCGCGCCATCCTCCTCGACGCCCCATCTCCACGCCTTCACCGGCGTGGCCCCATTGAAGCGCCCCGGCGGCCGCGATGTCGTCGCGCGTCTTCGCCATCTCCACGCCTTCACCGGCGTGGCCCCATTGAAGCTCATAGTTGAGGGTGTTGCCATCAGCGCGGAGGGTGGATCTCCACGCCTTCACCGGCGTGGCCCCATTGAAGCAAGAAGAACGGCACGCCCGCGACGACGCATTGATCGATCTCCACGCCTTCACCGGCGTGGCCCCATTGAAGCACAAAGCGAGATACGGGATGCCTCCGCGTCGGCACACATCTCCACGCCTTCACCGGCGTGGCCCCATTGAAGCAAGATGTCGCTGTAAATACCCACTGCCGCTTCCATCATCTCCACGCCTTCACCGGCGTGGCCCCATTGAAGCCCGAAGGCGTCGCGCTTGCGGCGGCCGGCGGCGTTGATCTCCACGCCTTCACCGGCGTGGCCCCATTGAAGCAAACAGTGGGGCGAGTGGGTGCCCACCGACGACGACATCTCCACGCCTTCACCGGCGTGGCCCCATTGAAGCCGCGGAGAGGCCGGCGGTGCGGAGGAACTTGAGGAGGATCTCCACGCCTTCACCGGCGTGGCCCCATTGAAGCAACTTGACCGGCGCGGAGCGCGCCCTCGTCTATCAGCATCTCCACGCCTTCACCGGCGTGGCCCCATTGAAGCGGCTTGGCTGATTCTCGACGGCCGCAAGGCGGTTGAGATCTCCACGCCTTCACCGGCGTGGCCCCATTGAAGCCGGGGCATGTCGTGGACTCCGTGAGGAGGTGATGGGATCTCCACGCCTTCACCGGCGTGGCCCCATTGAAGCCCCGACAATGTCCTCTCGATCCTCACGCCGCCGCCGCATCTCCACGCCTTCACCGGCGTGGCCCCATTGAAGCGCGTCGGTGCAGTCCGCGTAGAAGTCGATGGCGCTGAATCTCCACGCCTTCACCGGCGTGGCCCCATTGAAGCGAGCAGGCCGCCGACTTCGCGCAGTGGTCCAACGTCATCTCCACGCCTTCACCGGCGTGGCCCCATTGAAGCACCTTCGATTCGAGGAGCTCGCGGACGGTGCCCTCATCTCCACGCCTTCACCGGCGTGGCCCCATTGAAGCGATCACCTCTCTCCCTCGATCGCCGACGTCGCCGTATCTCCACGCCTTCACCGGCGTGGCCCCATTGAAGCAGGCCGGTGGTCATTTTCCCGCGCGTCGTGTTGTTGGATCTCCACGCCTTCACCGGCGTGGCCCCATTGAAGCGCCCGCTACCCCATCATGATCCTCAAGGGCCCGTCGAATCTCCACGCCTTCACCGGCGTGGCCCCATTGAAGCGGTGCAGGGTATGAACGGCCAACCGCGAGCGTACAGCATCTCCACGCCTTCACCGGCGTGGCCCCATTGAAGCGTCGCTCACTGTGATTCCTTTCCGGCCTCGCGGCCTGCATCTCCACGCCTTCACCGGCGTGGCCCCATTGAAGCAATGTAACGGCTGATGGTGGCGCTCAGATTGGTGGCGATCTCCACGCCTTCACCGGCGTGGCCCCATTGAAGCTATGACACTGGCGCTGCGCGGTGGCAAAGGGTTTCATCTCCACGCCTTCACCGGCGTGGCCCCATTGAAGCAGGGTCGTAATGGTGCCGGTGCTCTTATGCGTCTGCATCTCCACGCCTTCACCGGCGTGGCCCCATTGAAGCGTCGAAGTGGAGCACAACGCCGACGATTCGCTGTTATCTCCACGCCTTCACCGGCGTGGCCCCATTGAAGCAATCCGCCCTTGGAATGGCTGACCACCTTCGCAACGTATCTCCACGCCTTCACCGGCGTGGCCCCATTGAAGCACGTACTGCCTACCGCAGTGGTCGAAAGGTCGCAAAAATCTCCACGCCTTCACCGGCGTGGCCCCATTGAAGCATGAACGTCGGGAAGCGTGTCGTCCCTGTCAGGCAGCATCTCCACGCCTTCACCGGCGTGGCCCCATTGAAGCGCATCGTTGTATGCCGTTGTGTCCGCCACCCTCGAAAGATCTCCACGCCTTCACCGGCGTGGCCCCATTGAAGCAGATCGTGGACGCGGTGCCGGCCGAGACGCCAGCGGCATCTCCACGCCTTCACCGGCGTGGCCCCATTGAAGCAATCCCTCCGTGTAAATCTTGTAGTTCTGCTGAACCATCTCCACGCCTTCACCGGCGTGGCCCCATTGAAGCACCGTCTACCCGCTCCCGCCGGCGGCCTGCTACATCTTATCTCCACGCCTTCACCGGCGTGGCCCCATTGAAGCGGCGTCGATGCACCACCAACCCCGGTGCATATGGGCGATCTCCATGCCTTCACCGGCGTGGCCCCATTGAAGCCCTTCCAGAATGGCGGAGAGCTTGGCTGCGTACTCATATCTCCACGCCTTCACCGGCGTGGCCCCATTGAAGCTACCGCGACGGCCAGATCGACGCGCTCACCGGCAAGATCTCCACGCCTTCACCGGCGTGGCCCCATTGAAGCCGGAGCGCTTCAGAGAACCCGACCTGCACCGCCTTGATCTCCACGCCTTCACCGGCGTGGCCCCATTGAAGCACCTACTGGCTTCCCGACGACCGCTCGAAACCGGAGAGATCTCCACGCCTTCACCGGCGTGGCCCCATTGAAGCCACTCACGCACGCCTTCGAGCGACATGGCGGCGCGATGATCTCCACGCCTTCACCGGCGTGGCCCCATTGAAGCTTGTCGGCGAACGCCGTCAAAAGGCCTTCAAACGCAATCTCCACGCCTTCACCGGCGTGGCCCCATTGAAGCGCGTCCTGCCCATGATGCGCGTTATCCGCCTGCGGATCTCCACGCCTTCACCGGCGTGGCCCCATTGAAGCAATCTGCCCCCGCGAGCCTGACCGATCGGCCCGCAACATCTCCACGCCTTCACCGGCGTGGCCCCATTGAAGCACAGCCACGCTTTCGGCTTACATACCCGTCTGCTTGATCTCCACGCCTTCACCGGCGTGGCCCCATTGCAGCATCAGGTCGTTCATCGCGCCGGCCACAGCGCGGCGAGATCTCCACGCCTTCACCGGCGTGGCCCCATTGAAGCCCAAACGCCGCGCCCTGTCGCATTGCCATCTCGACATCTCCACGCCTTCACCGGCGTGGCCCCATTGAAGCGCCCCGAGGATCTGCGGGCTGCCCGCCAGGTGATGATCATCTCCACGCCTTCACCGGCGTGGCCCCATTGAAGCACGTACCACGGCCCGTCCCCGTCCATGCCGGGAATCCAATCTCCACGCCTTCACCGGCGTGGCCCCATTGAAGCACCCCCGACCAGTCGAGCACCTGCATGTGCCCGCAGTATCTCCACGCCTTCACCGGCGTGGCCCCATTGAAGCCTCGCCTCCGGGCTGTGGATGGAACCACTCATCACGATCTCCACGCCTTCACCGGCGTGGCCCCATTGAAGCCGCACCACCTGCTTCGCGACGCCATCGCCGAGATCGACATCTCCACGCCTTCACCGGCGTGGCCCCATTGAAGCTGACCGCACCGCAAACACTTTGAAAGGCAAAGCCATGATCTCCACGCCTTCACCGGCGTGGCCCCATTGAAGCTCTGATTCGTCGTGCTCATCTGATTGCTCCTCTGGCTCATCTCCACGCCTTCACCGGCGTGGCCCCATTGAAGCATCATCTTTCCGGTTCGGTCGGTGATGATCTGTGGGTATCTCCACGCCTTCACCGGCGTGGCCCCATTGAAGCACGTAGGTCGACGTGCCGGCCGTTCCGATGAGCGTTATCTCCACGCCTTCACCGGCGTGGCCCCATTGAAGCGAAAACCCACACAGGCCATCGACCTAAATCACTCCGATCTCCACGCCTTCACCGGCGTGGCCCCATTGAAGCCATTACCCGGCCAGCGCCTAATGGTGGGACGTCCCTATCTCCACGCCTTCACCGGCGTGGCCCCATTGAAGCGTGAGCGTCTTCGTCGATTCCGTCCACGTCCATCTCCACGCCTTCACCGGCGTGGCCCCATTGAAGCGAGCAGTTCCTTGTTGGACTCGGCGAGGGCGGCGGTCATCTCCACGCCTTCACCGGCGTGGCACCATTGAAGCTGGAACGTCGTGTGCTCGGCCGGCGGTGAAGGCGCGATCTCCACGCCTTCACCGGCGTGGCCCCATTGAAGCAAGTCGAGGGCGATGCTCATCGCGGCCCTCCCGCTGCGGCTCCATGTCAGACGCCCGTTGGCACAAGATGTCAGCGGGCGTTTTTGCTTGGCGGGGCGCATGCGAACCGGCGGGGCGAGGACCATCGGGTACAACGTCCGATTGTGCGAAAGGTTGCGGCCGCGGGAGAGGGGACAAACGGACTCTCTTGCCGGTGGAAAGCGTCCGCGACGCTTGGCGTCGCGCCTCCCCGTTAGTACCACGTCTCACTTTGCCATATCCTGTTTTGACCGGAAAATACTCTCGGCGCCCGGCGCCTTGCGATTTTCGAGAACCATGTCCGATCCCTCTTCACAACCTGATGACGCTCACGGCGCCACCGCGATCCTTGAGGCGGCCGGTGAGATCCCCGCGTCGCGCCTGATGGTCCTGATGTTCACCGACGCGGTCAGTTCCGTCGACATGAAGCGGCGCATCGGCGACGCCGCTTATGCCCGGCTGATTAACCGGCACGACGCCATCTTCAAGCAGATCATCGCGACCACCGCCCGGGCCGAGCTTCTCAAGGACGTCGGCGATGGGTTCCTCGCTCGCTTCGTCGCGCCCAGCGACGCGGTCAACGCGGCCTTGCGCTTTCAATACATGCTGAATACCGGCGACTGGCAGCCGGAGAAGCTGCGTGTCCGCGTCGGGCTGCACCTGGGTGAAGTCACCGAGATCGACGCCGACATGGATGGCCAGCGCAAAGTCGTGGGCCTGCCCGCCGACATCGCGGCCCGCATCATGAACCTCGCGCAGGGCGGGCAGATCCTTCTTACCCGCGCCGCCTTCGACAGCGCCCGCCAGAACATCCGCCAGCACCCGACGATGCCCGGCCTTGTCACGGCGTCCGGGGGCGTGCCAGAGATCAAGTGGATGGCGTACGGCCGGTACCTCGTCAAGGGCCTCGACGAACCGATGGAGGTGTTCGAGGTCGGCGCCGAGAACATCGCGCCGTTCACCAAGCCGCCCGACAATGAGAAGGCTAAACATGCTTATTCCGCGGAGGAAGAGGAGACATTGGGCTGGCGTCCCGCGGCGGGGTTGATGATCCCGCGCCGGCCCGGCTGGGTGCTCGACCGCAAGCTCGGCGAGGGCGGCTTCGGCGAAGTTTGGCTCGGCAGGCACGGGCGGACATTCGATCACCGCGTGTTCAAGTTCTGCTTCGATGCCGAGCGATTGCGCTCCTTCAAGCGCGAGCTGACGCTGTTCCGTTTGATCCGCCACGCCCTCGGCGAACGCAAGGACATCGCGAAGTTGTACGAGGTCCAGCTCGAAGCGCCGCCGTATTTTTTGGAGAGCGAGTTCAGCGAGCAGGGCAACCTCGCCGACTGGAGCGAAACGCAGGGCGGCATCGCCAAGGTGCCGATGGAACTGCGGCTGGACATGGTGGCCCGCGTCGCCGAGGCGGTGGCGGCGGCGCACTCGGTGGGCATCCTGCACAAGGACCTCAAGCCCACCAACATTTTGATTCGCAAGGACGAGAGCGGCACGCCGCGCCCGGTGCTCGCGGACTTCGGCATCGGCGTGGTCACCGACACCTCGCGCTTGAGCGACCTGCGGATGACGACCGGCTCGGGGTTCACCGAGACGGTGATGGCCGATGCGGAAGCGAGCCGGACGGGCACGCGCATGTACGCGCCGCCGGAGATCCTCGCGAACAAGCCGTTCACGGTGCAGGGCGATGTGTACGCCCTGGGCGTGCTGCTGTATCAAATGGTGGCCGGCGACCTCGATCGTCCGATCGCCGCCGGCTGGGAGCGCGACATCGAGGACGAGATGGTTCGGCAGGACATTGCCGACTGCGTCGAGGGCGATCCGCGCCGCCGGCTGGGCACCGCGGCGGAGTTGGCGAAGCGATTGCGCGAGCTGCCGCAGCGGCGCGAGGCGAAGGCCCGCGAGGCCGAGGCCGCGGCGGCGCAGCGGCGTAAGAAGCGGCTGACGCGCTGGGCGGTGGCGGGGGCCGTCGTGATGGCGGCGATCGCGACGGTCATGGCGGTCGGCTTCGTTCGCGAGCGTAACCTGCGCGACCGCGCCGAGGCGGCGGAGCTGGAGGCGAAGGACCTGCGCGTGAAGGCGGAGATTGCCGCCGAGCGGGCGAACGTGCTGTCGTCTTTCTTCCGCGCCATGCTCGAGTCGGCGAACCCCAACAACGCGAAGACCGGCGAGGTCAGCGTGAAGCAGTTGCTCGACGACGCCGCCGAGGGCGCCAAGCAGCGGTTCCACGGCGACCCGCTGGTGCAGGCGGAGATCATGCACACGCTGGGCGTCACCTACGGCGCGCTCGGGCAATGGACCAATGCCGAGAAACAATTGTCGGCCGCGGCGGAAACTCGGCGCGGCAAGCTCGGCGAGAAGAGCGCCGACACGCTGGCGTCGATGCACCACTTAGGCACCGCCCTGACAATGCTCAACCGCACGGCCGAGGCCACCGAGCTCAAGCGCAAGGTGCTCGCCCTGCGCCGCGAGGTGCTTGGGGCCAAGCACCGTGACACGCTCGCATCGATGGACAGTCTCGCCCAGTCGCTTTACTACTCCGGCGACCGCGCCGAGGCGGAAAGGATGCGCCGCGAGGTGCTCGACCTGCGCCGGACGGAACTCGGAGAGGATGACCCCGACACGCTGGCGTCGATGTATGCGCTGGCGCAGATGGCGATGGACCGCAAGGAGTTCGCCGAGGCGGAGACGATGCACGAGCGCGTGCTGGAGCGCCGCCGGGCCAAGCTGGGCGATCAGCACAGCGACACGCTCGTCTCGCGCACCAGCCTGGCCCGTGTGCTGGCGAGCCTCGGCAAGCACGCCGAAGCGGAGGAGACGCTCCGCAAGGTGGTCGAGATGCAGACCAAGCGCTTCGGCCCGGACCACCTCACGACGCTCTCGACGCGAAACGCCTTGGGGTCGTCGTTGCTGGAGGCGAAGAAGCCCGCCGAGGCGGAGACCATCCTGCGCGACGTGCTGGCGGTCCAGCAGAAGAGCGACCTGCCGCGCGACCACTGGTCGACGCTGCGGACGAAGCAGGGGATCGCCGACGCCTTGGCGATGCAGGACAAGCACGCGGAAGCGGAGACGATGTACCGGGACGTGCTATCGGCACGGACCCGCGCCCCCGGCGGCGAGCGCAGCCGGATGACGATCGAGACGATGCGGGCGCTGGCTAACGTGCTCGACAAGAAGGGGAAGAAGGACGAGGCGGCGGAGCTGCGGGCGAGCGCGGAGGATGCGGAGAAGCAGGGGAAGGGCGGGCGTTAGAGTGGGGGCCGCACAGATTGAGAACGCAGTCGGCGATTAATCGGCTAGCTCTACGTGGGGATAACGTCTGATCTTGCCGTCTGACGTTAATAGCGTGCACTTCAGTATCCTCGATGTCGCCACGATGAGCTCATCGGCCGGGTCTTTGTGGAAACCAGCGGGTAACCGCGTCGATTCGATCACTATGGCCGGAGACAGATGTTCGATCTTGATGCCCGGATAGGCAATCGCTTTCGCCATCCACTCGTCGATCGGAAGCTCGATCAACATCGCTCCCGAGGCCGCTTTTTTCGCGACTTCCCAACATGAGATCGCGCTGACGACGAGCCCCGTAGATTCATGCAGTGACAGTAACGTCCGCTGTGCTTGCGAAAGCTCGTGCGGCGCCCCGACCCACCAAACCCAGATGTGCGTGTCAATCACAATCACCGCGGCGCGTCCCAATCGGCGTCGATAGGCTCAAAGGGATCGTCGTAACGCAACACCGTTCCGCGGAGCGGATACCGGGGGTCCGAATTAGTGTGCCAATCCGTATGGTGCACCGCCGGCGACAGCGGATCATCGTCGCGAAGGATGGAGGCGCGAAGGGGGTAGCGATCACTGGTTTGATTATCGTCAGGGCCCGATGCTGCTCCGCGCGGCTTCACCGTGATCTCCACGTCATGACCGATCCACTCGCGCAACTGCGGCAGGTGGAGCGTTTCCGACTCAATGTGCGTGGTGATGTGCAAAGGCTTCATGGATTCATTATAGCCCCACCACGCTGAACCCCGTATCAACGTGGATCGTCTCGCCGGTGACCGCGCTGGAAAGGTCGCTCAAGAGATAGACCGCCGTGTCGCCGACCTCTTCGCCGTCGAGGTTGCGGCGGAGCGACGCTTTGTCGGAGTGTCGCTTGAGCATTTCCTGAAAATCGCCGACGGCGGAGGAGGCGAGGGTGCGGAGCGGGCCGCCGGAGATGGTGTTGACGCGGATGTTTTTCTCGCCGAGTTCCCACGCGAGGTAGCGGGTGGTGTGCTCCAGGGCGGCCTTGGCGACGCCCATGATGTTGTAGCCGGGGATGACTTTCTCGCCGCCGTAATAGGTCATGCTGATGATCGACCCGCCGCCGCTGGGCTTCTGCTTGTCGGGGTCGGCCGAAGCGACGGCGGGCGGCATGATCTTCGCGGCCCGCTGGGCAATCGCCACCAGGCTGTAGGCGCTGATGTCCAAAGCGAGCGTCCAGGCGGCGCGGGTCGTGGTGTGGAAGTTGCCTTTCTGGAGGAACTGCCGGTCGGCGAAGGCGATGGAGTGCACGACGAAATCGATCGTGCCCCAGTCGGCGGCGAGCTTCGCGAACACCGCGTCGAGGTCCTCATCCTTCATCGCGTCGCAGGGCATCAGCCAGGGGTCCTTGACGCCCAGCTCATCGAGCGCCCCCCGGCAGCGGCGCTCCATCTTGCCCTTGTCGTCCGGCAGGTGCGTGAACGCGCAGGTGCCGCCCGCGGCGACGATCTGCTTGGTGATGAAGGTGGCGTAGGAACGGTCGTTGGCGATGCCGAAGACGATGCCGCGTTTGCCGGTGAGAAGGCCCATGGAGTTTTCCAATCAGTAGGCAGTAGGCAGGAGGCAGGAGGCAGTTCAAGAAAGCGAGCCGTCACGTCCTCGTGCACGGCGCGTTGCTGCAAGCGGGGGAGGTTAGCAGATCAATGATTCCATGAAAAACCCCGCGTGAGGCGCGGGGTTCTGTGGTGGGGTGTTCGCAATTTCGTCTGGGGGAGTGCGAAGCCGCAAACGGCTTGGACGCGGGCGGCTTGATTAGCGGTAGAACTCGACGATCAGGTTCATGTTCACGTCGAACGGAATCTGATCGGAGGTCGGGACGGCGTTGATGTTGGCGGTGAGCGTGGAAGGGTCGAAGCTCATCCAGCCGGGGACCTGGTGGCCGGCGAGGGATTCGAGGTTGTCGCGGACGAGCTTGTGGATGCCTTCGCGGAGGGTGATGGTGTCGCCGACGGAGAGACGGAAGCTGGGGCGGTCGGTCTTACGGCCGTTGACGAGCACGTGTCCGTGAGCGACGATCTGACGGGCGCCCCAGACGGTGCGGGCGAAGCCGAGGCGGCGGATGACGTTGTCGAGCCGCTGCTCGAGGAGGCGGAGCAGGGCCTCACCGGTGTTGCCCTTGGCGCGGCCGGCCTCTTCCATGGTCTTGCGGAACTGCCGCTCGAGCACGTTGTAGTGGTAGCGGAGTTTCTGCTTCTCGTTCATGCGCACGCCGTAGTCGCGCAGGCGGCGGCCGCGGTAGCCGTGGACGCCCGGCGGGTTGAGCTGGCGCTTGCTGGTGTGCTTGGGGATGTCGGCGATGGGGACGCCGACGCGACGGGAGAGCTTGACCTTGGGGCCGGTGTAGTTGGCCATGATTGTTCCCTCGCGGTAAGGCGGGGGCTCCAGTGAGGCGTTGGCCGCGGCTACGGCTGCCTCGGGTTAAAGGAACTTCAGGAGGGGCGCTCCTGCGGAATCGAGCCGGGCATTAAAGCAGAAGGGGGCGAATCGGTCAAGTTTACGGCGAGCGGGCAGGGCAATCGGGCAATCGCATGAACCGGTGCCACGGGTCGGCTTTGCGACCCGTGTCCTCACGCACGGGTAGCCGCGCCGACCCGTGGCACCCCCGATCGGCCACATGCGATTGATCCGCGAGCGTGCGCTTTGACCGACAAGGTGGCCGGCGTCACCCGTATCCTCATCAGTGTTGCCGGGAATCAACACGCGGCGCAGATGGATGGGGGTCTGTCATCGCGGCTCCGTTCGCTCGGAAGCAAGAATCGGCGTGAGTTCAGGGCTCTTTGAGGCGATCGCCGGCGCGGCCCGCGTGACGGCTCGGCCCGGCACACCCTTCGCTTGATGTACGACATGAGGACCAGAGCGACCCATCTCGTGATGCTGGCGATGCTCGCGGCGGCGTTGCTGGCCGGTTGCCAGAGCGCCCCGCCGGCGGCGAAGCCATCGCCGGCGCCGTCCCCGGCCGGGCCGCGCGAGGGGTATCAGCGGCCGCGCAACCCGTACTTCCTGCCCCGGCCGATCCTCGCGATGGAGCCGCAGGGGATGCGGCAACTCGCCACCACCGGCGGCGGCGACCTGCGCTGGTACGACGGCCGCAACGATGCCCAACTCTCCGTGCGGTCGGGTTATCAATCGTCCACGTTCGAGTCCGTCTACACGACTACCTACGACCACCAATACCAGCACGGCGGCCAGGTCCGCGACCATTACTCGCAGTGGACCCGCAAGGGCAGCGTGAAGGAAGCAGTGCGGTGATTTGAAGGGAGGGCGAGGCTCCCGCCGAGCCATTCAATTGCGAGGCTTGAAGCCGAGCAATTGAAAATCGCGGGACCGACGTTCAATCATCATTAAGAGTTCATCGCGCAAGTTTCGCTTCCTCGGCCCGCGGACGGGCCTCCCGCGCGAACGGCTCGGCGGGAGCCTCGCCCTCCCATGGCTTACTGCCTACTGCCGCTTTCGCTTCTCCCACTCCGCTTTCCCCTTTCATCGCTATTCCTTAACATTCCGGCGTGGCCACCACCGCGCATGTGCAATCCGCCATCACTCGCTTCCGCGCCATCGTTGGCGACGACGCGGTGCTGTCGAACCGTGATGAGATGCTGGTGTACGAGTGTGACGGCTTTCCGATTGCCAAGGGGCTGCCCACCTGCGTCGTGTTTCCGACGACGACGCAGCAGGTGGCCGACTGCGTGAGGGTCGCCATTGAGTTCGATCTCCCGATCATCCCGCGCGGCAGCGGCACCGGGCTGGCCGGCTCGGCGGTGGCCTACGGCGAGGGTGTGCTGCTCACCACCAGCAAAATGACGGGCATCGAGTTCGTCGATGTGAAGAACCGTTTCGCCGTGGTGCAGGCCGGCGTGCGCAACCTCGCGCTGTCCGACTTCGTCGCCGCGACGGGCCTGCGCTTCTCACCGGACCCGTCGAGCCAGCGGGCCTCGACCATCGGCGGCAACTTCTCGACCAATGCCGGCGGCATCAACACGCTCAAGCACGGCGTCACCACCAACCACATCCTCGGCGTCGAAATGGTGCTCGCCGACGGCACGGTTTACACCACGCGCATCGTCGAGGGTGATGCCCTTTACGACGGCGTCGGCGCCGACCTGCCCGGCCTCCTCTGCGGCAGCGAGGGCACCTTCGGCATCATCACGAAACTCTGGTGCCGGCTGGTGCCCAGCCCCAAGAACTTCCGCACGTTTTACGCGGTCTTTAACTCCACCCACGACGCCTGCAAGAGCGTCTCCGACGTCATCGCCGGCGGCATCGTGCCCACCTCGATGGAGATGATGGACGGCGAGATGATCCGCATCGTCGAGGCCGCGTTTCACTTCGGCTTCCCCACCGATGCCCAGGCGCTCTTGCTGTTGGAAGTCGACGGCGTCGATGCCCTGCTCGATGAGCAGATGGCGTCGATTGTCGAAATAGCGAAAGCGAATAATGCCCGCGACATCACGCTCTGCGCCGACCCGAAGAGGCGCGTCGAGTTGTGGAGCGCGCGAAAGAAGGCGTTCGGCGCCATCGGCCGGGTGAGCCACAGCTACTGCACGCAGGACGCCTGCGTGCCGCGCTCGAAGCTGCCGGAGGTGATGGCGCACGTCGCCGAATTGGGCAAGAAGTACGGCATCCGCATCACCAACGTCTTCCACGCCGGCGACGGCAACATCCATCCCATCATTCTCTTCGACGAGGACAAGCCCGAGGAAGTGCAGCGCACGCTGCGGCTCTCGGAAGAGATCCTCGAATACTGCATTACCGTCGGCGGCACCATCACCGGCGAGCACGGCGTCGGCGTCGAGAAGCTGCACCTGATGGACAAGATGTTCAACCCCGCGACGATCGACACGTTCAAAAAGATCAAGGCGACCTTCGACCCCGACCACCGCATCAACGACGGCAAGCACATCCCCAGCGACCGGCTGCACATCGAACTGCTGACACCGGTGACCCCCGGAAAAAACCAGGCGGGCGGGGCGCTGGTGACCCAGGTGTAGAACAGCCGCCGCCGCTACTTGTCCGCGGTCAGTTTCAGCAGCAGGATCGACGGCGCGGCCACCTTCCGCGACCAGCGCGCGTCGCCCGCCTCGATTTTGCCGCGATCGATCACCTCGAGGTCGCGCTGCTGATCGACCAGCATCGCCTCCCATTTCGTCGCGCCTTTCCACGGCAGGTTCGCGATATTCAGCGACACCGCATCCCGGTCGCCGCGCAGGTTGCTGATCAGCACGGTCACCCGCGAACCGTCCTTGTCCTTCCCCGCGGCGATGGCGAAGCGGTCCGACTGATCCGGCGCCACCTCGATGCGCTGCGGCGCGTCGAGCAGGGCGCGAAACGCCTTCATCGCGAAGAACGTCTTCTTCGGGGCGCCGTGCTCGGTGAACAGGCCGAACGGGCTGTTGTCGCCGCTGTAGTAGTTGCCCACATCGACCGGCGCGTCCTGCAAGTCGATGAGCACGCAGGCGGCGAACGCCGCGCCCTCGGCGCCGTTCATCCGCTCGTACCACTTGTGCCGGGCGAGGCCCTGATTCTTCCCGAGCATCGGCGACCAGTCGTCATCCGGCAGGTAGTTCCATTCGTTCAGGTGAATCTCCGTCTTCTCGAACCCGTGGCTGTCGAGCCACTGGCGGATCCCTTTCGCCTTCCTCCGGTACTCGGTCGGGTCGTTCGTGTAGGTGTGCCAGGAGAAAAAATCGAGCGGTGCCTTGTGCTCCCTGCACGCGGCGAGGAGGCCCTCAAGAAACTTCGTAGGTTCGTACTTCCCGTCGGCCACCTTGCCCACGTGTCCCACCGATGGTCCGCCCACTTTCAGTTGCGGATACTTCGCCTTGATCGCCTTCGCGGCGGTCACGTACAGCCGGTGATAATCCTCATCGCTCCCGCTCCACATCGCGGGGCGGTTCTCCGGCTCGTTCCAGACCTCCCAGTATTGAATGTTGTATTTGAATCCATCGGCCCAGCCCTCGTTGTAGTGCCGGATGATGCCGAGGCAGGCCGCCGCCCATTTGTCGTAGTCGGCAGGCGGGTGGACGTGATACTTCCGCTTGCCGTGCTCGATGCTCTCGCCGAGGCGGTAGACGATGGTGCTGCCGGTGTCGATGATGGCCTTGATGTAGTCATCCGTCTGGCGAAACGTGTAGCTCTTAGGCGCCTGCGGGTCGGCGTCGAGGTTCGGGAAGATCGCGTGAATGTCAACGATGTCTGGCCGAGGCCACTCGCTGTCGTGCAGCCGCGCGGAGGGGACATTGATCTCTTTCCAGTAGCGCGACACATCGACGACCTCGCCGTCGTTGAGCGGGCCGTTGTTGACGCCGTGCAGGGCGCGGAAGGTGCCGGCGGTCTGGGCGCAGTCGATCTTGAACTCGGCGGCAATGATCGGCATCGCCAATACCATTGCGGCGGAAATGAACGTGAGCGTTTGAGGCATGCGGAGGAGGAAAGGCATTTATTTAGGAAAGCAGGAAAGGAGGAAAAAGAAAAAAACATGGAGTTAAAGGCGCGGATGCAAAAGGTATGTTTAACGACCAATCAAAACTCTACTCTTCCTTCCTCATTTCCTCCTTTCCTGCTTTCCTAAATAAATGATGGCCATCGGCCAATCACGCGTCACCGTTCAATTGCCCTTAGCCAGCGCCCCATCGCCATGATGGGGAAGTAGAGCCGGTAGAGGTGATAGCGAAGATAGAACACTTTCGGGAAGCCGGTGCCGGTGAACCAGTCTTCGGTCCAGGTGCCGGTGGGCAGTTGCGACTTGCAGAGCCACAGCAGGGCGCGCTGCACGGCTTCGTCGCGCGGGCCGGTGAAGGCCATCAGCGCCATCGCGGCCCAGGCGGTTTGGCTGGCGGTTGATGGACCGGTGCCCATGAGCGCGCGGTCTTCGTAGGTGTTGGCGGTTTCGCCGAACGAACCGTCGGATTGTTGCACGCTCTTGAGCCAGCGGGCGGCCTGCTTGAGCCACGGCTCATCCATGTGCACGCCGACGTTTTTCAGGCCGCAGACGACCTGCCAGGTGCCGTAGATGTAATTCACGCCCCACCGGCCGAACCAGCAGCCTTCGCGCTCCTGGTGCGAGCGGATGAAGGCAACGGCCCGGTCGATGGCTCGCGTGCCGGTGCGGAAGCCGTGATGGCCGAGGCACTCGAGCGTTCGGCCGGTGATGTCGGGGCACGACGGGTCCTGGATCGCGTTGTGGTCGGCGAAGGGGACGGATTCGAGCAGGCCGCGATGCCGCGTGCGGTCGAAGGCCGCCCAGCCGCCGTCATCGTTCTGCATCGCGAGCACCCACTTGACGCCGCGGGTGGAGGCGGCGAGCAGAGAGTTCCGAGTTCCGAGTTCGGAGTTCGGAGTTGGGACCCTATTTACTTCGTCACTTCGTCTCTTCATCACTCCGTCACTTCCGCCCGCCATCTTCTTCAGCGCCATCGCGACCATCACCGTGTCGTCGACATCCGGATACCACGGGTTGTTGTATTCGAAGTACCAGCCGGAGGGCTCCACCTTGAGCGCGACGTTGTCGACCCAGTCAACCGGCTTGCGGCATTCCTTGCTGAGAAGGAACTCGGCGCAGCGGGCCAGCGGTTCGTCGCGGTGATCGAAACCTGCTTCGGTCAAAGCATAGGCGGCGATGCCGGTGTCCCAGATCGGCGAGAAGCACGGCTGAATGCGAATCTGCTGCTTCGCCTCGTCGACGATCATCAGGTCGTCGAGGTCCTTGTGCGCTTTTTTGATGAACGGGTGATCATCCGGCCAGCCCATCACGCGCAGCGCGATCAGGATGTAGACCATCGGCGGAAAGATCGCCCCGAGGCCGTCGGACCCTTCGCAGTGCTCGACCATCCAGTCGCACATTTTCTTCATCGCCCGCTGCCGCAGCGGGGTGCCGAGCTTGTCGACGATTTTGAGGGCGCGGTCGACGAGGAGGAAGATTTTCGACCAGAAGGGCGAGCCCGCGTTGGTGGCGACCAGCTTGTGGCGCAGCTTCTGATCGAGGTAGAGCTCGTCGATGCCTTGCGAAGCCGCAATCGGCCGCAGCGGTTTCCTGGTCACGACGATCGACAGCGGCAGGATCATCGTCCGCGTCCAGGCGCTGACGTGCGGCAAACTGAAGTAAAACCACTTGGGCAGGTACATGATCTCGGGCGGGATCGACGGGCACGCCGAGAAGCGGACCTGTCCGAGGCAGGCAAAGTAAAACTTCGTGAAGCTGTTGCACGTCTCCGCTCCGCCGAGCTCGAGGATGCGCTGGCGGGCGCGCACCATGTGCGGCGCGTCCGGCGAATCGCCCATCAGCTTCAGCGCGAAGTAGCCCTTCACGCACGCCGAGATGTCCGGCCCGCTGCCGGGATACTGTCCCCACGTGCCGTCCTCGCGCTGTTGCGCTCTTAGGTAGTTCGCCACCCACGGCAGGCGAACATCGTGCTCCTGTTGCACGATCCACTTCAGCAGGATGTACTCCGACTGAAGAATGGAATCGCCTTCGAGCTCGGCGCACCAGTGGCCATCGGGCTTCTGAAGCGACAGCAGATGATCAACGGCCAGGTCGAGATGCTCCCGCATGGTGGCGCGGAGATCAACCTCCGCTTGAGCGGATTCAGTGGCGCGGCCGATGGCGGGTGCGACGGCGGTCAGCATGGGCGGGGGATTCCGAGACGTCCAGGCGTGCGACGCTGGAATGTAGCAGATCGCGCCGCTCTACCAAAGGCTGCCGACGGCGGTGATGGGTGGCACTGACAAGCGCAGTCCGCGGAGCTTGTCAGTGTGCTTGCCATCCTGTCCACTCTCACTGACAAGCCCTCCGAGCAGGCCTTGTCAGTGCCACCCCACAACCACATGCCCTCTGTCCGGTCGAGTATATTGTCCGCCTTAAATCTTCCCGCCGCCGCGCGCGGCACCGGACGCACACCTCCATGATCCGCTTTGCCCTCACGATCTTCCTCAGCGCGTTCCTCTTGTTCCAGGTGCAGCCGCTGATCGGCAAGTACATCCTGCCGTGGTTCGGGGGCACCAGCGGCGTGTGGACCACCTGCCTGCTCTTCTTCCAGATCGTGCTGCTCATCGGTTACGCCTACGCCCACTTCCTCGGCAAGCTGCCGTGGAAGCGGCAGGCGGCCGTGCATCTCGTGCTGCTCGCCGTCGCCCTCGTCTTTCTTCCCATCGAGCCGGCGCAACACTGGCGGCCCGTCGATGGACACGCGCCGACCCTGCGCATCCTCCTGCTGCTCGCCGCCACCATCGGCCTGCCGTACATGGTGCTCTCCTCCACCGGCCCGCTCCTGCAAAACTGGTTCAGCGCCACCTACCCCGGCCGGTCGCCGTATCGCCTCTATTCGCTCTCGAACGTCGGCTCGCTGCTGGCCCTGATCACGTTTCCGATCTTCGTTGAAACGAACCTGTCACGACAGTATCAGGTGTGGTCGTGGTCGATCGGTTTCGGCGCGTTTGCGCTTTGCTGCGGCTGGTGTGCGGCCGCAATGATTCGGCGGAAGGATCCGGTCCCCCTCCCTCTTAGGGAGGGGTTAGGGGAGGGTCGCGCCGAAAGTGCTGCGGCAAATGTGCGCACGCATGTTGACGCAACCCTCCCCCCGCCCCTCCCTGGGAGGGAGGGGAGTAAGGCGCGGCCATCGCCCGCCGTCATCACCATGTGGCTGCTGCTCTCCGCCGCCGGCTCCGCGATGCTGCTGGCGACGACCAACCAGCTCACCGCCGAGGTCGCGGTAGTGCCATTCCTCTGGGTCATCCCGCTGGCGCTCTATCTCGTCACCTTCATCATCTGCTTCGACAACGAGCGCTGGTACAGCCGGACGGTGTTCGGCTCGATGCTGCTGCTCTCCGCCCCCATCGCCATCGTGCTGCTCTATCAGGGCGTCAGCGCCCACCTCTGGCTCCAGATCACCGGCTACAGCGGCTGCATGTTCGCCTGCTGCATGACCTGTCACGGCGAGCTGGTGCGCTCCAAGCCCGACCCGAAATATCTCACGCTCTTTTACCTGCTCATCTCCGCCGGCGGCGCCCTCGGCGGGCTCTGCGTCGCGGTGCTGGCGCCGCTGCTGCTCAACGGGTATTACGAGTACCACTTCGCGCTCTTCGCGGCCGTCGCCATGACGATCGTCGCATGGGCCCGCGCCGGCATCGTGAGTCGCTCGACCGGTGCGCTGAGCCTCTGGCCGTATATCGCCGCCGCCGTCGGCGTGTCCGTCGCGGGCATCGCCACCGCCGCCGCCGCGAGCAACGCGATTGCCACCTGGCCGTGGCACGAGCCGATGGCGTTTCTCGCCGACGCCTGGACGGTGGTGAAGGAGCAGACACCGGCCGTCCTCGGCGGAGCGCTGGGCGTCATCGGCCTGATCATCCTCGCCGCCCTCGGCGACCGCCTGCGTTCGAGCTGGGGCGACCGGCCCGCGTTCGGCTTCGCCGGCCTCGCCGTCGCCGCCGTCATGCTCGGCGTCGCCCTGCTCGTGCAGGCCGGCAAATCGCACGATGAGTCCATCTACACCGCCCGCAACTTCTACGGCGTTCTCCACGTCGAGGTCGAACCCGATTGGAACATTACTTACGACGACGCCGCCGGCAACCCCGTCGCCGAGGACCTGGGGCCGCAGCACAAGCTCGTCCACGGCCGAATCATGCACGGTTTCCAGTTCCGCAAACCCCCGCAGAGCGGCTGGCCCACGTCGTATTACGCCCGCAACAGCGGCGTCGGCATCGCCATCGACGAGCACCCGCGCCGCCTCGACCCCGACCCGAAAAACAAGACCCTCCACATCGGCTGCATCGGCCTGGGCACCGGCACGCTCGCGTCTTACGGACAGCCCGGCGACAAGGTCCGCATCTACGAAATCAACCCCGCCGTCGAAGAAGTCGCCCGCACCTGGTTCACCTACCTGAAGGACTCCGGCGCCAACCCGGATGTGAAGGTCGTCCTCGGCGATGCCCGCGTCATGCTCGAGCGCGAGCTGGAGCGCGGCGAGGTGCAGCAGTTCGACGTGCTCGCCGTCGACGCCTTTTCCAGCGACGCCATTCCGGTGCATCTGCTCACGAAGGAGTGCGCCGCCCTTTACTTCAAGCACCTTAAGCCCGACGGCATCCTCGCCCTGCACATCTCCAATCGCTTCATCGACCTCGAACCGGTGACCCACGGCCTGGCCAAAGAGTTCAACAAGCAGATCATCTACATCTCCAACTCCAGCGACCACAACACCGCCGCCAACAGCTCATCGTGGGTGCTGCTGACGGACAACAAAGAGTTCGCGGAGAACCCGGCGGTGCTGCTCGACGCCGAGCCATGGAAGTGGGAGGAGAAAGTGACCGCGGAGCATCTCGAATCAGTGAGGCACGAGTCGGGCAAGAAGGAACTCGAGGTCGGCGACAAGAATCCGCAGTTCGTCCGGACCATTCTCTGGACGGACGACTTCGCGAGCCTGTGGGAGCTGCTGGAGTTTTGATTAAAAGGGTTGAGGTAAAGGCAAAGAACACAGCCGCGAAGCGGCGACACAACCGTAGCCCCGGGCGTAAGCCCGGGGTGAACATGACGTGGTTAATCGAGCCCCGTAGGGGCGGCACTCCGTGAGGCGATGTGTCGCCGCTTCGCGGCTTGCATTTTCGCCGCCGTGCGCTCCCCGGGCTTACGCCCGGGGCTACGGTATGCCGCCGCTTTGCGGCTCAAATCCACTCATGCCGGTTCGCTCGCACCTTCTCGCTACTTGATCGCCTCAACCACCGCCGTCTGAAACGCCCGGCGGATGTCCGAATCGTCTCCGTTGCCGAACCCGGTGCGCTGCACGAGCATGATGAAGATCACCCCGCGCTTGGGGTCGGCCCAGCTTTGCGTCCCGTGCGCCCCGCCGTGGCCGAACGTGCCCGGCGAGACCATCGCGGTGACGCCCTGCGGCTCGCGCACCACGCAGAAGCCCATGCCCCAGCCGTTACCCGGCGTGAACCCGGTGACGATCTTGTCGTCGATGAGGATGCTGGTCATCTGCTTGACCGCTTTCTCCGACAGGATGCGCTTGCCATCCAGCTCGCCGCCGCGCAGCGCCATCTGGTAGAAGCGGGCGATGTCGCCGGCCGTCGAGAACAGGCCGCCCGAAGGGTTCGGCGTCTGCTTCTTCGAGGGGTCGTCGATCACGTACCGGTTCGGCACCGGGTCCAGCCCCTTACCATCCTTCGCCGGCTGATAGCTGCGGGCGATGCGCTTGAGCTGGTCGGCGGACAGATTAAACGTCGTCTCTTCCATCTTGAGCGGGTCGAGCAGGCGCTTCTGAAGAAACTCTTCATAAGGCTGCCCCGACGCGACCTCGATCACGCGGCCGATGACCGTCAACCCGCTGCCGTAGCTCCACTTCGTCCCCGGCTCGTACTTCAGCGGCTGGGCCGCGATCTTCTCGGCGATGTCCTTGATGGTGGACCCCGCCACCGATTGCGCCTGGGCCGCCTCGCCGATCCCCGAGGTGTGCGTCGCCAGGTCGCGCAGCGTGATCTCGCGCGACGGGGCCTTGCCGTCGAGCTTCACGCCCTTGAACGCCGGGATGAACTTGCTTACGGGGTCGTCGATCGACAGCTTGCCTTCGTCCTGTAGGATCATCAGCGCGGCGCCGGTGATCGGCTTGGTCATCGACGCGATCCAGAACAATGTGTCGGCGGCCATCGTGCGCTTGCCTTCGATATCGGCGAGGCCGACGGCGGTGGTCTGCACGATCTTGTCGCGCGTCGCCACCAGCGTGACGATGCCGGGCGCCTTGTTCGCCCTAACGAACCCCGCCATTTTTTCCGGCACCGCGGCGAGCCGGCCTGCGTCGAACTCGATGGACTTCGTCGGGGCGTCGGCGTACGCGGTGACGGCGAGGAACAGGGCGGCGACAAACGTGATGCGGTGGAGGTTCATGATTGGACTCATCAGAAGGAGGAACGGGACCGGTTGATTATTGTAATGTCGGGTGGTGGTATCCTCTGCCTAAAGGTGTGGGAGGGCGAGGCTTCCGCCGAGCCGTTCGATTGCGAGGCTCAATGCCGAGCGATCGAATCTCGCGCGGCGGACCCTCCGACTCCAACATGCGTTTGTCCCGCGCGATTCGTTTTGCCGGCTTCGAGCCGGCAAAACGAACGGCTCGGCGGGAGCCTCGCCCTCCCCAGAAATCAGCCGTATCAATCATCCGCCATGGCCCACCCCCGTCGACCATCTCACCACAAAAAGCCCCGGCCGCAGCCGCCCATCACGAAGCGGCCGACCGACTGGTCGCAGGTGGCCGACTGGTACGACCAGCTCGTGGGCGATGCGGGCAGCGAGTATCACCGTGAGGTGGTCTTGCCGGGCACGCTGAAACTGTTGGCGGTGAAGGAGGGCGAACGGGTGCTCGACGTGGCTTGCGGGCAGGGCGTGCTCTGTCGGCTGCTGCATGCGGGCAAGGCGAAGGTCACCGGAATCGACTCGGCGAAGCCGCTGATCGAAGCCGCCCGGCAGCGCAGCGATCCCTCGATCGAGTTCCTCATCGGGGATGCCCGCGAGCTGGCGGCGAACGCAGCGCTGGCGGCAAAGTTCAACGCCGCCGCCTGCGTGCTGGCGATTGCCAACATCAACCCGATCCGTCCCGTGTTCGAGGGCATCGCGCACGCGCTGGTCAGCGACGGCAGCGGCAGGGCGGTGATCGTGCTCAACCACCCCGCCTTCCGCGGGCCGGGTCACACGCACTGGGGATGGGACGAAAAAGCGGGCGTCCAGTTCCGCCGCGTCGACCGCTACCTCGAGCCGCGCAAGGAGCCGATCGTCACCCACCCCGGCAAGGACCCCGGCAAATACACCTGGACGTTTCACCGGCCCATCAGCGTGTACGTCAAGGCGCTGCGACAGGCGGGCCTGCTCGTCGACGCAATCGAGGAGTGGCCGAGCCACAAGGTCAGCGACTGCGGGCCGAGAGCGAAGGCGGAGAACATCGCCAGGGCGGAGATACCGATGTTCATGGCGATTCGGGTGGTGAAGGCGGGAACGACGACAGTTTGATGCCACTGGCAGTCCGCTGCCAGTGTTTCAGACCACCGGTCCTCCTTTGACAACGGCACTGGCAGCGGACTGCCAGTGGCATCAATCCGCCAACCTACTTCGTCCAGTTCTTCAGATACACCCGCTGCACCTCTTCCGCGCAGCAGCGCCCATTCGCCGCGCGGGTGACGCAGATGTCCGCCTGCGTCTTGCAGCGCTCGATCAGCATGCGCACCCCGGCCGCGTTGCCGGCCCGGGCATCGGCTGCGACATCCTCGGCCTTCAATCCGAAGCAGGCGCAGATCGGGGCGTCCGGGTCCTTCGGGTACACCGGCGAGCGCAACTGAATCACCGGCACCAACTGCCCAAAGCCGTCGAAATAGGCGATTTCACAGATGGGATTCGGGCAGTAAAACGCCGAGCTGCCCAGCGCCGCGGCGCTGCCCTCGCGCAGCTGCGCCGCCACCGTCACCTGGCCCACCGCCTGCCCCAGCGCCCCGCACCGCGGGCAGTGCAGGTCATCGGGTTCGTCCGGCTCGCGCATGAACGCCTTGTTCATACAGAGATGATAGTGGGGCGATCCGCGCCGTGAACCCGTAGCGGGTTGTGAGTGCATCACGCCGATGCGATGATGCCGACCATCTCTTTCGGAGGCCCGCCACCTGGGTTTCTGGGATTCAGGCAAAGTGCTGCTCGCGTTCGCCAACCATGGCCCGACCGACTGGAAATAAAACATGTCCATTTTCCGTGCGTTCGACGACATCCTGGAAACAATACCGCTATGGATTTTTTTCCTCGGGGTCTGCATTAGCGTCCCGTACGTGATTCTGCGCATCCGTGACGCGCGGCACGCACGGCGAGACCCGCAAGTGGGAATGAAGGTGACCCTTCACTTCATGGTTTCCGTGGGACAATCCATCGTGTGGATTGGCGCCACGTTTGGCTTAGCAGAGCTCATTGCGGGAACAGACGCGGACCTTGACGACCGCAACGCAGGGATCGCGATGCTATTTGGCGGATTGATCATCACGACGGTCTACCGTCTGCTGATTGCCTTCCGCACCAATGATGCCCGCTGGCCCATCGTACGGAGAACGTTCATTGGGTTTCGATTCATGATGGCCGCAATGATTTCCGCGTTCGGCTTGTGCGGAACACTCGTCCTGGTCCTGGTCCCCGCAGCCGCGGAAAGGATGGAGGCTTCGGACTACATCGCCATGCTGGCGGTCTGGTCCGTGGCTGGAGCGATCGATTTGTATTGCTTCTTCCGCGTTCTCAAGCAGCCGGAGGTGCCGGGGCTCGACACCCGCTGCGTGCTGTGCGGGTACGACCTGCGCGGCGGTGGCGGCGAGGCCGTCGCCTGCTCGGAATGCGGCACGCTCATCGCCATCGACCAGCGCGAGCTGCTGCGGCCGGCAATATACGCTGCGGTTGGTGCCGCGAGCACGGTGTCATAACAATGAAGCTTGCGGCTGCTCCTCTCGTTTCGGCGCGGCGACGGCCGGCATGAACAGCATCCCGACACGCGTCGCCATCACCGCCGGCAGCAGCACCATCGAGCCGATCAGCGCCGCCACCAGCATCAGGCACATCAGCAGCCCGAACTGGGCCACCGGTTGAAACGACGTGAAGAAGAACACGAACATGCTCAGCCCGGTGATCGCGGTGGTCTGCGCCAGCGCCCCGGCGCAGTGCGTGTAGGCATCCGCGAGCGCCTGATCCTTCGAGGCACCCTCGCGCACCGCACGTTTGAACCAGGTGAGGTAATGCAGCGTGCCGTCGACGGCGATGCCCATCGCGACGCTGGCGGTGAGCATGGCGCCGACGTCGACGACGAACTCGAGCCAGCCCATGGCGCCGAAGATGATGATGGCCGGGAGGGTGTTGGGGATCATCGAGACGAGGCCCGCCCGCAGGCCGCGCAGCAGCACCGCCATGGTCAGGCCGATCAGCGCGAACGCCATGAGGAAGCTGCTGAAGAGGCCATTGAGCAGCTCTTTCTGGGCCGCGTGAACGAGCGGCACCGCGCCCGTGAAGGTCGGGGTGACGCCGATGCGCGATTTGGCCGGCAGCGACGCGAGATGGGTCGCGACGGTCGCCTCGACCTGCTTGATCACCAGGTCGTACGCCATCTCGTTGAACGCCTCGAAGCGGGCGGTGATGCGCCAGCGTTCGATGGGCGGGCCGTCCTTCGATTCGATGCGGTCGCTGAGGTACTGCTGGTCCACGAAAAACGTCCGGTTCGTCTCCAGCGCGTTGTTCACCAGCTTGCGGCGCATCTCGCCTAGCACCGCGAAGGGATTCCTCCGCTGCGTGTCCGGCTGCCGCGTCGGGCGCGGCGGCGACGAGGTGTCGACGGCCGGCGCCCAAGTGGCCGGCGAGATCGTGCCGCCGACGTGCCCCATCGCCGCGAGCTTCGCCTCGACGCCGGCGACGACCTCGAGCCGCTGGAGCATATTGAGCTTGTTCTCGCGGTTGTCGAAATCGATCACGACCTCGACGGGGATAAGCGGGCCGATGTTGTCTTCGAGCCAGCGCATGTCGGTGACGAGCTTGTGGTTCTTCGGGAAGAAGCGCGAGGTCTTGACGGAGGTCTCGGTGAAGAAGATGCCGCCGGCGGCGCCGAGGAGCGCGAGGGTGACGACGATCACGATGATGCGACGCCGCTTGATGATGGTGTACGCGGCGTAGCGCAGCAGCCGGGCGGTGCGGCGCTGCGACTTTTGCACGTGCGGCACCGGCCCGCCGTCAGGACCGGCGAGGCGGCGCATCGGGTAGCGCTCGAACAATACAGGCAGCAGCAGGAAGAGAAACAGCAGGGCGGCCATCACGCCCCAGGCACCGTACATACCGAAGTCGCGCACGGGCTGGATGTGGCTGACCGTCAGCGAGACGAGGCCGACGCCCGTCGTCGTCGCCGCCAGCAGGCAGGGCAGCCAGCCCGCGGCGATGGCCCGTGTCGGCGCCCCGCGCAGGCCGTGCGAGCGGATGGCGTCGGTGTAATAGTTGGTCAGGTGGATGCAGCCGGAGATGGCGGTGACGTAGACCAGCACCGGCATGACGACGAGCACGAGGTTGACCTCCCCGCCGGTGTAATGGACCGACGCATAAGCGAAGCCCGCCGAGTAGACCGCCGTGACGAACACCATGAGCGTCAACCGCACCGAGCGCAGCGCGAGGAAGGCGAGCAGGATCGCCGCGAGGCCCGAAAGCCCGGTGAGGCGGTCGATGGCGGCGTGGCTCTCGACGTCGATGACGGCGTTGAAAATCACCTCGCCGCCGGTGTAAACATCCTCGCGCGGGATGCCGAGGCGGTCGGTTGCGTCGAGGATGGCGTGCATGGTGCCCACGCGGTCGGCGTTGCCGGCGTCGGTGACGCGGAGGATGGCGCAGCTCGTTTTGTGGTCCTTGCCGACGAGGATGCCTTCGAGCCGTTGCAGGGCCTGCTCGCGCGAAAGCCTCTGGTCGAACGGCGCGTTCAGCAGTTGCTCGAGCGAGCGCGGCCCGGTGAGCACGTTGGCAAAAAGCGGTTCGGTCTTCGGAGCGGCGACCGGATCGATGCCCGCGATGAAACGGTCGACCCTGGCCGAGAGGACATCGAAGAAGGATTGCTTACGCTGCCGGGTGTGGGCGGTGGTGTATTGAACGATGCGGTCGGCGAACTGGTTGAGCCGCGGGTCATCGAGTGTGCATCCCTCCCACGACACCAGCGCGAACTCATCCGCCCCGAAGTGCCGGCGAAACTCGTCGTACGTCCGCGTCTCGGGCAGGTCGCGCGGCAGCCACTGGCGGATGTTGTTGTTGTTGCTCTGGGCAGCCTTCATCGTCCCCCAGAGCACCAGCGGCGACAGCAGCAGCAGCGTGATGACGATCGGCGATCCGAGACGCGTGAAGATCGAGCGCTCGGCGGGTGCGGCCTTCGTGATGGGCTTGATCGTCATGGCGGCTTACGGTTGGAGCGACGATGATAGCGAAGGGCGCGAGGAGCGAGGTCAAGCCAGCAAAGCAGCCAGGGCAATCGCATGTGTTGGTGCCACGAGTCGGCTTTGCGACCCGTGTCTTCTCGCACGGGTCGCCGAGCCGACCCGTGGCACCGTCGTACAATCCGGCTCCCTCGCGAGCCCCGATCCATGTTCACGTCATCGTCCGCCGCCAACCCGCGCATCGCCGCCGCCTACGACCCCGCGCAGTTCGCGGCGGCAGGCCATGTGGTGATCGACCTGCTCGCCCGCCACCTCGCCGATTCCCACGCCTCGCGCGGCTGCGTCCTCAATTGGCGCGACCCCGCTGCGAACTATGCCGACGCCCTCGCCGCGATGCAGCCCGGCAATCGCGCCGCCACTGCCGCGACGCTACCCGCCCGCATCGCCGAGCTCGTCAACGTCATCCTCGCGCGCGGCCAGACGCTGCACGACCCGCGCTACATCGGCCACCAGGTGCCGCCGCCGCTGCCCGTCGCCGGCCTGTTCGAGGCGATCTCCGCGGTGACCAACCAGGGCATGGCGATCTATGAGATGGGGCCGTGGGCCTCGGCCGCCGAGGAGGCGATGGTGCGGACGCTCGGTGAAGCGCTCGGCTTTGCGCGAGGTTCCTTTGCCGGCCTGATCACCTCCGGCGGCTCGCTCGCCAACCTCACCGCGCTGCTCACCGCCCGCAACGTCGCCCTCGGCGCCGTCTGGCGGCGCGGCATCCCCGCAAGCGCTGCGCCACCCGTGATCATCGCCCACGGCGAATCGCATTACTGCGTCACCCGCGCCGCCGGCGTGCTCGGCCTCGGCAGCGACCACGTCATCAAGGCCGCCCTCGACGACCGCTTCCGCATGGACCCCCGAAAGTTGGATCAGACGATCCGCGAACTCAAAGCAAAGTCGCACCCCATCGTCGCCGTCGTCGCCTCTGCCTGTTCGACGCGCACCGGCTCGTTCGACCCGCTCAACGACATCGCCGACGTCTGCGCAAAGCACAACATCTGGCTGCACGTCGACGCCGCCCACGGCGGCGCCGCCTGCTTAAGCGAACGCTACAAGCACCTCGTCGCCGGCATCGAGCGGGCCGACAGCATCGTGTGGGATGCCCACAAGATGCTGCATGTCCCCGCCCTGTGTACGTTCGTCTTCTACCGCAACCGCGAGCACCGCTTCAGCGCGTTCGAGCAGGATGCGCCGTATCTCTATGACCCCGCCGCGCCTGACCTCGCCGACCATGACAGCGGGTTGAAGACGGTCGAATGCACCAAGCGGGCGGCCGCCTTCGGGTTGTGGGGGGCATGGTGTCTCTATGGCCGCGAGCTGTTCGCGGACATCGTCGAGCGCACCTTCGACCTCGGCCGGCGGTTTTGTGACATGCTGCGGGGGACGGACGACTTCGTCGCGCTGCACGAGCCGATGTGCAACATTGTCGTCTTCCGCCACGTGCCGTCCGCTCTGCGCGGGGCGACCGCCGAGCGTCTCGGCGCGTTTCAGTGGGCTCTTCGCCGCAAGGTCATCGAGTCGGGGCGGTACTACCTGGTGCCCGGCAAGTGGGACGGGACCGGCGCCCTGCGCGTAGTGATCATGAACCCACTGACGACGGAGGATCATCTGCGCGGGTTGCTCGATGAGCTGCGGACCGCGGCGAAGGACGTGATGTGATGGAGGCGCGGCGTCTTCTTAAGAGCGTGTATGAGAAGTCAGAGTTCAGGGATCAGAGATCAGCAAGACCGGCCAAAGCTGACTTCTGACTTCTGACATCTGACTTCTGACCTCTTCTCATACACGCTCTAAGCCGCGGCGTCCTCGCCGCGCGTCGGTAACAGAAGACGCGCGGTGCGGACACCGCGGCTCAAAGGGGCACGAGCCGCGGTCACGCCGTGATGCTCGTCAGCTTGTCCCACGCGGCAGCGAGGATGGCCCCGGTGGCGGTGCACATCAGCACGCCCTCGATGGGCAGGCGGTAGGCGTCGACGAGGAAATACAGCACGACGGCGGCGACGATGACGACCAGGATCTTGAGTTGGGCGAAACCGAGCGTCATGTTTTCTCTCCTTCGGTCGATGGAAATACAACCCACCGAAGCCCCCGGCCAGTCTCGCGGCATGAAACCGTGGCCGTTGCCCGTGCAATAGGCAGGTGCAAGCGATACCGCCGGAGCGACCGATACAGACGGTACGATGGAGCACCAGCCCGGAGCGCCATCCCCGGAGCACCATCCCGAAAGGGTGGTGCCTGCGTGTTCAAGCTTCGTTGCGGTATCCGTTGCGTCGCTCGCGTTTGATGATTCGGCTGGTTCCCGCTCTTGTTGGTCCAGGCACCACCCTGTCGGGATGGTGCTCGCAAACCTCGCATCTCGGAGCCCGTTTATGCAGCTTCAACGACTCGCGTCTCTCGCGTTGATCCTCTGCTCCCTTGCCGTTCCGAAGGCGTTCGCCGCCGACGCGAAGCCCGACGGCTTCGATTCCCGCTCCGTCCGCAGCGGCGCGTGGTCCGATGAGAAAACTTGGGACCCTGCCAAGGTGCCCGTCGAAGGCGCTCGCGTGCTGATCGCGCCCGGCACCGTCGTCACGTACGATGTCGATTCCAAAACCGCGATCCGCGAGGTGCAGGTCACCGGCAGGCTCACCTTCGCGCGCGACCGCAACACCAACCTCATCGTCGGCCTGCTGCGGGTCACCCCGCCGCGCAACGCCGGCGACACCGGCGTCGAGGACATCGACAAGCACGGGCACGGCGAAGCCGCTCACGGCCACGGCGACGCCCACGGCCACAGCGCCAAGGGACTCGATCCCATCGACGGCCCCGCCCTCGAAGTCGGCACGCCCGATGCCCCCATCCCCGCGCCCTTCACCGCCCGCATCCAGCTCAAGTATTTCGAGGGCATGGACAAGGACAAGCTCCCCGCCATCCTCTGCCGGCCCGGTGGGCGCATGGACTTCCACGGCGCGCCGATGAGCAGGACCTGGGTCAAGCTCGCCGCTTCCACCAAGCCCGGCGCGACCACCGTGTCCCTCATGGAAACGCCGACCGGCTGGCGCATCGGCGACACCGTCGCGGTTTCCGGCTCGCAGCGCCGCCACGTCAAGCACAGCCTGGTTTCCTCCACCGAACGCCGCGTCATCACGGCGATGGAGGGCGGCACGATCACGCTCGACAAGGCCCTCGAATATCCGCACTACGGCGAGGGCGTGATGCGCAGCGAGGTGGCCAACATCACGCGCACCGTGATCGTCGAAAGCGCCGACGCGTCCTCGGCCACGACCCGCGGCCACACCATGTATCACCACGGCTCGCTGGGCGCCATCGGCTACGCCCTGTTTAATAATCTCGGCAAGGAAGGCGTGCTCGGCCGGTACCCTATCCATTTCCACCAGGTGGAGGACACGATGCGCGGCAGCAGCGTGATCGGCGCGGTCGTGCTCGACTCGGGCAACCGCTGGGTCACCGTCCACGGCACGCAGTACATGGTGGTCCGCGACTGCGTCGGCATCAACAGCGTCGGCCACGGCTACTTCCTCGAGGACGGCACCGAGGTCTACAACATCTTCGACCGCAACCTGGGCGTCCGCGCCGACGCGGGCAAGAGGATGAAAGGCCAGGCCCTGCCGTTTGACCCCAACGATGGCGCCGGCTTCTGGTGGGCCAACGGCCGCAACACCTTCATCCGCAACGTCGCCTGCGAGAACAACGAGTACGGTTACCGTTACGAGAGCCAGGGCAGCCGTTCTTTCAGCCCCGTCATGCTGATCCGCCAGCCGGACGGCAGTTACGCGAAGACGGACATCCGTACGCTCCCGCACTACCGCTTTCAGCACAACGAATCGCACAGCGAAGGGCTGTACGGGTTCGTCTTCGCCGACACCAACGGCGTCGGCCCGGACACGAAGCATCCGCACATCATCCGCGACACGCTGATGTGGGAGACGCACTACGGCCTGCGATCGCAGATCCCCACGATGCTGGTGGAGAACCTGCGGATCCAGAACGTCGCCTACGGCGTCTACCGTCCCTGGTTCGACAACCACGTCTACCGCAACGTCCATATGACCCGCGTGGGCACCGAGCCCTTCAATCGCGGGCAGGATGATGACAGCGCCCAGGCGGGGAAGATCACAGTGGACGGCCTGACGTTCAGCGAGGTCGGATACGGCGGCGAGATGCCGCTCATTCAGATGAGTGACAACAACTTGAGCGGCACGGCCGAGAGCCACTTCCGCAACGTGAAGGTCGAGCGCAAGGAAACCGGCCAGAGCACCGAGCGGCGCTGGCCGCTGGTCAACCGCGGCGGCGGCTCGCGCGTCGACGCCAAGACCAAGAAGGGTGTGCCGGTGTACATGCACGATTACTTCGGCCCCGGCAAGCACGCCAAGGTCGTGCTGACCACCGCCCCCGATATGAGCGAGCACAAGGGCGATTACAAGAAGGTGGCGTCGCTGACCGGCCGGGAAGCCGTCGCAGCGGAGGTGACCGATGTCGAGTTCCCGCAACTGCTCGACCCCATCGACGACCACCCGCCCGCCACCGCCATCACCTACCCCGGGCGCGGGATGGTTGCGACGATCAAGGACGGCAAGCTCACCATCCGCGGCACCACGACCGACAACACGCAGACCAAGCGTGTCATCGTCAATGGCGTGGAGGCGAAGGACGTCGATTACAACTTCCACCAATGGGAAGTGACGCTGACGGACGTGAAGCCGGGCACGCTGAAGATCGAGGCCTACGCGGAGGACGCGGCGGGCAACAAGGAGCAGACGCCGCACGCGATGGTGGTGGTGGTGAAGTAAAGGGAGGCCGAGATGCGCAAAAAATCTACACAGCAAAGACAAGCGCCAACAGTTTGGCGGCGTCGCGCAAGAATCGCTGTGAAAGAATTGATCCGAGGCATGACGCCCACAAAAAAATTGATTCCCCCAATTTGAATCTCGACCCGTCGGGCGTGAGCTCATCTGAGAGTGATTGCCTGCACGCATTGGAGACGTAGCATGTCCCACCGCCTCACCCGCCGTCGGTTCCTCCAGCAATCCTCCCTCGCCCTCGCCGGCGCCGGCGTCGCCATCAGCGGCACCAAGGCCAGCGGGCGGGTCATCGGGTCCAACGACCGCATCAACGTCGCGGTCGCCGGGATCAACGGCCGGGGCTCGTCGCACATCGGCGAGTACACGGGGATGCAGAATGTCCAGGTGTCGTACCTGATCGATCCCGACTCCCGCATCTTCGCCAACAAGACGAAGATGGTCGAGGACCGCGGCAAGAACACGCCCAAGTGCGTACAGGACTTCCGCAAGGCGCTCGATGATGGCGGGATCGATGCGGTGTCGATCGCCACGACGAACCACTGGCACGCCCCGATGACGATCTTCGCCTGTCAGGCGGGCAAGGATGTTTACGTCGAGAAGCCTTGCAGCCACAACGTGCGTGAGGGCCGTATCGCGGTGGAGGCGTCGCGCAAGTACGACCGCATCGTGCAGCACGGCACGCAAAGCCGGGCCAGCGGCCGGTGGGCGCAGCTCGCGGAATTCGCTAACGAGGGCTCGCTGGGCAAGCTGCTCGTCTCGCGCGGACTGTGCTACAAGCGGCGAAACTCGATCGGATTCAAACCGTTCAAGGAGCCGCCCGCCGGCTTCGACTGGAATCTCTGGCTCGGCCCCGCCAAGGAGCAGCCGTACCACGAGAACCTCGTCCATTACAACTGGCACTGGTTCTGGGATTTCGGCAACGCCGACATCGGCAACCAGGGTGTCCATGAGATGGATAAGGCCCGCTGGATGTGCCCCGGCGCGACGCTGCCCAAGCGCGTCTTCTCCCTCGGCGGCAGGTTCGGCTACAAAGACCAGGCCGAGGTGCCTAACACCCAGATCGCCTGGTTCGACTACGGCCCCGACAAGCCCATCATCATGTTCGAGGTCCGCGGCCTGCCCGGCAAGGCCCACATGACGCAGGGGGTCGGCAACATCATGCACTTCGAGCACGGCGACGTCGCCGGCCAAGGCACCTACTTCCCCAAGGACGAGGCCAAGCCCGCGCCGCTGCCCAAGACCGAGGGCAAGCGCGGCCCCGGCAGCCAGTTCGGCAACTTCATCCACTGCATGCGCACCCGCAAGCGCGAGGAGCAGCACGCCGACATCCTCGAAGGCCACTACTCCTCCGCCCTCATCCACCTCGCCAACATCAGCTACCGCCTCGGCGAGGAGGCCCCGTTCAACAAGCAGACCAAAGCCATCGGCGACCACAAGGAGATCGTCGAGAGCTTCGAGCGCATGCAGGCGCACCTCCGCGACGAGAATAAGATCGACCTTGCGGAGACGAATTACCGCGTGGGCAAGGTGCTCGACTTCGACGCCGAGAAGGAGCGCTTCATCGGCGACGAGCAGGCCAACGCGATGCTGACGCGCGAGTACCGCAAGCCGTTCGTGGTGCCGGAGAAGCTGTGATGCGGCGAATCGGCCGCAGGCGCTCCGCGTTACGGTCAAATCTTCCGGTATCGAAACCCGTTCTTGGTGATTTGAACGGGCGATATCAGAACGTACCCCCGCCCATGCTCCGACCTTTCGTTTTTTTTCCTTCCTCCGCCTCCGGATTCATTGTCGTAAACTCCCCGCGCCGCCAACTTCCATCCTCCTTCCGCCTCCTCCTTGCTCCTTCCTCCTTTTCCGTCATCCTGCGTGAATCCAGAACCCGGCCATCTCCCCGTCCTTGTCACGCCCATCCTCCGTCTGCTCGCCCCGAAGCCCGGGCAGGTGATGCTCGACTGCACGCTCGGCCGCGGCGGACATGCCGAGGCGATCATCCCGAAGCTTGCACCCGGCGGCAGGTACATCGGCCTCGACGTCGATCCCGGCAACCTCGCCTTCGCGCGGGATCGGCTCGCCGGTGCGCCGATTCAACTCGACCTGCTGCACCGCAACTTCGCCGACGCGGCGGGAACGCTTGAGCAGATCGGCGTCCCCCGCGTCGACCTGCTGCTCGCCGATTTCGGGTTCTCGTCCAACCAGATGACCGACCCGGCCCGCGGGTTTTCCTTTCAGAACGACGGCCCGCTCGACATGCGGCTCGACCCCACGGGGCCGACCTCCGCGGCCGACCTGGTGAACACGCTGCCGGAGAAAGAACTGGCGGATGTGATCTACCAGTACGGGGAGGAGCGGGCCTCGCGCCGCATCGCCCGAAAGATTGTGGAAGCGCGCGGGCAATCACCGATCAATACCACGGCGCAGCTCGCGGACGTGGTGCGGTACGCGCTGGGTGTCAGGCCGCCGAAAAAAGTCAATCCCGATCAGCCGCAGCGACGCTGGTTCAAGCACCGGATCGATCCCGCGACGCGGACCTTCATGGCGCTGCGCATCGCGGTCAACGGCGAGCTCGAAGTGATCGAACGGCTGCTCGCCGAATTGCCGCGACTTTTGAAGCCGGGCGGCCGGGCCGCGATGATCAGCTTTCATTCGCTCGAAGATCGCTTGGTCAAGCGGGCGTTCATGGAGATCGAGCAGTCGGGCCGGGGCGAAAGGCTGACCCATAAGCCGGTCGTCGCCGATGAAGAAGAAACAGCGGGCAACCCGCGGAGCAGGTCGGCGAAGCTGCGGGTGGTTCTGATGAATGGATAGGGGTAACACATGACGCGCGAAACGAAGGTCGGGCTGGTGGTGGGGACCGGGATCATCCTTTTGATCGGGATCGTGGTCAGCGACCACCTGTCGTCGCAGCAGCGCGGGCAGCAGCAGACGGCGGCCCCCCCGGGCTACACCGACCTCGCCAACGGCCAGCCGCGGGCGATCAGCCCGCAGGGCGTGCGGCCGTTCGTCGATGCCGGTGCGCCGGCCGAGACGCACGGGGCGCTGCCGCTGCCGCCGGTCCACGACGCCAACGGCAACCTGGTCGCGCCGCGCCGAACCAATCGCGACCCGCACCCGAACCTGAACAAGGTCACCGATGGCGGCCTTCCGTTCGCCGATAGCGGTAACGTCGGCCGCGCCGCGCCGCCCGGGGTGGGCAGTAACATTCCCCCCGGCCCCGGCGATGCCGGACAGCCTCGCGCTCTCGACCGGCACCTGCCGCCGAACGTGGCGGAAGACCTGCGCCGCAACAATTTCCTGCCCGAGGACACGACGCCGCGGCTGGAAAACCAGGGCGGCAATACCGGTGTCCGCCCGACGGAGCCTCTGATCCATCATGTCGTCGCCGGCGAAACGTTGTGGGCCATCGCCGAGAAGTTTTACGGTGTCGGCAACGGCCGGTACGCCGCCGACATCGCCAAGGCCAACGCCGACAAATTGCTGCCGAACCAGGGCATCCGCGAAGGTGTCCGGCTGGTGATCCCGAACCGTGTGATCGTCATCCCCGGGCCCGGCGGGCAGGGCAACACCGATCCCGCGACTCCAAGCACCGGCGCCTCGGCCACCCTTGCTGACTCCCATGCGACGGGTGCTGCCAGCACCCACACGAGCACCCCGACCGACACCCGCCCGCAGATGAAAACCATCAAGGTCGAGCCCGGCGATTCGCTTAGCGCCATCTCCAGCCGGACACTGGGCTCGATCCGGCACATGCAGCTCATCATTGATGCGAACCGCGACCAGATTCAGGACGCCGACGACATCAAGGCCGGCATGACGCTCCGCATCCCGCCCGCCCCGGCCGCGCCGCCGGTCGCCCCAGGCAATGGCGCGGGCCGTACCGCGACACCGCCGGCAACTCCGACTCTCCCGCGCACCCCCTCCGTGCCGACAGCGCCGGGCGCGTCGACAACCACCATCGTCGCCAGGGTTCACAAGGTCCAGCCGCGCGACACCTTCAGCTCCATCGCCCGCAGCCGGCTCGGCAGCGACCGCCGCTGGCGCGAGATCTTCGAGCTGAACCGCGACAAGGTCGCCAACCCCGACGCCCTGCGCGAGGGTCTTGTGCTGGTGCTGCCCACCGATGCGAGGCAGTAGGTCGCGGTGCCTGAGAATGTGATGCCCGTCCTTGCCGAAATCTCGGACAAGATGCCGGCGATTGCCGACATGTGGGTGTGGATGGCTGTCCTGTCGATTCCAGTGGTCTTGATCGCGATGACTCATCGCTGGACGGCGGTCGTCATGCTGCCGGTCGCCGGGGCGTTGTCCGCGCTTTTCTTTCGCGGCGCGTATCACGAGGCGTGCTTCGAGGGTTCGTTCTCGCAAGCCGTGTGGCTTGAAATGGGCGACACTTGGGTGGCGCACTCGCTTGCATCGAGCTTGCTGCCGGCGGTGCTTGTTCTTCTGGTCGCGCTGCTCAAGTGGCGAGCCCGCTGGTCGCGCTGTTTCGACCGATCGACGTGTTAACCGGGCTAACCAGTTGAGCAACACATCAGGCACCTGAAAAGTCGCGATTTTGACTCCATCTCGCCGATCTTCATCGGGCGTCCCTTAATCGTTCTCGCTGTGCATTCTCGATGTACCTCAAAGCCGTCGCCATGATCGTGTTCATCACCGCGCTGGGGGCCGGCATGCTGTCGCTGCGCCAGCAGCGGTGGGAGGTGAAGCACGGCGTTACGCACATGCACAAGCAGATCGAGCAGTGCCGGCGCTCGACGTGGGAGAGCCAGGTCCGCGTGGCCGGCGAACTGCGCCCGGAGAAGCTCGAACACCGCATCGCGGTCGCCCAGATCGACATGGAGCCGATTACGTCGACGAACGATCCGGCGCTTCAGCGGATGCGCGTGGTCGGCGACCGCATCGCCTTGAAGACCGACAAGAACAAAGCCGCGACGCCGCGCCGAAACACGCCAGCGAAGAACACGCCCACCAAGAGCACCCCTCGCCGCAACCCGCGGTGAAAGTCAGGGGGGCAGGAGTCAGGAGTCAAGGGTCAGGAGTCAGCAGGGAGGAGGCAGGAGGTCAGGGGCCAGGCATGATCTACCCGCCGCATCCACTCCCGAATCCCGAATCCCGAATCCTGACCCCCGACTCCTCCCCCATGACCGCCAGCCCCTACGAAAAGCCCTACGAATCACAGCTTCCGCCGATACCTGTCGCGGAGCCGATTGATGTGCTGCCTGCGCCTGTCCCGGTCGCCGTCAAGGCCGACCCCACGCGCGGGGCACCGCGCGTCCTCCTCGTCGGCCGGGTGATCACCATCGCCATCACCGTTGTCATGATCGGTCTCATCGGCCGCGTCGCGCAGCTCCAGGTCAGTCCGCCCGAGCAGCTCACCGCCTTGATCGGCTCACAGTTCAGCCACATGGAACTGCTCGGCCGGCGCGGCACCATCACCGACCGCGAGCACCGCATCCTCGCCACCACCGGCCTCGCCCACCGCCTCTACGTCGATCCGCGCACTATCGCCGATCCCAACACTTTCCCCGAACTCTTGTCCATCGCGCTCAACTACGACGCGGCGAAGATCGCCCGCCGGCTCCACGACCGCGCCAACAGCCGCTACGTCGTGATCGACCAGAAGCTCACCGAGGAGCAGTTCCTCAAGCTCGAGTCGATCCGCACCAAGGCGTCGCGGGCCGCCGCTCAGCCGATGAACGTCAAGAGCGCCGACGACATCCCGTGGCGGCGCCTCAACGGCCTCCACACCGATATCTGGCTTGAGCGGCAATACCCGCAAGGCCCCGTCGGCGGGCAGATCGTCGGCTTCGTCGGACAGGAGGGCTTCGGCTTCGAGGGGGCAGAGCGCATGTACGAACGCGACCTGCGCGGCACGGGCGGCAAGATGCAGTACCTCCGCGACGCCGGGCACCGGGCCCTGGACATCGAGCTCGGCGAGTACGAGCACCCTAGTGACGGCAAGCCGATCCGCCTGAGCATCGATATCACGATCCAGTCCATCGCCGAGGGCGAGCTCGCCAAGGCATGCCAGGAGTTCGGGGCCAAGACCGGCGAGATGGTCATCATGGACCCGCACACCGGCGAGATCATCGCCATGGCGAACTATCCCGCGTTCGATCCGAACGAGGTGCGCACGACGCACCCGGACATCCGCCGCAACCGTTGCGTGACCGACCCGTTCGAGCCGGGCTCGACGTTCAAGCCGTTCATTTGGGCCGTCGCCACCGAGCTCGGCGTCGCCCGCCCGGATGAGATGATCAACACCGCCGGTTACAGCGGCCGGGCCCTGCGCGACACGCACGACCACGGCTCGATCAGTTGGTCGCAGGTGCTCATCAAGTCGAGCAACAAAGGCATGGCGATCATCGGCCAGCGCATGGGCAGCACCAAGCTGTTCAAGGCGCTCAAGTCGTACGACTTCGGGGAGTCGACCCACTGCGGCATCCCCGGCGAATCGCGGGGGCTTGTGAACCCGCTGAACAAGTGGAATCCGAGGTTCAGCGTGTCGAGCGTCCCCATGGGACAGGAAATCGCGGTGACGCCGCTGCAATTGACGCGGGCGTTCTGCGTGTTCGCCAACGGCGGCTACCTGGTGACGCCGACGCTCCGCGCCAAGGCCCCGCGGGACCCGGCCGACCCACGCAGCGCGACCGTCGTGCAGCGCGTGCTGTCGCCACGCACCACCGAAATCACCAAGGACGTGATGCGCAAGGTCGTCACCGAAGGCACCGGCCGCAAGGCCGACAGCAAGCAGTACGCCATCTTCGGCAAGACCGGCACCGCGCAGGTGGCCCGCAAGGACGGCCGGGGTTACGAGGTCGGCGCCTACAACGGCGCGTTCGTCGCCGGCGCTCCCGTCGACAACCCGCGGCTCGTCATCGCCTGCGTCATTCACAAGCCCGACATGCGCAAGGGCTACTACGGCGGCATCGTCGCGGCCCCCGCGGTGATGCGCACCTTCGAGCAGACGCTGAACTACATGGGCGTCCCGCCGACGGCGTCGAAGATGGTCGAGGGAGCTGGCGATCCGCGCGTGGCGCAGCGGTGATGATGAGTGGGTGAGAGGGTGAATGGGTGAGAGGCCGTAGTGTGACCGCATCACCTAGTCACCTTGTCGCCCTTGTCGCCCTTGTCACCTTGTCACCCCTTCACCCCCTCATGCCTGGCTCACTTCTTCACCCAAAATCGTCACCGGGTCCGTCTCCCCTTCGATCCAGACATGCCGCGTGACGTCGACGACGCACACCGGGATCTTGCCCGCCTTCCAGTCCGCCAGCGCGAGCAGCGGGATGCGCTGATTCACGTGGCGGTCGGGCGTGACGCTGATGAGCGGCTCGCCGGCGGCGAGGCGGTCGATGACGAGGCGGGGTTGGGCGAGCATGTAGCCGAAGCTGGTGACGCCGCGCGGGAAGAAGGAGAGATTGTTGCCGATGTAGGTATCGACGAAGCCGAGCGATTGCATGTGGGTGTTGCTGGTGACCTGAAGGTCCCAGTATCGCTGGGCGAGGAAGGGGGGCCAGGAGAGGCCGAGGTACGCGCCCAAGTGGTCGCGCCAGAGATTCTGCGAAACCCAGACGTTTTCCGTTTCGAGTGACGAATGGCCGCAGCCGTACGGGCTGAGCGTTTCGCGCATGGCGTTATAGAGGTCGGCGGTGAGCCGTTCGCGGTCGAGCAGCGGCTGCCGGCCGCACATCAAGGGCAGCAGCAGCCCGTTGCCGGTGTAGATCGAGTACGCGTCCCAGCCGGGGATTTCGTCCTCCATCAGCGGCTCACCGGTGCGGCCGTCGATGACGCCGGTGGAAGAGCGGTCGACGCAGACGGCGTAGTGATCGCCGAGCCACGCGGCCGCCTCGATCTTCGGCGCATCATCACGGACAACGCTGTCGCACTGGTCCGCGACCTCGGCGCGGTCCATGCGGCGCAGCAGGTCGGCCGCGCCGGCCAGCGCCGCGAGCCGCTTCACCGCCAAGTAAGTCTGCTTGCGGGCGACCTGCGAGGCGGGCGCCGCATCGTCGAGCGTATTGGGCGTGCCTTCGGAGGGGAAGCCGCTGCCGTCGCGGTCGGTCCAAATGAGGTATTTCGCGAGGCGTTCGAGCAGCGCTGTCTGCGCCTGCGCGACGCTTAGGTCGCCGGTCCAGTGAGCGTATGCCTGCATCAGCAGCATGTAGTTGCAGTTTTCCTCGACCGGCATGTCGTGGTCGTACGCCTGCTCGCCGATCTCGCAGCCGCGGCCGGTGTCGTGGCTCAAGAACGCGCCGCCGGAGACCTTGTGCGCCTTCTCGAACTGCGACCACTGCTTGAGCTGCATCGCGAGCAGCCGGGGCCAGAGCGCCAGGTAGAACATCGAGCAGTTGTATTCATCGTCGAGCGTCGAGTGGTAGAACGAGCTGCCTTCCATCACGCTGAACCATTCATCGGGCGGGGCGTTCGGATCGCCATCGTCGAGGTGGCAGAGGAACGTGTTGCTGAGGAACGCGTGCCAGCTCTGGTTGATCAGATGGCGCTGGGTGGCGATGAGCGAGGCCTGATCGAGGAGCTTTTCGAATCGGCGCGAATGGCCGAGGCGGTCGTCGCGCTCGTCGATCGCCTCTTTCATCACGGCGTCGATGTCCGGAAGGCGCGTGGCGTATTTGAACTTCGCCTGGCGGGTCTTCTTGTTTTGCCGGACGCGCAGCACGGGTTCGCCGCAGTGGGCGCCCCAGACGAGGCGCCACTTGATGCCGCTGCTCTCCTCGGTGACGGGCATCTCGTAAGTCAGCCCGCGACCATCGGGATCGACGGTGCAACCGCTGTTGAGGCTGACGATGCGCTCGCGCACGGAGACCCAGCGGTCTTCCTGCTTGAGCGGCCGGCCGAACGGGCCGACGCCTTCGTCGGGCTTCGGCACGGTGGGGCACTGGTAGGCGAGGTCGATCCGCCCGCCGCCTTCCTGCGACGCGGCGATCTGCGTGTCCGGCCGGGCCAGGCGGATGAACATCTTCACCTTGCTGGGCCGCTTGCCTGTCTGCTTGATCAATCGCACCGGCGGCGACTGCGTCAGCCGCATCTCCAGATAAAACGCGGGCAGCGTGCAGAGTTCCTCATCCTGAGGATAGAAGACGCTGTGGACATTGAACTCGAAACGGAGCCGATACTTTTCGCTGTAGCCACGGTAGGTGATCGAGTTGAGCCGCTCGAATTGCTCGCAGTTGTAGAGGAGCGACCCGCGCTGCGAGAAAGGGAGCACACGCTCGGTGCCGTCGGGTTCGATAAGCCCGACCATCAGGTCGACCGGCTGATCGAGGAATCGGCCGAGCGCCGAATGACGGATCTGCCGCTTGTGCGGTTCAAACAGCAATTGAAACCGGCTGCCGAGCCGTGCGAGCGTCCAACTCATGAGCTGCATACTGGCTTCTCGATAACAGGGCCGCGAAGCCACGTATTGTGCCGGGTTTTGGCGGATAGAGCAATGGCAATGGCTGTAGAATTCGCGGTGCGGACCGTTCAATTGAAATCATGCGGGCGTCTCGTGCCGGGTGGCACTGACAAGCGCAGTCCGCGGAGCTTGTCCGTGTCTTTCGATTGTCGCAAACCACACTGACAAGACCTCCGAGTGGGGTTTGTCAGTGCCACCCGGATCACGCGCCGACCGGCATCGTCCTTCCAAGTTTCCGCACCACATCCAGCACGATCGGCAGCGCCGCATCGATCTCATCGGCCATTGTGTATCGGCTCACGCTGAAACGCACCGAGCCATGCGCGACGATGTCGGGGATGCCCATCGCCAGCAGCACCGGCGACGGCTCCAGCGAGCCGCTGGAGCATGCCGCGCCGGCCGAGGCGCACACGCCGCGCTCGCTGAGGCCAAGCAGGATCGCCTCCGCCTCGATGCGCGGGAAGCCGAGGCTGGATGTGTTCCACAGGCGCGGCGCGCCGCCGCTGTTGACCACCGTGTCGGGCAGTGCGGCGAGAACCGTTTGCTCGAAGCGGTCGCGCAGCGCCTGCTGCCGCGCGACAGCCGCGCGATCGTCGATGAACGCCTTCGCAAGTTCCGCGGCAACGCCCAGGCCGATGATCGCGGCGGTGTTCTCGGTGCCGCCGCGACGGTCGCGCTCCTGCGGCCCGCCGAGGTTCTGCGGCCGCAGCCGGACACCGGTGCGGATGTAGAGCGCGCCCGCGCCCTTGGGTCCGTGAAACTTGTGGCCCGCGAAGGTCATCAGGTCGAGCCCCGTGGCGACGACATCGATGGGCACCTTGCCGACCGCCTGTGTCGCATCGCAGTGAAACAGCAGTCGCCCGCGCGCGCCACCTACAGCAGCGCCCAAGCCGCTCGCGGCTTCGCGCTCCTTCAACTTACCCCGATACTCCGCCACTACCTTCACCAGCTCCGCGATCGGCTGGATCACGCCTGTCTCATTGTTCGCCCACTGAATGCTTACCACCGCCGTGTCACCGGGCATCACGTGCTCATTGAGCGCACTCCGCAGCGCGTCCGGCGACACCCATCCATCGATCGTCACCGGCAGGAAAACGATTTGCGCCCCGCCCTCGGCAAACAGCGCCCCCGGCTCCCTCACCGCCGAGTGTTCAACCTTCGTTGTCAGCAGCACACGCTTCCCACGATGTTCTCCTGCCTCCTGCCGCCTGCCGCCTGCCTCCATCCCCAACACCCCGCGCAGCGCCAGGTTGTTCGACTCCGTCCCGCCCGAGGTGAAGACAAGCTCGCGGTCCTTGCAGCCGACGAGCCGCGCGACCGAGGCCCGCGCCAACTCCAGGCGCTGACGGATCAACTGGCCGAAGCGATGTACGCTCGACGGGTTGCCCCAGATGTGCTCGTTGACCTCGGTCATCGCCGCGGTCACCTGCGGGGCGGGTTTCGTGGTCGCGTTGCTGTCGAGGTAGATGAAATCCATCCGGGAATTGTAGTGGCGATCGGCCCGGTGAATGTGCGAGCTCCGGTGCCACCGGTCGGCTCGGCGACCGGTGTCCCGCCCCGCACGGGTCGCCAAGCCGACCCGTGGCACCGTCGATACACTCTCCTCCCATGCCGCAACTCCGCACCGACATCATCGACGTCTACGTCTTCCGCCGGACGGCCGCCGGACCCGCCGCCGTCGGCGCCAACGTCGAGTTCCTTCAGCTCCGTCGGTGCAAGGGCGCGCTGTGCAACACCTGGCAGACCATCATGGGCCACTCCCACCCCGGCGAGACCGCCGTGCAGACCGCCCTGCGCGAACTGAAGGAAGAGACCGGCATCGCGCCGCCCGTGCTGTTGAACCTCTGGCAGCTTGAAGAGGTCAACACCTACTTCCTCGCCTCGCACGACGCCATCGTGATGAGCCCTTGCTTCGCGGCCGAGGTCCCCGCAGGCGCGGAGCCGGTGCTCAATGATGAGCACGACCAGGCGCGCTGGGTGAAACGCGACCACGCCGACCGCTTCTTCGTCTGGCCGGGCCAGCGGCAGGCAATCGCGGGCATCATCCGCGACATCCTCGGCAGCGATTCGTCGCTGCGTGAAATTCTTCGCGTGATGCTGTGACGACGGTCCTTATGCCACTGGCAGTCCGCTGCCAGTGCCTTCGACTTCCGGTACACCGGTGACGGTAACACTGGCAGCGGACTGCCAGTGGCATCAGACGGTACACTGCCACCATTCGTTCAACAGCTATTCCCAGGTTCAATATGGACTCCTTCCAATACCGCGACGGCCGTCTCTTCTGCGAAAACATCGACCTCGCCGAGCTCGCCTCGAAGGTCGGCACGCCGGCCTACATCTATTCCCGCGCCACGCTCGAAGGGCACTACGACCGCATCGCGAAAGCGTTCGCCGAGCTCGACCCGATCATCTGCTACTCGATCAAGAGCTGCGGCAACATCCACATCTGCAAGCTGCTGACCGACCGCGGCAGCGGGATGGACGTCGTGTCCGGCGGCGAGCTGCACCGCGCCCGGCAGGCGGGCACGCCGATGAACAAGGTCGTCTACGCCGGCGTCGGCAAGACGGATGCGGAGATCCGCCAGGCCATCGAGGCGAAGATCGGCTGGTTCAATATCGAGAGCGAGGCTGAGTTCGAGAACATCAGCGCCATCGCCCGCTCCATGAACGCCGTCGCCAACGGCGCGCTCCGCATCAACCCCGACGTCTACGACCCCAAGACGCACGTCAAGACCTCGACCGGCAAGAAGGAAACGAAGTTCGGCGTCGACATCGAACGCGCCCGCCGGTTCTTCGAGAAGTACGGCAGGGATGCTCACCTGAAACTCAACGCGCTGCACCTGCACATCGGCTCGCCGATTTATTCGGCCGATCCGTACGTGCAGGCGATCACCAAGGCGCTGGAATTGATCGACGAGCTGCGCGGCAAGGGCTTCACGATCAGCGCGATCGACATCGGCGGCGGGTTCGCGGCCGATTACGAAAGCGACAAGTCGCCACTCGCCGCCGACTACGCGTCGGCCATCGTCCCGCTGCTGCGGCCGTTCAAGGCGGCCGGCGGCAAGGTGATCCTCGAGCCCGGCCGGACCATCGCCGCCAACGCCGGCATCCTGCTGACTCGCGTGCAGTACATCAAGATGGGCGGCAAGAAAAAGTTCGTCATCATCGACAGCGGCATGCACCACCTGATCCGCCCGACGCTGTACGACGCGTTCCATTTCATCTGGCCGGCCAGCGTCGCCCCGCAGCACGTGCCCTTGCACCGCAAGGCCGAGATGGACATGCCCGCCCTCGAGTTGTGCGATGTCGTCGGCCCGATCTGCGAGAGCGGCGACTTCCTCGCCAAGGACCGCCCGCTGCCGCCGGTCGCCCGCGGCGACGTGCTGGCGGTGTTCACGGCCGGCGCGTACGGCATGGTGATGGCGAGCCACTACAACGCGATGCCGCTGCCGGCGGAGGTGCTCGTCGACGGAGCGAAGGCGACGATCATCCGGCGGCGCGAGACGTATGATGACTTGGTGCGGGCGGAGATGACGACGACGGCGGTGTAAGGAAGTTGGAGAAGCGATCGAATGGTCGGAGTGAAGGATGGACGCCGTATCATTCTGTGTCGCAGGAGTTCACACCATGGGCAGCTCCGTACAGAACATTCACGGTAAGGTGCGCGGCCGGATGATCGAACTCGACCGCGATATCGGTCTGCCCGAAGGGGCCAATGTGAGAGTCACCATCGAAAGTGATCCATCGGCGACAGACGATTCCTACAAGCCCGGTGACGGGATACGCAACTCGGCGGGAGGGTGGTCCGACGATCCGGAGGGTTTGGACGCCTATCTTGAATGGAATCGTCAGCAGCGAAAAATTGGACGAGCAACGCGGGTGCCGGATGAGAGCGAGGAGGCATGAGCTTTCTACTTGATACTGATATTTGCTCCGCACATCTGAAGGATCAAGGCCGGGTCATGGACCGATTCATTCAGCACATGGGGCGCCTCCACATTTCCACCATTACACTGGCCGAACTTTACGTATGGGTTTTTCGTCGAGAAGCGTCGCCCCGCCGTCTTGTTACTCTCCAGACCCTGTTGCAGGAGGTCGTGGTTGTTGACGTCTCTCCCGCCGTCTCGCGAACCTTCGGTGAGTTGCAGGCGGCGCGCCTTGATCGCGGCCGGCCCATTCCCGAAATGGACCTGCTGATTGCCGCCACGGCGCTCGTATTCAACCTTACCCTCGTGACCCACAACACGAAGGACTACGAAGACATCCCCGGCCTCGCAATCACCGATTGGTTGAAGTGAAGGTGATCGGTACGTCCCGCGTCCATGCCCACCGAACGCATCATCTCCGCGGCCTCCGTCAGCGACGATGAAGAGCGCTTCAACCTCTCGCTGCGCCCGACGCGCCTCGCCGATTACGTCGGCCAGCCGCGGCTGATCGAGAAGCTTTCGATCACGCTGGAGGCGGTGCGCCGCCGCGGCGAGCCGATGGAGCACGTGCTGCTGCACGGGCCGCCGGGGCTTGGCAAGACGACGCTGGCGCACATCATCGGCAAGGAGATGGGCACGCACGTCTCGGTGACCAGCGGCCCCGCGATGACCAAGCCGGGCGACCTCGTCGGGCTGCTCACGAAGCTTCAGCACGCCGATGTGCTCTTCATCGACGAGATTCACCGCATCCCGATCGCGCTGGAGGAGTACCTCTACTCGGCGATGGAGGATTTCAAGATCGATGTGCAGATCGATTCGGGGATGCACGCGAAGACGATCACGCTGCCGCTAAAACCGTTCACGCTGATCGGGGCGACGACGCGGGCCGGGCTATTGAGTGGCCCGATGCGCTCGCGGTTCGGGATCACGCACAACCTGGAGTTCTACAGCGAGGCGGACCTGCTGAAGATTTTGAGGCGCAGCGCGGGGTTGCTGGGATTTCGGGGGGAGAGTTCCGAGTTCGGAGTTCCGAGTTCCGAGTTGAAAGGCAAGAAGCCAATCGCGACGGATGCTGCTCCAACTCGGAACTCGGAACTCGGAACTCGGAACGGTTCTTCCGACCCGCTGTCGGCGATCGCGGCTCGCAGCCGGGGAACGCCGCGTATTGCCAATCGATTGCTCCGCCGGGTGCGCGACTATTCGCAGGTGAAGGGCGATGGCAAGCTCGCGGTGGCCATGATCGATGATGCCCTGCGGCTCGAAGGCGTCGATGCCCTGGGCCTCGACGAGCTCGACCGCAAGTACATGCGCGTCATCGGCGAGGTGTACGAGGGCGGTCCGGTCGGTCTCGAAGCCGTCGCTGCGACACTCGGTGAGGATGCCGGGACGCTGGAGGACATGGTGGAGCCTTATCTGCTCCAACTCGGGTTTCTTGCCAGGACTCGCAAGGGCCGACAACTGATGAAGACGGGAGCGGAGCACATGAACATTTGCTGGACCCCTCCCCGCGATGAAGGCGGTCTATTTGGAAAGTGATGGTCAACGAAAAGTCGGTGCGAGGATGGACATGGACACAGACTCCGTGACCGAACGCGATCTCATCACCGCCTACTTGCGGCACCGTGACTACCGTTGCCCCGGATGCAAATATAATCTTCGCGGCATCGGCAGCGGCTCCTGCCCGGAGTGTGGCCGATACCTGCGACTGTCACTTGACGTACTGAGTTCCGAGAAAAGATGGGTCGCCTGGATGCTGGCGATGTCAATCACGCTCAGCACGGTCCCGTTCTCCATACTGTTTATTGGTGCGGCTCTGCGACGAGGTTTACATCGTGCGGCAGGCTGGGAATTTGCGGTTTATGGAATTCTCATCGCCCTGAGCATTGCTCCGCTTATTCTTTATGCCGAACGCGCATCGTTTGCTGGGGCCGCGCCACGTACGCAGAGGGCCTGGCTGGCATTGATTATTGGAATGTGGCTGACAACCATTCTGATCACGTTTCTGTTTGCCTGAGCGTTGGATTGCAGGGAGTTCAACATGAAACGCATGATGTTCTTGTCCTTGATCGCGGCCACATTCGCCTTCGCCGCCGACGACGGCCCGGTCCTCTACGACCGTGCCCGGCAGCTTGGCCGGATGAGCAACCCGGACATCACCGAGAGCAGCGGCCTGGGGTGGAGCCGGGAGAATGAAAACATCCTCTGGACGCATAACGACTCGGGGAACAAGCCGCGCATCTTCGCGATCAACCTCGAGGGTACGCACGTCGCCGAGTACAAGATCGACGGCAAGCAGATCGACTGGGAGGACATGGCCGTCTTCAAGACGGAGCGCGACAGCTACCTGTTGATCGCGGACGTCGGTGACAACGAGGCGAAGCGGAAGTCGTGCATGCTGTACATGGTCCGCGAGCCGAAGCTGAAGAAGAATCCGACGTTCGGGAAGGTGGACACGTTGAAGGCCGAATCCGCGATCGAGTTCACCTACGACGCCGGGCCGCACAACTGCGAGGCGGTGGGCGTCGACGCGTCGACAGGGAAGACCGCCACCGCGATCCTCATCAGCAAGAGCGAAGGCGGCACCTGCAAGGTGTTTGAACTGGCGCTTCCGCTGCGGCGGGAGAAGGGGCCGTTCGTCGCCAAGCAGGTCGCGACGCTGACGGTGCCGGCCGTCACGTCGATGGACATCAGCCTCGACGGCAAGCGGGCGATCGTGCTGACCAAGGGCGACGCCTACGAGTACACGCGCGCCGCCGGCCAGACCTGGGCGCAGGCGTTCGCGACCAAGGCCCGTGTGCTGGAGATGCCGCTGCGTCGGCAGGGCGAGACGATCTGCTACGGCGCGGACGGCATCACGATGTACCTGACCAGCGAAGGCAGCCCGGCGCCGCTGTGGATGGTGCCGCCGCGGAAGGAAGAATAAAGGCGTAAGGAACAGGGAGGGCGGCGACGGTTGCATTCGGTGCCACGGGTCGGCTCGGCGACCCGTGTTCTGGGTGGTGCGCGTCACGGGTCGCCGAGCCGACCCGTGGCACCGCCGTTACGGTTAACCGCAGTCTGCTCTCGTTCCTTCTCCCCTCACCACGGCGACTCAAACGCCGCGACATGGTGCCGCACGACCGCGTCGCCTTTCGCCGGCATGTCGACGCCGATCACATCGAATCGCACCGGCCGGTCCTGGAGCCGGTAGCGGCGGACGAGCTGCATCGCGAGGGCGGCGAGCTTTTTTTGCTTGTGCAGGTTGACGCGCACCTCTGGCCGCGGGTTGCCGGCATGGCTCCCGGGCGTGCTGCTTTTCACTTCGACGACCACGATGGTTTTGCGGTCAGGCGCTTCGGCGAGAATATCAATCTCGCCGTGCGCGTTGCGGAGGTTGCGGGCGAGGATGCGGTAGCCCTGCTTGCGGAGATGGCGTTCGGCCAGCCGCTCGCCGCGGGCCGCCGGGGTGAGCGGAGCGAACAGGCGCGACAGCGAGATGATCAGGGAGCGGATCATGGCTGCGAGGAGGGAGCGGTTGTTGCGGCAACAGGCGGAATTGCCTGAGCGACGACAATGATTTCCCGCCGCCGGCCGGCGAGCAGCCGCGCGATGGGGGCGGTGATCTCGAGCTTTTCAAGAAGGATGCGGATGACGGCGGTGATCGGCGCGGCGAGCAACATGCCGACGATGCCCCACATCGAGCCCCAGAAAATCAAGGCGAGCAGGATGGTGGCCGGGTGCAGGTCGAGCGAATTGCCCAGCACGCGGGGCTCCAGAAAACTTCCCAGCGCGAACTGAACCGCCGCCGGGATCGCGATGGCCAGCACGGCCACCGGCGTGGAAATCTCCGGGTTCACCAGCACGATCGGCAGCGGCAGGATCGTGGCGATGATGGAGCCGATGTTGGGCACGAAGTTGAGCAGGAACGTGAGCAGCCCGAAGGTCAGCGCCAGCGGCACGCCGAGCGCGGACAGCACCGCCCAAATCAGGATGCCGGCGAAGATCGAGAGCAGCGTCTTGGCGATGAGGTATTGCTTCACGCGGCTGTCGATCTCGCCCCAGATGGTGTCGGCGGCCGGGCGCTGCGACGACTTACCAAGCAGCAGGAAGAAGAGGAAGATGAGGACCAGCACCGCCTGCGACACGATGTTGAGCACGCCGCGCAGCACATCGATAAGGACCCCGCCGACGCCGCCGGCGCCCGCCGCCGAGAGCAGGTTCGGCAGCTTCTCGCGGTCGACGCCCCAGCGTTCCATCGGCATGCGGTCGATGATGTCGAAATAGAGCGTCTCGATCTGCGACTGATACGCCCCCACGTTGTCGGTGAACTGCTTGAGTGCAATCGAGAGCAGCAACAGACAAGCCTGCCATCACGAGGAAGCCAAGAAAGACGGTATTCGCCACCGCGATGGAGTGAGGCAAACGAAGCTTGCGGCCTTGGAGTGCCACGACTGGATTGAGCACGATCGTAAGGAAAAACGCGAGCACCACGGGGATGAGCACGTTCTGAAGCCAGCGGAGGGAGAACGCGATCGCCACCGCGCTGAGGATGAGCAGGCAAACGGTCTGGATGCGTTTCTCGGTTTCAACGGGTGCGGCGGACATGGCCACAGCAGAACAAAACGCGGGGCGGATGTCCATTGGGGGCGCGCTTCAAGAACGGTGCGCATGAAAGAAAGGCAGGCGGGCTTGAAGCCCGCCTGCCTGTGTGGTGATTGAGTTTGCACTTACACGCCGACGGTCTGCTTCTTCGTCGCTTCCTTCACGCCGGCGTGCCGCGGCTTGGCGGTGGTCGCATCGGTGCGCGGGGCCTCGAGGACCGGCAGGCTGTGCAGGGCCTTGCGGGCGTCCTCGGGGTTGATGTTGGCGGTGAGCTCGGGGGCGCCCTCGATGGTCTTGGAGACGACGCGGTCTTCCTTCTTCGAGAAGATCCAGCTCATGAAGTTCTTGCACACCGACCAGATCATGCCGATGTCGCGGGCGTTCATCATCATCTTCGCCATCCGCCACATCTGCTTCGGGCGGAAATAGAACTCGCGGAACGCCTGCTTGGTCGCCTTCAAGATCTCGGCGGAGGAGAAGTCGTCGTAGCTGACGACGGACGAGTCGTTCATGTCGAAGTGCTTCCAGTCGTTGGTGTTCAGCCAGCCGTTGGCGACGGCCTGGAAGTAGAACTCGGTGCCGGCATAAGGCATCGCGACGTGGAAGAGCGCGATGTCGATCGGGCAGCTCTTGGCGAAGTCGATCGTCTCGCGGACGGTCTGCTTGTTCTCGCCCGGCAGGCCGATGATGAAATAAGCCCAGGTCTTGATGCCCAGCTTGTTGCACATCGTGAGCGTTTCGCGGGCCTGCTCGACCTTGGCGTCCTTCTTGACGTTGTCGAGGATTTTCTGCGAGCCGGTCTCGACGCCGAAGGCGATCAGCCAGCAGCCGGCCGCCTTCATTTTTTTCGCGATCGGTTCGGTGAGCGTGTCGACGCGGCTGTTGGCGGTCCAGCGCACCTTCAGGCCCTTCTCGATGATCATGTCGCAGAGCTTCTCGAGGTTCTTGTGGTTGCTCTTGTCGGTGAAGAGGTCGGCGAGGAAGAGCACGTTCTTCACGTTGTGCGACGCAAGGTAGACGAGTTCTTCGTAGATCGATTCCGGGCTGCGGTGCCGGACGCTCTTGCCCCAGACGACGCCCTCGAAGCAGTAGGTGCAGGAGTAGGGGCAGCCGCGGTTGGTGAGCACCCACACATAACGGTTGCCGAGGAACGGCATCTTGTATTTATCCAGCGGCAGCAAATGCTGGCGCGGGATGGGCAGTTCATCGAGACTCTTGAGCAGCGGGCGGTCCGGCGCGAGCACCGGCTTGTTGTCCTCGCCGCGGTACACGATGCCCTTGATGTCGCCGGGAGGCCGGCCCGCCAGCGTGAACTCCATGATGTCCTTGAACGACATCTCGGGCTCGTGGCGGATGACGAAGTCGAGCTCGGGGATCAGCTCGATGGTGTTCTGCGGCACCGCCGAAACGTGCGTGCCCACCGCGATGGTGTGGGCCCCGATGCTCTTCGCCCACTGGATGCCCTTGGCGTCCATCGCGAAGGTCGTGCCGGTCACGTACGAGACGTAGAACTTCGGCTTCTCCTTCTCGATCTCGACCTTGAAGGCGTCGGGCGACATCTCTTCCGCGATCGCATCGATGATGCGCACGGTCATGTTGTCCGGCACCACCGCCGCCAGGTAGGCGAGGGATGACTGCGGCCAGATCATTTTCTCGCGCGACTTGCGGCCCCAGCGGCACATGTCGCGGATGTAGATGTGGCCATCGGGTGACGGCGGGTTGACGATCAGGACATCGACCATGGTCAGCTTTCCTTCTGTTACGAACCCTTCCACCTCACCGGCGCGGGACTTGAAGCTCCCTTGCCTGTCGATCGACTACTTTCACCACGACTCATTCCACCGCATTATCTTCGGCCATCGCACTCGCGTGGATCGCCACCAACTGCTCGTCCGTGAACGCCTTCGCCGCCGACTCGGTGCGCTTGGTCAGCATGTAGTCCCCGATGAACAGGGCGTCCATGCCGGTGGTCATGAAGCACTCGATGGCGTCCTCCGGCGTGTGCACGATGGGCTTGCCGCGGATGTTGAAGCTCGTATTGAGCACCACCGCGACGCCGGTCAATTTCTCGAACTCCTGGATCAGGCGGTAATACTTGGGGTTGTGCTTCTTGCTGACGCTCTGCACTCTCCCGGTGCCGTCCACGTGCGTCACCGCCGGGATCACCGCCTTTTTCTCGGGCAGAACATCATACACGAGGATCATGTACGGAGACGGATAATTCGATTCAAAGTACTCGCCGGTCTTCTCTTCGAGAACGGACGGCGCGAACGGCCTAAAACCCTCGCGGAACTTCACCCGGCTGTTGATGATGTCCTTCATCTCATCCGTGCGCGGGTCGCCGAGGATCGAACGGTTGCCCAGGGCGCGAGGCCCCATCTCCATCCGGCCCTGGAACCAGCCAATAATCTTGCCGTCGGCGAGCATCCTGGCGGCCGCTTTGGGGGCATCGTCGACCTTCTTCCATTCGACGCGGTCCTCTTCGCTCGCGCCGCCGACGAACTCGCCCTCGGCGCCAGCGTTGAGCTTGGTGCGGATGGCGGGCTCGATCTGCTCGTTGGTGAACCACGGGCCGAAGTAGGCGTGATCGAAAACGTACTTGCGCGGCTGGCGCATGACCGTGTTCCACAGCCAGTAGCAGCCGCCCAGCGCGGTGCCCGCGTCGTTGGCCGCAGGCTGCACGACCACGTCGTCATACTTGAGGTCGATGAGGATCCGGCCGTTCATCACCGAGTTCAAACACACGCCGCCGGCGAGGCAGATCTTGTTCAGCCCGGTTTTCTTCCTAAGCCACTCGGCCATGTGCAGGCCGACCTCTTCGGTGCGGAGCTGTAGCGCGGCGGAGATGTCCATCGCCCGCTTGTCGGGGTTGTTGCTCGACGCGAACTGCGGGCCGAACTTGTCGAAGAATTTGTTGGTGAACCAGTTGGGCCGGCCGCGGTAGTGGTACGCGAAGTAGGAAAGATCGACTTCGTACTCGCCCTCGGGCTTGAGCTTGATAACCTTGCGGAACTCATCGATGTACGGATTCGGATCGCCGTAGGGCGCGAGGCCCATGACCTTGCCTTCGCCGCTGGAGAACTTGTGGCCGAGGAACTCGGTCACCGCGCCGTAGACCAGCCCGATGGAGTGCGGGAAGCTCTGCGTCTTGAGGCACGTCATGTCCAGGCCCTTGCCGTAGCCGAGCCAGGTGCAGTCCCACTCGCCGGCCGCGTCGATCGTCATGATCGCCGCCTCGTCGAACGGGCTGGTGAGGAACGTGGAGGCCGCGTGGGCCATGTGGTGCCGGCAAAAGTGCAGCTTGGCCTTGTCGGTGACGCCGAACTCGTCTTTGAGCGTCTGGCGGAGCGCCTTCATCGGCGACTCCTTGCCGAGCCGGCTCTTGATCAGCTCGATGGAGCGCGGGAAGTAGCGGAGCACGTGCTTGAGCCGGTTCCAGAAGCCGAGCTTCGGGTCCCAGTAGAAGACGATGTGGTCGAGGTCGCTGGGCTTGATGCCCGCGATGTCGCAGCACCACTTGATGGAGTGCTTCGGGAAGTCGCCGCAGTGTTTCTTGCGGAGGAAACGCTCTTCCTCGACGAGGCCCAGCATATCGCCGTCGCGGACGATGGCGGCCGCGGCGTCGTGGGCAAAGCAGTTGAAACCGAGAATATGCATAAGCTTCCGTCTCCCCTGATTCCCAATTCAGCCGCGAAGCGGCGGCATCGTCTCGAAGCCCCGGAAGGGCGACATTGTGTAGCCCCGGGCGTAAGCCCGGGGTAATGGCGATTCACCCATCCGAGCCCCGAAGGGGCGGCACTCATACGCTCACCTAGTGCCGCCCCTTCGGGGCTCAATAATTCGTCGCCGCTCAACTCGGGGCTTACGCCCCGGGCTACTCTGCCGCCACTATCGTGGCTCAAACCGCGTGCGTCGTCCCGGCGACTCCGGTTGGCACGTTCACTTCACTCGCAAGCTTGCCATTGACCGTCGGATTCCCCTCGAACGCGTACTCATCCTTCACCAGGGCATGCGTCTTCTCGCCGACGGCCCAGATGACGCGGTTGATCACGCCCATGGTGCCGGCGAGTGCCCCGCCGACGCAGAGCAGCGTCAGCAACAGCATGGCCCACGGACCCATCCACGTCATCAGCCTGTTGATGAACAGCAGACCCAATCCGCCCAGCGCGCACGACACGAACCCGATCTTAAGCAGCGTGCGGTGATAGGTCAGCTTCTGTAGCAAACGCTCGTAAGCACCCGCCTCGCGGCGCGGGCCGATGAGCAGGTGGTTCAGTTGATGCACGATGACGCCCGCGCTGACCAGCACCATCACGGTCGACAGCCCGAGCATCGCCGCGGTCCAGCCGTCGCCGATCAGCCCGAAGATGGCGAACGCGATTGCCGCGAAGAGCGAGAAGGCGAGCATGGTCTTGATCGGCGAGTAGCAGCACGCGGAGAACATGATGACGAAGAGGAATCGGAAGCCGTCCTTGAGCACACTGAGCTTGCTGCGGCCCTCGCGCTCCTTGTACTTCATGCCGTTGGTCTCGACGATCGAGAGCCGCGGGTCGAGCATGCAGATGGCGCTCATGGCGGGGGTGTAATGCAACCGGTCCGGAAGCGGCGTCATCAGCTTCAGGCTCGAGCGCCGGATGACGCGGAAGCCGCTGGCCGTGTCCGTCAGGCTCTTGCCGGCAATGACGCCGAGCAGGCGGGCGAAAATCTTGTTGCCGAGCTGCCGGATGAACGGCATCTCGGTGTCGGGCTGAAGACGCGCGGCGATCGCCACATCCGCCTTTTTTGCCAGCAGGTCGTTCACGAGGTTCACGCAGAACTCGGGGTCGCAGGTGCCGTCGCCGTCGATGAACCCGACGAGCTCGGCATCGGTCGCCTTGAAGCCCGCCTTGATCGCCGCGCCGTAGCCGCGGTTCTTCTCGAAGCGCACCTTGACCACGTCCTTGAACTCGTCCTGCTCGACGATCTCCTGCGTGCGGTCGGTCGAGCCGTCGTTGACGAACACGATCACCATCTGCGTGACCGGCGTCTTGGCCTGCACAGTCGCGCGGGCCGCCAGACAGCGGCGCAGGGTGCCGGCGATGGCCTCCTCTTCATTGAGCGCGGGGACGATTAATGCGAACTTCATATCAATTCTCTGAAGCGGTTAGCTTTTAGCCATTAGCTATTAGCCGAAGGCATCGGCATCACTCTCATGCGCTGGCTAAAGGCTAAAAGCTAACGGCTAATAGCTTCCACGCTCCTGATCACAAACCCACCCACGCCCTCTTTATCGGCAATCAACTCGTACAACTGCCGCTGGGGGTAACACTCTTTCGCTTTCACGGCCCAGTTTTCGACCTTGCGGACGTAAATAACCGGGTTCGCCTCGAACGGGACCGCCATGAAAACAAGGCCCGCCCGGGGGTCGAAGGGGGCTCGAACCGCCATGCCGCCGGCCTTGAGCTCTTCGCCCAGCGGCATGCCGATTATCACGTTCGTTAACCCCATCTCACCGGCACGTTTATGGGCCGCGGCCGAGACGTTGTGCGGAGGTGCCAGGCGGTGCTGATACCACTTCCCGCCGTATTCCACCACCACCCCTACGCATAAACCAGCGATGAGGATCATAAATCCAAGCTGGGCGGTAGAGGAAGGGCCTGGGGACGAGGGCCTAGGGCCTAGGTGGACGCTGGTTCTGCTAGGCCCTAGGCCCTGATCCCTAGGCCCTACCGCTCCCAGCATCAAATGAACCAACTCCGCCCCCAAATTCGCCAGCAGCGGGGCCACCGGCAGCAGCCACCGCGGACCCCACCAGACGTTCGTGAACAGGAACGGCGTAGTGCCAACGAAGAACAACACATTGCTCGCCACCAAGACCCACATCGCCGTCGACCGATTGAACCGCCCCCGGCCGACCGCGACGATCGTCCCCAGCACCGCCACTGTCATCCCGCCAACGCCGAACCCGGGGAACCGGCCGTTGAGCTCCGCCCATTGGAAAAGAAAGCGGTGGACGATCGAGGTGATGGCCGTGTCCCAGTCAGCCGCCCAGCGCCCTTCGAGGGTGTACGGGCTGACGGTGGCCTTGCCGGTGGTCATGGCGTTGGACCACAGGTAGATCGCGATCCCGACGCCGGTCGCCAGGGTGATGACCAGGCCGTGCGTGATCCAGCGCTTGGGGTCGCGGGCCAGCAGAATGAACGAGGCGATCACCGCCGGCAGCGCGAACATCGTCGCGTCGAACGGCCGGATCAAAAGCGCCGCGCCAAGACAAAGCCCCGCGCCAACCGCGCTCCCAAACCGCGCTTGCGGTTTAGCGTTCACAATCCTCAAGAAGAAGAACAGAAACCCATTCACCGCCAACATCGACGCCGTGTGCGACGCGAAGTGCGCCCCGTTGAACCAGACCCACGGCGACAACCCGAACAGCACCGCCGCCAGCACCGCGATCCGCCGCGGCGCGACCTGCCGTGCGAGCCCGAACGTCACCAGCGCGCCGAGCCCGGCGAGCACCGCGTTGGCCATGAAGCCGAGGCCGAGCTTGTCGAAGCCTCCGAGCACCGCGGGCCAGCCGATGGGGTACTTGCCGAAGAAGCGCGTGCCGTCGTGGACGATGTGGCCTTTGGTCTCGTCGAAGTGCTGGCCATCAGTGACGAAGAAGAGCGAACCGATGAAGAGGTCCGGGTGTGCCGGCTTCGGCATGGCGAGTTGGCCGCTGTAGAGCATCCGGCCCTGCATCTGGTACGTGAGCGAGTCGCTGAAGTGCGGCACGCCGTCGAGCGCGAACAGGCTCATCGCCGAGCCGAGGAGCGTCGGGGCCAGGAACGCCGCGATCAACCAGTACTTTGCGGATGACCGGCGAGCCATGCTGCCGCGCAGCGCGGTGATGCGCTTCGTACACGTCGGGCACCCCGGCTTCATCGCCGAGATGGCCAGCGCCATCATCAGCGTCGCGCCGAACGTCAGCCACGCCTTGGCATCCTCGCGCAGCATGAACTTGCGCAGGCCGAAACCCTTGCTGCGGTCGTAGCGACGCGCCTCGGCATCGACGAAGAGCTCGTAGATGTCGACGGCTCCGACGGCGAAAACGATGAGCACCAGCAGCGCGAGCTTCGGGTGCCGCTTCGCCCAGTTGAAGCACCAGCCGATCGCGGCTCGCAGTCGCATGTCGCGCAGCAGCGCCCAGATTACGCCGGCGCAGCCGAGACCGAACCCCGCCGCCGCGCCGAGCACCAGCCAGTTGGGCAGCGTGGCGTAGACCCAGTCGAGCTCGGTGAGCACGAACCGGCCGTCCTCGCGCCCCAGCATCCACATCCAGATCGAAAGCAGACCGGCACCAACCGCCCCGGCAAGCAGAAGGAGCGCGCGCAGCGGCGCCGGTGCCACGGGTCGGCTCGGCGACCCGTGCGGCAGCGAACACGGGTCGCCCAGCCGACCCGTGGCACCATCAACTCCCGCTACGTTGCCTGTGTTCACAGGCAGCGCGGCCGGTGCGGCCGTGTCCGGATTGACGCTCATCATTGATGCCAGAACATCACCTCACCCGCGCGCCACATTGCCACGCGGTCCCTGAATCGAAGGGGCGATCGACGTACCGCCACCCACCTGATCCCTCCTCCAATCGCCTGAAATAGGGTTCCGCTTTGGTACGCAGGGCGGCCGCGGCGGGTTCCGCGGGGCGGCAGTCCAAACAGACGGCGCAGGCGTTACGGACGGAATGCGGTGAGGGTGAAGGGCTGAGGGGCAGAATTGCAAATTGGGCCTTGACCATTGCAAATTGCAAATTGGAAGACAGAGGGCCGCTTCCTTCATTTGCATTTTTCAATTTGCAATATCCAATTTGCAATTCCGCGATCTGAATCACCCCTTCACCCCTCACTTAATCGCCCGCCCCTGCTCATCAAAATTATTATTGATATCGCCGGTCAGGATGCCGCGCACATCGCCCTCGTCGCCGTACTGCCAGACCTTCACCGAGGCGTAAGAGACCGACGATTTCTTCCACGCCGCCGGCCCCGCCCAGTCGGGGAGCCAGACGCCCATCGTGAGCTGCCCCGTCATGCAAGGCACCCACTTGGTGTTCTCCGCCACCTTCTTGCCGTCGATCCAGTGCGTGGCGACCTTGCCGCTGTAAACCGCGTATTGATCCTTGCCCAGACGCTTGAGCGGGTTGCCGAGATAGTTCTCGAACAGGACCGCCTTGTCCTTGATCCACCAGTAGCCCTCGGCTTCGATCACCTGCGAATCGGTGATGTTCTTGAGTTCGCGCAGCCCGGTGCGCCACTCGGTGGTGTAGGTGTGATAGTTCCCGTCCGCCGCCCAGCCGATGGGGAAGTCTTTCGGGTGGTGGCGGTTCTGGCAGAAGGTGTTGAACATCGCCTGGCTGAAGTCGCCCTTTTTGCCCCACTCGGGGAAGTCGAGCTCGGACCAATACTCGTTGAAGGGGCCGTTGTACGCCGGCATCTTCGGGTTGTAGAGCGGCGCCTCGGCGACGAACTGGTCCATCTGCGCGCGGTCGACCTTCACAAAGCGGTAGCCGTAGGTCCAGATCGCCATCACCGCGCCGCTGGGGTGATTCGGTTTGGCAGGGCCGCCGTCGAACGCGTTCGCCGAGCCGATCTTCATCACGACCTCGAACCGGCCGGAGGCAAAATGGTCCTTCGACACGATGACGCCGCCGACACGTGTCTTCTTCCCGTGCAGCCCGACAACCGGCCCATCGTACTTGTCGCCGTGCGCCGTGCAGACGAGAACGTTTCGCTCCTTCCCGCCAACTGTCTCGCGCTGGATCGCGACGTTCTCCGGCACCACGCCGCTGTTCCCGTTGCTCCACTTCTTCCGCGGCAGGTACCAGCGCTTGCCGTCGATCTTTCCACTGGACCAATCCTCCTCGAGCACCAGCTTCGCCGATGCGGGAAGCGGTGTGATGACTTCGGCGGCACCATCCTCAGCGCCAACAGCGAACATCGGCGCCAGCATCGCAAGCACCGGAAACAGCAAGAAACGCGCAACGGAAAACATGCATGTCATGGACGCGACATCCTCGCCACCTGCGACACATCGCCCAGCGACGCCAGCATCAGCGCAAACACCTTTTGGGCCTCTTCCACGGCTGCGGGGTTCGGGAAATCGCCCGCCGCCTTGGCCAACGGACCCGCGAACTCGCGATGAAGCGCCTCGGTAAAGCCGGCCTCATCCGCGTCAACGTTGAACTGCTGCATTCGCTGAAGGAGTTCGCTCTCGGCCTCCTCCAGGTCGCTGTTCTTGAGCTCGACGGAGATCGCCGCCAGATGACCCCCGACGCAGTAACTTGCCCCGGCCGCGTCGCCGTGAGTCGTCTTCACCGCCGTCAGCGTGTCGAGGAACAGGATGTCCTTCAGCGCCTCCTTCGTCACCGGCTCGAGCGTCGCCTTGTCGATCGCGTCCATCGGCACCTTCAGCCGCGCCAGCATTGGCCGCAGCGCCGCCCGCGCCTTCGGGTCCAGCGTCTCGCCATCGACATGCTCCCGCCAGGCCCGCGACGCGAGCAGCCCGGCCTGCACCGTCCAGTAGCGCACCGCGATCGGCTTGACGGTCTTCATGACGGCCGGCGCCAGTTCCGCCGCCTTACCGTAGGCAGCGACCGCTTCGCTCCACTGCTCGTCCTTCTCGGCTTTCCGCGCGGCCGAGACCAGGTCGGTCACGCCGAACCACGCCTCGCCGCCGGCGGCGTCGAGCGTCGCGTCGTCGAGGTCGGCGTCGAGCGTCGATTGATAGGCCTTCCGCGCCGCATCCACCGTCTCCAACCCATTCGCCCGCTCCGGCAGATTGACCAGACCCGCCTCGACGATGGTCCACAGGTCGCGGGCCTGCTCGAACTGCCCGTTGTCGAAATAAATCTGGGCCTCGTCGAACTGGAGCTTCGTCGTTTCGATCAGGCGAACCCCGGCCGGCGGCAGGTCGGTCGGATCGGTCATCACCAACAACTCGGCCGCGCCGCCACGGGCGGCGGTGGCGTCGTCGCGCAACCTGAGGCGCGGTTGCAGCGCTTCGATTTGTGCGATGGCGTCGGCGTAAACCGTGGCGGCGCGGTCGGCCGTCCCGTCGGCAAACGCGGCGTCCGCGCGGGCCATCAGGTCGCCGAGATTGTCCAGCCGCAGACCAACTTGCCCCTCGCGGCCGACGTCGCGCACCGCTGTCCATGCCGCCATCGCCTTCTCGCGCACGGCCTTCGCATCGACGGCGACGGGCGGAGTCGGCGTCACGCCCGCGCCATCCTTCGCGGGACCGACAACCACAGGCGGCGTCGCGCCGTCGGCCGAAGGCGCGGGCTTACCGCTGTTGCCGGCGATGAGAATGATGGCTGTGATCGCGCCGGCAGCGACGAGCGCCACCAGCGCCGCCACGACCGCCGGATGCGATCGCCGCCTCGCCCGCCGCCGTTGCCGCGCCACCGGAACGGGTGCGTTTGATCGTGTGGATGGCAGCGCTTCTGCACGGTCCGGCTCATCCACCCGAGCCGCCGCAATCACCGCCAGCGAAGCCCGGTCGAGCCCGCTGAACATCGCCTGCCCGACCGCCGCGTGACTCGTGCCAGTCCCAATCGGCGGGGCCGGCGCGAGCACCGGCGTCGGCGGCATCATCGGGTTGAACTGCGCCTCCAACTCCTGCTCCGCCGCCAGCGCCTCCGCTTCCGTCGCGAACGCCAGACCCAGCGCGTTGGCCGCATCGACGCCGCCGAACGGCGACCCGCACGATCCGCACCGCGCATCGCCCGTCGTCGCCGGCGCCCCACACGACCAGCAGAAGCCCACCAGGTGCGAAACCCCCGGCACATTCTTCGCCACCGACCAGAACTGCCGCGTCGTCGGCCCGCGCAGGATCGTCCCCGCATCGATCCGCTCCGCCTCCACCTGCTGCCGCAGCACCGCGTAGCTGCAACCGGGCAGATACGGGAACCGCTTGTTGCGGACGAACCACGGACCCATCGCGATCACCGTCGCCCGCTGGCTGAGCTGGTCGAACACGCCGCCGCACGCGTCGCAGTGGTCGTGGCTCTTCTGCCAGTCGCCGCAGTAAGGGCACAGCGCCAGCATCGGAACATCGGGGTTGTGCCACAGCTTCAGCGCCCGCGACCGTCCGCCGCTGCGGGCCACCTCGCGGTCGAGCTCCGCCTGCGCCTCCCGCGCCTGCGCCGAACCCGCGAACGGCAAACCCAGCTCGTTGTGGGCCGCGACCGGCTCGAACCGCTGGGCGCACTGCGGGCACGCCGCCGCCTGCGGCGCGACATTCGCCTCGCAGCGCGGGCAGTGGCCCACGAGGTGTGCGATGCCCGGCGTCAGTCGGGCCGGCGCCCAGAGCTGCTGCGTGGTGGGGCCGCGGATGACGGAGTTGGCCGAGACCTTGCCGGCACTGATCAGCCGCTTCATCGACGTGTAGCTGAACCCCGGCCGGAAGGGCACGCGCTCGTCGTGCAGGTACCACGGCCCCATGTTGACCGCCACGCCCCGCCGGCTGACGGCATCGAACGACCCGCCGCACGCATCGCAGCGGTCCATCCGCCGCTGCGTGTGGCCGCAATACGGGCACAAAATGGCTGGTGAATCGTGGGGCATCGGGGCATCCGTCACCCGCCTGCGTCAATCCTCCTGCGACGGCCCCAGTTTAAGCGGAACCCCCAAGTCGAGCAATCCGGTCGCCTTCGACGCAGACAGCGGTAGGCGACTCAAACTCTCCTCCCGCTTTAGGGAGGGGTAGGGCGAGGGTCGCGTTGCCTCCGATCGGCCCGCCGACGCGACGCCCCGGTAGTCGGTACGAAGGGAGGCCATGAGGGCCAGACTAAGCGAAGAACTGCAGCTGCGTGAAGACCTTGGGGGGCTGAAGCGGTGGGCGTAATCGGGCAATCCTCGCCGCCCACCGCCAGGGCGACCAAGATCACCTTCCGAGATGACTTGGAGGAAACGCACATGATGCGCCGATCATCGGAAAAGCTCAGCGGTTAGGATGCATGGGGAGGTTTGCGACGGACAGACCTGTCCCGTTCTCTTCCCTTACCATTTCTAGAAAAATGTTTTCACCACATTTCCGTGCAAATGCGGCTTGCAATGTCCCATGTAAACCGATTACAATTCCCCTCTTCAGACCCTTACACGAATTGGGCACCGGAATGCCTTTTGACACAAATCAGTCTGCTTATCACGACTTGCGGAATATCGTAGCGGAACACACAAATCGGTTGATACTTTGGGTCGGCGCCGGCTTGAGTCGTCCAGCGGGACTTCCGTCATGGGCGGAACTTCGTAAGGGACTTGAAGAGGAATTGAGGCGAAAGTCGAATACGTTGGACGACGAAGGGCAATCGCGGCTATTGGAAAAGCTATCTATCGCACAACGCGAAAAGGATCCGTGGGTTGCAATACAGATCCTCCGGAATAATCTTGGCGATACCTCTTATGCGGCCACTATCAGGAGCAGCATCGCGCCTGCGATCAACGCCATTATCCCACCACTTTATGAACAACTATGGACACTTCGCCCTGGAGGTATTCTGACGCTGAATCTTGATCGTTTTGCCGCGCGATCATATCCTGCTAATTCAAATCGAGGGCGGCTCACAGAGTTTGTCGGCTGCCGAGCAGGTTCGTACGTACATTTGCTTCAACTAAGTAATCCGTTCGTCGGAAACCTTCACGGTGTAGACGAAGATACCAATAGTTGGGTGCTGTCATCGGATGACTTGAACAATCTTATGGGGAACCACGGATATCTTGGCTTTCTAAACGCTTGCCTTGCGTCCCGCATCGTATTGCTGCTAGGGATAACGGCAGAAGACATTGCAACAGGCGGACACCTCCGTCGACTAAAGACGCAGGGTGTCGCACTTGGGTCTCATTTCTGGCTAACCGATCGTCGTGATTACGAAACGGACGCATGGGCTGAAAGCGTCGGAATCAGGATTATCCGTTATGCAAATACGATCGGGGACCATTCCGAGTTAAACGAGATTTTTTCCGATCTTTTGTCGTTCATGCCGGTCGACGACACTGCACCGCCCATCGTGCCTACTGTAAGCACAGTCGTAACAACAAACATTCCATCTCCAACTGAAATTATCAAGCTGCCCGCCGAGGACATTCGCAATTTATTGAACAGTAAGGCGGGGACGATTTTGGCCCCTCGCACGCCGGCGGCCTTGAAGGAATATGAGAACTTTTGCAAGAAATATGAGGAGGCGATGTATCGGGCGTGGTTTATTTCCGACGTTCCACCAAACAACGTTCTCTTCGGGACCACAGTTGTGGGTAAAGCAGGACGAGGTGCGTTTGGTAGAGTCTATGAAGCGATGTTGAGTACTGGCGAACGCTTGGCAGTTAAGGTGTTACACCAGGAGGTCCGCACAAATCAGGGCATGTTGCATTCGTTTCGGCGCGGAGTAAACTCAATGCGCATTCTATCAAGTTCACACGTCGACGGAATGGTTCCATACAAAGCCGCATACGAAATACCAGCTTGTGTGTTCATGGACTTTGTAGACGGTCCGAGTATTGCCGATGCAGTTCACTCGAACATCATCAATAACTGGGAATCAATCGTCCGGATCGCGCTAGACTTGTCCATGATCATTCGCGACGCGCACCTGCTTCCCGAGCGAGTTTTACATCGCGACATTCGGCCAGCCAATATTATGCTTAAGGACTACTATGCGGCGCATGGCAACTGGCAAGTGGTTGTTCTAGACTTCGACCTTTCCTGGCATCGCGATGCTCTTGGAGTAACTATAGACAACGCTACCTCGACGAGCGGATACCTCGCGCCCGAGCAGGTCCATCGTGGTGGGCGATACTCAAGCCGTAGCGCCCTTGTAGATTCTTTTGGTATTGGCATGACATGCTATTACCTCTTAGCGCGGCGAGATCCCGTGTTTAGCCAACACAAACACCAGGATTGGCGAGTGATATTGACATCCCTTGTGAACGAGCATTCATGCACAGCATGGCACTCCCTCCCCAGGCGATTTGCTCGTTTGATCGAATGGGCCACCAAAGACAAGCAGCCGGAACGGTGGGACATGGCACAGATTGTTGGTGAATTGAGCATGATGAAGCAAGCATTGACCGACAGTTCAAAAATTGTCGCTGCTGAGTTTTTAGCAGAGGAACTTGCCGAGCGCTCAAAGCTAGGTGGCCACTATCGCTGGAATCGAGATGGCAACGAGGCGTCTTATAGTTTTCCAAACGGCGTCGTTGTCCGAATTCAGGGTGATGAGACCAATCAAGAGGTAATCATTTTATTTCAGTGGATTAGTCACGGCCTCGGGGAGCGAAAGAAAATCGGTAAGTGGATTCCTAAGGCCTGTGATCAAGCAGTTGCCGCGCTGAAGCGCGCCCATTGTAAGGTCCAAGTAATTTCAAAATCAGCGAATGAAGCAAGCGTTCGCGCCGCTAGACCGTGCAATTATCTCGCATCGCATATTTCTGAGGTCGCTGAAGGAATCTCGGCAGCGATCGATGCATTTGATTTGAAGTAAAGCGCGTAGCGAGTAAGGTGGGCTGAGCCTTCGAGGACGGAAAAGGAGGACGGACGACAAAGGGGATAAGTATGCTCCGTCGCAAACCTCCTCAGCCAATAACAGAAATCATACAGTTGTGCACCACGACCAGCAGCCGGGCCGGAAAAGGGGATGAGTACAGGGCCGCAAATGGGGATGAGTACGAATGCCATTCACTTAACCCATAACTCCGCGTCTGCAATATAGTTACATCAACTAGCGCCATCCGCGGCCTCCCGTGATCATGGTGTTGCTCGACGACACCCAATCCCAGGAGGCCACGGATGGCGCCGAACTGGTCCGCGATCATTTGCTCGATAGCGGCGTTGCTGGAGCATTGGCGGCCAGGGGGGGCAAAAAGGTCTTTACCATACGTTCGGTTTATGTTAAGATATGAGGTGATCCCGCGCACCGGCCGGGGAAGGTGGACGCAGCGAGGAGAGCGGGCCTCTCGGCCGGGGGATTTGAATGGTGAGGATGGGGACGGGTGGACCGGCGGGTTGACGGGGACATTAAAGGGGCGAGGTGTTTCTGGGGGCCTCGCGGGGAAATGGAAAATGTTTAAGTCTTGACGTTAAAATTGATT
>Ga0163150_10000645_pt1 | contig 63626 bp, 46 predicted proteins | sample OliLakLV19P2IB_FD_148628 | JGI IMG/M metagenome (GOLD analysis project Ga0163150, IMG submission 148628) | Freshwater microbial mat bacterial communities from Lake Vanda, McMurdo Dry Valleys, Antarctica - Oligotrophic Lake LV.19.P2.IB | ecosystem: Environmental > Aquatic > Freshwater > Lake >...
CCCCTTTTCTCTATGCCATCCCCCACCCTCTACGAAGAAACCCTCACCCGCATCGACGCCCTTCTCGGCGACGACGCCGACTGGGTCTCGGCCATGGCCACCGTCGCCTGCGAACTGCACCACGCGTTCGACTACTACCACTGGACGGGCTTCTACCGGGCGGTGACGGACGACCTGCTCGTCGTCGGCCCCTACCAGGGCGGGCACGGATGCCTCCAGATCCCCTTCTCGCGCGGCGTCTGCGGCGCCGCGGCGCGGACGAAACAGACGCAGCTCGTGCCGGATGTCGAGGCCTTCCCGGGGCATATCGCGTGTTCGTCGACGACCAAATCCGAGATCGTCGTCCCCATCCTCACGCCGGCCGGCCGGGTGCTGGGGGTCCTGGATGTGGATTCGGACTTCCCCGACGCCTTCGACGCCGTCGATCAGCAGTACCTGGAGAGGCTGTGCGCCGGCCTCGGAGCGCGGTTCAGCCGGCAACGAGACCTTTAGGGTTATGAAGACCCTAAAGGTCTGTCCTGCCCATAACAATCAGCCAACTCCAAGCTGCTTCGCCGCGTCCTCCACGAGCCCCTTCGCGGCCTCGAACGTCGGCGCCTCGGAATAGACGCGCAGCACCGGCTCGGTGCCGGACGGCCGCACCAGCAGCCAGCCGTTCGTGGTCATGTGCTTGAAGCCATCCAGGGTGTCGAGATGCTTCACCTTCTGACCATGGATTTCCGAAAGCCCGCCGGCCTTGAGCCGCTCCAGGATCCTCTCTTTTTTCTCGTTCGTCGTGTGGACGTCGATTCGGTACGTCTCGTGCGGCCCGAACTCGTCGAAAAGCTCCTGCACGAGTTCTGACAGCTTCTTGCCTCGCTTCACCATCATCTCGACCGTCAACAGCCCGATGTAGACGCCGTCGCGCTCGGGGATGTGACCCTTTACGGCCATGCCGCCGGACTCCTCGCCGCCCACCAGCACGTCGCCCTCGACAATCAACGACCCGATGTATTTAAAACCGATCGGGGTGGTGTGGACCTTCAAGCCGTACTTGTCACCCATCTTCTGGAGCATCGACGTCGTCGAAAACGTCTTGACGATGTCTCCGCTGAGGCCGCGCTCTTCGTGGAGGTATTTGACGAGGAGGGCGAGCAGCTGATGGGAGTTTACGAACTGCCCTTTTTCGTCGTACATTCCGATCCGGTCCGCGTCGCCATCGTTGGCGAGCCCGACCGCGCACTGCTCGCGCACGACCGTCGCGGCCAGTTCCGTCAGGTTTTTCTCAATGGGCTCTGGCGCCTGGCCCTTGAAGCTCGGGTTGAAGTCGTTGTGCAGCTCGACGACCCGATCGGCCCCAAGCAACTGGGCGACAATGCCCTGGCCGGCGCCGTACATGGCGTCGTGCGCGATCTTGATGCCCGAGGCCTTGATGGCCGCGATGTCCAGCTTCTCACGGAGCAGCTTCACGTAGTCGCCCGCGACATCGTGCAGTTCGATCTTGCCGGCGGCCACGAGGTCCTTAAATGACTTCGACTCGTAGGGCTTGAGCTGTTCCAACTCGGCCTCGACCTCCGCGATCATCTCCGGTGAGGCCGGCCCGCCAAAGCTGGCTTTGATCTTGAATCCGTTGTATTCGGGGGGATTGTGGCTGGCGGTGATCACAATGCCCGCGCTGCAACCGTACGCCTTAGAGCCCCAGCTGATGGACGGGGTGGTGGTGAAGGTGTCCGCGAACAACACGTGGATGCCTTGCGAGGCCAGGACGGAGGCCACCAGCTCGGTGAACGTGCGCCCCATGAACCGGGTGTCATGCCCGATGACGACGCGGGGCGCGGGGCCGTAGTTTTTGTGCAGCCATTGCCCCGTGGCGCGGGCCACGCGCTCCAGGTTTTCGAACGTGTAATCGTCTCCGATGACGGCCCGCCATCCGTCGGTGCCGAACTTGATCTTTTTGGTAGCCATGTAATCGCTATAAGTTGAATTCAAACAAAAAAACACCGAGCCTGGTGGCCGGCCGGAAGGGGAGGTGCGTGAATAGCCGGCGCCCGAGACTCAACGATCGTCACACAACAAGACGCATCCGGGAGGCGTACACGTTATTCGCCGAAATTAAGGGTGCCCGCCCTATATATGCCACCGCAGGCCTGTTTCCTCGGGAAATATACCCTCACGCCGCCCGTTCGACGCGCCGGCCGGCGGCCATCAACTCGCGCGCACTCTGCAACGCCGCGTCGGTGATCTCGGCGCCGCTGATGAGCGAGGCCACCTGGCGGACACGCTCGGCGTCGGGCAGGCGCGTGATCGTCGAGTGGGTCCGGCCGTTTTCGACGTGTTTGGCTACCCGGTAGTGTACGTCGCCCATGGCGGCGATCTGGGCGAGGTGGGTGATGGCGATAATCTGGTGGTACTGCCCGAGGTCGCGCATGCTCTCGCCCACTTTGTTGGCGATCGTGCCCGAGATGCCGGCGTCGATCTCGTCGAACACGAGAATCGGAAGCCGCTCGCTCTTCGCGAGGATCGTCTTGAGCCCGAGCATGATGCGGCTGATTTCGCCGCCGGAGGCGACCCGCGCCAGGGGTTTGAGGGACTCGCCGGGGTTGGTGGAGATGAAGAACTCGACCTGGTCCATGCCATTCGGGTAGGCTTGTACGCGCTGCCCGGCCTCGTCCGTAATCCAGCCGGCGGAGGAGGGGGCCTGCGTGAAACGGACTTCGAATCGGCTGTGCGGCATCCCCAGCCGGCCCAACTCGGCCACGATCGCTTTCACGACCCGATCCCCCCCTTCGCGTCGTTTCCGCGACAGCCGGCGGGCCGTATCCGACAGCTGTGCCTGGCGCTCCGCGATCTTCTCCTTCAACACGCCTATGGCGCCCTCGAAGTTGACGGCCAGCTCGTAGCGGGCGCCTATATCTTTACGATGCGCCAGCACGGATTCGAGGGTGCCGCCGTAGCGCCGCTTGAGGGTTTCGATGTCGCCCAGACGCGAACGGATGAAGGCCAGACGCTCGGGGTTGAACTCGATCCGCGCGTTGTAGTCCTGCAGGAAATGCGCCAGCTCGGCCACCACGATCTGGGCGCTTTCGGCCTCTCGAGCGGATTCTTCGAGGCCGGCGTCGATCCGCGCGAGGTCCTGCAACTCGTTACGGACCCGCACCAGATGGTCGTTGACGGCGTTGTCGGACTCGTACAGCAGGTCGTACAATTGGATGGTCGCCTCGTACAGGCGCTCGGCGTTGGCCAGGATGCGCTCTTCGCCTTCGAGCGCATCTTCCTCCCCCTCCTCGGGCCCGATGGCGTCGATCTCTTCGATCTGGAATTCGTACAGTTCTTTCTGCTGGCGGAGGTCGCGCTCCTGGGCGACGAGGGTGTCCAGCTCGCGCACGAGGGTGGCGGTATCCCCGTGCTGGGCCTGGTAGCGGGCGAGGAGGTCTCCCAGGCCGGCGAACTGATCCAGCACATCCACGTGCGTCTCTGTCCGCAGCAGCATCTGGTGCTCGTGCTGGCCGTGGAGGTCGATCAGCTGGCTGGCGACTTCGCGGACGACGTTTAGCGGCGCCGGCGTGTCGTTCACGAACGCGCGGCTCTGGGCGGCGGAGATCTCGCGGCGGAGGATGATCTGATCCGCGGGGTCGAGGTCGTTTTCCTCCAGCAGTTTCCGAATCCGGCCCGAGCCCGTGTTGTCGAACAGGCCCTCGATGATCGCCTTCTTCGCGTCCGTCCGGATCACCTCCAGCGAGGCCCGCTCGCCGAGGATCATCTTCAGCGCCCCCATCAGAATCGACTTGCCGGCCCCTGTCTCCCCCGTGATGATGTTCAGGCCGCTTTCAAATTCCACGGTGAGCTCTTCGATCAACGCATAGTCGCGGATGTAGAGGGAGCGGAGCATGCTAAGGCAAAAGGCAAAATGGAAAAGGCAAAAGGCGAAATGGAAAAGGCAAAATGGAAAAGGCAAAAGGCAAAATGGAAAAGGCAAAAGGCAAAATGGAAAAGGCAAAAGGCGAAACGGGGGAATGGCTTATCATTCAATCCCAGTGTTCGCTGCGCGTTCGTTTCACGAGCCCAGAGGAATCTACAGCTTTTTTTTAGATGTGCATACTATATGTCTGAGTCGATGCGTGAACGTCAAAGACCCCTCCCCTTACTTCCCTAGACGCGAATCACACACCCGGCATACCCTCCATGCCCGCAGCATCGCACCCATTTTACCTTTTTCATTTTACCTTTTACCTTCACTTCCCATGGCAGTGCTTGTACTTTTTGCCGCTGCCGCAGGGGCAGGGATCGTTGCGGCCGGTTTTTTCGCCCACGACGACGCTCTGGGGTCCGGCGGTGGGGTCGCGGTCGGCGGCGGAAGGCTCCTTTCCGCCAACCCCGTAGGACGGTGAATCGGTGGGCTGACTGGCCTGGGCGCGTTTCGGGTCGAGCCGCTGTTGAGCCGGGCGGGCGGTCCGCCGCGGCGCGGCGGCGTTGTTGACGAGTGGGCCGGCTCGGAAGACGAACGACACGACGTCCTGGTTGATGGTATTCATCATCTCCCCGAACAGCCGGAAGGCCTCGATCTTATACTCGACGAGCGGGTCGCGTTGGCCGTAGGCGCGCAGGCCGATGCCTTCCTTGACCTCGTCGAGGCCGCGGAGGTGCTCCGTCCAGTGTTCGTCGATGAACACGAGGAGGGCGACGCGTTCGAGGGCGTTGTTGATCGCGTGGCCCTGGGACTCGGCGGCGTCGGTCACGCGAACGGTGACGCGCATGAGCCGGCGGCCGTCGGTGAAGTCGACGAAGATCCGCTCCGGTTTCTGCTCGGCGTCGCTTTCAAGCAACCGCGTCATGCTGTCGGCGAACGGGCGGGCGAGGGCTTCGCGTTTCCGGGTGTAGTACTCGGTGGCGGCGGCCATCACCTTGTCCGTCACCCCGTCTTCGCCGAGCCGGGCGAAGGTCTCCTGGTCGATGTCGAAGTCCAGGGCGAGGACACGCAGCAATTCTTCGCGCAGGCCGGCGAGGTCGCCCTCGGCGTATCGGGCGGGGACGATGTCGCGGACGAGCTTCTCCAGCATCTCCATGATGTCCCCGCGCATGAAGTCGCCATGGATGGCGTTGATGCGGCGGGTGTAGACGACCTGACGCTGGGCGTTGAGCACGTCGTCGTATTCGAGCTGGCGCTTGCGGATGCCGAAGTTGTTTTGTTCGACCTTTTTCTGGGCGCGTTCGATGCTTTTGTTTACCCACGGATGGGTGATCACGGCGCCTTCTTCCAGATTGAGCCGATCCATCACCCGCGCGACGCGGTCGCTCTTGAAAAGGCTCATCAGGTTGTCTTCCAGCGAAATGTAGAACTGGCTCTCGCCGGGGTCCCCCTGCCGGCCCGCGCGGCCGCGTAGCTGGAGGTCGATACGCCGGCTCTCGTGGCGCTCGGTGCCGATGATCGCGAGGCCGCCGAGTTCACGCACGCCGGCGGCGAGTTTGATGTCGGTGCCGCGGCCGGCCATGTTGGTGGCGATGGTGACGGCGCCCCGCTCGCCGGCTTCGGCGACGATGAGCGCTTCCTGCAGCGCGCGGTCCCTCCGGGCGTTGAGCACGTTGTGTTTGATCTTGCTCCGCGTCAGCATGCGGCTGAGCGTCTCCGAGACTTCCACCGTTGTCGTGCCCACCAGCACGGGCTGCCCCTTCTGGTTGTACTCGGTGATCTTTTCGATCACGGCGTTGAACTTCTCGCGCCGCGTCTTGAACACGAGGTCGTCCAGGTCCTTACGTGTGACCGGTTTGTTCGTGGGGATGACGACGACATCGATCTTGTAGATCTTGAAGAACTCCTCCGCCTCCGTCACAGCCGTGCCCGTCATGCCGGAGAGCTTGTGGTACATGCGGAAGTAGTTCTGGAGGGTGATGGTGGCGTACGTCTGGGTCGCCGCCTGCACCTTCACGTTTTCCTTCGCTTCGATCGCCTGGTGGAGTCCGTCGGAGTAGCGCCGGCCGGACAATACGCGGCCGGTGTGTTCGTCGACGATCATCACCTTGTCTTCCTGGACGATATAGTTGATGTCCTTCTCAAACAGGGTGTAGGCCTTCAGCAGTTGTTCGATGGCGTGGAGTCGCTCGGCGCGGTCCGAGTAGGTGGTATAGAGTGTGCGCTTTTTTTCCGCCAGTTCACTGCCCAGCAGCCGGAGGTCGTTCTCCAGTTTGTGCTGGCGCTTTTCTGGCGTGAGATCGTCCATCTTCCGGATGCTTTCTTCGAGGGCCTTCACGGCGTCGGCGTGCGCCTTTTCCATGAGCGCCGTCTCTTCCCCGATGTCGGGGAGGACGAAGAGGTTCACGTCCTGATTGGAGGCTTTGGCCGTGTAGACGCGGCCTTTCTCCGTCATCTCGATGGCATGCTGTTTTTCGTCGAGCGCGTAAAACAGCTCTTCGTCGACAAATGGCATGTTCTTGGCGTTTTCCTGCAGGTAGAAGAACTCGGTCTTCTGGCGGAGTTGCTCGACGCCGGGCTCGTTGATGAGCTTGACGAGGCGGTTGTTTTTGCGGAAGCCGCGGTGGGCGCGGAGGAGGGCGAGGCCGGCGGTATCTTCGTATTCGTTGGCCTTCTTGTTCTCGCCCGCGGCGCGCGCTTCATCGCGCATTTTGAGCATCTTCTCGGCCTCGGCGACGAAGCCGGCGACGAGTTTCTGCTGGGCTTTCACGAGCTGGTCGACCGGCGGCTTGAGTTCGTCGAAGCGCGAGTCGTTGGCCTGGGGAACCGGGCCGGAGATAATGAGCGGCGTGCGGGCCTCGTCGATGAGGACGGAGTCCACCTCGTCGACGATCGCGAAGAAGTGCTCACGCTGCACGAGATGATCGGCCTCGGTGACGAACGAGTGGTCTCGCAGGTAATCGAACCCGTACTCGTTGTTGGTGCCGTAGGTGATGTCCACCCGATAGGCGGCCCGCCGGGCTTCGGTGTGGGGCTCATGGCGGTCGATCACCGCCGTTGTGAGACCCAGAAAGTGGAAAATCGGCCCCATCCACTCCTCGTCGCGCTGGGCGAGGTAGGGGTTGACGGTGACGAGGTGGACACCACGGCCGGCGAGGGCGTTGAGGTACACCGGGGCGACGGCTACGAGGGTCTTGCCTTCACCCGTCTTCATTTCGGCCACCCGCCCCTGGTGGAGCGCGATGCCGCCGATGAGCTGGACATCGTAGGGAACGATGTCCCAGTTCACTATGGAGCCGCCGGCTTTCCACGACTGCCCGACGAGGCGCTCGCAGGCGCTCTTCACCACGGCGAAGGCTTCAGGCAACAATTCTTCCAGCACATCCTCCACGGTATCCAGCCACTGCTGATCGATGGCGTCCAGCTCTTCCGAAAGACGTCCGCTTTCCTCGATCGACAGTTCCGACGGCTGCCCGTCGCCGCTGGCGGCTTGCTCGGATAGGCCCGTTCGCAACTCGTGCCGGATCTCGTCCCGCCGCGCCTCGATATCCGCGACCGCCTCGTGGATGCGCGCCTTGAACTCGCCCGTCTTGGCCTTCAGTTCGTCATCCGAGAGGGTCTTGCACTTCGCGTACCAGTCGTTGATTTCCCCAACGGTCGGCCACAGTTTCTTGAGGTCGCGTTCGTTCGAGTCGCCGCCGAAAAGCTTCTGGATAAACTTGATCATGGAAAGGACTCATGCAATGCGTGATGAACCGGCGCGCGCATGGCGCTGGCTCCATCCGAACGCGCTCGGGTAGCGAGTTGATCCGATCGCCGCCCGCCGCCGGGCACGGATTTCATGTTTCTGCGGCCGCGGGTGGGTTATCCAACAAAAAAGGCAACCGGCGCCTGACGCGCCGGTTGCCCTCGTATTCTGACGTTTACGCCGGATTACTTGACCGCGTCGAGCTCAAGCGCGAGTTCGATCGTCACTTCTTCTCCCACCACGAAGCCGCCGGCTTCGGTGAGGTTGTCCCACTTCAGGTTGAAGTCGAAGCGGTTGATGACTGTTTCGGCTTCGAAACCAACCTTGGCCGTCTCCATCATCTTGCCGGCGCCGAGGTATTCGGCCTCGAACACGACTTCCTTTGTGACGTCGCGGATCGTGAGGTCGCCCACGAGCTCAAACGTGCTGCCGCTGATGTTGCGGACCGCCTTGCTCTTAAAGGTCATCGCCGGAAACTGCTCGGCGTTGAAGAAGTCATCCGAGCGGAGGTGGTTGTCGCGGCGCTCGTTGCCGGTGTTGATGCTGGTCGTCTTGATCGTAGCTTCGGCCTGAAGAGTGCTCAGGTCCTCGCCGTCCATCGAGACATTCGCATCGTAGTCGGAGAACTCGCCGCGCACGTTGCTGATGCCCAGATGACGCACCTTGAAGCCCACTTCGGAGTGTGCCTTGTCGGCCGTGTAGGTTGTGGCCAGCTGGCCCAAAGTAATAAAGCCCGCCAGCGGAAGGATGACCGCAAGCAGAGCGAAGCGTACGTGTTTAAACATATTTTTTTTCGTATCTGAATGGTGTGACGCGTTTCGATAGACGAAATGTGTCGCTTGATGTGTGGTTTAACGCTGTTTCGACGTTTGGTTTCCGGCTGTTCGGATTCGTTACGTTGTGTTAACAGACGCCCCGTCGGCCGATCTCATTCCATCCTGGATCCCCCTTTGCTGGCAGATGTAGAAAACGGGCAGATGTAGAAAACGGGCCGATGTAGAAAACGGGCCGCCTCTCGTAATCACCCGTCCTGGAAGTGCCGCATGACGCAACATAACCCTTTATGGTTGAGCCGGCTCGTTTGTATCTGGTGTCTCCTCTCCGCGTCCGCCGCACCGGCTCTGGCCCAGCGAGAGTCGTCCGGCTTTGCCTTTCTCCAACTCGAGCCCTCGGCCCGTTCGGCCGCTCTCGGCGGGTCGTTTGCGGCGATGTACGATGACGACATCAACGGGATGTTCTACAACCCGGCCTTGCTGAGCGACCTGGTTGATCGCCAGCTTTCGGTGTCCTTCCTCAACCATGTGAGCGACCTCCGAGCCGGCTTCGCCGCCTATGGCTTCCAGTTGGGCGGCCTGGGGCAGGCCGGTCTGGGCGTTCGCTTCCTGGGCTGGGGCGATCTCACCGAACGCGACGCGGCCGGCGAGGAAATCGGCTCCTTCAACGCGTCCGATATCGCTTTCACCCTCGGCCTCGCCCGCCGATTCGACGACCATGTCCTCCTGGGCGCCAACGTCCATTCCATCTTCTCCCGCATCGGCGACTTCAACGCGTCCGCTCTCGCCGCGGATGTCGGACTGTTGTACCACACGCTCGACGGCGGCTTTACGGCCAGCGCCTCCGTGCACAACCTGGGCCTGACGCTCAACTCGCTCGGGGCAGTGGAGGACGAACTCCCGCTCGACGTTCGTGTCGCTCTCTCCCGCAGACTGCGCTACCTCCCGCTGCTGGTCACCGTCACCGGGTACAACCTCCAGTCGATCGGCGAGCTGGGTTCCGGGGCGACGGGCTTCGACGAGGCCATGCACCATGTAGCCGTCGGGGGCGAGTTTCAGTTCAGCGAAGGGTTCAACCTGCGTGTAGGCTACAACCACCGCCGGCACGAGGCGCTCAAGTTCAAGAGCCGGCTCGACTTCGCCGGCTTCGGGTTCGGCGCCGGCATCAAAGTCTCCCGCCTTCACTTCGACTACGCCTTCAGCTCCTGGTCCTCCTTCGGCGGCCTCCACCAGCTGACGCTCCGCACGACGGTCTGATGGGTTTAAGGTTCGTGATTTAAGGACATCCCTTAAACATGTCATCCCTTGAACTTCGAACCTTGAACCTTATACCGCGCCCGGCATATCCGGGCGCCGTCACAGCGTTGTTACCCAACCCGCTGAAATTAAGTTGGAGGTATCGGGTAATCTGGTAAGGGACTTGCGCATATAGCAGGGTAGGCAGTCGATCACGCTGTCTTTCTCCTCTCGCTTTATCCCGTACCGAATATGAACGATCCCGCGAAGATACGTGTGCTCATCGAGCGCGCCCGTGAACGCCCGCGCTCCGCCAGTTCCGATCTCCCGGCGTTTTTGAAGCGCGTCCCCCCGGTGGCCGGCAAACACTCGCCACATCCCCCTGCCTCGCCCCTCCGCGTCGCCGCCGGCCTGGAACCTTACACACCACCGCTCGACCGCGCTCGCGCCGCCCATTTGCTGCGCCGGACGGGCTTCGGTGCTTCGCCGGCGCAGATCCAGGCGCTCGTTGGGAAAACCGCCGCGGAAGCCGTGCACGAGATCGTTGCCCGCGCCCTGGACCGCGACGCCACGCCGTTCCCCGGGCCACCTGTATGGGTCGATGAGCCACTCCCCGACTTCAGCGGTCCCCAGGAGGTGATCGATGCGTTTATCGAGGCCAACATCGCATGGGTCGGCGAACTCATCAACGGGTGGATGGGGCTCTTCCGGCCGGTCGGCTTCCGCGAGCGAATGGTGCTCTTCTGGCACAACCACTTCGTGACGCAGGTGGACGACTACTTTCTCGCGACTCAGGCCTATCGCTACCTGGCCATGCTGCGCGAACACGCGTTTGGCGATTTTAAGGCGTTTGTCCGCGCCGCCGGCAACGACCTATCCATGCTCTCCTACCTGAACGGCGAAGACAACCGCGTCGGCGCCCCCAACGAGAACTACGCCCGCGAACTGCTGGAGCTGTTCACGATGGGGCAACAGGATAAAGACGGGAACGACAACTATACCCAGGAAGACATCGCCGCGATCGCCCGCGCGCTCACGGGCTGGGTGATCGACTACATCGCGAACGAGCCGGAGTTCGTACAGGTCTTCCACGATCGCGGCGAAAAGACCTTTCTCGGGCGAACGGGTAATTTTGGATATGACGAGGTCGTCGACATCGTCTTCGAGGAGCGCGCGCCGCAGATCGCGTACTTCATCTGCGCCAAACTCTATCAGGAATTCGTGTACGCCGTGCCGGATCCCGACATGGTCCAGGAGATGGCCGGCGTCTTTCTCGCCAATAACTTCGCCATCGAACCCGTTGTCTCGGCCATGCTCACCAGCGCGCACTTCTTCGATGAGGAGGTGGTCGGCGCCCAGATTTCCAGCCCGGTCGACTGGCTCGTGACCCTGTACGGCAACACCGACCTTGTGCCGGATCCGGATCGTGTGGACCTGTTTGTCCGCCTCGCCGGCTTCATCGAGCAGCAGCTTCTCAACCCGCCTAACGTCGCCGGCTGGCCGGGATATCGGACGTGGCTTACCACCACCTCGCTGCCCATTCGCTGGCTGATCTCCGACTTCCTCCTCTTCGGCGACAACGGCCAGCAACCGCTCGATCTACTGCCCCTCACCGCACAATTCCCAGAGGCGACTGATCCGCTCCACGCCTTTAAACTGCCTATCGCCTTCGCCGAGCACTTCTTGAACGTCCCGCTCGACACGCTCGACATCGGCGCCGTCGCCGATCCGTTCAGCGGGGACCTGGTCAACAATCCGATCCCGCAGGAGGTGCTCGATGCGCCGGCGTACGAACGCGACCTGGCCAAGATCTTCCTCGGCGGGGTGCCGTGGTACGAGTGGAACCTCGAAGAAGACCTCGCCCCCTGGACGCTGCTCTTCTTCGCCCGCTACCTGAGCCAGTTCCCCGAATTCCACCTCACCTGATGCCGCGCGCCGGGTACCGCCGCGATCCTTCCACGTCTTTTATCGCCTGAAGCTATGTGTGATCATCCTCATCCCACCCGCCCCGCACCCCGTTACGGCAGCGCCCTCGAACACGGCGAAGCCCACACCCGCGACCATGCCGCCTGGTCGCGGCGCGACTTCCTCACGGGCCTCGGCGCGGCTATCGGCGGCGCCTTCGTGCTTGGAGGCGCCCCGATCCGCGCCTACGGGGCCTCGCCGCTGCTGGCGCAGCTGGCCGCCGCCGAGACCGACCGTGTGCTCGTCCTCATCCAGCTCTCCGGCGGCAACGACGGCCTGAACACCATCATCCCCTACGAAAACGACGTCTATTACCGCGAGCGGCCGTCCATCGCCATCGCCAAAAACACGGCCCAGGCGTTGGCGGTAGGGCTCGATCAGGGGCTGCACCCGTCCCTTGCGCCGTTCGGGCCGTACTTCAACGATGGGCGGTTCGCCATCGTCCAGAACGTCGGCTACCCGTCGCCGAACCTCTCCCACTTCCGGTCCACGGATATCTGGATGTCCGGCACCTCATCGGACACCATTTCCCCCACCGGCTGGGTGGGGCGGTACCTGAATCGGGAGTTTCCGAATTTCGACGAGACCCCGACCGACTTCCCGCTGGCCGTCCAGATCGGCGGCCTGTCGTCCCTGATGTTCCAGGGGCCGGCCGGCAACATGGGGATGTCGCTGGTGAGTCCGGAATTCTTCGAGCGCCTCGCCGAGGATGGCAAGCTCTACGAAACCGCCGGCCTGCCCTCGACCCGCTACGGCGCCGAGATGGGTTACGTCCGCTCCGTCGCCAACGACTCCTTCGTCTACGCCGGCGCCGTTCAGGCCGCCTCGGCCGTTGGCGCGAATGAGGTCGACTATCCCCAGAACACGCTCGCCAATAACCTGTCCATTGTCGCCCGCCTGATCAAGGGCAACCTCGGCTCGCGGATCTACCACGTCTCCATCGGCGGATTCGACACCCACGCCAACCAGCTGGGCGACCACGGCCAACTCCTGAACGCCCTGGCATCCAGTGTCGACGCCTTTCTACAGGACGTGGCGGCGGCCGGCATGGGCGACCGCGTGCTGACGATGACGTTCTCCGAATTCGGCCGGCGCGTGGGGCAGAACGGCTCCTTCGGGACCGACCACGGCACCGCCGCGCCCCTGTTTGTCGCCGGCGACGGCGTGAACGGCGGCCTGTACGGCAACGCGCCCGACCTCGTGAACCTGGACCTCGCCGGCAACATCCTGCACGAACACGATTTCCGCACGATCTACGCCACCATGCTGCAGGACTGGTTCGGGCTCGACCCCGCGGTCGTCGGAGAAGTGTTGTTCGGTCATCCGTATGAGGCGCTCCCGCTCATCGCCAACCCCGCGAGCCCCGTGGCCGTGGAGCGGGGCGCGCTGCCGTCGTCGTTCACGCTCAACCAGAACTACCCGAACCCGTTTAATCCGCAGACCACCATCACCTTCACCCTTACACGCCCCGAAGCCGTCCGCCTGGTCGTATTCGATATCCAGGGACGCCGGCTTGAAACGCTGGTGGACGGGACGCTGCCCGCCGGCCCGCACCGTGTGGCCTTCGACGCCGGAAGGCTGCCGAGCGGGACGTATCTGTACCGGCTGGAAACCGCCGGCGGCGCCCAGAGCCGGCGGATGACGCTGGTTCGATGAGGCGCGTACACTTGTACTGAAACGGCGAGCCCTTATGGTGAGATGCCAGGCCGGAGCATTTTATCTGGTTATTCAGGTGTTGTCCGCTTGCGAATTCCTCTTGGAGCATGGCAAAACCAGCGCAGGCAGGAAAATCTAGCATAAAAGACCTCGAATGCGCCAAAACCACTTGTTTTTTCGTTATGCGCTGCATTACGTTCAGATGCGGTACGTGTAGCCCACTTGGAAAAAACCGCGTGCCATAACGAAGACCGATGCCGCCCACTCATCACGGCTCGCTTCGCGCAGATCCCCCCCGGAATTGCTGACCACTAACTCTTGTTATCGCCATGGGGAAGGGATTGCTTATTGTACTAGCGGGGTTTATCGCCTCGGCGCTCATCGTTAACCAGTCCTCGCAGCAGTCTACTCACACGACAAGCTCCGTAGTCTCGGCATACGAAAACGAGCTTCTTGCCCGGCAAATAGCCACATCGGCGATCAATCTGGGAGTAGCCGAGGCGAAGCGTGATTTTTCGAATGCCGAGATGATTTCGTATGTAGATCACGCGTTTCTAGGCGGCCATTTCGATTTAACCGCGACACCATTGGCTGGAGGCGAGATCCTGCTTCGAGCGACCGGTATCAGTGGCGATAAAGGGTATGAGATCACGGCCACGCTCCGCAGCATTGTTGCACCGGGGACGGTAGAAGCGGCGATTCTAATCGATGCCCCATACGCCGAGATATCATTCAACGGCGATTCATTTGTAGACAGCGGGATCGATACCACGCCGCCGTCGATGGGCGGGCCCTATGCGGGAAGTTCGGTAGCCGTTCATGGCGTCCGGACAACGCTCAGCAGCGTGAAGGATCTTGTTGAGGGTGCGATTTCCCACAAGCAAGAAGATCAGATTGTCGGTATCGGTGGAGAACTCGATGTAACGTATGGACCTTTTGCGCTCAACCTCGATTCGCTTCGAACAGAGGTGTTGAGTCGTGCGGATGCCGTATTCCCAGGTGGTATATTTAACGGCAATCGAACCTACGGTTCACCCACGGAGCCGCAATACATCGTGGTATCCGGAGATGCGACCTTTAATGGCACAGTGGCAGGTTATGGCGTCCTGCTCATCGAGGGCGATATGCAAGTGCTTTCCGGCACATTCGGATGGGAAGGCATCGTTATGGCCAGAGCGGGCGATTCGGCAGACCTGCATATCACGTATAAAGGTACCGCGACAATTTATGGGGCTCTGATTCTTCAGGTCCCCTCGTTTGCCGGCGACAATGAAGCCGATCAGGACACAGGCGAGGGCGGCGACCCACTTGAAGGAGACCCCTCTCCACCCAGGCTCCACTTTGTGCAGGATGGAAGATCGGGCGTCTATTACAGCTACGCGGCACTGGATCGTCTTAGCGTTCAACTGTCGAGTATCGGGGCTGCCGCTGCACCGCGGATCGTGATGAGCGGGCGGTATGAATCGCGCACGGGGTATTAGAGGTCCATCGGAGCCCGGGTACAGAACCGGTACCAGACTGTAGAGTGCACCGGACGCTGCGGTTGTGGTGGCGCGATGCGGGCCTGGCGCGTGGTGATCGTTGCCCCGGTCACGGAGCCCAGGGTGTCATTACCGTCCCCCTGCACACATCGCTGAGGCATTCACAATCGGCGCCACGATAAATGCGGACTACTCCTGTGTAATCGTCTCGCGTTTCCCCCCAGTTATGGGAGCCTGGTCGATCTATTCGCAGTGGGTGAACAAGCCATGTCGCTCGTTTCAGACACCCCGACGATTGCAGTAGAAGTGAACGGAACTTCGACTCGTCTCTAGCGCCGCCTGCGGTTTGGACCCAATGTAAAACGGCGGATGGGGTTTGTGCCCCATCCGCCGTTGGTTTTATATTGACCGGTCCGAGAACAGCCGAGGACCTGCCGTGGTAACGCGATGACACGGACGGAATCTCCGCGGAGAGTTACTTCGACAGCACCATCGTCTGCGTAAACGTCCCGGCCGGCGTGCTCAGCCGGTAGAGGTAGGTTCCGCTCGGCAGGTTGCCGGCGTCGAAGCTGGCGTCGTATTGTCCGGCCTCGAGGGCGCGGTCCACGAGGAGTTCGACTTCACGGCCCAGCAGGTCGTACACCGAAAGCCGGATGTGCGTCGCTTCCTGGACGGAGAAGCTGATCGTGGTCGTCGGGTTAAACGGGTTCGGGTAGTTGCCATTCAGGCCGAAGCTGACCGGGGTGTCCACGGCGAGGCGGTCGATCCGGGAGCCGGCATTCATCGCGCTGCTGACATCGTCGCAATGGCCCGGGCCGATCTCACCGTTGTTATAGGCGTCGAGGGTATTGCTCAGCGTTTCGCCCCCATTCCAGTCCTTATTGCCATTGCCCACGGGGCCGTTGGCAATCAGCCAGGCATCGGCCGCCGAGATCGTCGAGGCGATGTCCGTGTCGTCCGCGCCATTCGCGACGTTCAGCTTCGCGGCGATGAGTTGATGCGCCAGAATGAGCGTCTTATCTCCCTTGGGCGAGGCATTAAAGATATCGAGCAACTGGGCCTTGGTGTAGACCACATTGCCCAGCGTGAGCTGGTCGACAGGCCACGCCTCCGGATGCGTTTTCCAGAAGCCCTGGGTGTACGAGCAGCCGCCCGGTGGGGGCGGTGGCGGCAGGAAGACGATGTTGTCCAGCCCGCCCGAACCCTTGTGGGTCATTACGAGCTGCACGACGCCAGCCGTGCCCGCGCCGGCCAGCCCGGCGTCGGTAACCACGGTGGCGACGCCATTGTCGCCAGTAGCCGGCGAGCTGAACATGCCGAGCATGACGCCGCCTTCACCGATGAGTTCGATGTTCTGGGACTCATTGCTCTCCCGGTCGATGATTGTGAACTGGTAGATGGTCACCGGCTCTGGAAAATCGAGCACGATCGTCGTTGCGCCGTTTTCGTCGTCCGGATTGATCACGCCGGGCAGGCCCGGCTGGATGTCGACGATTTCCGTCGGCCGCTCGTGCACGATCAGGATGTTACCCAGCGCCGAATCGTTCTGGAATGCGCCCGGGCCGCCGCCCAGGCCGAGGCCGGGACCCCCGAAGGCCACGTTCGGCGAACCGAGGTCGCGATCGTTGCCGGTGCATCCGCCGATGCAGTACGAGTCGAAGATCACGGCCGCGTTGACGCCGGGGCTGTTTTGAAGATTAGAGCCGGTCACCGTGACGGGGCCGAAGCCACCGTCGCCGAAGACACTGCTTACGACCTGGCCTTCGACGAGGCCTTCGAAGTCGATCGTTTCTTGCGCCGATGCCTTGTTCAGTCCGAATAAGGCGATCATTAGCATAGTGAGGATACAGGCCCGAAGCCTGTGCATAGTACGGTTATCCATGGTGGATCACCCTTGATTGGTTGTGAGATGGAATTTCCTGGGGCTTGCAGGAACACCAATAAAGGGTATTATTGGAAGAGTAGCTACATGTTATGCATGATCGCTACGTCGCTTCTGGCGCATCCGACGTGCGCCGGCATCTACATCCTGGCAGCGATTCGAAACCCTCGATGTAGGAAAATTAAGCACGGGGTTTAGTACCCTTTTCACGATTCCAACCGGATCCCCCGGAACGTGCAGACGGTGGCGCCGGCGTAGTCGCATCGGCCGCTCATGGCGCCATCTTCGATCGTGCCCGAGTAGGTGATCGTCTGGCCACCGCTGGTCACCGTGAAGGCGATCTCGTTGACACGCAGCGTGCCCGTGACGTCCGAGCGGCCGAGGAGGCCCTGGTAGCCGCCTCGGAGCGTCTCGCCGTCCTGTTCGAGCTGCAGATAGGCCGAACCGCTGCTCGCGTCGAGTACGATTTGCATGTGCCAGCTGCCAGAGACGCGTTCGGCGAAGAGCGTAGGCGAGAGGGCGGTCAGCGCGAGTGCGCCGACCAGCAAGAGGGAACGAAGGACCGAGGTGATCATGGCCGCGGGGTATGAGAAACAGGCGTGTGCTGCCACGCCTTGCGGCGATAGTATGAAAACACGGGGAAAGATCAAAAAAAGCATGATTTTTTCTCGATTGTCCTTCGTTTATCAGGGATCCTCAGCCGATACGATACGTCCTACAGCCTCTTGAATACCTGACGTTTTCGATCTCGCACGGCACGGTACCATGGAAGGAAAGATCAAATTCGGTGACCGCGTTCGCGTCCATCTCTACAATAAGCAGGGCCAGTTGCTGGGCGCTATCGAAGGCGTGGCGAGCGACTTCGCGCCCAATACGGAGGTGGCGCCTGGCATCAAGAAGAACCTCATCTGGGTCACGCAAATCAAGGACTACCAGCGCCCGGACGACACCGGTGAGCCCCAACCGGCCGACGAAGGCTGGTTCGCCGACACCGATGTCGAGCGCCTCGAGGACGCCGGCGGCCAGGTGGCCGTTCGCATCTTCTCCAACTGAGTTCTCCTTCATCTCTCAGCGCCCACAGCGGCCACAAATCCTGTGTCAGTAGTTCCCACGTCACCCTCTGGCGACGATCGCGCGCCATCGACCAACTTCATCCGCGGCATCATCAACGAGGACCTGCGTTCAGGCCTCAACGGGGATCGCGTCGCCACGCGGTTTCCGCCGGAGCCCAACGGCTACCTCCACATCGGTCACGCCAGCTCGATCTGCCTCAACTTCGGCATCGCGCGGGACTTCCCCGGCGCCGTCTGTCACATGCGGTTCGACGACACAAACCCGGAGACGGAGGAGATTGAATACGTCGAGTCCATCATGAACGACGTCCGCTGGCTGGGCTTCGACTGGAAGGACAAGCTGTTTTTTGCTTCGGGCTACTTCGAGCAGCTCTACGGCTTCGCCGTGATGCTCATCAAATCCGGCAAGGCGTACGTCGACAGTCTGAACGAGGAGGAGATCCGCACGCTGCGCGGGACGGTGAACGAGGCCGGCAAAAACAGCCCGCACCGCGATCGCTCCGTGGCCGAAAGCCTGGACCTCTTCTCGCGCATGCGGGCCGGCGAATTTCCGGACGGCGCGCACGTCCTCCGGGCGAAGATCGACATGGCGTCCCCGAACATGCTCTTGCGGGACCCCGTGTTCTACCGCATCAAACACGCTCACCACTACCGCACCGGCGACGCGTGGTGCATCTACCCGCTGTACGACTTTGCGCACCCGCTCTCCGACGCCATCGAGGGCATCACACACTCGATCTGTACGCTGGAGTTCGAGGTGCACCGGCCGCTGTACGACTGGCTGGTCGAAAACGTCCCCGTCGCCTGGAATCCGCGCCCGCGGCAGCACGAGTTCGCGCGCCGCAACCTGAACTACACGGTCACCAGCAAACGGAAGCTGCTGCGGCTGGTGAACGAGGGGTATGTGGATGGATGGGACGATCCCCGGATGCCCACCATCGCCGGGCTCCGTCGGCGCGGGTACACGCCGGAGTCCATCCAGGCGTTCTGCGACCGGATTGGCATCACCCGCTCCACCGGCGAAGATGACATCGCCCTGCTCGAATATAGCATCCGGGACGACCTCAATCACAAGGCGCCCCGCGTGATGGCCGTGCTGGACCCCCTCAAGGTCATCATCACCAATTTTCCAGAGGGCAAGGTAGAGCACCACGACGCCTCCTACTGGCCGCACGATGTCCCGAATGAAGGCTCCCGTCCGGTGCCGTTCACGCGTGAACTGTACATCGAGCGGGAGGATTTCATGGAGAACCCGCCGAAAAAATTCCACCGCCTCTCCCCCGGCGCGGAGGTGCGGCTGCGGTACGCGTACCTCATCCGGTGCACGGGCGTCGTGAAGGACGCTTCCGGCCAGGTCGTCGAAGTGCACTGCACGTACGACCCGGAGACACTCAGCGGCGGGGAGACCCGGAAGGCGAAGGGCACCCTGCACTGGGTGTCCGCCGCGCACGCCGTGCCGGCTGAAGTGCGCCTCTACGACCGCCTCTTTTCGCGCCCCGATCCGGAAGGGGAGGAGGGGAAGACGTTCCTGGATACCCTCAACGCGGATTCCCGCATCGTGTTGTCGCGTTCGGTCGTCGAGCCGAGTCTTGCCGGCGCGACGCTAGGCGAACGCTTTCAGTTCGAGCGGCAGGGGTATTTTGTAGTCGACCAGGACACAGCCCCCGGCAAGCTGGTGTTTAACAGGATCGTGACGCTGCGGGATACATGGGCGAAAGAAGTGGAGAAGACCACGACGCCAGCCACGACGCCGGCCACGACGCCGGCCACGAAGTCGGCCGCGCCTGTCGGTGTCGGCGAACGCGGCACGACCTCCAAACCCCGAACTACTTCCGATAGCGTCCAGAATTTGTCTCCCAGCCAGGCGGCGTCGCTACAGCGGTATGTGGACGAACTCGGCCTCGACCTCTCCGAGGCCGAGGCGCTTGTCGCCGATGGCGCCCTGGCGTCGCTGTTTGATGCGACCCAGGTCCTCGGATATGCCCCCAAGGCCGTCGCTGCCTGGGTGGTGCACGCGCTTCCGGGCGAACTCGCCGGCCGGCCCCTCGCCGACACCACGCTCCAAGCGGATACCGTGGGTGAGTTGATCGACCTCATCGAGGACGGCACACTTTCCACACGGATCGCAAAAGACGTGTTCGCCGCCATGGTTACCACGGGCAAACGGCCCGCGGCGATTGTTGAAGAACGCGGCTATCGCCAGGTGAGCGACGCCGGCGCGCTCGAGCCCATCGTGACGTCGCTCGTCACCCGTTTTCCGGATAAGGTGGCGCAGTATCGAGACGGGAAGACGGGTCTGATGGGCTTTTTTGTCGGCGAGGTGATGAAAGAGACCAAAGGCCAGGCGAACCCCCAGATGGTGAAGGACCTGCTGGCGGAACAGTTGGGCTGAAGGGTTTAAGGTTCGAGGTTTAGAGACTGTTGGGATTTTCACAATCAAAGGCATCGTCATCCCCCGGTCAAAGCCGGGGGCAGGCTCCCGCGAAGGCGGGAAACGAGCGAAGCGACTTACGAAGTAATCCAGCCATCAGACTGGCATTTTTCTGGGTCCCCGCCTGCGCGGGGATGACTTGCTCATTATGCAATACGCAAGTCGCAACAATTTATTAAGGTTTAATGGAAAGGGAAGTGATCTTAATCATTAACCCTTGAACCGCTTCACCGATTGGCCGACTGAAAGTCGTCGATGAAGTTCGTCACCGACGTCACGGCCGACTCCCCGATGAGCTCCAGCGTGTCGTACGAGACGACGCCGACAAGGCCGGTGTCCCACGTGGAGGCGATGGTGGGGGCCCGCTGTTCGGCGAGGCGCACTTCCTGGAAGAACTGGGTGTTGATCGCGAAGGGCACGATGCCCTGGCCGGCGTCGAGCATGTTGATATGGACGTACAGGTTCGGGACGCGGGCGACATCCACCACCTCGGTGGCTTCGATGATGTGGAGGCCGGCGTCGGTTAGTCTTTCGGCAACATTGCGGCGGATCGTCGCCACGTCCAGCACATCCTCCTCCGTCAGGCCCCGGCTGCCTTCGATGTCCACCGTGAGGTAGAACCCCTTGATCTGCTGGAGCGACTGGCGGGCGACCTCCACCGCCGGCTGCGCGGCGGCGCAGGGCGCCAGCCCCATGGCAACGATCAGGAGCAAGATAGGCACAGTTCTCATGGCCGGCCTCCGATGTCTGGTTGATGAATCGCCCGAGAATCTCCTCCGATAATCTTTAATGTGTGATCTGTAATCGTTCAGTGCCCTACCGCTCGTCCGTCAAATGCGCGCGAGTCTGACGCGCCGTAGAGCAGCTTTTCGTCGTAGTCGATGTAGATCCCCATCGCGTGCCCGATCTGGCCGCGTTCCTTCACCGTGTGGCCTTTTGATTCGTAGAGGGCGCGGGTGTCCCGCGACATGCCCCAGCGCTCGATGATCGTCTCATTCGGCAGCCACTGGTGGTGGAAGCGCGGGGCCTCGATCGCCTGGGCGACGTTCATTTCGTGTTCGACGACATTCAGCACCACCTGGAGGACCGTGTTGATGATGGTGCGGCCGCCGGGCGTACCGATGACGAGCACCGGCTTGCCGTCCTTCGCGACGATCGTCGGCGTCATGCTCGAGAGCATGCGTTTGCCGGGGGCGACGAGGTTCGGCGGGGTGCCGATCTGGCCCGTGGTAGTCGTCTTGCCCGGGACCGGGTTGAAGTCTCCCATTTCGTTGTTGAGCAGGAAGCCGGCGCCTTCGACGACCATCGACGAGCCGTAGGAGTTCTCCAGGGTGTAGGTGAGGGAGACTGCGTTGCCGGCGGCGTCGACCACCGAGAAGTGTGTGGTTTCCTCGCTTTCGTAGGCTTCGTTAAAGAGGGTGGGGTCGCTGACGGAGGCCCGGTCGAGGTTGATCGTCTGCCGCAAGGCATCCGCATGGGCATTCGATATCAGGCGATCCACCGGCATGTTCGGATTAAACGCCGGGTCTCCGACGTGCATGGCGCGGTCCGCATAGGCGCGGCGCATGGCTTCGGTGACGACATGCATGTAGGCGGCCGAGTTGTGGCCCATCGCGTCAAGGTCGTAGCCTTCCAGGATGTTGAGCATTTCGACGAGCGCGATGCCCCCGGAGCTGGGCGGCGCCATGGAGTAGACATCGAAGCCCCTGAAGGTGCCGTGGATGAGCGGCTGCTCGACGGCTTCGTAGCGCGCGAGGTCTTCCTCCGTGATAATCCCCCCGTTTGCCTTCATGAAGTCGGCGAGTAGTTTGGCCGTCCTTCCTTTGTAGAACCCGTCGCGTCCGTTGTCGCGGATACGTTTGAGCGACTCGGCGAGGTCCGGCTGTTTCCACAGCTCCCCCGGTTCGTAGCGTTTGTTGCCTGGTTTGAGGAAGGCGCGGGAGGTCGACGGGTAGCGATCCGGGTTGGATTCGAGCCATTCGAGATAGCCCTGCATATCCCAGGTGGATGGGAAGCCTTCCTGCGCCAGGCGGACGGCCGGCTCGACGAGTTCTGCCCAGGATTTCGAGCCGAGGCGTTTGTGGGCCAGTTCGAGGCCGGCGACTGTGCCGGGCACACCGACCGACAGCGCGCCTTCGTGGTTGCTGTTGTTGCGGATGTTGCCCTGGCCGTCCAGGTACATCGTCTCCGTGGCGGCCAGCGGCGCTTTTTCGCGGAAGTTGAAGGAGGTCGTGACGCCATCGGCGCCGTGGTAGACCAGGAAGCCGCCGCCGCCGATGTTGCCGGCGGAAGGGAGCGTCACGGCCAGCGCGAATGCCGTCGCCACGGCGGCGTCGACCGCGTTGCCCCCGTTTTGCAGCACTTCGTTTCCGATTTCCGACGCAAGGTAGTGGCTGCTGACAACCATGCCGTTCCGCGCCGGCGCCGGCGTGCGGCCGGTTTGCGCCATGGTAGGCGAAGTGGTGGCGGGTGAGAGGGCCGAGAGGAGAAGCAGGACAAAGGGGAAAACGCGTCGTGTCATCGGATTGCGGTCAGAAGCTCGAAGATTGCCAGCCCATAATGTACAGAATCTCCCCGTCGCTATTCGCTATTCATGCGAATCAGGAGTTGAAACGTCCCCCAAAGCGATGTCATCTCGACCGTACACCCGATTTATCGGGGGGAAGCGGAGACACGAGCGCAGCGACTGATGAGCGAAGCGAATAAACCTCCTTAAGCCGAGCACTTCGCCAGTCTAGAGGAGGTCGCTCAGCTCCCGCATCGGCTGACGCCGCTGCGTCCGTTCGCGATGACATGCCTGGTTTTTAAAACACCACTCTGCGCCAACCCCGACATCCCATCGCAAATCGCTATTGGCTAATCGCTACTCACGCGCATCAGGAGTTGAACTATGTCAAACTCCCAAATAATAATGTCATCTCGACCGAAAACGCCGGCTGGCCGACGTGAGAGCGGAGACACGAGCGCAGCGACTGATGAGCGAAGCGAATAAACCTCCTTAAGCCGAGCACTTCGCCAGTCTAGAGGAGGTCGCTCAGCTCCCGCATCGGCTGACGCCGCTGCGTCTGTTCGCGATGACAGGCCTGGTTTTAAAAACACCACTCTGCGCCAACTCCGACATCCCATCGCAAATCGCTATTGGCTAATCGCTACTCGCTAATCATTCAGCGTCCAGTCATACGACAACGTCGTCACCGTCGTGCTTTCAGGGATCGGCGTGGCGCGGTAGGCATTGATGAAGGCGAGGACGGAGGGATGGTTCCGGGTGAAATCCGACACGTACCAGGTGAAGAGTTCAGAGAGCCGGGCGGTTCTGGCGCCGGCGTCGTAACGCACCAGTTGGGGGCTGGTCATGGCGTGGCGCGTCTGGCGGTCAAGCTGTTCGTCGAGTGTGGCGCCACGGTAGGCCTCGGGGATCAGTTCCGGGCAGCCTCGGGCGGCGCAGACGAGGGCGAAGTGGAGGCGGGCGTCCGGGTAGGCGACGTAGAGCGTCTTTTTCTCGAGGTTGTCCAGCGTGAGGGTCGCGCCGGCGACCGGGTAGGCGGCCTCGTTAAAAAAGCCGGCGTCGTCGAGCGGCGAGGCGAGGGGGAGGCGGTCGACCACGGTCTTGATGACCAGAATATTGTACGCATTGACCAGAAACGCCTTGTCGTCGGCCGGCGCGAGGGCGGCGCGGTCCGTTTCGGCGATGGACTTCAGCAGGGCATCCAGGGCCGCCGGCTCCTTTTTGATGGCGGCGTAATCGACGCGGCCGGCGCGGACGTGTTTCCCGAGAAGGGCATCGACGGAATCGTAAAACGGCTCTTGAGAAGCCGTTTGGGCCAAAATGGGGTGGGTTACAAGGAGCGAAATGAAAGAGAGGAATACGTGCAGACGCATGATATCAGGATTCAGTTCGTGGTGGCGATGTCCGTTGGCTGGAGCAAGCTTCGATCCAGGATGCCAGTGCAGCCTCATCGTACACTCCGGCGGCTGTTTGCTCAATCATCGTCACCGCTTCGACTTCAGGGGGGACAAAAGCATAGCCGTTTAGAAACAGGAATGCGCGCGTCGCCAGCAATCCGGCTCGCTTGTTCCCATCCAGAAACGCATGATTTTTGATAATCCCGTAGCAATACGATGCCGCAAGGGTGAATATCGTAGCGTGTTCGTCGTATGCAAAGACGTGTTGCGGTTTGGCAAGCGCACTTTCGAGAAGGGTCATATCTCGAACGCCTGCTAGCCCACCAAAGCGCGCTAGTGACTCTTCCTGTAGCGCCATTACCAGTTCCTTGCTGAGCCAGATGGGGTCGGGGGTGGCCATATCTTGGTAGTTTATTTCGCTAACTCCTTAAAGGCGTTGCGGTGTGTTTTCATGAACTCACGGGCGTCTTCGAGCGCTTCCGCGAATTTGGGATCGTAGGGGGTAAGGGTGTAACCCATGGATGATTCGGAAAGGAATAGTTCATCGCCTTCGCCGAGATTTAAGGCGGAAAGGGCGGTTTGAGGCAGGATTATACCCAGAGAATTACCGATGCGGCGGATTTTGATTTTCTCGGCGTTCATGGTCGTGGTCGTTTAGCATGTAAAGGTAGAACAATTGTTATAACGCTTGTATCGCAGGAAGTTCTCCAAAGATTACCGGGCTGACAGAAATTGGCTTAAAGCGCTCGAAATCGAATGGACGTTCCCCCGATCGAACGGCAGGGGCGGCTTGATTTTGATGACATTATGGTCCGGTCCGTCCGTGCTGAGCAGGATACCCTCCTGTTTCAGGGCTTCGACGGCCGCGGAAGCCGTGGCGGGGTCCGGCGTCCGGGTGACTCGGTCTGCCACGAACTCGACCCCGATAAACAGCCCGAGGCCGCGCACGTCGCCGATGGCGGGGTGGCGATCCTTTAGGGCGCGGAGTTCGTCGAGGAAGTAGGCGCCGGTTTCCAGGGCGTGTTGTTGGAGGCCTTCTGCCTCGATCACATCCAGCACCGCGAGGCCGGCCGCGCACGACACCGGGTTGCCGCCGAAGGTATTGAAGTACTCCATGCCATTGTTAAAGGCATCCGCGATGGCCGGCGTGGTCACCACCGCCCCCATCGGGTGCCCGTTGCCGATCGGTTTGCCCATGGTGACGATGTCTGGCACGACGCCCTGGGTTTCGAACGCCCAGAAGTGGGAGCCGACGCGGCCGAAGCCGACCTGCACTTCGTCGGCGATGCAGACGCCGCCGGCGGCGCGGACGGCGGCATAGGCGGCCGCCAGGAATCCATCGGGCAGGACGATCTGGCCGCCGCAGCTCAGGATGGACTCGGCGATAAACGCGGCCGGCGGATGGGCCGCGGCGAGCGCGGCGACAGGGCCGGCGTAGCGCGCGCCGAGGTCGGTCGATGTGTCTCGATAGAGGCCCCGGTAGGGGTCGGGCGCGGGGGCGATGTGGACCCACGGGGGGGCGCCGCGACCGCCGCGGCTGTTGAACTTGTAGGGGCTGATGTCGATCGTCGCGGCGGAGTTGCCGTGGTAGGCGTGGTCGAGCGCGATGACATCCTGCCGGCCCGTGTAGGTTCTCGCCAGACGGAGCGCCAGCTCGTTCGCCTCGGTACCGGAGCAAACGAAATAGCAGACGCTGAGTGGCTCTGGGAAGGTGGCGGTGAGCCGGCGGGCGTATTCGACGAGCCCGTCGTGCAGGTAGCGCGTGTTCGTGTTGAGCCGGCCGGCCTGCTCCGCGATGGCGCTTACGACGCGGGGGTGGCTGTGGCCGACGTGGCAGACATTGTTCACGCCATCGAGGTAGGCGCGGCCCGCCTCGTCGTACAGGTATTGCCCGCGGCCGCGGACGATCTTGAGCGGCTCCCGGTAGGAGAGGCTGAGCGAGGGGCCTAGGTGACGCCGGCGCAGGGCCAGCAGGTCGTTGTAGGAGTGGTTGGTGTGCATAAGGGATCTCGAAAATGAAATCGGTGGCGCCCGGGAATCGAAATCAGGAGGTCGGCGTCAGACCCGAAGGGTTTTCGAAACCCTTCGGGTCTTGACGGATCGCAACAAATCGCGCGTGCACCGCCGCCCGATCCAGCCGGGTCAAGCGCTGCAGCGCCTCCCACGCCGGCGCTTCACTGACGGCCAGGTAGGCGTTGTCCGGCGCCCGGGCGCGCTCGCGCGCCGAGTAGCACACGCTCATCGCCAGTCGCAGCAAGATCAATTCGAAGGCCAGCGCGAGCTCCTCTTCCGTCAACGGGAAAACGGCGTTGAATCCCTCGAAAACGTGGAGCGCGGCATCTACCGGCTCCGATTTCCCCAGCAGTGCGTACGTCGCGGCGATCGCCGGCTCGCAGACCAGCGCCGTCCAGATCAGATCTCCAAAATCGATGACCCCGCTTACACGTATCGTGGCGCCGGCGGCAGGCACCAGCACGTTGTGGTCGTTGGCGTCGTTATGGATCACCTGCATCCGTAATCGATCCAGCGCCGTCGATGTCTGGTTCGCGAATCGGTCGAGGATGTCCTCCGCGAAACGGCGACGCGCGGGGTCGGTAATCGCCGGCAGACAGGGAAACGCCAGACCCGCCTGCCGGAGGTCCCAGCGCAGGGTGCGCTGCATGGCTTCATGCCCGTACCCGCTCAGTGCCCGGTCGAGCCGGCCGAAGTACCGGCCGACGTCCCGGAGCAGCGCCGGCGGATGTTCGGGCAGATCCGCCAGAAATCGACCTTCCAGGTAAGTCACGATCCACGCGTGATGTCGTTCGCCGCCGTCGCCTACGACAACTGTGCGAGGATGTCCTTCCACGGTAGGGCAAATCTTCGGGACCCTCAGTGCGGGATCCGCCGCGGCGAGGTGGAGTAGAGCGCGCTGCTGGAAATCCAGGATGGCCTCGGATTCATCGCTATTCGCGATCTTTAACACCCAGGCCGTCTCCCCGTCTATTTCGAGGGCCGTGTTGAGGTCGCTATAACTGGGCAGGGCGCGCTGCGACGCCGCAAGTCCGAAAACCGAGCGAATGAGCGGCTCGATCGCGTCGGGCGAGAACGAAGGGCGCATGTGTTCAGGGCGACTCGAATCCTTGCCAGTTTTCCGTGTCGTAGTCGCAATCGCCACTGGGCCGGGTATCTTCAGGGACGTTGTACTGCCGGCGCAACCGCTCCAACTCCGCCTTCATGTCGGCAACGACGCCGGCGTAGTCCGGGTCGTCGTAGACACTCCGCAGCTCATCCGGGTCGGTTTCCAGGTCGAATAGCTCCCATTCATCCAGGAGGTAGAAATAGATCAGTTTGTGTCGGTCCGTGCGGACGCCATAGTGCCGCTGGACGCAATGGGCGTCGGGATATTCGTAGTAGTGGTAATAATGGCTGGTACGCCAGTCAGCCGGCGTGTCGCCCTGGAGGATCGGTTTCAGGCTGCGGCCCTGCATCGTGGCGGGCGGCGCGACGCCGGCCAATTCGAGAAAGGTGGGGCCGAAGTCGAGGTTGGATACAAAATCCTCGTTCACGCTTCCCGGCGCGATATGACGCGGCCAACGGACGATCAGCGGGGTACGAAGGGACTCCTCGTACATCCAGCGCTTGTCATACCACCCGTGTTCGCCCAGAAACCACCCCTGGTCGGAACTGTAGATGACGATGGTATTATCGGCGAGCCCCGTTTCATCGAGATACTCCAGTAAGCGTCCAATGTTGTCATCCACCGACGCCACGGCCCTCAGGTAGTCCTTGATATAGCGCTGGTATTTCCAGCGCGTGAGGGAGTCGCCCGTGAGCGGATGGGCCCGGAGCGCCTCGTTTTTGGGCTCATAGGCCGCATTCCAGGCCGCAAGCTGTTCCGCGGTAAGGTTGGATGGAGGGATGATCTTGAGGTCCAGCGCACGCAAGTTGCTGGCGATCATCATGTGCTGCTCGCGCGCCGAGCGGGTGCGGCCGGCGTAGTCGTCGAAAAGGGTCGCCGGCTCGGGGATGGTGACGTCGTCGTAGAGCGTGAGATGATCGGGGCCGGGGTCCCACGCCCGATGCGGCGCTTTGTGCTGATACATCAACATAAACGGCCTGGCGGGATCCCGCTTCGTTTGGAGCCAGTCCAGCGCGATATCGGTGATGATATCGGTTGTGTATCCCTCCACGCGCGACGTATCGTCCGGGGCGCCGATGAGCGGATTGTAATAGGTCCCCTGGTCGATGAGGGCTCGCCAGAAGTCGAAGCCGGTGGGGGTGCTCTGGAGATGCCATTTCCCGACGAGTGCCGTCTGGTAGCCGGCCTGCCGCAACAGCCTGGGAAAGGTGGTCTGGTCGCCGTCGAACGACTCGTTGTTCGTGATCTGTCCGTTAATGTGGTTATAGGTCCCGGTCAGGATAGTCGCCCGGCTCGGCGCGCAGATCGCGTTGGTCACGAAACAATGCTTGAACACCATGCCTTCACGCGCAAGGCGGTCGATTTGCGGCGTTTCGTTGATGACGGATCCGTACGCGCCGATAGCCTTTGTGCTGTGATCGTCGGAAAAAATAAAGACGATGTTCGGAGGAGCCGGGGCCTGTTGCGAACATGCGCCGGCCAGCCATGCGGCTACCACCAGCACAACCGGCCGAGCGAAGCCTGGGAGAAAACGGTGCATGATCGGATAGGGTGGTCAGGGGGATGCGTCCCGGATTGAATCCTGCCGGGGGTGAGAATGGGGGTAACATACAACGATTCCTCGGTATGTCACCAACACTCCCATGAGTTGCTAACGAGACCTAAACGGGACTATAACCCCACCCACGACCCAAAATGCATGCTCGTCCGCCGGCCCCACCGCGTCCGGTCTTCCGCGTCGGGGCCGGCGGCGTTATCGGGCTGTCGTCTGCCGGATCCAGGCCTCGATGGTTTCGAGGGCGCTGGGCGCCCTGGTTTCTTCGATCTGGCTGTACTCGGCCGGGAGGGTCGCTTTCCGCGAGTACAAGATCATAGATTCCCCGGTTAAACGCGGCCGTTCTACCGATCACGCCGGCGTCGACCCGCCGACGCCCCGGTCATCGTAGCGCTGCACCGCGATGCCCCGCCGCGTGAGGTAATCCGCCAGCCCGGGTTGGGCGGTTGCGGTGATAATAGTGAGTCCCATGATAACGGTGAGCAGCAGCACGCGCATGGTTATGTTCAGGTTTAGATACTTAGAGAATCATCTAAATGAACGGAGGTTTTGCGCGGAGGTTGCAGGAACGATATTTTACATCGGCCCTCCGTAGAAAATCGCTTTCAAGGAGGCCTGCGTCACCATATAGCCATCGCCATGAAGCCATCGTCCATGAATCGCCGTTCGTTTGTTCAGCAGGCTGCCGCACTCGCCGGCACGGCCCTCGTCGCCCCGAACATCATTGTTCGCTCTTCGCTTGACGGCGAGGTGATCGGTCATGGGGAGTTCAAGTACCGGGTACACAAGACGTGGGGGAATCTGGATCCTGGCGCGACGCCCGTCAAGAACTGCCACGAGATGGTGATGGATTCGAAGAAGCGCCTCATCATGGTGACGGACGAGGCGAAGAACAACATCCTGGTGTACGATAAGTCCGGCAAGCTGCTGGAAAGCTGGGGTACTGAGTATCCGGGCGGGCACGGGCTGACGTTGTGGGAAGCCGGCGGGGAGGAATTCCTCTTTATCTGCGACCCCGGCCTCGGGTTGGTCGTGAAGACCACGCTCGACGGGCAGGTGCTGCTGCGGATCGAGCATCCAAAGACCATTGGACAGTACGCGGAAAACGACCCGTTCCTGCCGACGGAGACGGCGATCGGGCCGAACGGCGACATCTACGTGGCGGACGGGTACGGGTCGCAGTACATCCTCCAGTATTCGATGACGGGCGAGTTCATCCGCAAGTTCGGGGGCAAGGGGGATGGGGCCGATCAGTTCCAGACGGCGCACGGCGTGTGCGTGGATACACGGAGCCCGGAGGGCCCGACGTTGCTCATTACTTCGCGCGTCCACAATGCGTTTAAGCGGTTCACGCTGGACGGGACGTATCTCTCGACGATCTTCCTTCCGGGCGCGTTTGTGTGCCGGCCGGTCATCTCCGGCGACCACCTGTACGCCGGCGTCTGCTGGTCTCGCCTGAAGTACCTGAACCAGACGGATCGTTCGGGCTTCGTCACCATTCTCGACAAGGACGACCGGGTGGTCTCGAACCCCGGCGGCACCCCGCCGGTCTACCGCAACGGCGAACTGCAACTCATGGTGCAGGATCTCCCGATCTTCTTCCACTGCCACGACGTCTGCGTGGACGACGACGAGAACATCTACGTGTGCCAGTGGAACGCGGAGAAAACCTACCCGATCAAGCTTGAAAGGATTTAAGGGGTTTAAGGGCCTATTCATTGAACCTTAAACTTCGAACCTTTAATACTGTGGACTGCTATCGCACATCTGGGCCATTCCTGGTGATCAGGCCCCTCCTCGGATCGAGGAGGGGCGAGTTCTGACGTCGATTTATCGAAGTCAGAACGGGGAGGAGTAAAGCCCGGCGTCAACGCAGGTCATTTTTTTGCAATTCGACCTGAGAGCCGAGTTTGCGAAAATTCAGGTAGAGACGGCGGGGCGTCGTTTGACGCATCTGCCCGGTATCGCTTCGCTCCTCCCCATCCCGTCAACGCTTCGCTCCGACGGGATTTGCCCCTCCTCGGATCGAGGAGGGGCCTGGCCGTCAGGCACGGTTAAGCTCCAAAAAATGTCCAAAGTATTAAACCTCGAACCTTGAACCCTTAAACGCCAGCAGCCGCAATCCATTCAACGACACCAGCACGGTGCTGCCTTCGTGGCCTATGACGGCGAGGGGGAGGGGGAGGTTGACGGTGAGGATCGACACGATCATCACGACGATCATGAAGAGGGCAAAGCCGAGGTTGACGTAGAGCGTCTGCCGCGCCTTGCGGCTCAGTTCGACCATATAGGGTAAGAGGGTGAGGTCGTCGCCCATGAGGACGACGTCGGCCGTCTCCAGGGCGACATCGCTGCCAATAGCGCCCATGGCGATGCCCATCGACGCCTTTGCGAGCGCCGGCGCGTCGTTGACGCCGTCGCCCACCATGGCGACGGCCCCGTAGGTGCGCTGGAGTTCGTCCAACACCGCCATCTTTTCAGCCGGCAGCCGGCCGGCATACACGGCATCCACCCCCGCTTCCTTGCCGATGGCCTCGGCGACCGCCTGGTTGTCGCCGGTGATCATGGCGATGTGCTGGATGCCCAGCCGTTTCAGCGCCAGGATGGCCGCCGGCGCCTCCGGGCGCAGGGCGTCGGCAAAGGCGAGGACGCCCGCGATGTGTTCCGCTCCGTGGCCGGCACCGATGCCGACGAAGACGCTCGTTTTTCCCTCGGCTTCCAGCCGGTGGAGCGCCTCAATGGCCGCGGTCGATGGGCCGGCCTCTTCGAAAAAACGAGCGTTGCCGATACGCACGGTGTGCCCGTCCACGCGCCCACGGACTCCCATGCCGGCCACGGCCTCAAAGTGCTGTGGTATGGCGATGGGGATCTCCCGGTCGTTCGCGGCGCCCACGGTTGCCTGGGCGAGCGAGTGTTCGGACCCCGACTGGAGCGAGGCGGCGAGGGCCAGGAGCGCATTTTCATCGCCGGCCCAGGACCCGTTTGCCGTCGGGAGGAGGACGATGTCGGTCACCGTGCGCCGGCCGATCGTAAGCGTTCCCGTCTTGTCGAACGCAATCGCCCGGATGTCCGCCCCGCGTTCGACGTAGACGCCGCCTTTAAACAGGATGCCGCGCCGGGCGGCGTTGCCGATCGCTGAGAGGATTGTCGCCGGCGTGCTGATGACGAGGGCGCAAGGGGATGCGGCCACCATGAGCGTCATGGCGCGATAAAAGGCGGGATCGAACGCCTCGCCGAGCACCAGGAGCGGGAACGCGATGGCAAGCCCCGTGAACACGATCACCGCCATCGCATAATACTGCTCGGCCGTGTCGATGAAGCGCTGGGTCTGCGCCTTTTCGCCCTGGGCGACTTCCACGAGTTGGATGAGCTTCGCGATGGTCGACTCCGCCGCCCGGCGCGTGACGCGGATTTCCAGCGAGCCGTTTTCGTTGAGCGTCCCGCCGAAGACCGTGTCGCCGGGCTTTTTGGGTATCGGGACGGATTCGCCCGTGAGTGAGGCCTGGTCTACCTTGCTGGCGCCGGCAACCACCTCGCCATCCAACGGCACGAGGTCGCCCGGCCGCACCTGGACGAGTTCGCCCACCTGGATCTCGCCGGCCGGCGCCTGGACCCATACGCCGTTCCGGGACACGCGCGCCTGCTGGGGGTTGAGCTTCATCAGCTCTCGAATGGCGTTTCGGCTCCGATCGATTGCAAAATGCTGAAGCGTGTTCGAGAGGGAAAAGAGGAAAAGCAGCATGGCCCCTTCGAACGGGGCGTCGACGAGCGCCGCGCCGATGGCGGCGAGCACCATCAGCAGATCGATGTCGATCCGCCACTCACGCAGGGCCGACAGGGCGCTACGGAGGCCCATATATCCACCCGATGTATACGATATGGCGTATAACGAGGTCGCGAGCGCGGGTGATGCGTCTTGCCAGTGAGCGATGAGACCGGCCATCATGGACAAAAAAGCCAGCGCCGTGAGGCCTATCTCCAGTCTTCGCGTTTTGATCGGTTGTCCCATTTGATCGTTTATCGGGCGCAGCGGAAGCCGATGGTGTCCGACGTCACTTCCCCGAGTGTTCCGGAGCGCCAGAATGTCTGGTTAAGATAGGCTTCCGACTTGAAACTCCGTCCCGATAAGGGAGATGGCGCTTCATGAGGACCAGGAGTGCGCCAGATCTCACCCAGCGGCGCACCCATAAGTGGATTCACGGTTCCGTGAGAAGTTTCTAGCGTACGCCGAGCGTGAAGTGCTACCCGCCGGCCATTGTCCCACGTCCCTGCACCTCCTCGGCCGGCTACTCTGTCCACGCTATTCGCTGTTGCATTCTAGTCTGGTCCCGGGATTGGTCCGCAGATCCGGGGCCCTTGCTGTTCAGGGTAACGAATAGGGCATTCGTACAGGCCTTTTTGCTTGCGTCAGCAGTTCGCTGCCTGGTTTCTGGTCATCGTTTGTTTCGCTCCGGCCGCTGTGCTGGCCCAGGGGACCTCCGCCGAACACGCGGCGGACGACGCGTACTGGGCGCAAAAGGCGCAGGCCTATCCCCCTTTTGAGGTCAACCTGAGCGCGCTGCGGGTGGCCTCGGCCGGCGAAATGTGCACTCTGGGCCAGTGGGGACCCGTGCTGGAGTGGCCGCACATCCCCGTCACCGCCGCCAATCTACCCGACGGCCGGGTGCTGACCTGGCGTCGAATGAGGAGGATGCCTTCCCCTCCGGACCCGAATACACCTTTGCCGCGGCCTGGCATCCCGTTTCGGGGACGTTCCAGCTGGTGCCGCACACCTCACACGACATGTTCTGCGCCGGCCAGGTGATGCTGGAAGATGGACGCGTGCTCGTCAACGGCGGGCGCGATACGGTGTCCACGACGAGTTCTTTGATTTTACGACCAACACCTGGACCAAAGTCCAGCCGATGAGCAACGGCCGCTGGTACCCGACCTCCGTGGCGCTCGCGATTGGATCGACTTCACCGACGGCGGCGGGGCCGACGGGCTCGAAGGATCGCAGGTTGGCAGGTTGAGAACCTGTAACCTGCAACTTGCCAACCTGTAACCTGCAACTTGCCAACCTGTCAACCAATCACTTCCACCCCTTTCCAGAACGCCACGTAGTCCGTGATTTCGGCGGCGGCGTCTTTGGGGGCTGGGTAGTACCAGGCGGCGGCCTCGTTGGTCTGGCCTTCGACGACGAGGTTGTAGTAACTCGCCGAGCCTTTCCACGGGCAGAAGGTTTTCATCGGGTTGAGGCGGAAGTATTCCGAGTGGATCGCGTCCGGCGGGAAGTAGTGGTTGCCTTCTATGACGATGGTCGCGTCGCTTTCGGCGACGACGGTGTTTTTCCAGATAGCTTTCATCTGAGGTACGCCTGGGGATCGTGATGGCAGAATGTAAACAGTGGGATATGTGGGATTTCGGTGCTAACGTCGTTTCGGGCGATGCGTTTCACCGGCCGGCGGCGAGCGCGTAGGCGAGCAGGCCGGCGCGGAGGGTCCAGGCGGCCGTGCGGATCCAATTGGTGCGAACGAGTTTGCGGTGGGCGTCGGCGGAGAAGCCGGCTTCGAGGCGGGTGTGTTGCGGCACCTGGAGGAAGGCCGTGGAGGCCCAGATGACGCCGACGAGCCCCAGGCCGACCCAGAGGAGCTGGGCCGGCACGCCGGCCGGCGGCCGTGCGACAAGCGCAATCGCGGTCGCCAGTTCGACGGCCATCGGTGGGAAGACGACCCACGTGATGGCGCGTTCGTGGGCGCGCTGGTAGGCGGCAAAACCCTCGCGACCGACCCGGCTAAAGAGCGGATAATGGACGATCTGGATGACGAGGATGACACCCAGCATGAACCAGGTGACGAAGGCGTTGACGAGCAGAAGATCGATAGTCATGAGGGCGACGCCGGCGAAAGTGGGATCTGTTGGGGTACGAAGCGGCCGAGTTGATGCCGCAGCGCTGATTCAAGATCCGGGTACTGGAAGATAAATCCGTCGTCGATCAGGCGTGCCGGCGCGAGGCGCAGGCTTTTAAATAAGGTCTCGTCCGCCATCTGGCCCAGAACGGACAGGGTGAGGGCCGGCGGGATGCGGCCCGCGACGGGGCGCCGCAGCACCCGCCCGAGCGTCGTCGTGAAGTCGCGCTGGGCGACGGGGCGGGGGCCGACGAGGTTCACCGCTCCTGACAGCGCGCTGTTCATCACCAGATGGCCGATGGCGTACACCAGGTCGTCCGGCGCGATCCAACTCATGAAGTCGGCCGAACGCCCGACCTGCACGCCAGCGCCCAAGGCGAAGGGCCGGACGAGCTGGGCGAGGGCGCCCCCGCGGGGGGTGAGCACGACGCCGATGCGGAGAAGGACAGTTCGAATGCCGGCGGCGGTCGCCGGCGCGGTAGCGCCCTCCCAGCTTGCACAGACGCGCGCGAGGAAGGTAGCGTCGGCGGTCGGGGTCCGTTCGTCGAGCGCTTCGTCTCCCCGGTCGCCGTAGATGGCGATGCCCGAGGCCGAGAGGAACGCGGTTGGCGGAGCCTTGAGCCGTGCGAGGGTGTCGGCGAGGAGGTGCGTCCCACGGATGCGGCTCTGCTCGATGCGCGCCCGTTTTGCGGCGGTCCACCGCAGGGCCACGATGGACTCACCGGCCAGGTGGACGACCGCGTCCAGCCCTTCGAGCTTGCCGGCGTCGATCTCGCCCGTATCCGGGTCCCAGAAAACCGCGTCCGGCGCGGCGCTACGGCCCCGCACCAGGCGGAGTACCTGATGCCCGCCCGTAGTGAGGAATGCCGTCAGCAGCCGGCCGACCATGCCCGATGCGCCCGTGATGGCGATGCGGAGGGAGCGGCCGGTGGGGTTGATCGCCTGGTGGACGCGTAGGTCGGTCCGTGTCGTCGCATGGCGGTAGGTGAACTGGCTGTCGAGCTGGCGGCGGATGAGGCCGCCGCCGATCCGGTCGCCGAGCCGGCCCAGGGGCAGCTCGTAGCGGAGCGCATCCACGAGCCGGCTCGAGTTGTCGTCGATGGGCTCCATGTGATGGGTGTGATCCCAGCGGTGAAACGGTCCCGAGCGCTGGATATCGCGGAATTGCCGGCCGGCGACGTAGTCGGCATGTTCGGCCACCCAGCGAATCCGGGCCGGCGGCTTCCCGAGCAGCAGCACCGCGCGTTGACCGTCGCGGATGCCTTCGAACGAGGCCAGCGTCACCGGCGCCCACGGCGGCACCAGGCGCTCGAAGGCGCCCGGACGTTCATGCCAGGCAAAAAGCGCCTCGGCGGAGACAGGCATCGAGCTGGTGTAGGTGCGGTTGGGCATTGGGGGGGAAATGTTTAGGGTTTAAGGATCAAGGTAGGAAGTCGCGGTGTGGACGGCCCTGGCCCTCGGCTCTCGATATGGGACCCAGCGCCGAGTGGGATCTCAACCTGATAGTTAGCAAGCCGTTTTGGAGGGCGAAATCAGGTCGTAGAGGCCTGGGGTGGTGCGGAGCCGGCCGGGTGGCACGGGCTTTGAATTGATTCAGTTACCCATTCGAACCCCACCCTACCCACCACGGAAAGGCGTCTCCCCACCCCGGGACTCTCGCCCACGATTTCATCCACAGGCAGCGGGCTTCCCATCCGCCCGTGCTCGTGTTAGCCGTCCACCCATCCCACCGGGCGGCGCCGGGCCTCGCTGCCGCGAGCCGAAGCATGTACGCATGACACCTGATAAAAACCCCTCGAATCGCCCCGTTCGCCTTCGTTCGTTCCCGCCCGATGTACACGACAAAGTATGTGAAGACCTTGTTTCCCGCAATCTGATCAACAACGGCGATGTCGCCGCGGCGTATCGCAAACGCCGGGCGCTGCACGCGCTCGGCTCGACGCAGCCGGTGTGGCGTATCCTGGCGCTGAACCCCGCGCTGGACAAGGAGCAGATCTATGCCACGGCCGCGGACATGCATGGCTACAAGACCGTCCAGACCGATCGCCTCGAACTCATCCAGTTCGTCCGCCGCATTGTCGACCGCTTTTCCGAGATGCAGTGGCGGAAGCTCGGCATGCTGGGTATCGTCCCGATCGGCACGATCGAAAGCGCCGTCTATCCCACCCGCTGGGTGTTTGGCACCTTCGACCCCACGATCCGCGAGGCGCATCAACTGGCGCGGGACTGCTCCGCCAACCACTACGAAATGCGTTACCTCCCCCACGCGCTCGTCGCCGAACTCATCGCCGAAGTATTTCTGACGCGTCTGGAGCTGCCGCCGGAGGAGTAGGGCGGGTGCTAATTGTCTGACAGGTTGAGTGTGCGGAGTATCCGTCGCTGGCTCGGAAGGCGTGTCGGTTATGCTCTTCCATGGGGTTCTTTGTTGGTGTGGTGGATTTAGGTACACAATTCGAGGAAAACTACTTAATCAGCTGGGGCGTTACATTACGACTGCGGTCCCTGTGTAGATATTATGTTATTATCACGTCCCCTCGATGGACAGCGCGCCTCTTGCGCGGCGAATAAACATGTACCCGCGCCGGCTTTTATCGAAACCGCCTCGTTTGTTTTGCCGGTTACCGTAGCTACGTCTTTCCCGGCATATCCCACCGGTGGCACGGAGTCTCTTACCACTCTATCGATGCTTCGCACGATAGTTCTTCGGGTATGAAGCTCTCCTGATCGGGTGATTGGCCCTATCGCCGATGCGCCCTGGCCGTTCCCGTTTTCGATCCCTGTCGGGTTCTGTGTATATTCCAGAGCCGGGCCGTGGACTTCCATGGGCTATTCATTATTCAGGAGAAGATTCGTGGTCACGATTTATTACGCATCATGCTGGGCGCTGTGTCCTTCTTGGGTACAGGCCTGTAGGCGGAATTCCTCCCTTTTGTCTGCTTCCAGCGAACCACAGATCGCAGGAGGTCGACTCAAACGATCCACCGCAACCGCCCCGCGCCGCCGAGGAAAGCTTTTTGGGCTCGCCGCGTTAACTTTTTTGGTCGTTACTTCGGCGGCATCCCTGGCGCAAGGGAGCACGCAACTCGTCTACCAGGTTTCGGATTTCGATGTGTTGGTGGCGGGAGCTAACACATCCCATTCCTCACGTCCAATAGCCTCCGGGGTAGACACGCTGACGTACGAAACGGCGCTCGGAAAGGCTCTGGCGTCTAATCCGCGCCTTCGCGCGGCAGCGCTCGAGATTGAAGCGCGTCGCGCCCTAACTCGGCAAGCGAATCGAATATCCAATCCGTTTCTGGATGCAGAGGCCGAAAACGTGTCGTCCAATGGTCCCGAGGAAGCGATTACGACGGCCATGCTCGGTCAGCTGGTCGAGCTTGGCGGCGATCGCCTGGCGCGGCACCGCCTGGCGCGGAGCGAAGCAAATCGCGCGGTTGTAGATGCGGCCATTGAAGCACTCTTTATTCGAGGAATCACCCGCGCTCGTTTTGCCGAGGCCTCGGCGGCGCAGGCACAAAGCCGGCTTTCCCGAACCCTGCGAGCGCTGGCCGATACGATCCTGGCGGCTACGAGGGAGCAGGTAGTCGCAGGCGACCGTTCGCCGATCGATCAAACCCGCGCGGAGATTTTACTCGCGGAAGCCCGTACCGAGGTCGACAAGGCGGATGCTGAACAAGGGGCGGCCTATGCGCGTCTGGCCGCCGTGTGGGGCGCCACACCCGATTTCGAAGCGGTGGCGCCGCTGCCGACGCCCAAACCCATCCCGCCCCTCGATTCGCTCCTGGCCGCGCTTCCACAAAGTGCGTCGATGGCCGTCTGGGAAGTTGAGGCGGAACGGAGAGCGGCGAATCTGCGACTCGAACAGGCGCGTCGCATACCAGATATCACGCTCACTGCCGGATATCGGCGCTTCACCGAGACGGGAGATGGAGCCTTAGTCGGCCGTTTGAACCTTCCGATTCCGCTATTTAACCGCAATCAGGGAGGCGTGGACGCCGCGCGTTTCCGGCTTCTGGCCGTCGAGGCGGATCAAGCGGCGGCCGTCTCGGAAATGCGCGCGGTATTGGCCGAAAGGTATGCCGCCATCACGTCCGCGTACACCGAAGCCGAGGCGCTCCGAATCGAGGTGATTCCGCGCGCCACGGAAGTAACCGAGCGCATCGAAGAAGGTTATCGCGCGGGACGGTTCTCGTTGCTCGATTTACTCGATGCGCAGCGCACCCTGACGGCCGCCAGCGCACGCTATCAGGAGGCCCTCGCGCGGTATTACATCACGGCGGCCGACATTGAGCAGCTTACGTCACGCCCCCTAGAACCGATCGAATAGCGGCCATGAACAAACATCAGATCATTAGTATCATCGTTATCGCGACGTTAGGCCTATTGCTCGGATTCCTCATTTTGCGCGAGCCGGTCGCCGTTACCGTGGCGTACGACGCCCAAGAAGAAGGTGAAGCAGTTTTTGCACGGGGGCCCCATGGAGGACGACTTCTTGAGGCGGGCAGTCGTTCGATAGAAGTCGCCATTTTTGAAAACGGCATACCGCCCGAGCTTCGACTCTATCCGTTTATCGACGGAGAGCCAGCCGATCCCGCAAGCCTGGACGTGACGGTGGAGTTACAACGCCTCGGTGGGGTTATCGACACCCTGTCCTTTCGTTCGCTGGGTGCGTTTCTCCAGGGCGACAAGGTGGTGTACGAGCCGCACTCGTTCGACGTCGTGGTTCGGGGTACATGGATGGACGAGCCCATCTGGTGGGAGTATGCCACCATCGAAGGGCGCGTGGAAATGCCTGTTGAACTCGCCGCCGCGAATGGTGTCCTGGTTGACACCGCGAACCCGGCGTCTATTCGAGAGACGCTAGCCTTTCCGGGGGAGGTCCAGCTCAATGCCGATGAAGTCGCCCGGGTGGCGCCACGCGTGGCCGGTGCCGTGGCCTCCGTTTCCGTTGCTCTTGGGCAACGAGTGTCCGCGGGCACAATCCTGGCGATTATCGAAAGTCGTGAACTTGGGGAGGCGCAGCGAGACTATGTCGAAAGCCTCCATCGGATGGAGTTGGCGCAGTCTACGTACGAGCGAGAGCGAACGTTATTCGAACGGGGTATCTCCGCCCGAAAAGACTATGAACAAGCCCGGCACAACTTGGAGGAAGCCGAGCTCGAAAAACAGCTTGCCGAGCAGGTGCTCGAATCGCTGGGTGTATCGCGATCCCAGTTGGCGGAGCTTGGGGTAGAACCAGAGGGCATTGCCGCGGAACGAGAGGTGCGGTCGCCCTTGCCGGGATCGTTGACGCGGCATGTGATCCGTTCGCCGATCAGCGGTGAAGTGCTTGAGCGTCAACTGGCCGTCGGTCAGCAGCTCTCCGGCGACGAAGAAGTATTTAGAATAGCCGATCTGTCCACGGTCTGGGTGGAAGTAGCCGTTAATGCCCGCGACCTCGGTACCGTTCGAACAGGACAGGATGTGATCGTGCGCGGCCTCGAAGAGACCGCCGAGGGAGAGACTATCGCAACCGGGCGACTGAGTTATGTCGGGTCCCTGGTGGGGAAGGCGACGCGTACGGCGAGGGCGCTGGTGACCTTGCCAAACCAGGATGGACGATGGCGACCCGGGCAGTTTGTTGAAGTGGAAGTGGTTCAGAGCGAAGTGACCGTCCCCATGGCCGTGCGTCGCGAGGCCATCCAGACATGGAGGGAGATGCCGGTTGTATTTGCGCAGTTCGGCGACGCTTTTGAGGTCCGGCCGTTAACCCTCGGGCGGAGTGGGAAGGAGTATGTGGAGGTGCTCGAAGGCTTGTTTCCAGGCCAAAGGTACGCCGTGGAAGGGGCCTTTCTCCTCCGTGCGGACCTGGAGAAATCCGGCGCTTCCCACGATCATTAACAGCCCCAATAGAAATGATAGAACAACTCCTTCAACTCTCCATTCGCCGGCGCTGGGCGGTCCTCGCGCTGACGTTGCTGACGGCAGGACTCGGTGTGTACAATTTTACGCGACTGCCGATCGATGCCGTCCCGGACATTACCAATGTTCAGGTCCAGATCAATACCAAAGCGCCGGGCTACTCTCCGATTGAAGTCGAACAGCGGATTACGTTTCCCATCGAAACGGCCGTGGCCGGCCTTGCCAGCCTCGACCATACGCGCTCGATTTCGCGCTACGGACTAAGTCAGGTGACGGTTGTCTTCGAAGATGGGACGGACATCTATTTCGCCCGGCAGTTACTCGCCGAGCGACTGCAAGGCATTCGAGACCAGATCCCACCCGGGTTGACGGCTGAAATGGGCCCCGTCTCCACGGGGCTTGGCGAGATTTACATGTACATTGTGGAAGCGGGGCCGGGCGCCATGGGACCGGACGGCGCCCCGTACACCGCAACGGATCTGCGCACGCTGCAAGACTGGGTGCTTCGACCCCAACTACGAAACATTCCCGGGGTGGCCGAAATCAATACAATTGGCGGGTACGTGAAACAATACCACGTAACGCCTCATGTGCAGCGACTCCTGGCCTACTCTCTGACGTTCCGTGATGTGATCGAGGCGATCGAGAGGAACAACGCCAACGTGGGCGCCGGCTACGTAGAACGAGCCGGAGAACAGCTCCTTGTTCGTTCTCCCGGTCAGCTAAGCGGCCCGGCAGAAGTGGCCCGTATGACGATAAAAACCGTCGATGGCGTCCCTGTTCGACTGGCCGATGTGGCGGATGTGGAGGAAGGGCTTGAGCTTCGGACGGGCGCCGCCACCATGAACGGCGAGGAAGTGGTGCTTGGGACCGTATTCATGCTTATCGGGGAAAATAGCCGCGCGGTGGCTCAACGCGTGGATGCGGCGCTACAGGACGCGGCTCGGGCGCTCCCTCCTGGCATCTTCGTGCGGACAGTGTACGACCGAACGGCGCTGGTGGACAAGACGATCGTTACGGTCGAAAAAAATCTCATAGAAGGGGCACTTCTTGTCATCGTTGTATTGTTCCTCTTTTTGGGCAATCTGCGCGCCGCGCTGATTACGGCAGCCGTGATCCCCCTCTCCATGTTGCTCACCGTCACGGGCATGGTCGAGAGCCGAATTTCGGCCAACCTCATGAGCCTGGGCGCCCTCGATTTCGGGCTGATCGTGGACGGCGCGGTCATTATTGTAGAGAATGGTGTGAAGCGCCTGACAGAGGCGCGCGCACGACTGGGCCGGGCGCTTGACCTGAAGGAGCGGCTCGCAATCGTTTTTGAATCGTCCAGGGAAGTTCGCAAGGCTACTCTGTTCGGCGAGTTGATCATCATGATCGTGTATGTACCCATCCTCTTTCTCACAGGGGTAGAAGGAAAGATGTTCACGCCCATGGCTATGACGGTAATCTTTGCGCTGGGAGCGGCATTCGTGCTTTCACTCACGTTCATCCCTGCCGCTGTCGCCCTCTTTGTGCGGGTGCCGGAGAAGGAGAAAGAGAATCGCATCATGGTGTGGGCCGAACGAGGGTATGTACCCGCGCTACGGTACGCGCTCGCGAACGGGCCGGTGGTTTTGACGGGCGCTCTCGTGCTCATTGTCCTTTCGGGACTGCTCGCCTCGCGGATGGGTACTACCTTCATGCCGCAGCTCGACGAGGGAGACATCGCACTTCATGCGCTCCGTATTCCAGGCACCAGCCTCACCCAGTCTGTCGCGATGCAGACCGAACTCGAAGCCGCGATCCAGAGGGAAGTCCCTGAGGTCGCTTTTGTGTTTGCCAAGATCGGGACGGCGGAAGTGGCGACCGATCCGATGCCCCCTAGCGTGGCGGATAACTTTGTGATCATGAAGCCGCGCGTTGAGTGGCCCGATCCAGACCTTTCGAAAGCCGAGGTGGTCGAAAAGATTGAGCGAGCTACGCAAGCCCTTCCCGGCAATAAATACGAATACACGCAGCCCATCGAGATGCGCTTCAACGAACTGATCGCTGGCGTCCGCACCGATCTCGCGGTGAAGGTGTATGGCGACGACATGGAGGTGCTTAACCAGACTGCCGGGGTCGTGGCGAGTGTACTCGAGACCGTCCCTGGCGCCGCCGATGTCCGGGTGGAGCAGACGACGGGTTTGCCGATGCTGACCGTGTTGCTGGACGACGAGGCGCTGATGCGTTACGGCCTATCTCGAGCGGATGTTCAGGACGTGGTGGAAGTGGCCGTAGGTGGCAAGGAGGCCGGCATCATCTTCGAGGGTGATCGCCGCGTGGCGCTCGTGGTTCGGTTGCCGGAGACAAATCGCATCGATCTGGACCAGCTTACGCGGCTTCCGATTCCGCTTCCGCTCCAAAGCCCACTTCCGATCCGACTGGTCTCCAACGGTGGCCTGGACGGTGATCGTGGAACCGAGGCCTATGCAGGCGGAAACACGATCTGGCTCGGGCAAATCGCGCGACTCGAATTTGCCCCTGGCCCCAATCAGATCAGCCGCGAGAATGGGAAACGACTGGTGATTGTGACGGCTAATATTCGCGGACGAGATCTGGGCTCGTTCGTCGATGAAGCACAGAAGGCGGTGGCGGAGCAAGTGAATGTACCGGCCGGCTATTGGATCGGGTGGGGAGGGAAGTTCGAGCAGCTGGTCTCGGCCGTGGAGCGACTCCGCCTGCTTGTACCTATCGCGCTATTACTGATATTCGGGCTGTTGTATGCCACCTTCGGATCGATCAAGGACGCACTCCTCGTATTTACGGGGATCCCACTGGCGCTCACGGGTGGCATCGCGGCATTGTGGATGCGAGGGATCCCATTGTCCATAACGGCGGCCGTGGGGTTCATCGCCCTCTCCGGAGTGGCCGTGCTCAATGGATTGGTCATGATTACCTTTATCAATCAGCTTCGCGAGCGCGGAATCGAACTAGACCAGGCGATCTTCGATGGCGCCCGGCAACGTTTGAGGCCGGTCCTCATGACGGCGCTGGTGGCCAGTCTGGGCTTCATCCCGATGGCGCTAGCGACCGGTCCCGGGGCAGAGGTTCAGCGCCCCCTGGCTACGGTTGTTATTGGCGGCATCCTGTCCGCGACAGCGCTTACGCTGCTCGTTATTCCGGTGTTGTACCGCATTGTGCATGGGATACGTCGCGACGGATTGGTGCGTGACTCATTGAATCAAGGCTCAAACCCGTGAGCAGTTGATCCCACGGCCGTCAGCGACCTCTGTTTCCACACCTAATAGAGAGCCAGTATCACGAATAGCGTCAGCGCCGCCGCAGAGACCACGCTAAGATATCTGAAAGCGGCGTTTTCGTGGTGATACGAGGACGTAACGACTCAAAAAACTCAGGAGATGTTCATTTAGCGGGTTGCTACGCCTATGTCGTCCAAACTCCACGCCGTTAAATGGCACCGACTCGGCCAGCGCCCAGACGCAAAGCGCTTGGATGACGACGACCCTGTGTGCTTGGTGAGCCCCGCATTCAACACATCCATCGGACTACTTTGATATGGAAACGAAGGCAGAAAATGTGTCACGTCGTGCCCCCGATAAGAAAAATACCCCCTCCTGGTCGCCATTAAAACGAGGCGAGCAGGTCGAGGTACGCGGCGCCGCAGAGATACTTGCGACCCTGGATGGCGAAGGAGTGCTCGATGATCTTCCTTTCATGCCGGAAATGATCCCGTTCATCGGTAAGCGGTTCACCGTTTCGAGGCGTATCGAGAAAACGTGTCTGGACTATCCTTCGCAAACATTCCGGCGTTTCCAACACAACGATGTTGTCTTCCTTGAGGCCTTGAGATGCTCCGGAGAAGCACATGGAGCGTGCCAGCGGGGGTGCATGATCTTCTGGAAGGAGGCCTGGCTACGAAGAGTTGATGACGCGGAAGAAACCGTTCGCGTCGAGCAACAGGACGCGCTCAGCATACTCGAATCCCGGCTAAAAACGCGCGCTCAGGGGGACGTCTTTATCTGTCAATCGTCAAGGCTCGAACGGGCTACGGAGCACATTCCGCCAGTAGACCGGGTTATGGTCAGCGTTACGGAAATCCGGAACGGCAACCGAAAGGTCTTCGAAGTACTGGGGATGTTCGTTCGCACGGCGTTCTGGAAGATGCGCGGTAAACTCCTGGGCACCCACCCCAAAGGAACGCTCGGAAAAACGCCTACGGAAGCCGTGAATCTGCAGCCAGGCGACTGGGTGGAGGTAAAATCGTACGAAGAAATTTACACAACTCTCGATGCCAGGGGCCGAAATCGAGGGATGAAATTCGATCTGGACATGCGCTTTTTTTGCGGGGAACGTCACCGGGTTTCGCGGCGCCTTGATCGCATGATTCGAGAAGACACCGGCGAGATGCTTCACCCTCAAAATACAGTGCTACTCGACGGCGTAAACTGCCAGTGCATCTTTGCAACGGGCGGATGCCCCAGGGCGGAGGCTTTTTATTGGCGAGAAATCTGGTTGAAACGGGTCGGCGACCTCCCCGGGCAAACAGACCACGACCGTTCCTGAAGACGCGCTACGTATCGTTCAATGGGCTCCGTTTTTTGGCGCAATAGGTATGATGGGGCGACTTAGCTGTTTCCCGGCGCGGGCGGTTGCCGCACGCTCGGGAGCGACCGCTGTTTCCACACAAAATAGATCGCCGGTATTACAAGCAGCGTCAGCGCCGTCGACGAAATCATTCCTCCCACCATTGGAGCGGCGATGCGCTTCATCACCTCGGAGCCGGTGCCGATGCCCCACATGATGGGGAGCAAGCCGGCCATGTCCGCGACGACTGTCATCATTTTGGGCCGTATGCGCTCGGCGGCTCCGTGTAATACGGCTTCGTAGAGATCGGAAACCGTGTTCATCGCACCCCGCGCGACGCGTTCTCTATAGGCCTGATCCAGATACACGAGCATGATGACCCCGGTCTCGGCCGCCACGCCCGCGAGGGCAATAAAACCCACGCCAACGGCCACGCTCAGGTTATAGTCGAGCAAGTACACGAACCAGATCCCTCCGACCAGCGCAAACGGCAGGGAAAGCATGACGATCAGGCTCTCGCCGATCCGCTTAAAACTCATATATAGCAGGGCGAAGATGATGAGCAACGTGAACGGGATCACGATCTGCAAGCGCTCTCGCGCGCGCACCATATACTCGTACTGCCCGCTCCATTCCAGGCTGTATCCGGCGGGCAGCGTCACGCCCTGCGAAACGGCCTCGCGCAAGCGGGCCACCAGCGAGCCAATGTCCGACTCGCGCGTATCGACAAACACCCACGACGTACTGCGGGTATTCTCGCTTTTGATCGCCATGGGGCCCTTCTCGAACGAGTAGTCCACCACGTAACGTAGCGGGATCTGCGCGCCGGCCGGGGTGGGGATCAACACGCGATGCAAGGCGGTCAGGTTGTCGCGCAGCTCCCGGCTGTAGCGCACGCGCACGTTGTAGCGTTCGAGGCCCTCAACGGTCTGCGTCACCGTTATGCCGCCGATAGCCGTCTGTATCACGTCCTGGACGTCGCCCACGGTGAGGCCGTACCGCGCCGCCTCGTCGCGTTTAATGCGGTAGTCCAGATAGTTGTCGCCGACGGTTTTCTCCGGGAACGCCGTCGCCACCCCGGGCACCGTCCGGGCGACGGCGGCGGCCCGTTCGCCGAGGTCGGCGAGAACCTCAAGATCTGGCCCCATAATTTTTATACCCACCGGCGTGCGGATGCCCGTGGAAAGCATATCGATGCGGGTTTTGATCGGCATCGTCCACGCGTTGGTGAGCCCTGGAATCACAATGGCGGCGTCCATCTCCTCCACGAGCCGCTCGACCGTCATCCTCTCGCGCCATTCGGACTCCGGTCGGAGTGTGATGATCGTCTCCATCATCGAGAGCGGGGCCGCATCGGTGGCCGTTTCGGCGCGGCCGGCCTTGCCGAGCACATGGCTCACTTCCGGAAAGGCGCGGATGATCTGGTTGGTTTGCTGCAAAATCTCGCGGGCTTTGGCGACGCTCAGACCCGGATCGGTGGTAGGCATATACAGCAGATCGCCTTCGTTGAGGGGCGGCATGAATTCCGAACCGAGCCGGAGTAGCGGATACGTGGTCAATCCGAGGGCAAGTAGGGCCAGGCCGATCGTCATCTTCCGGAAGCGGAGCACGAGGCGGATCGCCGGCGTGAAGAGCGCGATGAGCACCCGGTTGAGAGGATTTTTGTCTTCACGCGGGATCTTGCCGCGGATGAGGTACCCCATGAGGACGGGCACGACGGTCACGGCGAGCAGGGCCGCCGCGGCCAATGCGTATGTTTTGGTATAGGCGAGTGGCTCGAAGAGGCGCCCCTCCTGGTCTTGCAAGCTGAAGACGGGCAGGAAGGAGAGCGTAAGTACGAGCAGGGAGAAAAAGAGGGCGGGGCCGACCTCACGCGAAGCGTCGAGGATGATGCGCCAGTGGTCTTTTTTTCCGGCGTCGCGCTCCAGGTGTTTGTGCGCGTTCTCCACCATGACCATGGCGGCATCCAGCATGGCGCCGATGGCGATCGCGATGCCGCTCAAGGACATGATGTTGGCGTTTAACCCCTGCGCGTTCATGATGAGAAAGGCCAACAACACCCCCATGGGTAGGGTAAAGATGGCGACGAGCGCGCTGCGCACGTGGAGCAGGAACACGATCGTGATCAGGGCGACGATCAGGCACTCCTCGATGAGCGTCCGCGTGACGTTGTCAATGGCGCGTTCGATGAGTCCCGAACGGTCGTACGCCGTATGAATCGTTACCCCCTCGGGAAGGCCGGCCTTCAGTTCCTCCAGCTTTTCCTTCACCGCTTCGATGGTAGCCAGCGCGTTTTCCTGGTAGCGCATGACGACGATGCCGCCCACCGTCTCGCCCTCGCCATTCCATTCCAGCACCCCGCGGCGGAGTTCGGGGCCGATGTGTACGTCGGCCACGTTCCGGATGAGCACCGGCGTACCGTTCCGGTCGGCGCCCAGGGGGACGTTTTCGATGTCCGCGATCGAGGCGAAGTAGCCCAGGCCTCGGACCATAAACTCCGTTTCGCCCAGCTCTACCACCCGTCCCCCGACATCGTTGTTGCTCCGCTTGAGCGCCGAGACCACCGTGGCGATCGGGATGTTGTAGGCCAGGAGCCGGTTTGGGTCCACATCTACCTGGTACTCCTTCACAAAACCGCCGATGCTGGCCACTTCAGCGACGCCCGGCACACTGGTCAGCGGGTAACGCAGGTACCAGTCCTGAATCGAACGGAGCTGCTGAAGGTCGTACCGGTCGCCGCCGTCGAGCACATACTCGTACACCCAGCCGAGACCGGTGGCGTCGGGCCCAAGGGTGGGCGTTACACCGGCCGGCAGGCGATTGGAGGCGGTGTTCAGGTATTCGAGAACGCGGCTCCGTGCCCAATAGATATCCGTTCCATCTTCAAAAATGACATAGATGAACGATGAACCGAAGAACGAGTAACCGCGGACGACTCGGGCTTTGGGAACCGCCATCATGGCGGTCGTGAGCGGATAGGTGACCTGATCTTCGACGACGCGGGGCGCCTGGCCCGGGAATTCGGTGTACAGGATGACCTGGACGTCACTCAGATCCGGGATGGCGTCGACCGGTGTCCGCCACATCGCCATCGCGCCGGCGACAGCCAGGAGGAAGGCGAAAAGCAGCACCAGGACTCGGTGGGTGATGCAGGTTTCAATGAGGCGTTCGATCATGAGGGCAACGCAAACGCGCCGGATAGGCGGATAAAGCAGAAATCAGTGCAGGTGCGAAGCGCCGGCATCGGTGGACGAGGCGGTGTCGCGCGGGGCCGATCGCAGGCGCGCGATGGCCTCTTGCAACCGGCTCTCGCTATCGAGCAGGAACTGCGCGGAGATGACGACTTCCTCACCCTCCACGAGGCCCGAAAGGACGCGGACGAGGGTGGGGTGGGCGTCACTTTCCTGGCCGAGTTCGACCTCGCGCGGCTCGAAACTCCCTACATCGCGCCGGACGAATGCGATGGCGCGTGCGCCGGAGCGCAGGATGGCCTCGGACGGCACGACAAGCGCATCGGGAATCGCGACGCCTTCGATCTGGACGTTGGCATACATGCCCGGCATTAGCGAGCGATCTGGATTGGGAACGACGATACGCACCTGGACGTCGCGGGCAACCTCACCCAGGGTCGGATAGATGTAGGCGATGCGTCCCGGGTACGAGCGGCCGGGGAAGTAGGCCAGGGTGATCGCCACAGGCTGGCCCACGCGGATCCAGGGGAGTTCGTTTTCGAAGAGGCTGGCGTTTACCCACACGTCGCCGAGGTCGGCGATCTGGAAGAGATTGGCGCCGGCCTCGATGTAAGCCCCTTCCACTACGTTTTTCTCGATGACCACCCCGTCCGCCGCTGCGAGCAGGGGAAGGGTCTTTCGAACCTCTCCCGTCTCGGCGAGTCGATCGATATATTGAGAAGGGATGTCCCAGTATTCAAGTCGTTTGCGCGCCGAGGCGAGCAGCTGCGCGGCGTCCTGCCGGAGGTAGTCGGGCGCACCGACAGGCAACGCCCGTTCATGTTGCATTGCGAGAACGAACTCGTTCTGGGTAGCGACGAGTTCAGGGGAATACAGTTCGAGCAGCGGCCGGCCCTTCTCCATCTGCTCGCCAACGGACTCGACATGCAGGCGCTCGATCCAGCCCGATAGCTTGGTGGTTACCTGGTGGAGACCTTCCTGGTCGTATTCGACCGATCCAACGGCTCGAATCGTCCGTGAAAAGTCGGTACGCGTCACGGTGACCGTCCGCACGTTCATGTTTTGAACGACTCGGGGATCGATCGAGACCAGCGTCCCCTCGGGTTGCTCCAACTCATCTTCGTAGACCGGGACGAGATCCATGCCCATCGTCGATTTGCCGGGGCCGTCGTAGAGGGTATTCGGGTCCATCGGATCCCACCAGTAGGCGATGGGCCGATCCGGCTCCGGGGCGGGAGGGCGGCTCGGTAGGATCATGGACTGGTGCCGCCCGAGTTGATAACCGGCGAACGCCAGGAGCAAGGCGGCAACCAGGGCGAGGACGATCGCGAGGGGCTTTTTCATGGGATGATACCGGAAAGCGGCGTACGACGGATCACCGCCGCGCGCGTTTCGAGGGAAACGGTTCCGAGGACGCGTTCGAGGACGGCATACGCCAGGAGGTAGTCCACGAAGGTTTCTTCGTAGGTGACGCGAAGACCGAACGACGCACGTTCAGCTTCCAGGAGATCGAGAAACGAAGCACTGCCGGAGGAATACCCGGTTAGCGCGGCCTGCCGGGTAGCTTCGGCTTGCGGTAAAAGGGCATTACGCAGAAGCGCAAGCTGGTTGTTATGTTGCTCAATCTCATGCAAGGCCTCGTCGAGGTGGGTTTCGATCGCGATCGTCACGGCTTCCGCCTGTGCCCGAACACGGGAGCTTCCCAGCCGTGCTTCTTGCAGGCGAGCGCGAATACGGCCGCGCTGGATCGGCAGGACAGCCGTGACGCCCAACTCAAGCGCATCCCTTCCCATGGCGCCCGGCGGGTCCGCCGCCGCCGCGATATCGAAATAGGTGACGACGACGCCCAGTTCGGGCAGCGCCGTGCGTCGTGCGAGTTCGACGGCTTTGAGGGAACGTCGTTCGGCGGTTGCAATGGCGCCAACTTCGGGCCGCAGGGCACGAGCCAGCACAAGCAGGGAGTCCCTCGGCGGCAGGGGAGGAGGCGGATTCGGCTGGGCGGTCCCCTGTGGGGCGGCCGGGCTATTTGAGAGCCGGCGCAGGGTCTCGCGTGCGGCCAGCGCTTCGTGTTCCAGCGTGTAGCGGCGCGTGTTCAGCGACGCGCGCTCGAGTTGCGCCTGCAGGATGGCCTGTTGGGAGCCGCGGCCGGCTTCATACAGCGCGCGGGCCGTGCCCTCGAACGCCCGGAGACGGACCGTGAAGTCGTCGATAAGCGGGAGCAGCTGTTGCGTGCGATACAGGGTGAAGTAGGCGCGTTTCAGGTCCAGCCCGAGGTCGAGCGCCAGGGTCCGTGTCTCGTCGGCGGCAATGGAGGCCTCGAGATCGGCGAGATCACCCAGCACCCGCCTCGTCCCGGGGTATGGCACCGCCTGTTCGATGCGCCACTGACTGCGCTGCGCGCCGTGCGCCGTCAGCATGGGGTAGGGCTGATAGGCCACCATCGCCATGGGGTCCGGCCACGCTGTCACCTGGCGCCGGCGGGTGCCAAGCGCCTCGGTTTCGATCCAGTGGGCGGTTAATTCAGGATTGCCGGCTTCCAGGGCTCGAAGCAAATCGGCGAGATCCAGGACGGCCGAGGTATCGGCGGGCGGCTCTTGCGCCGTCAGAGAAGCGGGCGCAAGTAGGGCCCATAGCGGCACGAGCCACCATAGGGAGGGGAAATAACGAGGCATGGCCATCTCTTAACAGATTCGATGAACGGCAGAGCGCCGAAGTAAGGCGACCCGGCAGCGGAGATTGGGCTGCCGGTCCTTCGTCGACGGCGTTCAAATCAAGAGATGCGCGTAGAACAGATAGGGCGCCGGGCGCGTGGGGGGAGGCGGATCGGCGAGCGAAAGATCGAGCGGCCGGACGGTCTCAATCGACGCTACGACGAATTGTGCGGGTAGGACATGCAGGAGGAGCCGTGTCCTGGAGGAATCCTCCTCGGCGACTGGAGGCGAAGTGACCGGCGCGGCCATCTGGAACGAACAGCAGGAGGGGTTCGCATCAGGCGGGGCGGAATCCGAGATGCCGGGCCACGGAGATGGCGACTCGGGCGCCTCTGGCGCGGCCTCGGAATGACAGGGCGCCCCCTCCGTGACGAGGAGGTCGTAAGCTTCCGTCCGGGGTTCGTATCCCCAGTCCGCCAGGCCGCAGAGGTGCTGAACGACCGGCATCAAGATGACGGCAATCACTACCCGCGCAACGAGACGCACTACCATGGAATACGGAGGCATGGTCAGCTCAGATGGATTCCTGGTTGTCACGGACCAATACTGAACAGGTTCCCTCGTTACCACACGGGCGGTCGTTCGATCGGTCAAATTGAACGTCAGGCCCGTGTGCCTTTTACGACCACAAACGCGCCCGTGCCGTAGCCATTCACCACCGGATCCGGGTGGTCCATGGTCTCGGCGTCTCGGAAGATCGTTTGAACAAACTGAAGCGGCGTGAAGCCGGCCGCAAACAGATGCCTGGCCACTTCATCGACCGCGTGGAAGTGCGCGTGCCGATAAAACAGGCTCTCGTTCTTCCGCAACTCGTACTCCTTACCCAACGAACTCGCACGATCGATAAATCCAACCACGATACAACCGCCCGGGCGAATCACCCGGTGCGCTTCCTGGAAAGCCTGGTCGATGTCCTCTACAAAACAGATCGTCGTAACCATGAGGACACCGTCGAACGAGTGATCCGGGAAGGGGAGGGCCTCCGCGGTGCCATCCAGCACTTCGATACCACGTTCCAGGGCAATCGCCCGCATTGCCGGCGAGGGCTCCACCCCGAGTTGGATGCCCAGCGGCGCCGCGAACCGGCCGGTGCCGACGCCGACCTCGACAAACTCGCCCGTCGGGGGTAGCAATTCACGGACGGCTTCGATCTCCGAAGCATACGCGTAGGGGTGGGAAGTAAACCAGGCGTCGTACAGGGCGCTTCGCTGCTCAAACGGATTTACATCTGGCATGACGATGCCTCACAGGGAGTAGGCTATTCAGGCTGAGAATGCCTTCGGTCGATCAGTGCGTTGACCAGAGAAGCGACTTCGGGCAGTCGTCGGGGCAAGGTCATAGTTGCTCCCTTTTGAGAAGCTGAGCGTTGATCGCCACGACCACAGTACTCGCGGACATCAATACCGCGCCCACGGCCGGAGTGAGAAGGATACCCCACGGGGCAAGCACGCCAGCCGCCAGGGGAATGGCGAAGATGTTGTAACCCGCCGCCCACCAGAGGTTCTGGAGCATCTTCCGGTAGGTCGCGCGGGACAACGCGACGATCTTCGGGATGTCGCGCGGGTCGGATCGTACCAGCACGATGTGACCGGCCTCCACGGCGACATCGGTGCCGGCGCCGATCGCGATCCCGATATCGGCGGTGGCCAGGGCCGGGGCATCGTTCACGCCGTCACCCACCATCGCGACTTTCTTTCCCTGATTCTGCAGCTCGCGTACCTTGGCGGCCTTGTCCTCGGGCAGGACCTGCGCGAACACGGTGTCGATGCCCAGTTCAGCGGCGACGGCATCCGCGACGGCTTGTGCGTCACCGGTGAGCATGGCCACTTCGATTCCTCGAGCGTGCAGCGCGCGAATAGCCTCGCGGCTCTCCTCGCGGATAGCGTCCGCTACGGCGAATACCGCCAGTGCCTTGCCGTCTCTGATCAGATAAATGGCGGCCTGCCCTCGGCTGGCCGCCGCGTCGGCGGCGGCGCGAAGCGTGTCCGACACCTGGGCGTTCTCTGCCTTGAGGAGCGCGGGGCCGCCCATATGATACTCAACGCCTTCGACCGATGCGGCAACACCCTTCCCGGTCACGGCCCGGAATCCGTCCGATGGCGGCACGTCGAGCGTGCGTTCTATCGCCGTCTTTACAATGCCACGAGCGATCGGGTGTTCGGACTCCGACTCCACTCCGGCCGCGATACGGAGCAAGTTCTCGTCGGACTCCCCGTCGGCCACCGACAGCTCTACCACTCGGAACTCTCCCAATGTGAGCGTTCCGGTCTTGTCGAAAATCACAGTATCCAGGTTTCTGGCTTCTTCCAGCCCGCGCCGATCCCGCACGAGCAGGCCATTGCGCGCGCCCAGGGTCGTGGAGATGGCGACAACCAGCGGCACGGCCAGGCCGAGAGCGTGTGGACAGGCGATCACCAGGACCGTCACCATACGAATGATGGAGAAGTCGATCGACGCACCGAGGAAATACCACACCACCCATGTGACCGCGCCGGCGACGATGGCCACCCCGGTCAGGGTCCTGGCCGCCCGGTCGGCCAGATGCTGGGCCCGGGATTTTGATGTTTGCGCGTCGGCCACGAGCCGCATAATGCCTGAAAGCTTGGTCTTTTCACCGGTGCCGGTGACCTGAATGCGCAGAGAACCCTCCCCATTGACGGTCGCGGCGATGACGGCGTCGCCCTCCCTCTTTTTTACCGGCCTGGACTCGCCAGTAATAAAGGCTTCGTTGAGATCGCTCGTCCCTTTCTGGACGAGGCCGTCCGCTGGCACGCTCTCGCCGGGGCGGACCAGCACGATATCACCCTCCCGCAGCTCGCTGACCGGGACGGTCTCTTCACCCTGCTCTGAGATTCGAGTCGCGGTGTCCGGGAGTAACTTCGCGAGTTCCTGGAGCGCACCCTGTGCCTGTGAGATCGAGCGCATCTCGATCCAGTGGCCCAGCAGCATGATGGTCACCAACGTGGCCAGCTCCCACCAGATGGCATCCGCTCGAAGGAAACCGAGCTGGACCACCCACGAGAAAAGGAAAGCTACCGAAATGGCGAGGGAGATGAGGGTCATCATCCCTGGCAGTCGCGCCTTCAGCTCGCGCCATGCTCCTTTCAGAAAGACCAGGCCGCCGTAGAAAAAGACGGCCGTGCCGAGGACAGGCGATATCCACGTAGATCCGGGGAACGCGGGCGCCTCGTAGTGAAAGATCATCTGGATATGCGCTGCCCAGAGGACGACCGGAACGGAGAGGAGCAGGGAGAGCCAGAACTTGTCACGAAACATCTCCGGGCTGTGACCTGCATGCTGGTCGTGGCTTTCATGACCTTCCGACGTCTTCTGGTGCCCGCCAGGCTCCTTGCCGCCGGCGGGCGGCGCGACGTGATGGCTATGATCGTGGTGGCTGTTTGGGTTCATGGGGGTCGCCTCCTCAATCGTGAATGACAGGCCTTATGCATCCAGGGAGGAGACACATTGTGTCCGCGCAACCCTGATTGTCGGGAAAAAATGTCATACGGCTTTACTACAGGCATACTACTGAACATCTTATCGAAATGGAACAGCGGCAGGTGACGGAATCAAGTCGGGTACCCTGACAGGGAGCGGTTATTGGATGACACTGGCCAAGATTCCCGGCGATGTGCATGCGAGGCGGCGGCCGCGCAGCTCTCTCCTATGGTGGGGGGGAGTCGTTCAACTCGTGTCGCCGTATATTGAATCGCCCCGAGTTTTCGGAGACCGGGTTATCCGAGAAATACCTCTCGAGCCCAGCAGTTCGCAGTCCCATACCCATGTCGCCGAAAACCTACACCATTAAATGGCATCGACTGAGCGAGCGCCTGCTTTGGCACCATCTACCATTAGCGGCGCTTTCGAGCATTGCGACAGCGCTCTGCTACCAGTGGGTCGCCTCGAAGGATGTTATCCACAATTGGAGCATGGCGACGGCATATCCGTGCCTGGCGCTCCTGGCGGCCACGCTCGTGACGGGCCCGTTGATGGTGCTCCGCGGGAAGAGGCGCCCGGTGTCCAACGATCTCACGCGCGACATCGGGATCTGGGCGGGGGTTTTAAGCTTCCTCCACACAATTTTCGGCCTCCAGGTGCATTTCCGGGGCCGGATGTGGCTGTTATTTGTCCCGGACGCACCGATGGCGTTCCCTTTTCTCCGGCTTGATCTATTTGGCATGGCCAACTACACCGGCGTGATCGCTGTACTCGTCGTTTTGATGCTTTTGGGCTTGTCGAACGACTGGTCGCTGCGCAGGCTAGGGGTATCGACCTGGAAGAGATTACAACGCTGGAATTATGCGCTGTTCGGATTAGTCGTGGTACACGGTATCCTGTACCAGATCCTCGAAAAACGAGCGTTCCCTTTTGTTGTGCTATTCGCCGCGATGGGGTTGTGCGTGATCGTGCTGCAAGTGGCCGGCCGGCGCCGGGTTATGCGGGCGATTCGCGGATGGTGATCCACACCAAGCGGTAAAACATCAATGTGAAGCGATTATATCAAAACAAAACATAGGACGGAGATTTACTAAGTATCATCACGGTAAATCCGTTGAATGGCTGCGACGACCGTTCAAGGTTAGAGGCTGAGGGAAGCCACATTAAACCTTGAGAAACTGTTGAGATTTGCGTATTGCATAAGGAGCAAGTCATCCCCGCGCAGGCGGGGACCCAGAAAAATGCCAGTCTGATGGCTGGATTACTTCGTAAGTCGCTTCGCTCGTTTCCCGCCTTCGCGGGAGCCTGCCCCCGGCTTTGACCGGGGGATGACGATGCCCTGGATTGTAGAAATCTCAACAGTTTGTGAACCCTTAACCTGAAACCACTCACGATAATCCGACAGGATTTACGTGAATGTACTTAGACGTTACGGTCAGGAGGGCGGATGGCCCCGCCCCCTGCCGCTCCCGAACCGTACGCGATTCTTTCGATATCATACGGCTCTTCGGTTCAGTATGAAGTAGAGTCCACATCCTGCGCATCGCTCTTCCTGCGCTCGAAGCAGTTTCCCCTTCAACGGGGCGATGCCGTCGTATTGTTTGCGCAGCCGCTGAACCCAGTACTCCCAATCGCCATCGAAGGGGCTTCGCTCTCCCGCCATTTTCACATGGCGTAAGATCTGGATATCCACGTGCCCGGCAGCCAATGACCCGCGAGCGCCAGCGAGCCTCCCCCCATTTGCTTGCCAGTCGGGAAAGTCGCATTTTCGGGCGTGATTACGTACGATCCGCCCATTCCCATGCGATTAGTCCAGCACAAGAAGGAAGCCTACTGGTTTTACCGCTTCCTTTCGATTTTTTACGACGACTACGTCAACCCCTTCTTCTGGACGGCTCGGATGCGAGACGAAGCGCTGGCGCTGGCGCGCCTCGACGATCCCGCGCTGGAGACGGTTGATGTGGGCGCCGGCACCGGATTCACCACGGAAGGCATCGTCCGCCGGGTGAAGCCGGCGAACGTCACGTGTTTGGACCAGAGCCCGCACCAGCTCGCGAAGGCGCGGCGCCGGCCCGCGCTGAAAGGGTGCACGATTCTAGAGGGCGACGCGGAGGACCTCCCCTTCGCGACCGATCGGTTCGACCGCTACGTCTCCGCCGGCAGCATCGAGTACTGGCCGGACCCCCAGCGCGGGATCGCGGAGGCGTACCGGGTTGTTAAAAAAGGCGGGGTGGCGCTGATGATCGGGCCGCTACGGCCGGCCGGCGCCGTGGCCCGCGCCGTGGCGGATGCCTGGATGCTTTTTCCCGCCGAGGAGGACTACGAACGCTGGTTCCGCGAGGCCGGCTTTGTCGATATCAAAAAGCGGTACATCGCGCCGTCGTGGGTGCAGAGGGAGCGGTACGGTGTGGCGATCTCCGGCGTGAAGCCGGCGTCGGGCGCCTCGCCGCTGAATCTGGCGCCGGCGCCGGCGGAGCGGCTCGACGCTCCGGCGGACGCGTCCCGGTTGGCGCGGATGCTTACCCGCGTGGTGGCCGGCTCGGCCGCCGGGTTTCTCTTTATCCCCGCCGCCATCGTGGGGCTGGCGCGGGCCGGCATCGAACATCGTCTGGGGAAACGAACGGCGCCCGTGGACCCGGTGACGCCCGGGCAAATAGCCGGCATCGCCGTGGTGTCCGCACTCGTGACGTGGCTCGTGCTCTCTCTGTTCAGGCGGAGACGGTAGCCCATGGCATCCCCCACGCTCACCCGCGACATCCAGCACTTTTACGACGCCTCGACACCCCTGTGGGAGTCGATCTGGGGTGAACATCTCCACCATGGCTATTACGGCGGCGACGGCGAGGAGCGCAAAGATCCGCTGCAGGCGCAGATCGACCTCGTCGAGACGTTGCGGCGGTTTGGCGGGTTAACCGAGGCCGGCCGCATCCTCGATGTCGGCTGCGGGGTCGGCGGCAGCTCGCTGCACCTCGCGCGGGCGCTCGGGGCCGAGGTCGTGGGCATCACCCTGAGTCCCGTCCAGGTGGAGAGCGCGAGGGCGCGGGCCCGGGCGGCTGGACTGTCGGACCGGGTTCGTTTCGCCGTGGCCGACGCGATGGCGCCGTCGGGCGAATCGGGCTCGTACGACGCGATCTGGGCGCTCGAGAGCGCCGAGCATTTTCCGGATAAGGCTGGCTGGCTGCGCGTCTGTGCCGATAAACTCCGGCCGGGCGGCCGGTTTGTGGCCGCCACCTGGTGCATCCGCCCGACCCCGCCCGAGCTGAGCCCGGGCGATTGGCAGCTCCTCCGCCGGCTCGGCGAGGCGTACCATCTACCCAATATGATTTCGTTGCCGGCGTACCTGGATCTCCTGCCGGCCTGCGGCTTCACCGAGGTCCGCGGCGAGGACTGGACCGGCGCCGTGGCGCCGTTCTGGGGCGATGTGCTTCGGTCGGCGCTCCGTCCGGCCGGCATCGTGGGGCTGCTGCGCGCCGGCTGGCCGACGATTCGTGGCGCGCTGGCCATGCGCCACATGATGTGGGGCTACCGGCGCGGGCTCATCCGGTTCGGGGTGTTCTGTGGGATAAAAGGCTAACGGTCAACTCGTGCAAGCCACCGCTTCCTTCACGCGCTCCCTCTGGGCCTTTTCGAGGCCCCATACGATCATCGGCACCACGCTGAGCGTGGCGGCGCTGTTTGCGATCGCCTACAGCCTCGGCGGCGAGCCGGCCGGGGGATTCGACGCGCTCGCGTGGGCGCTGGTCAGCTGCCTCGCGGCGAACGTCTACATCGTCGGGTTGAACCAGTTGCTGGACATCGACATCGACCGGATCAACAAGTCCGGCCTGCCGCTGGTGTCCGGGGCGTTGAGCGTACGCGCTGGCCGGGCGATTGTCGCCGGCTGCCTGGTTGCTTCGGTTGTCATCGCCCTCACCCAGGGGCGCTATCTGGCGATCACCGTGTTGTCGAGCCTGGTCATCGGGACGGCGTACTCTGCCCCGCCCATCCGGCTGAAGCGGTTTCACTTCTGGGCGGCCGCGTGCATCTTCACCGTGCGAGGGCTCATCGTCAACGTCTTTCTCTACCTCCATTTCGCGGCCGTACTGAGCGGAGAGCTGGGCGGGGATATCCGCGTCCCCCCCATCGTCTGGCTGCTCACCGCCTTTGTCTTTCTGTTCGGGCTGGTGATCGCCTGGTACAAGGACATCCCGGACATGCAGGGCGATCGCCGCTTCAAGATTGCCACGCTGAGCCTGCGGCTGGGGCCACGAAAGGTGTTTGAGCTCGGCGGCGTCGTGCTGGCGGCCGGCTACATCGGCGTGGCGGCGGTGGGGCTTGTGGGGATCGCCGGCGCGAGCGGCCCGTTCCTCGCCGGCGTCCATCTCCTCTTGTTGGCCCTGGCGCGCGCCAGGGCGCGGAACGTGTCGCCTGAGGAACCCCGCGCCATGACGCGGTATTACTTAGTCCTCTGGGGTCTGTTTTATGCCGAGTACCTGGTCTTCCCCCTGGCAGTATGGCTTCGGTAGGAGGATGGAATGTACGGGTGCCGGCGACGTCTATGCAGAATGCTATGACCGTGGGGTGAATGGCTTGCGCCGGCGCAGGCTACCGTTCATATTTGAGCCGGGAAGTACCCTTTTGGAGTTTCGACCTTCACCTTTAGCCGAGGCCTATGCGTCCGCTCGTGATCGGTCTGATCCTGCTCGTACTCGCCCTCACCGGGCGACCGGGGCCGGCGTACGCCCAGGACGCGGCCTACGAGGCGTTGCAGACCGGCGACTACGCGGCGGCGCAGCGGGCGTACGAAGCGAGCCTGGAAGAGGCCGGCGGGCGCGGATCGAAGGCTGCCTTGTATCTGGGGGAGATTTACCGGGCGAAGGGCGCCTACGAATCAGGACTGCAGGCGATAGACGGACACCTGCGCCGCGCGCCGGACGACGCCTTTCTGCTCCACGCCCGCGGCCGGCTGCTCGAGGCGATGGGCCGGCTCGATGAAGCCGGCGCCGCCTACCGCGCTTCCGCCGAAAAGGATATCTCCAACCTCCGCAATGTGCTCGCCCTGGCGCTGGTGTTCGAGCGTCAGGGACAGCTGAGCCAGGCCGGCGACCTCTACTCGGCCATCTTTCGGCGCTACAAGAACAACGAGCTGACGACGGCCGACGACCTCGGCGCGGCGGCGTTGGCTGGCGCGCGGCTCGGGGAGTTCCGCGATGCCAACGAAGCCTTCCGTCTGGCCTACCGGCTTGAGCCGGGCCATGTCGAGAATCTCTACTGGTGGGCCGAGCTCTTCCGCGAGAAATATAACGACGCCGACGCCCAACGTACGTACCAGGAAGCCATCGCCCGAAATCCGAACTACGCCCCGCTTTATACCGGCATGGCGAAGTCGGTCAACGGCTTTGAAGCCAAAGAGCAGCTGGCCCGCCAGGCCCTGGGCGCCAACCCGAACAGTGTCGAGGCCCATAGCATCCTCGCTGGTCTGGCCATTCTAGACGGCCTGTTCGCCGAGGCCGAGGTGTCAGCGCTCCGCGCGCTGGACACCGATCCTTCGTCAATCGAAGCCCTGGGCCACCTCGCCTCCTCCTATTACCTACAGGGCGACACCGCGCGGTATGCCGATGTGGAGCGCCGCGCCCTGGGCATCAACCCGCGGGCCAGCGAGTTCTACCTCACCCTTGCCCACAACTGCGAGATGAAGTTTCGGTACCCGGACGCCGTCGACTTCGGGCTGGAAGCCGTCCAGGTGGACCGGCGGAACCCGAAAGCGTACGCCCAGCTGGGCACCAGCCTCCTCCGCCTCGGGCGCGCGCAGGAGGCTCGGCGGTATCTCGATTTTAGCTTCGAGCAGGATCCCTTCAACGTCTTTGTGGGCAACACGCTGGAGTTGCTGGATGAGTACGAGGACTTCGCCCTGCTCGACAGCGAGCACTTTCGCCTGTTGATTCATTCGACCGAGCGAGACGTACTCGGCCCGGCCGTGCTCGAGCTGGCCGAACGGGCGTATACCGAACTCGGGCAGCGCTACCCGTACCGGCCGGCGGAGAAGATCTTCCTCGAAGCCTACAACGACCCGGACGACTTCGCGGTCCGCGTGGCCGGCGTGCCCCACATCGGGCTGCTGGGTGTCAGCTTCGGCGACGTGCTGGCCATCAACACCCCGAAGGGCCAGCCGGCGGGGAGTTACAATTGGGCGCGGACGCTCTGGCACGAGATGGTGCACACGATGTCGATCGGCCTGGCCAACTACCGGCTCCCGCGCTGGTTCGCCGAAGGCCTCGCCGTCTACGAAGAAGGCCTTGGCCGGCCCGAGTGGGGGCGCGAGATGGAGCTGGAGCTGCTTCTCGCGTTCGACCAGGATAAATTGCTTCCGCTCGCCACGATCGATCGAGGATTTACCCGACCTTCATTTGAAGGACAAATTCTACTCAGCTACTACCACGCGTCCGAAGTCATCGCTACCATTGTCGACCAGCACGGGTTCGACGCGGTGGTCGGCATTCTCGAAGGTTTCGCCCGCGGCGAGAGCACCGCCGAGGCCGTGCAGCGTACGACCGGGCAGACCCTCGAGCAGGTTGACGCCGCCCTCCGCGCCCGGCTGACCCAGCGCCGCACGGAACTGGCCGGCGTGCTGGCCGGCTGGCCCAATCCGTTCGTAAAGGAAAAGCCCCCCTCGCTGATCGAGCGGATGACTGGCGGGACGGAAAACGCCCTGATCACGACACTGCGGGAAGGATTCCGGTTGCTTGAGGCGGACGACTTCGCCGGCGCCGAGCGATCCTTCCGCGAAGCCCTCACGATCTACCCCTCCTTCATCGAATCGGGCAACGCCTACACGGGGCTCGCCGCCGTGTATAGGGAGACCGGCGACCGTGCCCGGCGCATCGAGATTCTCGATGCGTACCTGGAGCTTTCCGAACATGGCGCCGCCGAAGCGCGTGAACTGGCCGAGTTGTACCGCGAAGACGGTCGAACCGCCGAGGCCGTTACGCTGCTGGCCCGTAGCCTCGACGTCGATCCGTACGACCGCGACGTGTTGGGCCGGCTCGCGGAAGGCTATCTGGAGGTGGGGCAGACGGCCGGCGCCGTCCGCGCGCGCCGGGCCATCCTGGGCCTCAACCCGGTCGACCGCTCGGAGGCGTACTACCTGTTCGCGCTCAGCCTCCTTGCGGACGGCCAGCAGAGCCAGGCTCGTCGGGCGGTGCTGCAAGCGCTCGAACTCGCGCCCGGTTACCGCGACGCCCAGAAACTGCTGCTCCGTCTTGTCGATGAACCGGCCGGCGAATGATCCCTGTAGACTGTTGATTCAACGCTTGTAGCGCATGCTTTTTCGAATCTGCCTGCTCCTCGCCCTGATCCCGGCCGCTGCGCTGCTGCCGGTGCCACGGCATGCCGTGGCGCAGAGCGACGAGGGCTTTCGTTTCGTGCGCATCCAGTACGGAGAGCCCGAGAACGAAGGCCGCCGTTTCCGACGCGGCGGCGCCCAGTGGGCGCACGACTACCCGACGGCCGAACTCAACCTCCACATGGCGCTCGAACGAACGACGGGCATCCGGGTCGCCGGCGAACCCCTCCTCCTCACACTGGGCGACGACCGCATTTTCGAATACCCCTTCATCTACCTCTGCGAGCCCGGCTACTGGACGATAGAGGACGACGAGGTCGAGAACCTGCGCGAATACCTCGACCGCGGCGGCTTTATCATGTTCGACGACTTCGGATCCGAAATCGAGCTCATGCAGCTCATGATGCAGATGGAACGCGTCTACCCGGACCGCGAGCCGCAGGAGATCCCCAACGACCACCCGATCTGGAGCATCTTTTTTGAGGTCGACCCCGTCGCCGCGCCCGCCCTCGTCGGTGGACGAGGCTACTTCACCGACACCGACGATCGGTACCTCGCCTACTTCGACGACAACGGCCGGATGGTTGCCCTCGCGTGTTTTAATCAGGACCTGGGCGACGGCTGGGAATGGCCCGAACGCAGCCTCGCCAATGCCTCGACGATCAGCTTTCAGATGGGCATCAACTTCATCGTCTATGCGATGACGCATTGAGGCAAGGCAAAAGGGAAATGGAAAAGGTAAAATCTGGAAGCGTGGATTGAAATGACCGTGTGCGGAGTACGCATTTGACCCCGGCCGAAAGCCGAAAATGACCGCGTGCGCAGCACGCTCATGAACCTCTATGAATGAAACCAACGACACGAATGGCTCCCCGGTGCACAGCGCATCGGAGCAAGAAGTACTCGATCGGCTGCGTTCCGGCAAGGAGCGGGTATTGAGTCAGTTACGGCGGCGGATCGTCGGGCAGGACGAGGTGATCGAGCGGGTGCTGATCGCGTTGTTCGCCGGCGGGCACTGCCTCATCACCGGTGTGCCGGGCCTGGCGAAGACCCTGCTCATCAAGTCGCTCGGGGAAATCCTCGACCTGACGTACAAACGCATCCAGTTTACGCCGGACCTCATGCCGGCGGACATCACCGGGATCGATATCATCGAGGAAGACCGGGCGACGGGCAAGCGCGAGATCAAGTTCATCCGCGGGCCCATCTTCGCGAATGTCATCCTGGCCGACGAAATCAACCGCACGCCGCCCAAGACACAGGCCGCGCTGCTGGAGGCGATGCAGGAGTACCAGGTGACCGCCGGCGGTGAACTCATGCCGCTCGAACGGCCGTTTTTTGTGCTGGCCACCCAGAACCCGATCGAACTCGAAGGCACCTACCCGCTGCCCGAGGCCCAGTTGGACCGGTTCATGTTCAACCTGGTCATCGATTATCTCTCCGCCAAAGACGAACTCACCGTGGCGATGGCAACCACGTCGGAGGAGCAGGCCGTGCTGACGCCCGTCCTCTCCGGGGCCGACATCGAAGCCTTCCATAAGCTCGTGAAAAAAGTGTACGTGCCGGAGAACGTCGGCTCCTTCGCCGTCAACCTCGTGCGCAGCACCCGCCCGTCGAATGACGAGGCGCCGGAGTATGTCAAGAAATGGGTGCGATGGGGCGCCGGCCTGCGCGCCGCGCAGTACCTGATCCTCGGCGGCAAGGTGCGGGCCGTGTTCAAGGGGCGCTACAATGTATCTGTCGAAGACATCCAGGCCCTCGCGCCCGACGTACTCCGCCACCGCGTCATCACCAACTTTTTCGCCGATTCGGAAGGCGTCACCGTCGACCACATCATCACCCGGCTGATCGCGGACGTCCGCCAGCCCGTCTCTGGCCTGACCTGACCCCCCCGCTGACC
>Ga0163150_10000647_pt1 | contig 63445 bp, 56 predicted proteins | sample OliLakLV19P2IB_FD_148628 | JGI IMG/M metagenome (GOLD analysis project Ga0163150, IMG submission 148628) | Freshwater microbial mat bacterial communities from Lake Vanda, McMurdo Dry Valleys, Antarctica - Oligotrophic Lake LV.19.P2.IB | ecosystem: Environmental > Aquatic > Freshwater > Lake >...
TATCATCTTCGTATAATTTCAAAACTTTATAAGACTGTTTAGCGAAAAAGATTTTTTGCTGCTTTTCATAAGTTTTGATAAAAAGAAACAATGCCTCTGCATAGAATTGAAAAATTCAGGTGAAGGAACTTGCTAAAAAGCCGTTAAAGTGAAGCGGAATAAATCGCATATTTCTGTCATTCCTGACTTGATCAGGGATCTTAGATTTTTTTGCGTATTTTTGATGTCATCCTCGCGAAGGCGGGGATCCATTAATAGTTTGCTGGATTCCCGCCTTCGCGGGAATGACAAATCTGATACGAATATGGCGTGCGCAAAAAAAGGAAGGATAAAATCATGATTAAACGTATTCATACTCTCGCGGTTTTTTTTATTGCCGCATTAATCGCAATCCCATCCCAATCCTTCGCGGTTGGATCAGGCGGATTTGAGAACGCAGTATTTAGTGCAAAGCAAATGGGTCAAGGCGCCTCAGTCACCGCTGTAGCGGATGAGCCCGCGACGATTTCCTATAACCCTGCCGGTATCAATGATTTGCCTGGCATCCAATATCAGGGCAGCGCCAACTTTATTAATCTGTGGACAAGTATTGAAAGCAAAAATACTACGGGTGGATCCACTCAAAGCTCGGCCACAACTGCAATTATTCCAACAAGCTATTTAACAATGAATCCCGGAAAAAAATGGGGCTTCAATGACCGTGTTGCATTTGGACTTGGAACTGATTCTCCTTTTGGTCTTGCGAATAAATATGACTCAAATCATACGGCAACGCAATATACCGGCTATAAAAACTGGCTCAAAATGTACTCCGTTAAACCGGTGGTTTCCTTTCGTTTAGCAGATTGGCTCAGTATTGGTGCGGGCCCCGTTTGGTATCGTGTTTTTAATTTTGGACAAATTGTCAAATATCCCAACGTTGGTTTGTCTCCCGCAGTAGGTGCCACGACACCTGACGGACAAGTACGCGCTAACTTATCCGGCAATGCATGGGGTTGGCATATGGGTATTTTGGCAAAGCCCGCTGATAAGCATAAATTTGGATTTTATTTTCGTAGCCCGGCTTTGATTCGTCTTAAGGGGCTAGCGAAGGGTGAAAATATTGCTGACAGTCTCGGTGGAACCGGTACAAACGGCAGATTTGAAACGGGTGTTCACACTAAACTTCATCTACCCATGAATATGACGTGGGGCTATGAATATAAAGCTACTAAGAAGACAAGTGTGAGTACTGATTTTGGGTTCACACGCTGGTCAGTTTTTGATAATTTGAATGTTCCGGTGGATCCTATCAATGGAACAAGTTTAGGCGGCCTGAGCGGATTTCATGACACGCTTTTAAACAGTCTTTTTAATACTCCCGGACCCGGTGGCGGCGCAGATAAGGATTATCATAATTCATTCACATGGGGCTGGGGCGTGTCGCATAAAGCTACGGATAAATTGACTCTTCGCGGCGGAAATTATTATTACACCACCCCTGTAAGCGGCCAGCACCTTACACCGGCAGTTCCAGACAGTAACCGCGTAATAGGCGCGTTAGGCGCGGGATATAACATAACTAACAACTTAGTTTTGGACGCGGCCTACACTGCAATTTTCTTTATGAATCGCGGCGTGGATAATGATATTGGCAACGCACTGGGAGCTTCCGTTGATGGAACCTATAAATCTTTTCTCCATGTCTGGAACTTTAGCTTAAATTACAAATGGGATGGCTTTAATCCCAAACCCAAGGTCGAAGATTGGGAAGGCTCAACAGTAAATCCGGCTGCCGTCTGACGACCAACGACTACCACGTGGGAACAGAGTTTTGCCGGAGGCAAATAAAATATTCCGGGGCGCTGTCCCCTTTTTTCTGAGACCATTTATTGGAAATTTATAGTTACGCTGTTTTTACTTTTGGGGTCTGTTCTTTCTTTGCCGGAATTTTAGTTCTAAGCAAACGCAACGATTTCCTCGGTCACCTCTTCGGAATATACTCTTTTGCACTTGCTTCTTGGGGCATTGGCGCTTCGGCCATGCTCAACAATAACGCTCCTTACAGCTTTGCTTTGTGGGCCATCAGGTATGCCGATGGCACCGCTTTTTTTATTCCTGTTCTGTGGGTTCACTTAGTAAGCCTTTTAACCAATACGTATACTACAACTTGGAAAATAACGATTCGTTTTCTTTATTCCATTTGCATTATCTTGTTCCCTTTCGCCTTCACGCCTTGGTTTATTCCTAAAATTGCGCCCATCATGGACTATGCGCATTTCACGACAACCGGTCCGATTTTTTGGCCGCTGACAGTTCTTTATTTCACATTAGTTCCGTGTGGTTTTTTTAAATTGCTGCTCTATCTTTTCAAAAAAGATAAAAATCCGCTGAACCGCCCTGCTATTTTGGGGTTTGGTTTTTTTTCACTGATCGGCTACTCGGTTGGTGCGGTTTGTTTCCCGCCCGCTTATGGGATTCCAACTTCCCAGGAAGTGCTGTTACTTATGCCTATCTATCCTTTAGGACTAGGGTACTGCATGATGAGGCATGGACTTTTTACAGAAGAAGCATTGGCCGAAGCTGCACATAAAGATAAACTCGCCGCAATGGGCACACTAACAGCAAGTATCAATCACGAAATACGCAGCCCCCTATTTGTAATGCGCGGAATGCTTGATCGACAAGCGGAAATAAATGGTCCTTCCACCGATAATCAAACCATGCAAAATCAAATGGCCCGCATTGAATCAATTATTAAACGTTTCAGTCAATTTGCAAAACTTGAAACGGCCAATGAACCAAAGTTAGAAATACTTTCGCTTAAAGAAATTTTAGAAAGCACGTTGGAAATTGCCCACTACGAAATTAATTATCATTTGGTTAAGATAGAAAAAATAATTCCTCCCGATCTACCCAGCATACGTGCCGAAAAACAATCACTTGAGCAAGTTCTTTTCAATTTGATTATCAATGCGTGTCAGGCACTAAAAGATCAACCGGAAAAAAATATCCTATTTACAGCTGAGGGTATGGCTAATCACGTTCTTTTAAAAATTCAGGATAACGGTTCGGGAATTTCAAAGGAATCTATTCAGAAAATCTTTAAGCCGTTTTTCACAACCAAGGGCGAAGGCACAGGGCTTGGTCTTTATATTACAAGGCGCTTAATACTATCGATGAATGGAAAAATTGATGTGAGATCTTCCCCGGCAGGAACCTGTTTCACACTCAGCTTCCCCACAGCCTCCTAAAAACCAGCTCAATATTTTTAGATCCCGGATCAAGTCCGGGATGACAATGCCCTGATATAGACATACAATTAACAAATATGGGTATTATCCAAATCGAAAAAATAGGTTATGGCGGCAAAGGTATTGGGCGGATTGACGGCAAAGTTTGCTTTGTCGAAAATGCGCTTCCCGGCGAGACTGTTGAAATTGAAATCACTCAGGATAAAAAGAATTTTTTTGAAGCGCGCGCTATCAAAATTGAGAATCCTTCTCCCGCCAGAGAAACAGCGCCTTGCGTTTACTATGGTTCTTGTGGCGGTTGTCAGTATCAACACATGAGCTATGCGGAAGAAATTCGCTGGAAAGAAATTCAAATTCGCGAATCCTTACAAAAACAGCTGCAACTCTCTGACGACAAATTTCTCCCCATTGTCGCAAACTCAAGTCCTTACGGTTATCGCAATCACATCACGCTTCATGCCGCTCAAAATGGCGGTTGGGGTTTTGTAAATGAAGATAATGAATCCAAAGTTGCCATCCAAAAATGTCTGATTGCAAAGGATGAACTGAATGCTTGGCTGGCAACCGACCACAGATCTCAGACCACCGACCAAGGACAAAAACTGGATTCCCGCCTGCGCGAGAATGACAATCATAATCGAATCACTATTCGAGTTGGCGCGGCGGGAAAAGTGGTGACGAGCGCGGAAGATAGTCCTTTTAATATACCCATTGGCAACAGCCGCATGCGCACACACTCGCGCTGTTTTTTTCAAAACAATCTTGAAATGACACTTAAAATCGCAGAAAAAATTCACGCGCAATATGAAAGCTTAAAACCCGAACATTTTTGGGATCTTTATGCGGGTGTCGGAACATTCACTTACTTGATTAATCCCCGCCGATCGCAAACGCTTTGTGTTGAGAGTCATCAAGTCGCAGTGGATGCGCTTCAAATGAATTTACAAAACGCGGGGCTTGCTGCAGAAATTGCTCCTGAACCGGTCGAAGATTGCATCGAAGATATTCTTGCGGAAAAACGCACAGGCAGTGTGCTTGCCATCCTTGATCCGCCGCGCACAGGACTTGAACCCTCCGTCACACGCGCCCTCACCAATGGCTCAGGTCCCGAGGTCATTGCTTATTTATCGTGCCACATGGGAGCTTTAGGGCGTGATTTGAAAGGCCTGGAGGGCGCATATAAGATCGAATCGATTCAAGCCTTTGATATGTTTCCCCGCACCAAGCATATTGAGACGCTGGCGATACTCAAGAGGTTATAGCTGGTAGGTTAAAGGTCAAAACGTTCCGGACGTCTTTCTTTTTATCTGTTGTCATTCCCGCGAAGGCGGGAATGACAATCAGGGCGTCTGTCTTGGGTCGTTAGTCTTCAGTCATTCGTCGGTAGTCGGAAAGAGTCGGGAAAATCTTATCTTTATCGGAAAGAATATACGGCACGTCGAGCTTAGGCCACTTGATCGCAAGATCGGGATCATTCCAGATAATTCCACCCTCAGAGCCAGGCGCATAATAATCTGAAACCTTGTAAAGAAATTCGCAAGTTTCAGAAATCACACAAAACCCATGCGCAAAACCTTTCGGCACATACATCACGCGCTTATTGTTTTCGGATAAAATTTCCGCGGCAACTTTCCCAAAAGTTTGGGAGCCCGGACGAAGATCCACCGCGACATCTAACACTTCGCCTTGCGTCACACGCACAAGCTTGGCCTGCGCATAAGGCGGCTTTTGAAAATGAAGCCCACGCAAAACACCTTTTGTTGACTTGCTGTGATTATCTTGAACAAAGCTGTGGTTAATACCAAGCTTCGTGAGCCAATCTTCGCGGAATGTCTCCATAAAAAATCCGCGCGGATCTTCAAACACTTTGGGCTCGATTAAAAGGACATCGGGGACTGCGGTCGGTATCAACTTCATAGGCTAAAGACCACAGACTGAGGGATCTCTGCGTTGTCATTCCCGCGAAGGCGGGAATCCAGCAATTTCATCATATAAATCGATCCGATTTGGGTTTCTCTTTTCAATAAGTCGCATTTTCCAATCACGACTCCATTTCTTAATTCTTTTTTCATACAAAATCGCCTCTTCTACGCAAGTCGAAATCTCATAATAAACCAGTTGCTTGATTTTATACTTCTTTGTAAATCCATCAACCAATTCGTTCCTGTGTTCCTATATCCGTCTTAGTAAGTCATTCGTTACGCCAATATAAAGCGCTCCATTGCGTCGACTGGCTAAAATATAAACAAAATAATCTTTCAATCAAATGGATTCCCGCCTTCGCGGGAATGACAAAAGGTTACCTACACGATAAAAACTTTCGAAAGCAATATAAATGTAATAAGTATCCACGCTTTAAGATCCCGCACCAAGTGCGGGATGACAAACTTTTCCTTTATTTATTTCTCGACCGTCGCTCGTCAGTTGTCGCTGGTCTTTCGTCTAGTATTTTCTATACACTTCGCGTCGATGCCCAATGTCAAGCACACGCACTAATTTGTCGGAGTCATCAATGCTGTAAATAACGCGGTAATCACCCAGGCGTATTCGATAATAATCCGTTCCTTGAAGCTTCTGCACACCAACAGGACGAGGAGTTTCTTCGAGATTTAAAATCTTGGCGATCATTCGCTTTCGCAGGTCGGATAAAAAACGATCGAGTTGCTTTTCTACGGATTTAACAATTTCAACAGCGTGGCGGCTCAAGACAATTAGTTCCGTTCCTTGGCATAATCACGCAAAGAGCGCGAACTTTCTTTTTTACGAGACTCCGCAATGGCAACATCAATAATATCTTCTCGAAGGCTACGCATCTTAAGCACCTTTGCTAAAAAATATTTTTGCTCTTTAAGTGGCAGGGTCTTAAAAGCTGTGAAATAAACTTCGGCAAGTGCATGAGATGTTGTCATAAATATTCCTCAAATGTTTGCCACAGTATACTTAGTGCATGACGAATTCGCCACGCCTTTTGTCCCTGTCCTTCTAATCCGCAGTCGGTGGTCGGTAGTCTGTAGTTTTCGGTCTACCCGAGAAATTTCTGAATCTCTTCAATCAACGTTACGAGATCAAATGGCTTTTGCAAAAACATATCGCGGCCCATATTTTCCGCTTCATCCATGACGCGTTGGTCCACATATCCGGTCACAACCATTGTTTTAGTGTTGGGTAATTCGTTTCTACAAACCCGCAAAACATCAATTCCTGAGGCGTCAGGCAACTTCATGTCGACAATTAGCAAATCGGGTTTAAACGAGGTAACGGCCGCAATCCCCGCCTTCACCGTATCCGCCGTAAAAACATCATAGCCTTCTTCAAGGAGAAACTCGCGGATCTCGTCTACGATCCCCACTTCGTCATCGACGATTAATATCTTCTTTTTGGGGCTCATAGAGCCCCAATCCCTGCGAAGGCAGGGATCTTAAATTTTGTTTCATAAAATCTATTCCTGTGAAAACAATAATCCCGCCTTACAGTTTTAAATTGTTTCATATATTCACCGCCTCATTCGCCACCCACGACAACTCTTTACGCAAAGCAGCACTCCTGACTAGATCAACACGCCTTCCCAAAATATTTTCGAGATAGGCTTCCACCTGTAAAAATTCAAACAGATCGGGGTTTTTTTTAAAATCGATCAAATTATCAACATCACTTTTTTTATGAGGCCGCCCAGAGACAAACGACCCAAAAACAGCAAGCGACGTAACCTGATAGCGGCTTTTAAGAAATGACATCCGTGGACGCAAACGTGACTGCATTTGATTTAATTTAAGCATATCTATATTTTAGCAAAACTCCTGTGTCTTCGGTCTTCAACTGCTCATTGGGGACAGACCCCGCTCCCAAACAAATACATCAAAGGGGTCGGTCCCCAAAGTCAGTCGTCACCCGGCCTTCTGTTGGCTCGCGCTCGCGGCAGTTTGCTCTTCTTGATAAACCGGCAAAGTCACCGTGAAAGTTGTGCCCTCGCCCATTTTGCTTTTCACTCGAATCGTACCACCATGCAACTCAACAATATATTTACACATATAAAGCCCCAATCCTGAGCCTTTTCCGGGCGGTTTCGTCGTATAGCCATAATTAAAAACTTTCTTCATCGTGTCTTCGCTCATGCCCGAACCATTGTCGGTAAAATGAATCGCCACCATTCCGGCTGTTTCTTGATCAAGCTCAGCATCCACACGGATTTTGCGAAACCGCTTATTCGCCATCGCGTGATAGGCATTGATAAATAAATTCAAAAAGATTTCCTGCAACCGCTCAAGATCGCCGCGAATCAAAGGCACGCTGCCAGGCACATTGAGCTCAACTTCTGTGCCCGAAAGATTATCCATGTAGGTTTGAAACTGCACGAGCGGCAACGTTTCTTCCAAAATAAGTTTAAGCGACAGTGGCTCAAATTTGCCTTTTTCTGATTTTTTGAGAAGCCCGGTGAGCGTATTCACAACCGCCTTGATACGCTCAATGTTTTTTTCCATTTTGTCGAACACATCAAGAATCTCACTGACTTTGAGCTCAGGATTTTTTCTAAACTTTAAAATCGCACGCGACACATTCATCGACAAAATTGTGAGCGGATTATTGACTTCATGCCCCACAGAAGCCGCAAGACGGCCGAGCGTCGCCATCTTTTGTTCGTGAATCAATTGCGCCTGCGTGTCTTGCAATTGCTTATTGGCACCTTCCGCTTCAGACAAAGCATTCACAAGCATCTTTTTCGAATGCTCAAGCTGATCGTTAATTTGCCCTAATTGCTTTTGCTTTTTGATCGCCTCATCGTAAAGCCGCGCGTTTTCAATCGCAATCGATGACTCCTGCGCAAGCGTCATCAAGAGACTGATATCTTCTGTTGTCAGCGGCTCACCCGATTTTTTATCACCAATCAATAAAACATTCTTCAGATCCTTACCAAGAAAGCTGGGGATGGCGCATTTCGCTCCCAACATTTTCATTTCATCGCTAATGATTTTAACGCCGCGTTTTTCAGCTCCCGCCGTATCGCTTTCAAGCAGCTCCGTTATTTCATGCAACTGAATCGCGTCACGCTTTTTCTGCAGCATCTCAAGCAGCGGGTGATCACCATTCAAAGAAACCCTCATCACATTGCCCTTATAACCCCGCGCCGCCACCAATCGAAAAAGCCGCTCATTGCTGTCATGCGAAAGCACCGCCGCAGCTTCCACGCGCATCTTCATGGTCACAAAATGTAAAACAAGCCCAAGCAAATGCTTCAAACTCTCAATCTTCGCCATCCCCCGCGAAGCATCTTTTAAAACCTGGTGATAGTTGTATCCCTTTTGGAAAAGATATTTATCCGTAAGATCCATCAGAAACTTGCGCAGAGGATCATACCCCACAACAATCAACCCAATCGCAAGCGCATTGGACCAAAATTCATTGATTACAAAAATACCGCTAACAACGTTTCGAATAAATAACGTCGCGAATGTATAGATGCCGAAAACAAATGCAAGCAACCCTGCAAACACCAGAGTTCTTCGAACAATAACCTGTATATCTAATAATTGATGTTTTAATATGCCATAAGCAATTATCATAAAAGATCCCAGAAATGAAAATGCGCCTATCGGATACCAGCTTGTACCGTAAACAGGAAAAAAATCAAGCGCGCAAGACGAATATAAAATTAATCCAGCCAGAACACATCCAACTTGTTTAGATTCCAGGTTTGCGTCTTTTTGATTTTTATAGTAACTAAACAGTAATGCTATGCCCCAAATAATTGCTATTAACGCTGTTAAAACATAAATAAAATACAGGGGGCCGGGCTTTGCAAAGTTACCCCAATAAAACTTTCTATATCCCCCGATAAAAAAATCTGTTGGAAGAAGACAAATTAAACATAAAGCAATGCTATAAAAAAATCTTACGGGAACTTTTGTATTTTTTAATTTTAAAAAAACAACAACAAAGTGAAAAAGTGTGAACGGTAAAAAAGTAATGGTTATATAAGCGATTTTAGCAAACAATGAAATTAGATTGGGCGTTGCTAAAAAAAAGGAGGCAAACCAAACTATCTGCCAAAAAAAAGCTTCGAAACAAAGGATGAATAAAAGACGCTTGGCAAATGTTTTGGGATAACTAAAAAAAAGAACCCACCCCATTGCAAACATAAATGCAGCACATACAAAAGGGGATAAAGAATATATATACATTGTAAGCTAGTGGGCGACCATGGGTTAAATACTAAGAAATTATTGAAAATAGCTAGTATTTTAACTGGTCAACTACTAAAATTTCAATATCATGGCGCCCGCAGTGAACCCGGCACCGTAAGTTAAAAGATAAACCAAACTACCCGGCTTAATTAGCCCGTCGTTGATCGCTCTGTCCATATAAATTGGCAACTCGGCAGAGATTGTATTCCCATAGTGTTCAAATAAGTTCATAGTTCTATCTCTTGGAATTTTAAAGAAATCAACAGTATGATTAAACAATGGCATACTCGCTTGGTGAACAATAAAAAGATCGATATCATCCGTTGTTAAACCAGTAATGTCATACTGTTTTTTATAAAATGGATAAATGTGTTGCTCTAAAGCCTTAAAGAAAACCTCATTGTCGGGGGACATATAAAATGAATTTTTAAATGCAGCTGGTATTTCCTCCGGCACATTCGTCCAAGGATTTGGTGCGAAAATCTTCTTATAAAACTGCCCGACCGAAAATAAATCCACTCTGACAATTTGACCAGTTTGGCTAGGTTTAGTAGCCCTGCCCAGCAATGCACCCCCAGCGCCATCCCCAAAAATTGCTCTATGCATCGGGCTATTAAAATGAAACTTCGATCCAACTGTCGATGAAGATAACACCAGAATATTATCTCCCCCAGAAAGAATAAACTGACTAGCTATGCTTACTCCGCACAGCCATCCCACACAAGACATTGAAACACCAAAGGACGGACAGGTTAATCCTATCTTATGCTGCGCCACAACAGATGAGTCAGGTGCGGAATGATCCGTGGGGTCGCAACTACATATTAAGCGCTGCACCTCATTCTTCTCTATTTTTGCTTTTTCTAAAATCACATTCCCTATTTTTGCTAACATGTCTGAACCCATACGGTCTTTTTCCAGCACTCGCTTCTCACGGGAACCTACAGCTCTAGCCAACAAATTCCCTGATTGTTTTAAACCAAATTGGCTCATAATTGAATCATTGTTGATACGTAACTCTGGAAGATATGACCCGAAAGCCTTAAATTGAATTGGCAAGACAGCAATATTTTTACTCACGTATTCCTCCTACTAATCATTGTATTTTGCAAAAACCACACATGCATTATTACCACCAAAAGCAAATGAATTGTTTAGGACGTATTTTAATTTTAATTTTCTGCTATGATTAGAAACACAATCAATGTCACAATCCGGATCCAGCGTTTCGAAATTTATTGTGGGCGGGATCATTTCATTTTTTATTGCTAAAACGCAAGCTACTGCTTCAATAGCACTTGCAGCACCCATCGTGTGTCCTAACATTGATTTGATTGAACTTACTGGCACTGAATTTGATCTCTCATAAAATAATTTCCTTATTGCACTGCTTTCGGTCTTGTCATTAATTGGTGTTCCTGTTCCATGCGCTGATATGTAATTGATATCTTTATAGCTAATTCCCGCATTTTTCATTGCTTTCTCCATCACCGACATCACTCCTGAAACCTCGGGGATTGTCATGTGATTAGCGTCACAACTCAAGCCACACCCTGCAATCTCTGCATAAATTTTCGCTTTCCTTTTCCTGGCAATCTCTAAGTCTTCGAGAATTAAAATACCAGCACCCTCCCCCACCAACATTCCTTTTCTATTTTTATCAAAGGGCTGGCAAATTTTTTCAGCCATAACTCCAAGACGACTAAACCCTGAAAAACTAACGTGAGAGAAAGGATCTGCTCCGCCAGCAATAACAACCTTTGCTTTCTTCATGCTAATTAAAGAATATGCGTAAGCTAATGCATAGTTTCCAGCTGCACATGCCGTAGGAATAACTAAATTGACCCCGCTACAATTGAATTTTTTCCCAACATTGACTGACAATGAATCGGGGTTATATTGTTTTAAAAAAAAATATGGTCCGATTGGGCTGCCATCTACATATTTTTGAACCGCCGCTTCAAGAATCTGCGCTTCGCCAAAAGTTGTACCCATAACAACTCCAAATCCATTATTTTCTTCATAACGACTTTCTTCTAGACCAGCATCAGACAAAGCTTCTTGTACGGCAGTTATGGTTAATTGTGTGGCGCGTCCATAAACTCGAAGTTCACTTGAACTTAAAATTTTCGTTGGCTCAAAGCCTTTTATTTCCCCGCCAAAGTGGTTTTTAAATTCCTGAGTATTAAAACTTTCAACTAGAGAAATGCCAGAGACGCCCTGAGTAATATTCGTCCAAAAAGCATCTCTCGACTGCCCCACGGAGGAGACAACACCTACACCCGTAACTGCAACCCGATTCTTCATTTTTTCAATTCATCAATAGCAGAACAAAAATTATTAACCGACCTCAATTTCAATGCGGCAACATCATCAATCGAGACGTTAAACTGCTTTTCTATTTCGGTTACGATTTCAATTCTGGCCATAGAGTCCATTCCACACGCATCAACTAAATCATCATCGCAATTTGAAGAGTTTAGTTTTGATTTTAAAACCAAATTTACAATTTTAGCCACCACATCCTTGTTTGAAATACTCATTTATTCTCCTTTTGTTTTGATCGAGCGACAATAATAACACTGCAGTGACCGCTGGACAACGCTTGAAGAATTGCTATTCGATTTATCGACTCACCCTCGCCACACAACGGCCCCACACAAAGCATACTCATAAGCTCTCGACTCAACTTCTGACGAAAAAAACCAACACTCAACAGTAAAGCGTAATGCATGACCAACGAAAATGAATGCTGTGTGCATCGTGCTATGCCAAAAATTTTTTTCTGCGCACCGACACTTAGCGCCTCAGCAACGTTTTTTTCGATCTCAAAATCTGCGCTGCCATCTTGACTAGTTATAATAAAAGCATCTACTTGCCCATTATTTATGGAGTGATTAACTGTCTGGCAAACTAAATCTTGAAAAAAACTCGTACGCTTTAAAATATTTTTTCGCGCTCCGGAGTAAAATGCTGTCTTGTAAGAAAGAATCCTCAGATAGATCTGATTCACGTCTTCTTGAGCATTTGGAGACTGTACTATAAACGCTAGCGCCCCCTCACCGATGAGCATATTTTTACTCTGACTAAAACTGCTCTTGATTTTCCCATCTATTGCTCTTAGCTCTTTTTTTATTCCCAACATAATCTTTTCGTCAAAACTTTCGCTTGCCGCACAAATTATTTTCGACACACCCTTTTGTTCTAGTAAATCGCAAGCATATGCCAAAGCATAAGCCCCAGATGCATTACCACTAGAAACAGTGGTATTAGATCCGGTGATATTTTCAAAAATAGACACCCTGCTGGCAGGAGCACACATTACGGTATTAGGAAAAATTCCAATTTTACTTCTTCGATTACCGTCCCTGCAGACAGACTCCTCAAAATCACCCATACTTACAGCAATGCTAATTGATGTACCGACAACAACCCCATATTTCTCTGAACCTGTTTTATGGACATTTAATCCTGAATTCTGAAGAGCCTTTCTTGAAGCAGATGCGACATAAATCGAATTTAAATCTACATTGTGCAATTGTTTTTCAGAGAAAAAATCAAGCGGGTTAAAATTTTCAATCCTAAGAACCTGTAAATATTTTTTTTTAAAAAAATCGTTCCAACCCTGGAAGATTTCATCAAGTAAAAAACCAAACGGTGTAATGCCACCAAACCCCACCACATCATATCCATACTCCAAAGTAACCGCCTCGGATTTAACTAAAAAAGCCCTTTTAATGCTTGCCAATAGCTCTTCCACATTAAACGGTTTAAGCAGATAATCGTGAACTCCCAGTTTGATAGCATCAATTGGTGTCCGCTCTGAAGAATATCCTGTGACAATAATGACAGGGACGGGTAAATCTCCTTTATTTATTTCAATTGCACGAATTTCACTTAACGCCTCAATACCATTTTGAACTGCCATTCTCACATCTGAAATAATGAGATCAAATTTTTCATTCTGAAAAATTTCAATCGCGGCACGCGCAGTGCCACACGCTGTACTTTCGTATCCATTTTTAGCAAGTAGCATTGTTACTGACTTCAATACCAACGCATCATCATCAATGACAAGTATCTTCTTATTCATAATCTATTCCTGATTAGCAAATTCTGGGCACACGATAACACCTAGATGATCGGTATTTTGGGAGAGAAACTTGATTTAAATAGCTCTCGATACAAACAAACTATTGACGGACTTTTGAAAAGATTTTCCACACACCTTTAAACTTGAGCCTAACGCTAGTCCCCTGCGGCTTTGCGGATTGAACGGAGATCTCCCCGCCGTTACGGCGAATCAACTCGCGGACAACATAAAGACCCAAGCCCGTGCCGGTTTCTTTGGTGGTGTAAAAGGGCTCGAATATTCGATTGATATCTAACGCATTGATTCCGGGGCCGTTGTCGGCGATCGTGACTACGATTGAAGACGGACTAACGACCGACGACTGACGGCTAGCGCTTCGACTCAGGACCATAGGGGTCAGTCCCCGCTCGGCGAGGACAGACCCCGTCAGAACGATCTTTGAATTCTGCGTTTCGCGCAGGGCCTGACAAGCGTTCAAAATAAGATTTAAAAATATTTCTTCAACAGAATAGGGGTCGGCATAAATTTGCAATTCATTGCTGATTTCGATTTGTAAATGAACATGATTTGAATCGAGTTCATTTTTGAGCAACGGCATGATATTTTCTAAAGTTTGTCTGAGCAACACAGGTCGCGCCTCAAATCTCTTACCTGTTTGTCGCTTCGCCATATCCCGAAATGACCGGATAATTTCTAAAACCCTCTGACTTTGATCTAATATTTTGTGACTCAAATCAGCAAAAGCTCGCTCAGCATCCTCTTTGGTTTCAAAACCAGACGTTTGTAATTTTTCTAAGCATGTTTCGGCAGAACCTTTCATAACAAACACCGGGCTTTTGATTTCATGATGAATACTCGATGTTAAAAGACCAATCGCCGAGAGACGAGCCTCTTGAACATAATCAGCCAAAACATCGGCGTCAAATAAGCGAATGCGAATCATGGCATAGCAAAGTAAAAGCCAACCCACCCCGACAAAGAAATTTGGCGCGGGAGGAAAATTAATGCCATACCACAAAAGCCAATTCGTGGATCCCCCAAACCAAGCCGGAGCCATGGTGAATATCACCCATTTGATTTGCCAACGATGACTTCCTACCGAACGAAAATAAGTTGTCGTAAGCAAAATAAATGAAAGCAAAACACTGCTCACAAATAAAAAAGTATAAAGCGGCATCAGCAAACCCGGAACCGGCCAAAAAGGAAATATTAATTGGGGCGCAACATCTCGCACCATCAGAGGGCTAAAAGTAAAAAGTGAAAATAAAACCGGAAGCACAATTAACAGCAATTTTTGAGTTTTATTTTTTTCTATTCCGCAAAGATCCATAACAAACCAAAGAAATCCGAAACACGAGGGGTAAACACCCAACATTGCCAAGCGCATCCAGAACAATGCTGCATCATGTTCAGTTTGAATTTGCCAAACCGCATAGAAAATTGACCAAACGCCTATGCAACAAGAAAAGATTAGAAAACTACGATAAAAACTGACGCTGGATCGCTTTAAAAAAATTCCCGCTGCGCCAAACAAAACGACCACCCCATTAAAAAGACCTATGAGTGCATAGTAATTCATAACAACCGACCACCGACTAACCCTGCCTGCCGGCAGGCAGGGACTTGACGACTATCGACTGAGATTTTCATTTTGAATTTAGTCTCACGATAAATTTTGCGCCGTTACCTAACTCTGATTCCACTTCGATTTTTCCGCCACACTTTTCGACGAGCTGCTTGGTGATGTAAAGACCGAGGCCTGTGCCTTCTTGTTTGGTGGTATGGAAAGGTTTGAAAATGGTTTTGAGTTGGTCGGGGGCGATTCCGGGGCCGTTATCTTCAATGGCTATTGTGATTGAAGGCGGACTAACGCTCAACGATTGACGGCTAGCGCTTCGACTCAGGACCATAGGGGTCAGTCCCCGCTCGGCGAGGACAGACCCCGTCAGAACTATCTTTGGGTTTTGCGTTTCACGCAACGCCTGGCATGCATTCAGAATCAAATTAAATAAAATCTCTTCGAGGTAACGACGGTCCGCGAATAGTTTGGGCAAATCGTTTGGAATTTCTTGCGTGTATTCAATGTGCTGAAAACTCAGTTGATGTTGAAATAACGGGCGGATATCGGCGAGCACTTCTTTGAGATCAATCGCTTCGATTTTGGCGTTTTCTTCCACGCCTTTTTTGGCGAAATGCGTGAGACGTGAAACAATCCCGGTAATGCGGTCGATTTGTGGCAAAACTTTTTCTCTTATCTGATTAGCATCAGATCCCATCTCGACGGCTCCGCGCATCACAAAAAGTGGGCTTCGAATCTCGTGATTAATACTCGCCGTCAAAATCCCAAGCGCCGCAAGCTTGTCTTTGTGAACAGCTTGCGCCATTCGCTCTTCGTCAAACAACATGCCGCTTGAGCCCATAAAGTAGGCCTTTCCAAAAGGATACAGTGGAAGAAGAAATAAACCATATTGGGGAATAGCTATTCCATAAGCCGGAAAAAAAGAAAGCCCGCCGCCCAAGTAACCTAAAAAAGAGACCATCAAGAATTTTATTTGGCGACTGCGTTCTTCTCCTGTGAGACCCTGAATAGATCGCGACAATTGATAAAAACCAATTGGCGTAACAACAAAATAAATGCTGATATGAATATTACAAAGGAACTCAGCTATCGGATAATATTTGAAACCAACAATTGGTCTTAGCCCTGAAAACAAGTGGTTTGAAAAAATACCCGTTGAAACAATGAGTGGCGCCAAATAAAGCAAAAAATATTTCCAGTTCGTCGCTGACATTCGCCTTGTATATACAAGGCAAAAATAAAGCCAAGTAATCGGGATATAAGCAGCGACCGCATTAGCTATTCGAATCGTAACTAGAGAAACATCATAAGAAAGATTACCTGATATGCAGAGAGCAAAGCCCACACCCCATGCGCAATACATAAGCGACAAGAAAAAATAAATGACACCTGCGCTATCTTTGCGGCGAACTAAAATCTGAATCGCCATGGAAATAGAGCCTATCGCAAAGATGAGCACGGAAAAAGCATAAGGGTTCATAAAGATCCCTGCTTTCGCAGGGACACTGGACCACCGACCACCGACTGACGACCAACAGCAATAAAATTCATACAAAAAAAATCAAAGGCTGCAGGCAACAGACTTTGATCCACGCTCCTTAAAAATAAGCCGACTGAATACAAAACACCGTACCTTCTATCGGCTGAACATACGGTTGGATTGAGGTTATCGCGGCCAAAGCGAGTTGCGTTGAATTAAACCTTACCATAGCGAGATCAGAATTGAATCGTTGACTCATAATTAACCTTACCCAAAACGATAAAGAGTTTTATGAGTCCCGAGTCCAAAAAACATTACTTTCTTCGCATTGCCCCACGCTATCAAAAAGCCTCCAAATAAGGATAAGTCTCGCATCCTTCATGAATTCTGTCAGGTCTGTGACTATCATCGCAAATACGCTATCTCTAAACTTTTGGCTTTCAAAAAATATCGTAGAAAACAACCTCCGTGCCGCAAGCCCGGGCGTCCTTCTCAATATCATCACCCTGACTTGATCCAAGCTCTCAAAACCATCTGGATCGCCACCAACCTCATCTGCTCCAAACGCTTGAAAGAAGCCATTCCAAAATGGATTGGACCCTACCAACTCTCTTTCGGTTATCTCCATGCCGACATCCTCAAGAAAATTCTAAAAATATCTCCCTCGACGATTGACTCCGTTCTCAAACCGATTCGTCATGAGTTTCGGGGGAAAGGCCGCTCGACTACAAAACCAGGGCTTCTCCTCAAATCTCAAATCCCTATCAAGACAAAACAATGGGATGAGTCACGCCCGGGCTTCCTTGAATCTGACACTGTCGCTCATTGCGGCACTTCTCTCGCCGGTCATTTCGCCTATACAACCAACACCGTTGATATCGCCACCAACGGGTCTGAACAACGCGCCACTTACGGCAAAGGGTTTCGCGACATCGCCGAGCAAATCGAAAATATTGAAAATTCTCTACCCTTTCCTATCCTTGGTTTTGACTCCGATAACGGTGGTGAATTTATCAACCGCTTTCTCGTTAATTATTTTCTCAATCGTAAAAAACCCATTCTCTTCACTCGCTCTCGCGAATATCGCAGCAACGACAACGCTCATGTCGAAGGCAAAAACTGGACTCATGTCAGGCAATGGCTCGGCTACCGTAGATTCGAAAATCCCATCCTCGTGGATTTACTCAACGATCTTTATAAAAACGAATGGCGCCTTTACCACAACTTTTTCATCCCTTCCGTCAAACTCATATCGAAACATCGCGTCGCTTCCAAAACCATCAAACTTCACGATAAATCTAAAACTCCCTACCAAAGAGTTTTGGATTCAAAATATATTTCAGGCGCCACAAAACAACAACTCCGGGATATTTATAAAACTCTCAATCCATTCGATCTTAAAAAGACAATCGACCTCAAAATTGCTAGAATTCATCATCGTGCTCGGTAAGGTCTATTGCCAGTCATCGATTATCTGCTACGGTAAGGTTTTATTATCACGCAACTGGCCTTCGATAAAACTTAGAGCAAGCTGACCGACTAGCGAATATCCACACAAACACCTGGATTCCCGCCTGCGCGGGAATGACAAGTCTCAAATTGCCCAATGCGCAAACCCCACAACCAACCACCCCAACCTCGTAGGTTGGTCTCTACGGGCAAACCTGCGAGGTTGGGGTGGTGAATCTCATGCTATTGGGAAAGTTACGGTGAAGGTTGTGCCTTTGCTAGGCTCAGATGAAACTATAATGTCGCCGTGATAGCGTTTGATGATGCCATGGGTCACGGAAAGTCCGAGTCCGGTGCCTTCGCCGACATCTTTCGTGGTGAAGAAGGGATCGAATATTTTCCTGATGATTTCTTTTGTCATACCGCAACCATTGTCGCGAACCTCCGCAGCTACGGTTCGACCATGCGAAAATGTTTTAATTTCAATCTTGCCGTTCGGCTGGCCCTGCCGCTTGATAGCATCTTTGGCGTTCATAATTAAATTAGTAAAAACCTGCTCCATTTCATTTTGCACAGCACTAATGAGCGGCAAATCTTTTGATTCAAATTCAATTACCACATTTTCTTGAGTAAGTTGATACGCCAGCATCGCGACCGTGTTTTTAATGGCTCGATTAAGGTCAACCTGTTGATTAGGCGCGCCCATGGAAGCCGAGCGTGAATAATTGAGGAGCTTCTGAACGATGATTTGGCATCGCTTAGCGCCCTCCTCGATCATATCAAGTGATTCTTTATCATCGGCCTTGGCATCCATCTTCAGAATCTGTGCATTCGTTAGAACTGCCGTAAGCGGATTATTAATTTCATGCGCCACACCCCCCGCCAAAATACCAAGCGTTGCCATTTTTTCAGCTTGCACGAGCTGCTCTTGGGTTTCTTTTAATTCGCGCGTTCGTTTTTCAACACGGTCTTCAAGCTCTTCATTCCATTTGAGCAATTCCTCGGTCATTTCCTGTACTTTTTGATATTGCATCGTATTGGAAAGAGCGATACTGATCGGCACCGCCAACTGAGTTAGAAATTGAATATCATCATGTTTATAGCTCTGCAAATTCATCCGCTTACCAAGCGACACAAAGCCAATGAGCCTATCGCCCACCATCAAAGGCATCATCACCATCGCCTTAAGCGATTCAAAAAAAGAATTGATTTCCACAAGCATTTTTTCATTTTCAGGATTCTGTTTCAATTTTTGAAGCGCAGCTACACGTGCATCGCTTCTCAACCACAAAAGAAATGCCTGGTCTTTGGCAATCGGCTTGAGATTACGAATTCGCTTGGCAATCACCGGCGCATACTGATTATGTTCTTCGTCAAAAAGATAGATGGATAAGTCTCGTGCGTAGAGACTTCTTCGGAGCAAACGGGCAAATCGCTGTAACAAGCTTCGTAAATCAATTAACAAAACAAGATCTCTTGAAAATTTATCGAGCTCCTGATTTAAATCGGATCGCCGTTTTTGAAACAGTTTGTCTAAGAGCGGCTTTACTTTTCTGAAATAGAAATAAAAAAGAATCGCAAATGCGGAAAAAAAGATCGAGGCGGTCGTATGATCTAATTTTTTCATTTGATCATGTGTCAAAAAGACCACCGCAATGAACGGCACCAACGCCACCCCCAAAGTTGCGGCCCACATTGCGGTTTTGTGAATGACGGTTTCGATATCCATAGCGTGATATTTGATAATGGCGTAAGCGACAATCATAATCCACACAAACACATAAAGAAATCCAAGCGGATAGAGTGAGAAATCAATAATTTTGGGGACATAATCAAGCGAGGAAAAAAATGAAATAATAAAAGCCAGGTTGATCAGCTGGATCTGGGCTAACCGCTGGCGGTTTGTTTCAGTTTTGGCTGCTTTCAAAAAGTTAAAAAACGCAGCGAAAAAATAAAAGAAAAAAAAGCTCAAAAACAGCCAATTAATCGGGCCATAAATTGGGTAATAGCCCCAATAATAATTGCGCACGCCGGAAAAGCTCAGCGAACTAAAAAGACCTAATACATAAAAAGCAATTGAACCCATCCAGCCAATCCGCACTATTCCGCGCAATTTATCGTAAAGTCCAAGCCAAACCACTGAAAAGCAATACACCAAAGTTCCAATCCAGCTCACGCCTAAAAATGCAACGGTACGATAAATAGAAATAGCCTGAGTTTCGTTTGTCGCACAAAAAACACCGGCCTGCCCGATCATCCAGAAAAAAATTGCGATACAGAGAAAGAAAAAAGTGCGATTGGAACCTGATTTCCTGTTTTGATTAAATATGTAAAGCCCGGCGAGCGGAATAAAAGCCGCGATAAAAAAAACAGGCCAAGCATAGAGGTTGGAATAAAAACTTAAACGCAGCAAATCAGGCATGATCGAGGTCAAATGTGATGCGCTTTCTCCGCTCATGCAAATTGTTCAGTTGTTTCTCGCTCATCAATTGATTTCCCCAGAAAAAAGGCGCGAGTCCAAAACCGTGCTTTGCGGCGATTTCCCAGAGATAGTTCATTTTTTCTTCTGTGATGTGTCCTTTGCCCCAAGAATAATTTTCATACCGCTCTTCGAGATCAAGCAAGATTGCCTCCGAAAAACAGCCATACATCGTTTTTTTGGAAGGCAAACCGACATCAAATCCAAAATCAAATTCATCGGGAATTGCACAAATACCGCCGGAAAAAATTAATAGATCATCCCGGTCACAACTAGCGTGTGAAATATTCTTGGGATAGCCAATATCGCAGACCACAGCGCCTGCCTTAAAATCTGAAATCTCAACAATGGACTGAGTCGAGCTCGCGGCCGCAATGACAATATCTGCGTCGCTTACAGCTTTGCGGTTGTCATGCGTAATTTCGATCTTAGCGTGTCCGTGGTTTTCTAAACTGCGCTTCACTTCGATTAAATTCTTAGGGTTTCTGCCTGTGATCGTAATTTTCTTAACAATTCGTGAAAGCACTCGCGCGCAAGCACTGCCAATATCACCCGCCCCGCCAATGACAGCAACATTACATTTTGTTAAATCATGACACATAATCTGCGCGGCCTTTTTCACACCCTCGACAGCCAATACCGCGGTAAAAGTATTTCCTGTCGTCACAGGAATATTCACCATTCCGGGAAGTCCACGATGATGCTTTTCTGCCGCAATCGACGTAAATCCGCCTAAGGTCAAAATGCCAAGTCCAAGTTTTTCGGCAACACGACAAGCATCGACAACTTTTTTCATGACCATTTCAAGATTATTCTCGATCATATCCGGCAAAATTGGGCACATGATGAAATAACCGCGTGTCACCTTGCCGGAAGCCGAGCGAAATTCTTTCACTTCATAAGAAGCATACGAAGGCGTCATTTCAAATATTTTTGATAAAAATTCACGGGACGGTAATTTTAGTTCCGGATTAAAGGACTGCAGATATTGCACCAAATGCTTGTAATTATATGGGTGGCAGATGACAGCAAATCCGTGCACATCACTCGCCTTTCGATCCGTTAAGTTTTTATAACGCTCAAAGACAATCGACTCTTCGAAAACATCGAGCATTTGCGAGAAATTCTTTTTTATTTTTTGAACAATCATGTCGCCGATAATTTCTTCAACCTGTGGGATTCCTACCTTGACTTGCAAATGCAAATGAACTTCGGTGATGTCATCGGATTCTTTGGTGAGCTTCCAATAACCTGAAAAATCCTGTAAATCTCCTTCAACCGCTTGAAATGAAACTTGGAAGTTTTTAAAATCAAATTTCTCGCGCTGCCGCCATTTCACGGGAATGCCTTCGATTTCAATGGACCATTCCGTCACAACCCCATCAGGCTCAGACCCCACAATCTTGCAAGTTTTCACATTCGGCATATATCGCGCTAAATCTTCGATACGCGTCATAAGACGCAACAGCTTCCATCGCTTCGATTTCATTTTACGCTTCAGATCGACCGAATAAGTTTTTGGCTCAAACCCCATAGGACCTCATAGGAAAAATCGTTTACGGGCACACTCTGACTGCACGAATACCAGTATCAGATTAACGGCTATAGGCGGAGAAGCTTGAACGGGGCAGAAAAGAAGAAGGCAACTTACTCGATCAATGTTCTTAAACCATGCGGATTAGTTTGACCGATTTAAAGCGCTATGCGATTCTTTTTTTTCGATTTGTCAGATGGACTAGATAATTCTGCTTTGAAACGATGGATCGTCCGAGTCTTTGCTCAAGCTGCTTGCGCGCGCCGCCTGCGATGTCTCCGCCGGCTTTTGCGTCATCCTTTAGTTTCTTAGCTCCTTGAGAATCTTCCGTGCGGTGAATCTCGGTTGTTGAACGCTCCCCTAGCATGGTGAAAATTAGCTCGAAATCATCCATATGATCACGCAAATTTTCGCGCTTCAATCCCTTCATTTTTTTGTATTCAGTCGGGGTCACGCCAAAAGTCGCCTTCGAAATTTCCGCGGTCAAAATTTCATAATCCTTTTGTTCCTGGGCACCGCGATTTTTCCATTCATCCGTTAGCTCTTCGCGAATGGCAATGCCACGCATTCTTTTTTCAATCCAGTCGGCACTGTGCCTTTTAATTTATAAATGGTTCGCATGCGCTTTGCGGCTAACTCTGGGTTATCAATTTCCTGGACACGCTCACAACCTGTTTTAGCGAGCCATCGCTTGAGCGGCTCCGCTTTGGGAGACGGAATCGACTGAATAATTCGGAAAAGACCTTCGGTGTTCGCGCAGTCGGTTTCATATCTTTTATCGTCAGATGATATTAATTTCAGCTGTCGACAAATTGTCGACAACTGAAGCGACTCTTCACTATCAACACGAATCTTCATTTTGTACCAATAATCGCGTGGATTTGAACTCTCCGTCAAAACTTCCACCACATCCACGACTGAAAACCTCCACTCGCCATGAATGAGAGTTTTTCGAATCTTTCGGCCTTTAAATAAGGCTATTTGCGTTGTTTTCATTTTTTCGCCCCTCAAAATTAAATGCTCTCATGCTTCAGCGGTCCCTAAATAAGCACCCCATATTATATAATTACCGAAATGACGCCTGTGGGACGCAATCAAAACAACCCTCCCCACTTCCCGGAAGTGGGGAGGGTTTTAAAGTAGCTTTGGGGTGGCTAAAATGAAACGAGCCCAAACGACGTTCGTCGCTTGGGCTCGTTATCGGTTCGCGATCGAAACTTACGCCAACGGAGCGTCTTCTGTCGCGGGGTTAATGCAAAGACAGTTTCGGCCATCCATCATGGTTCCGTCTTTTTTTGGCGAAGAACACATGCCGTGGTCGCTTGTTGCGCAGCTTGACGAAGCGCTCTGCTCCGCTGCGTTACAAACCGCATCCTGCATTTCAAGCGATGCCTCGGGATCAACCGCAATCGATTGACATCCCGCCACACCATCCACAACAGTTCCATCAGCGAATGCACTTGAAACTGTGCTAAAAGGCAGCAACAGCATCACCGCTAAAAGCAACCCTAAGCCCTGTTTAGTTTCTGTTTTCATATTTCCTCCTCGATTTAATACCCTTGTTTTGTTAATTAAAAATCAATTAGTCCAGGAACTGTTACCGCTCTGCACCCAAGACAAAACTTCCGGATCTCCTCCCATAGATCCACCCAAGCTCCCGAGCGCATCATCATAATGAAAATTAGCATTACCATTCATCGAAACCGTATTACCGACAACCGCGCCGTAAACTGAGCCATTGCCTGAAATTGAAACGGCTGAGCGCGGTGCGTAGATTGCTGCGTAGGTACTACCGTTACCGCTAACCGATACAGCGCTAGTCCCTGTCACATAAATTTTTAAGTTCTGCGGCAAGCTCCCATAAGCCGATGTCCCATTACCCGCGATTGAAATTGATCCGCTCACATAGATGGTTACATCCCCCGTTGTGCTTAATCGACCATTTCCGGCGATGGCAATGCTGCTGTAATAATAAGTTCCGGCGGAAAGGCTTAGCGTGTTATTCCCACCAATCGACATCGCCCCTGACGAAGCAATCGATGTCGAGGGTGTTGGTAAAGATGTTACCGTTGTCGCCGCGCTTGACGCGCCCGTTATCGTGGCACTACCACTATTAGAAATTACGGTTGCAGGATTGCCGCTTACACCCACCACGACATCGCCTTTCACAATAGCATTACCGTTTAAGCTCACTGCGCCGGCCGCGGTGCTGTTCGTGCCGACATCACCATTACTTCCGGCTGTTAAAGCGTTATATGCCGCCACGCCCGAATTATAACTATCGGTCGTGCCATTACCGACATTCGAATAAGATGTGTTTGCAAAAATCGCATTGGCAAAATAATTTGAGCTCGGAAACTGTGTGTAAACTTTCACACTCGATGTTTTATAACCGATCTCAGTTGTAGTATTCGATGGCGAATACCCCGTCACAGCAATTTGACGAACAGTTGCAGGTGCGCCTGAAGGAGTTGTCACCGCAATGGCATACCCGCCTTTGGCGTTGCCGCTCGAAAAATTGGTATAGTTTGTACCCGTATACGATGAACTTGACGCCAGCTGCGTGATCGCTTGATCAACCCCGGCCTCTGCCATTTCCAGCGCAACAATCGCATTTTTTTGCTTTTCAGCTTCGCGCATATAAACATAAGATCGGGTAAATGTTGCGGAAGCACCGATCGTCAAAGTCGCCATTAAAAAATAAGCCGTTATCAATGCGAAGCCTTTTTGGTTTTGATATCGTTTCATATTTTCATCCCCTGTTTAATTGGTCCATGAAGCATTTCCGCTTTGCACCCAAGATAAAAGCGTCGGGTCGCCGCTGGCAGATCCGCCTAAATTACCCAAAGATTCGTCGTAATGAAAATTAGCATTACCTGACATGCTGATGGTATTACCCACAACCGCGCCGTAAACCGAACCATTTCCCGAAACCTGAACCGCTGACAAAGGCGCATAGATTGCGGCATAAACGCTCCCGTTTCCGGTCACTCTAACCGAACTATTGGTGGTGACATAGATTTTAAGATTTTTAGGCAAATTTGAATAAGCAGCAGTGCCGTTTCCAGCAATCGCAACCGCTCCACTCACGTAAATCGTCACTTCGCCGGTCGTGCTTAAACGACCATTACCGGCAATAGAAAGGCTACTGTAATGATAGGTGCCGGCAGAAAGACTCAGTGTGTTGTTGCCGCTAATCGATATCGCACCTGACGAGGCCAGGGCGGTAGTCGGTGCGGTCAAAGTTGTATTCGCTGTTTGCGCCGAACTGGTTCCCGTAATCGACGCGTTGCCGCTTGTGGTAATAACTGTTCCGGTATTACCGCCCGAGCCAATGACGACGTCGCCTTTTACTATCGCATTTCCATTGAGAGTGACTGTCGCCGCAGTAATTGAATTAGTGCCAACATCGCCATTGCTGCCCGCAGAGGCGGCGCTGTAGGCAGCGACTGTGGAGTCATAACTGTCCGTTGTGCCGTTACCGGAGTTTGAATAAGAAGTGTTTGCAAATAACGCTTTGGTAAAAAAACTTGTACTTGGAAATTGCGTGTACGCTTTGACATTGGAAATTTTGTAGCCAATCTCTGTTGCCGTATTCGATGGCGAATAACCAGTAACCGCAATTTGGCGCACGCTTGAAAGTGCGCCCTGCGGCGTTGTCACGGTGATGGCATATCCGCCCTTCGCGTTACCGCTAGAAAAATCGGTATAACTTGCCCCGGTGTAGGAAGTGCTCGCCGCTAGTTGTGTAATGGCCCTATCAATACCTGCCTCAGCCATTTCCAAAGCCACAATCGCGTTCTTTTGCTTCTCGGCTTCACGCGTAAAAGAATAGGAACGCATAAAAGTCGCCATGCTCGCCACTGACAAAACAGTCACCATCAAGTAGGTGGCAATCAGCACATACCCTTTTTGATTTTGAAAACAAGCGCCTGATTTCTGTGTTGACTTTAAACGTGTGTTTTTCATGGATTGCGTACCTGGATATTCGCAGATAAAGATTTTGCAAGCGTGCGCGTATTTTTCAATGTTTGCGATAAATTTAAAGTTACCGTGACAATGCCTGATGCGGGCACAGCAAAAGTGACACCGCTAACAAAGTTGCTGATGATGCGTGCTGTCGTATCTGAGACAGCGTCTGCATCGGTTCGAACCAACTGTGTTCCGGAAATAGCATAGGTAACGGTGTGGGAGCCAGTCCAATCAACAGCATAAGTTGACGTGTTAACTGGACTCGTCTCGCTCGGAACTTCAAAGGTGATCGAGCTGCCACCGCTGCCAATCGCAATTCGACTCGGAGAAGATTGTCTCAGCTCATGCTCCATTTTACGGAGAGCATTCATACCTTGATCTTCCATGTTCATTTTGACATAAAGCATATCGCCTTGAGCGTCTTGAGCTCGCGTCGCCATAAAAAAAGCCCCCATCAGCATGGCTGCCAAAACAGAAGCCATCATAATTTCAATTAATGAAAACCCTTTTTGATCCTTGAAAAAATTCATAATTTTACCTTTGCGTAATGAGCGTGCGCATCGTTTGCGTTGTTGCCCGTCGGTTGTATCCCGTCCAAGAAACAGTCACGGTGACATCCAAAGGATCAGCCGTGGTGCTGACATAACTCAGAGCCATGGTCTCAGCCGCAGATGTTGGCAAGCTCGTATAACCTGTAATCGCGCCCGCCCCGTAAGCTGTGACAAGATTGCTCGGAAATGTGCCTGTTTTAGCCGTCAACCGCATTTGGCTAATAAAACGATGCGCGTCTTCTGCGGCAACTTTTTTTTCATACGCCATCTCGGCATTCACTTGCAACGTATTCTGCGTCGTCACAAAAAAAAGAATCGTCAGCGATGCGATAACCATCGCAATCATCAATTCGATGAAAGTGAATCCACCCTGTGCATTTAATTTCCTCTTACCCTGATTAGCTTGCATGCGACATTCCTCCATAAAATAATGATAACACACTGCAGATCTATTTCAATCTACCATACGCAATAAATAGCATTAAAGATCATTTATGAGACTGACACCACCATAAACTATTGGCATCAATAGAGATAGAATAATTTAATTGTTTTAGGAAGATAGGGGCTCAGCTTATAGAAACGGGGGCTAGTAGCTGTTTAGGGAGTCGAAGCGCGACATGGGAATAGTACGCAGTTTATTTCAGGAAAGACACGCCTCCTGCCCCGTGTTTTTCCTGAAATAAAAATCGGTTGCTAAATCATCTTCGCAGTGCGGGTGAAGGCTTGAAGCGGAGAAAAGTGGTCCGCGAATCAAATTGATCGAAAATCAACATTCCCAATTCATACATCAGGCATCAAGCAAAGCGAATCAATTTTTCTCGTCATACTTTTTTCAATCTCGGTAAATCCGAGATTGAAAATGATAAAACAGGAAACTTTATGTTAGCAATGCGTGAGAAAGGATGTGGCAAGAAACATCAAAGAGACTTCGAGAAACTTGCTCGGGACAATTTGTTTCTCCGTTCTAAGCCCACACACCCCCTAGAGCGGAAGTCTTTGGAGCAGACATTTCTATGGCGAGTATCCGCAACGACGAACGAAGTGAGGAGTGAGGACTTGTTTGAGCCCGAGGAATGTCTACTCCAAAGATCAAACCACCCTATCTTTCACAAGCCTTGACGCTCTTAAATCCAGTTCTTAAGCGCATCCACTTTTGCCTTCACATCCGCAGGAAGATTTGAAGTTGAAAGTTCATTAATTTGACGCGAAACTTCTTCACGTCTTCGAGACTCATTGGCCCATAAATCGGTTTGACGATTGATTTCTTCCGCAAGCTCTCCAAAAAAATCACCTGACCTAAGGTGAATATGATCGGGAATTTTTCCTTGATTGAGCACAATCAATGTTTTTCGGCAACGATATACAGGGCCGGCAACACGATGTAAAAATTTAATACCATAGAGAGCGATGGCAAAAAGTGTGAAGAGTAAAATCGACGTCACGCGTGTCACGATTTGATAGCTGACCTGGGAAATAACCTCGTAAGGGTTCACTTTACCAAATTGCAAAGCTTGATCGCCAAAAGCAGCGTGCTGAATCGTATAGTGAATCGTCAGCGCCACAAAAAATGACGATAGAATCAAAAGAACAATCAGCACAAAAGAAAACTCGCGCTGCATTTCTTTGTGAATAAAAAGGCTGGCTGCCTTGCGGCGGCGCATTGGATTATCGATATTTGTCATACGTTCTCCTTAATTCGAATTTTAAATTATTGAAAAAATCTCTATCTCGCTCATCAAGTTCTGCGGGATTTCCGTATCATCCCCGCGAAGGCGGGGATCCAGTTTTTAATCGCTAGATTCCCGCCTTCGCGGGAATGACAGCCCTATTAACAATTTACTGAACAACATCTATTGTCCGGGCGCTAAAATTCTTGGCTTTTTAGATTGAGGCGACGATTTAAAAATGTCTCTCAAAGCAGCCAAAGTCTGTTTAATAAAAAGACCTCCATCAAAACGCTGCGGATTGGTATCGTGTCTAATTTCATGGACAAAGTAAATCAGAATCGGCAAAACAAAAAGAGTTAACACGGTGCCCATAATCATGCCTCCAATACCGGTCAAAGCCATGGGCGCCCAAAGGTCACTGGATGTGCCAATTGAAAAAGCCATGGGAGAAAATCCAAGCACCGTCGTCATCGTCGTCATTAAAATCGGTCTAAAACGACTCACGACGCTCTCAACCAAAGCTTCTTTAATCTCCATTCCCCCTAGAACAAGCGACTTGTAATAATCAGTCATAATAATCGCGGCAGTAACAACATAACCCCCGAGCATGACAATCCCAATTAAAACCTGCTGACTCAAAGGCTTCACTTGCGGCAGCCAGCTCCAGCTATCGATGGGTAAACCCGCCAACTTGAGCGGCCAACGAAATAAATTAGGCCAATCCAAAACGAGCCAAACGCCGATTAAAGCCATCGGCACGGTCACCATAATTAAGAGCGGTGAAAGAAAATCTTGAAAAAGACATGCCATCACCATATAAACAAGCAAGATCGTAATCATCACCGCAACAAAAAGCTGTGACTTACTTGCCATCAAATCATCATATCCGCCGCCAAAGCGCCAAAAATAATCATCAGGCATTTTAATACCGGATAAAGCCTTCGTAACATCTTTGGCAACTTCTTCCACAGGTCTTTTAATATCGGCTTTGACAAACACGTAACGATATTTATTTTTTCGGTCAATCGTCTGCGGACCAACTGTTGGATAAAAATTGGCTACTTCCTGAAGCGGAACCTGGACACCTTGATCGGTGGCAATCGGAATAAGTTTTAAATCATCAATTTTTTGGCGATAAATGGGCTGCAAGCGAGTAATCATTTCAATACGCTCACCCTTTGCAAGTTCATGAAACTCGGTCGGACGCATGCCGCGAATCTGAGCATGTAAAGAGTCGGCAATTTCCTTAACAGAAAGGCCATAAAAAGCGGCTCGCCGATCCACTTTAATGGAGTATTCGGGGCGCTTGCGCAAATCAGTCATCACAATGTTGGCAACGCCTGGAACATCTTTTATTTTCTGAGCGGCTTCTTTGGCAAGTTTTTCAAGCTGATCGTTATCATAACCAAATATTTCGACGACCATTTTTTTCTGCTCAGATGAGCTGGTTCCTTCATCGACAATCAAACTGAAGTCGTCGTGAATTTCTTTGACGGCGGCATTTCCCTGCTCGTCAATAATTTTCATTATTTCTTGCTTGGAATACTTTCTTTGATGCTTCTGTTTAAGACGAATAAAAACACGCAGATCATCTTTACTGATGGTTGATGAAAAGATTTGAATGTCAGGGATTTTGTTCAGAATCGATTCGATTTTTTTCATGGCGATATCATTCGTTTCAAGCTTCGCGCCAGCAAGAGGAAAAGAAACAATCGCAAATTCGTTTTCTTCATAGGTCGATGGCCAGTCGATACTTTTTTTAAATAAAAGAGTTGTTCCGCCGGCAGCAAAGGCTGCGAACAGAAGCAAAATAACGCCGTGCTTATAAACCGAGCCATCCAAGATTTTTTTCATAAAAACGTGATACCAATCACAGAAAAGTTCCAAAATATTTTTTTTATGCACTTTCTCAATGACAAGCTGGCCTTTCGCAAAGGTATGAAACAGCATGGGGGCAAGCATCAAGGCAACAAAGAATGACGCGATGAGCGAAAATGAGACCGTAAACGCCAAACCGCTGTACATAATTTGAACGCGTTTATCAATAAATAAAATCGGTAAGAACACAATAAGCGTTGTTGCCAAGGAGGTTAAAAGCGGCAGCCAAACTTCTTCCGCTCCTTCATGAATCGCAGCATAGTCTGTCTTGCCGGCTTCTTTTTTGGCTAAAATAGATTCGGTGACCACAATCGTGCTATCGACAAGGTTTCCCATGGCGAGCGCAAGCCCCGTTAACGTCATCACGTTAATGCTAATATCGCATACTCGCATAAAAATAAAGGTGATAACAACCGAGACAGGTATCGTCATCACAACAATCAGAACTACAATCGAGCGCGTTAAAACAATTCCGGTTATCATGCTGAGCATCATAAAAAAAACAATCAGGTCAAACAGGTTGTAGGGGTTATGCCAAATTTTGCCCAAAAAGTAATAAGCTACTGCGAGCGGAATTCCAATGAGTGCAATATAAACAAGTTTCATCCGCTTTAAAAAAACACAAATGGTCATCGCTGTCAAAACAAGCCCCATGAAAAGCTCGCCGGAAACCGTGCCGATCGCATTACCAATCGTGTCGGCTCGATCATTGACCGTGATCATTTTGATTTCGCCCTTGGAATTGGCCTCATATTGATTCACAGCAACGTGCAGCGCCTTGGCAATCGAAAGAGTATTCGCCAAACTTTCTTTTTTAATATAAACCGTGACGTTTTGCTCGAGATTGAGACGCGCATGATTCGTCGCCTCGGTGTAGGTATCCTTAACCGTTGCAATCTCACGCAAAGGAATAATGGTGCCTTGTCGCGTTGCTTTGATTCCCGTATCAGCAATCTCATCGACAGTGTTATAAGCGCCCATACTGCGAATCGCGAGCTGAAGCTTTCCTGAACGAACATTCCCCGCAAGAAGATTCACGTTGCTTTGACCTAAAATATCCATCACACGCTCAACTGAAATGTTGTAATCGACCATTTTGTCGCGATCAAGCTCAATCATGATTTTACGTTCACGCCCGCCATACACTTCGACACTCGCAACTCCATCCACACGACTCAAAATAGGCTTGAGCTCATTATCCACTTTCTCTCGAATATCTTCGGTTGAGAGCTTCTCAGAGGTGACCGCGAAAATCAGAACCGCCGCTTGCGAATCATCGTAGTTGGCAATAACGGGTTTTTCGATTTCTTTCGGCAGGAGCGGTCGCACACGCGCAAATTTTTCTCTAATTTCGAGCGCTGCAAACCTCATATTGGTTCCAGGTTCAAATTCCATTGTTACGCGTGATTCAGCCTCGCGCGAATTGGAATAAAGAGTTCGTATGCCTGTCACCGTGGCAACGGCTTCTTCGGTGGGACGCGTAATCATCTTCTCGACTTCGGTGGCAGGCAATCCCCCTCGCGCACGGATCACAATGCTGATGATACTTTGGTTTTGACCTTGATAAAGCTCAATTTCAAGAGCGAAAAGTGAAATGACTCCGAAAATAGCAAGCGCGCTGTAAAGCATCATCACAAAGATCGGACGCTTCATCGCAATGGTGGGGAGCCCCATGCTTAACCTTTACTTTCCTCGCCGGGGACGGCCTCAGCGGGCACCTCTTGGTCTTCATCTTCCACGACACCGAACAAAGGTTCTTCGATGTAACGAACCATCAGAATATACAAGCATGGCAGAAGAATAAGCGTCAGGATGGTCGATGAAAACATTCCGCCCATAACAGTCACCGCCATCGGACGCAAAATATCTGAAGCAAATACAACAGGGACCATACTCACAATACTAGCAATCGCCGTCATCAAAACAGGGCGAGTACGAATACGCGTTGCATTCCAAACTGCAGCAACGAGCTCCTCACCTTCTTGGCGCCTTTGATTCATATATTCAATCAGGACGATACCATTATTGACAACAACGCCACCGAGAAGAACAAAACCTAAAAGAGAAATAACGTTTAATGTTCCCCCTGAAATCTTAAGTGCAATAAGAGCACCGCAAAATGAAAAGGGAATAGTAAACATAATCAAAAGCGGCTGCAAAAGAGACTCAAACTGCGAAGCCATGACCATATAAACAAGCACAATCGCGAGGATAAAAGCAAACATCGTGCCGCCAAAACTCTCGCGAATCTCTTTGAGCTTACCCGAAAGCGCGACCGCCATATCTTGTGGAATCTCATCTCGACCCAACTGAGCAAGCATACGTTGAACCGCCTGCAAAACATCTTTGTCGCGTTGTCCTTTTTCAATTTCACCGGAAATCGTAATCGTGCGCTCTTGGTCAATGCGGCGGATTTCACTCGGGCCTGTGCCGCGATCAATCGATGCGAGATCTTTGAGAGCAATATGCTGATCAAGCACTTTGGAATAGAGCAAAAGATTCTCGATGTTTTCCATTTTGTCGCGATCTTGTTCACGCAACCGAACCCGCACATCAATTTCTCTGCCTTCTTCACGAAACTGAGTTGCTACAGCGCCTTCAATGGCTGTCTTCGCCGTTAACGAAATATCCAACGCGGAAATACCGTAAAGCGACGCGCGCTTTTTATTAATATCGAGTTTAGTTTCAGGCGATTTTTCTCCACGATCATCCTGTAAATGAATCACGCCGGGAATATCGCTCAATTTCATTCTCAGTTTGTCGGCAAAGCCTTCCAACTTAACCAAATCATAACCCTTCATTTCAATGACAATTGGTTTCACGCCGCCCTGAGCGACTGCAAATTCACTTTCCTGCTGAACAAACTCAACATGCGCACTCTTTTTTTCAAGCTCAAGTGCAATCAGCTTTCCTCGAACCGACTCAATCACTTGGGCAGAAGATTGCTTTCGCTTCTTTTTAAGTGTCACCAAAATCTGGGCCTGGGAGGGTCTTAACGATTCGACTTTAATTTCACCTTTTCCGGATTTCTCACTGCCCACTGAAACGGCGATCGAATCAACAGATGCTTCCACCGCAAGGGTCGCCTCGATCTTCTTACTGAGTTGGTCGGTGACATCGAGCCTCGTTCCGATGGGCATTGCAAGCTTGACGTAAAATTGACCACGATCCACATGCGGTAAAACTTCGCGGTCAAGCGTCGGCACTACGAGAAAACTTAAAAGCATCAGCACGCCCGCACCCAACAGCATTTTGATCATCAAACTATTTTGCTGCTTTGGATTTTTTATCGAGATAATTTTTTTGTCTAAATCCCCTGTGAGAGAAATCGGGTGATACTCAACCTCTTTCACTTTGAGAAAAATACAAAGCATCGTGATAAAGGTGAGCGGCAAAATCATTGAAATAATTTGCGAGAAAACAATCGCCCATGAAAGATCTTTAAACATTTGCCCCGGAATTCCGGGAACAAAAACAATCAAAGGAAAGAAAACGACAATGGTTGTAAGGTTCGATCCCACAACCGGCCAAGTAATTTCATTCGCGCCTTCAATCGCTGCTCGTTCAGGATCCATCCCCTGCTGTCGCTTTCTGAAAATATTTTCGATCACGACCACGCTGGTATCAACGATCAAACCGATCGCAAGTGTTAACCCGCCTAGCGACATAATATTGATCGTGACTTCGCCCATAAAAGGAAGATATTTCGTAAGCGTCATCATAAAAAAAACACCTAAAATACTGAGCGGTATATTGATGACCGCAACCAGTGAAGCCACCCAGTCCTTTAAGAAGAAAAGCAAAACGATGAAAGCTAAAATGGCGGCCTGAACGGAAGACTCCGTCAAGTCATGCAACGTTTGACGAATAAAAACAGAGTGATCGTAAATAATTTTATATTCAATACCACGCGTCTTCAGGTCGGAATCAATGGATCCCAATTCCTTTTTAAGACGGTCAACCACTTGAATTGTGTTTCCGTTAGACTGTTTTTGAATGGAGAGCTGAATATTTTCATTTCCGTTATAACGCGAGTAACTCGTCGCCTCAGAAAGACCGTCGACCACCTCACCAATGTCGCGCACAAAAATTAAACGCTTTTCAAGCGTTCCTTTATCTAGCTCCTCACGCAACCGCTCAATCGTATCCCGTTGCCCATCCTCAGCTTTCTCAAGAAAAGAGTCATCCTCACGGCGCAAATCCTGAACATTGTCGACCCCCACAACGGTGGTGCTAATTTCTCCGATGGTCTTAAACTCGCCCATCGTACGAATCAAATATTCGTAGAGGCCTTTTTTGATGCTGCCGGCAGGATATGAAATGTTGGCTTCATCAAGCGAGCTTGTGACTTCCAGGAGTGACAAGTGATTTGCATCAAGACGCGCGTGATCAATATTCACTAAAATTTCGCGATTCACGCCGCCCGAAATACTTACCGAGGCAACGCCCTCAACTTTCTCGAGACGATCTTTAAGCATTTTTTCTGCCATATGCTTCAAACGAACGGGTTCCATTTTAGGTGCCGTCACAGAAATGAGAATGATCGGGGTTGCGAGAGGATCAAATTTAAGCACGATGGGATCATCTGCTTCTTTGGGGAGACGCTCTTTAATTAAATCGATTTTTTCGCGAACTCCCAATGCCGCAAAATCAATATTCTGCCCCCAATTAAACGCAGCCGTAATCGTAGAACGACCTTCACGCGATACCGACTCAATCCGCTTCACACCCGATACAGATCCAATGGTTTCTTCGATGGGGCGCGTAATGAGGGTTTCAATTTCTTCAGGCGCAGCATTCGAATAATCCGTAACGATGGTAATTTGTGGAAATTGAATTTTCGGAAAATACTCTTGTGGAAGAATGAAGACAGAGATCACGCCGAGAAGAATCAAGGCCGAGGTAGCCATGACCACGGCGACTTTCTTTTTTACCGCAAATTCGGCTAATGCCATGGGTGATTAAATCCTAAATTTAAAATCCTAATTTCTAAACAAACTTAAATATCCAAATTCAAATATTGAAAACAGACTCACGCGTTTAAATTTAGGTCATTGAAACTTTGGATTTATTTAGGATTTGGTGCTTAGAATTTAGGACTTTCTTATAGTTCTGCTTGTTGCGTATCTAATAGTTTAATTGCTTTACCGTCTTCAAGGTTTTCAAATCCGCTCATGGCAATGACGTCGCCCTCTTGAAGCCCGGCATCAATTTGCAAATAATCGGGTCGTGTGTAACCCACTGTGATTGGAGTTTTCTTCACAACATTTGTTTTCGTATCAACCAAATAAACAAACTGATCGCCTTCTTTCCCTTGCACCGACTCTGCGGGGATAGCAAGTGTGTTCGCCTTGCTATAAAGCAAAATTCGAATACGTGCAAACATTCCGGGACGAAGCAAGCCTTCGGGATTTTCAATACGAATTTTGACTGTCGCGGTACGACTGTTACCCGAGATCACACCGGAAACGTTTTCAACAACACCTTCAAAGTTCTTATCCGGATAGGCATCAATAAAAACTTTGGCTTTTTGCCCCAACGAGACCTTGCTCAAGTCTTTTTCAACAATCCCCACCTCGACAAAAACATACTCCGTGTTGATATGCTCTCCGACAAGCGTGTTTTGAGAAACGTTCTCGCCTTCTTCAATATTGAGCTTACCCAGCATGCCTGATGAAGGCGCATAGAGATTTGATTTCTCAAGCATAGATTCATTGGCTTTCAATTCAAGTCGCTGCGCTTCAGATTCATACTGAGCTCCCTCGAGCTGATTCTTTTGCTTATCCACAGTCGACTGCGGTATAGCGCCCATTTTAAGCAGCTTTGCATTTTCCTCTGATTCTCTTTGTTTAATAGCAACCTCAGACTCCGCTTTTTTCCAACCCGCTTGAGCTCGCTTTAAGCGCAATAAAATATCATCTTGTTTAAGAGAAATAAGCAACGCGCCTTCTTCATACTTTTCGCCTGTACGATAATTGATCGCACTCACAACGCCCGGCACTTCAAAACTAAGTTTAATTTCCTGCGCACCTTTCACCGTACCCAATACTTGCAAAGGATCTTCGTAATTGACGCGGCTTAATTTAAAACCCTTAATCGCAATGGCGGCTTGAGACGCGGCCTGCTGCTCTTTCTTAACCGTTTCAGCCAACGAAAGTTTCTTTGCCTTGGGAGAAGACAAACAACTTTTTAAAACAAAAAATAATCCAAGAGCCACAACAGCCAAAATGATCCATTTAAGTGGCAAACGCGATAATAAACCGGGGTTCTTTTCTTTTTGAAATGACGGCGGTGTGATTCCGCGACGAGGCAATGGATTTTGATTATCTGAATCAGGATTTTGCATTTTTCTCCGATTTGCTGAATTCTTGAACGCCTACGGCATAGTTCAAGCTCGACTTTGCCGTGTAGTAATCTTTGAGTGCTGTATGAAATTCTCCCCGCTCTCTCAAAAGGTCAATTTCTGACTGTAAATACTCAGAAATTTCGACTTCTTTTTGCTCAAGTCGATGTTGGGCCAAATCACGCAAACGACGGCGCCACTGAACACGCTTCATGGCCGATTTCATTTGAATCAATGCTTTTTGATAATCATAGAAAGCTCTTTTCACTTCCTCTAAAACTTTCTTCTCGGCTTGCTCCAACTCGACAACCTTATTTAGCTTTTCAACTTCAGCTTGTTTTACGTCCACAAAAGCATCGAGACCGCTTAAAAGACCCACATTAAACGATTTGCGGTTTGTAAGGGTTCCCGCCCCAGACTCAAACTGGGTGACCGACGGCGCACGAACATCCCTTTCGTAAGTAAAACCGACCTTATTCCCCATCGCATTCCAATCCACTTCAAGCATCGCGCGGAACTCAGCATGATGATCTGCGTTATTAGTAAATTGTTTAAACGCTTCCGACAAAGCGCCCCACTCCACGAGCAAATCAACTTTGGGAACAAAGCCTCCCCAACGGGCACGTTCACCATAGCGCGCAGCTTGAAGCTGAGACATTTGCATACTTAGCTCAGCTCGGTGGCCATAAGACATGTCCACCAGTTTTTCTAAACCCGGGATCGGCTGCCCATGGCTAAATGAACCCAGCGAACTCTCGACTTTTGCAGTTGTCAAATCATCATCCGGCATGGATAAAATCACCTTATCGACGTCATACTCCGTTTTTAAGTTGATCGGATCCTTCATGCTCAACCCCAAATAATGTTGGATATCAAGCTTCGCAATTTCAAGCTCCTGCGTCGCTGTTTCACGATCGTATTCAATTTGTCCTGCCAAAGACTGGGCATTCAAATGTTCAATTTCAGAGGTGATGCTTGCTTTAAATTTTTTATCAGATATTTCGACCTGCGGCTTAATCACTTCGAGTAGCTTGGCCTGATCATCTGCCACAGACCGCGCCCGTTGATACTCAAAATAAACTTTGGAGATTTCAAGCACCAGATCGTCCACCACCTTTTGGTAGTTGCTTCGAGCCGCCTCAAGCATTTTGCGCTCTTGTAAGAAACTATTCCACAAAACTCCGCCTCTAAAAAGGGGCTGACGCATTGAAAATTTATTTGACCGCGAGAGGTATTCTGACGCGGAGAGCGATCCGTCCCGATGCTGATACTCAAAAGTCAATTCGGGGAACATTTGGCGGATTGACAAAAGCATCCGGCGCTGCGCTAAAGAAATACCTTCCTGGGCCACTTTCGCTTGGGTCTGAATTGTTTTCGCGCGCTCAATCACATCTCCCAGGCCAGGATCTTTCTGAGCTAGAAAGTCTTCTTTGTTTTGCTTGCGATAGGGCGCAAACATCAATTCGATGGCCTCTTGGGTGACTTCGGGTGACTTCGAGAGATCGCGCTGTTTAAAGCCATTCATGGCTTTTTCAATCTCCGCCTGGCGAGAAGCACTACTTAATTTCGGATTCAAAGCTGCAGAATGATTTTTCTTTGAAAGAGTAGAAACAGGCGCTTGATTGGGGCTGTCAACGACCGTCCATTTAATTGCAGAGCTATCTTGCGCGATGGCAGAATGACCACAAAAAAGTGCCGCAGCAACCGTGCCAAGAGTAATGATTGAGAGTTTTTTCATTCTAAACTTTATTTAATTTTGATATAAAAACACCGGGTCAAGTATCGGCAAACTAACTCTTAAGCTTAAACCCTAAAAGATTTAACCCTTGCAAGGCACTAGTCTATAGAAAGATGCAAGCTTGGACTAGTGTTTTATATTGTTTTCACCCATTCAAAAGCGAGGGACCTAACCCACGCTCCCCGAAGTCAAAAAAGAAGGCGAAGTCACCACCAAGAGAACTGCATTTCGATAGTTCGGGTTGTAGAATGAAAAATCAAAAGAACCATGAAAATAGAGATTCTCGCCCTCCCCGATTTCAAGTTCATGCTGCTCCATATTGACGCGAAAATTACCAGCAAGAGTCATGGCGAAAATGGTTCCGTCGAAATGAATCAATTTTCGGTCCAGTTTCTTACGACCGCCGACAATAAATTTTCCGCAAAAAAGCCCTGGCGTAAAGGGTGTAAACGAAACGAGCTCAATTCCGGCATCAAACTGGAGATGAAAAACACCTTTCTGAGAACTGCGCAAAAAATACTTTTCGCTTCCCAACTCCGCCTGGCGAAAAATGGCGCTTACCGTTATTCCAAGGCCACGCGCCATGCCTTCTAAAGTTTGAATGGAGGGGTTACGAATGCGACCCTTTTCAACGGCGGTGAGCGTCTTCGGATCAAGACCGCCTGATCGCCGGCACAATTCAACGCCGGACATTTTTTGTTTTTCGCGCAAAAGTCGCACAGTTCGGCCGATATGAATCGAAGGAGCATGATCTTCTTTTTTGACGAGTTTATTTTTCCCTGGCATAAGGCTCCTCCAAAATGACTTTCCCTAATTCAAATCGTTTCAACTTGTCTGCACTTCTAAAAAACCATTGCAACTTGCGATGCGAGCGGTCGAGATCGACATCATGCAACGCAGGACTCAAAGAAACTTCTAAACCTGGGCGTGGAAAAATACCCAACTCATTCCAACCGATACTTCCTTCAATGACATATCCTTTCGCATCGCTATAACTTCGTGACTTCACCCATCCGGATTGAGTCGGATCCTCTCCCTTTTGAAACCAAGACCAAACCATTGCGCCATCACTGCCCGGCACAGGTCGAAAACCAATTTGAAAATCGCGGTCATCTTCCCAATATAATCCATCACCATCCGGGTCGATGTAGATTTCAAGCAAATCATCACGCCAAAGTTGCTGCCCCGCTTGCTGGCGCGCAACAATGCTGTCGTCTTCAACCTGCGCAACAAAATAAAGCGCCGACTCATCCCAAGCAAAACGGATTTTCACGATTGCGTCATGCGGCTTCTTGAAGTCGCCAAACTCTGCAAAACTTTTATCAAGCGTAATGACCTTAGTCCCCCCCGGCCAATCTTTCATAAAACCATCGACCTGAATTCCACCCGCAGCGTAGACCGCATTCGTATGCGGCGGCTCGCTCCAACCTAAACCTTTTTTACCCGGTTTGAAACCAATTTTTTGAAAGGCTGTTTGAATCGCGGGGATTTGATTCATCGTTTTCCACAAAAGCCCTGTGGTGGCATTTTCAATCATAAGCATCATCGTTCCCTGATCAATCGCAATCACTTGCGGCGAAACCCATTTTTCATCATCATTAAAAGCATCCGCAAAACCGTAACGCCCCCAAAGTTTTTTGCCGTAAGATTCAAAATGGCGCAAGCAAGCCAGTGATTCCTTCGGAGTAAAAGGCATGCATCCTCCCGCCCCTGTCGGAGCGACCGTGCCATCATGCACCGCCCATCCCGGCGGCGCACCATAAGCCTTGTAACCATGCGGGCCATCGCTTGCAGTGATTCCCCAAGAATTGGGCCCATAGGTTTTATAGGTGTCTGACTGGTTGATTGCAAAGGCACGATTCGCCTGGCACGCTGTTGTCGTGTGATCAAAATAATTCATGACACCGTCTTGTTTTTCGCGCAAATCAAGCCAGATCTGGGGATACTGATGCGTAAAAAGCGGCGGCATCGCAATCATCCGAAACGATTCATAACTTCCAACGGGTCGCGATAAAGCATGCCAAGACGCGGCATCAATCGGATGCGTCGGCGAGCCAATCGCAAGCGCATAAAGCAAAAGCGATTCATCGTAATGATCCCAATACTTGTCGCTAAATTTTTTCTCAGGCGTCCAAGCAAGAGCAAAAAACTGACCGCCATTTTGCATCCACGGAAAATCGATGCGTTCATAAAGTTGTTGGGTGAGCTTGGAAATTTCAGGGTCTTGAAAATACTCCGCTGCAAATAGTGCGCCGGCTAGAAACAAGGCCGTATCAATCGGGGAAAGCTCTGACTGCAAAACTCGCTTACCCGATTGGGTGTTCACAAAGTGATAAAAGAAACCATGCTCGTGATCAAGTTTTTGAACTGCAAAACGCAATGCTTTCTGAGTCCTCGCAATTCCCTCCGTTCGAAGAATCCAGCCCTGATGAACACCCACAGCATAGGCACTTAAAGCATAACCCGATGCCGCAATACTTGCGGGGGAAGTATTCGACAATCCCTCTTGATTGGGCGCTCGATCACGCACGAGCCCTGTTTCAGGATCCGATTCTTTGATAAAAAAATCGAGCGCACGACGTTGGATCTTATGAAGAAAACCGAGATCATCGACAGTGAATTCTTGTGCAAGTCCGGAACCAGGAACCAAGAACCAGGAACCAAGACAGAGAAAAAACAAAGCGCGAATCCAAGGGGACATAAAATTAGCCTGCAAAATAAACGAGTTTTTTGACAAGCGCCATGAGGTATGGCAACGAACTCTCACGGTAACCTTTTTCAACAATCACGGGCTTACCTGATTTTTTGACCAAATCAAGATCCCCCGCAGAAATCGCATCATAAAAAATGATGGTTGGAATTTTATCTTTCAACTTTTGAAGTTTCGCGTAAACCGCGCTCCCCTTCATGATCGGCATTTTCATATCGAGAATGATGGCGTCAGGTCGCTTCTTTTCTATCAGCTCCCACGCCTCGCGACCATTGGTTGCTCGCCTCACGTTAAAAGAAGGATTTTGGCGCCCCTCAAAATAATCGCACACCATCGCCAAAATGTCCGGGTCATCATCGGCAACCAAAAGATTGATAATCAGCGGTGTGATTAATTTTTCGGAAATTTTTTTAGAAAAATCAAACAAGCCGCAAGCCTCATCAAAAACAACATCGTAAACATCTGCAAATTCCCGCGAGGAAGCTCCTAATCCAAAAACTCGAATATTGGGATTAACGCTCTTGGCTCCACGGATTTTCTGCACGAGTGCCGATGTTAGCTGAGAAGGCTCCACCATCATTAAATCAGCCTGCAAAAAAGAGGCGCTTTGAGTCGGATCCAAAAAATCAGATTTGACTTCAGAAAAGTACTCTTCAAGAAGCGAGGCCCAAACACTGGAAGCCTTGATCATTTTAATCATTTTTCTCATAAAGGAAATTATCGGCTGTTCAGCGAAAATACAAAGAGTTAAAAATAATCTGGGTTTTGTCCGCGTAAATAGAGCAGGGAACCTATCGTTTTCTCATCAGTGGCTCGCCCAGTGTCCCCCGGATGAAACCAAGCCCAATCGAGCTGATTAGAACTCACAACTCCTTGCCGAATGCGTTTAGCATAAAAACGCCCGTCCACAGCTGAAATACTAAATTCGAAGTCCTGCGAAAAAAGATTGGGGTTGATGAAACCCTTCGCCGCAAGCTTTATGACAAGTTGTGCCCAAGTAATCGATTTCCAAAAACCAGGAGCCGTGTTGTAATCAGACTCATACTTCCTCACCGCATCTGAAACAATTTGAAGTGAATGTGCGGCAGCGACTAGCTTTTTTTTATTCAAAAAATGATCTTGAAACTTGGGGTAAGCTATCGCTGAGGCAATCGAGACAATCACCAAGGTGAGAATGATTTCCATCATCGAGAACCCGTTCGAGCGCCGAACCAAACAGCTACTCATCCATTTTTTCATATTTAACCGTGAAGCGTTTTAAGCCAAAGACACTCGGCGTTGAGGGTGGAGGGCTACTCGACAGACTTTCATTGTAATCAAAAAATCTTTCGGGAGCGGTGTAATCGGGCTTTGGGTTTGAGTTCCAATAGGCAGGTCCAAAACAGTCAGATCCCGAACAGGGAGATAGAGTATAGGCTCGTCTCTTGATAAGTTCTTTTGCATCCCACGGAACCGTCATGGTTCCTGAAAAATGTAATTTCCTCTGAACAGGTTGCTTGTCGTCTACAGGCCCGGTCTCATACTGCCACTTGTCCTGCAAATTAATCAGATTTTCCAAACCTCCGCTGTAACGAACATCATAAAGAGGTTGAGTGCGTCCATACTCATAGGCCGCACCACCATAAGCTCGCCCCACGTAAGGTTGTAAGTTTTGACTAACACCGTCAATAACAGGCGCTTCGGCATCACCAGACATTTGAGCATATCGATGAGCGTCACGGATTCCCAGCAGATGAAAACCAGTATATTCATGGGTGCATCGCTGGATCGTTCCGGGGTTTGTTTCATCGCCAATCTGACCCTGCGAGCAAACCCGGTTAAGCTTAAGATCCGCTATGATCATATACACAATTCCACGCAAAGAGGGTATGTGCATCATATTAAAATAAACCCCATTGACCATAGGCGACGCAATAGGTTCTTCATGTGCGGCATGAACTCTTTTGTTAAGGCTATCTTTTACTTGGCTATCATGGTGATCAAAATACCTATGATGGGCATTCATTGGAATCGGCCATTCTGTGGGTACAGTTGTAAAGTCAATTTTCACTTCGCGCCAATAAATCTGCCTTTGATCTAAACGATTAGCTGCAAAGAAAGCTGCATTGCTCAATGCTGACCCGCTTGCACTGTCATTCGGATTAAAACTATTTTCTCCTTCTGGATACCAGTTGAGCGTGCTCGGTTCGTACTCTGTTGTGCTGCCAGGCTTAAGTTGTGAAGTCTGCGGATAAATAGGGTTATTGCCGGCCACATTTTTCATCAGACCAACCATTTTATTCGCCTCATCAACCGGTTCATTCGCGGCATAGTAAAGGATTTTTTGATAATCGGTCGTCGAGCCAGTCCCCGCCGGGCGATTGATACCTCTGCTATCGACGGGTACATTCGCCAAAACAGGCATGTGCATAACCATACTTTGGGTAAGCCCAATAACCTCGCTTCGAAATGTCTCCACAGACCCGCGACCCGTTGAATAATCCGTCACCAATAATTCAAGCTGACGAGCCCTTTCAATGTAATGTTCAAGCGATCCTTCTTCAGGTTCTTCAGGCGGATTATTGACAGCCAATGGAATCGTTGATATTGGCGCGGGGGGTAAATTAAATCCAGGATAGTCGGTTCGAAATGTTTGATAAAGCGCAACTTCCAGTTTTAAGTCTTCGAGCATTTGGCGAATCAGCGTCACGCGCCGATAATGAAATGTGGCTTTGTCTGGATTAAAAAAAATATTGCATTCTCTCCTATCTATCGGAGTTCCGTCTTCATTAAGACCTTTTGGGCAAGCCAACCAGAGAAACTCTGTAGGGGGGGTATAATAATTCGGATTTAAACTCACACCTCCAAAAGTATGCGGCGCATATTGGCTGATTTCAAAAAAGTCTTTGTTTATATTATTTCCAAGCCACGGATGGCCATCAATACCAAGAGTATTATCAAAACACTCAATAAGGTTCGTAAAGGTTTTAGGTTTTCCATCACATTTTTTAGAAGTTCTTTCAAGCGTGGATGCTAACTGACCCGTGACCACCGCCGCATTGAGGATGTAATCTCGATCGACATTACCCTCACCATAGGCAAGACTACCAATTTCCGTTTCAAAAACTCCAAATGAATCACTGATCAATGCGACCGGCGGCACATGACAATTCGGCCATTTTTGATCAGGCCTAACCTCATTATCAATCACGCAATGAGTTCTGGTTTCATCCGTATTAGCAAAAGCGTCCGATAGATCAATCCGATTCACGACATTAAAATTGCCGCCACCACTAGACAGATTCACCCACATACGACCATTCGTCACAAAAGTCATTCCATCATTCAACAACTTGGTTCCGTTTTCCAAAATAACCATGCGAACCGGCAAACCAGCGCAATCCCCCGATGCATCGATCTTTTCCCCTGACTGCGGCGGCAACTCGGAAAAAGGCTTTGTTTGAAAATAAAAAACACCGCTCGTTCCAAGCTTTTCTTGCTTCCATTTAGCAACCAACTCACTCAAATTAACACGCTGGACGCGGAACCGACCATTCAAACGCTTGTCTTCAAAACACTGTGCCCCTTCAGTCAACCCCCACTCTCCGGGATTCCCTCCCTTTCCTTTCACGAAAAAACCTAATTGCGTACAGTTTGAATCGATACAAAGAACTTTCAAACCATTTAAATCTGCCTTCGTCTCAAATTTTTGTCCTATGACACTTAGGCTATCATCCTTGCTAACAGGCTCAATTAAAATATGGGGCGTTGTCCCTGTAGGCAAATCGCCTAATGGAATGGATGCGATAGGAGCGCGCTCTAAAATCAACGGCTCACCTTCGCTGCTATCGCGTTTAAGACCATTCTGCTGTGTACGCCAGGTAGCAAATTCAGGATTGACTAAAGGATCGTAATCCTTCACATCTAAAGCGGTATTCGCGGCATTCAACTGTATATCTAAAGGGGGATCCGCTGGATTCGGAGTTGAAAAATCAAGCTGTGAAAATGTATCTGGACCCGTTGCACCCGAAAGACTCATTTTGCAATCATCTGCTTGGTTACCAATGCCATCCAAGGTACAATTTTTTGGTCCACCATAATAATTGCCCACATGAAATGATATTAGGCTCGGTCTAAGATGAAATTCATAATAATAATTCCCGCGATAAAAATCTGAAAAGCCTAAGCGTGTTCTCGTTCGAGCCAGGTCTCTTTTCTCGATATAAATCGAGTATTTATTAGGTTGAAGTAAATTCGTAGCCATATCCAGCACTTGATTCTTCATGAAATAGATTCGAGGCAAGGGATTTTGACTCGTCTCTTGTCCCGGTGGAATTTCTGCGCCATGATTCAGCTTGGGATCATAGTACCCACGAAAATTTCCGCCATATTCATCATCATAGGCATTTTTAACTTGCGGACTCACCAAGTTTACGTAGTTGCGTGCAACGACAGGTTTAAATCCAAAATAAATATTCTTCGCGCTCCCTAAAACATAATCAATTCTGTCGGGAGGAGGGTCGCCATTCAATAGATCGGGCTGCTTAAAAACAATTTCGCTATCAATGCCCGTCGAAATAAAAATATTCCCATTGCTAAAAACAGGTCCTTGGATCGTTGCATTAGGCCCCGGTGCAAACTCTAAATCCTTGCCAGAATAAACTGCAAAATCATAAAGGGATCCACGATTCATTCGTACTTTTTGGACCATTTGGGATTGTGCCTGATTGTAAGCATCTTTCGTTCGCACTCTTATTTCATAGGTCTTGCCAAGGGCATCCGAGGGAGCCACCTCTTTGATCTCGACACTTTCCAAATGGATAGGCCCCGCATCGGGATAGGCCAACTTAAAGTTATTGGCAATATTCAATAAAACACTTCCCTCGACCTTGTCATCCGTATCTGTCAGCGGAAACGGAATCTCTGCATGCGCATGCTCTGAAACATACTTCTGAATTTCATGAACCGACGCATCAATCGCTGATAAAGCCGCCGCCTGCGCAACAATCTTTGCATCCGAACGACTGCTTTGCTTTTGGTTACCAGAAAGATTAATAAATGCATTTGAAATCGCTAAAGTGATTGCCAGTATCAAAAAAAGAGCCGTGAGCATCGCAAAACCAGACTGTTGGCCAAGTTTTGTTTTCATGCTTGCCTCCCGACGGTTCGATTTAAATAGATCGCCTTGGTCAACGGAACACCCATTTTTTTACTGAGTCCATTTGTGCTGTTTGTTCTTAAATTTTGAAATGAAACATAAATAATGGATCCATCCGCCGAAGCTTCAAAAAATGGAAAGAACGCGTTTTGGTTACACGTCGCATCATTAAACTGCACAAACCCATCGTCCAAACACGAAGCATAACCACAGTTCGTTGCTCCAAAATCAGTCAAACAACTCGCTAAATTTGCGGGTGCAGGCGCAATTTGTTTTGAAAGAGCAGACGGCAGAACAGCCCGTGAAGACATTAAAACTTCTGTTTTAGGCACTCCTGCCAAAGTGCTTTTAATCTGAATATATCCCGAACCATTTTCAAGACCGCCCACAAAAGTGAGTTGATCTGTGGAGCCTGCGGCTACGAGTTGAAGCTCCGTTTTAGGGTGAGGGGTTGATTCAATTTTTAGCTTCATGGATATGTTTTGATGATTGCCCGCAAAATCATGCGCAGCCGCTTCTATTTTACTTAAGACATGATCATAGTCTGACTGCATTCCCAAATCTTGCCCTCCACTTAATGACCAACGCCCAATACCCGATGCAAAAGAGGATAGCCCAACAGTGAGAATGCTGAGCATGGAGAGCGCTAATATCAATTCGAGCAATGTCATGCCCTTTTGATTTTTCATCGTTAGCCTCGAAACATCAAGCCAGACAAGCTGGCACTTTTTTGGACGTTTGAATGATTTTGCCAACGTAATGTCAACACCACTTTCTTTAAACCTGTCTCCGCATCATCCGCCGCCCCGTCCATCCCTTTTGTTTCAACTAAAAGATCGGCATTAAAAAACTCGGCAACCTTACTTACCGCTCCTGAGACGGTTCCAGCACGACTATACTCCGCGCGAATCTCAAGCATTTTGCGCTCAAGGATTAACATCGCCTGCGTCTTGTCATTCGTTCCAACGGATCCCCGCTTAACATGCGACATCACCCCCATCACATTGACTGCCAACACTGTCAAGATGGAGATCGACAACAAAACTTCGAGAAGACTAAAACCCTTATTTTTTCTAGAGCCTAAAACAAACATACTTACCCTTTTAACGATTATTTAATATTTAAATAAGTCTTTCTAACTAAAAACTAACACTTCATAGCGTAAATAGCAAGCCGATCAATAAAACCATAAGTTGTTTATTTTAAATAAGTTAAGCGCGATCAGCCCAAATTATACTTCGGCGGCCGACCGCACAGAATAAGCCTCGAGTCCATTCTCAAGCTTAGCTCTTATCGATATCTTTACAGCTCTCACGAAAGGAGAATAAAAAAAGAGAAAGAAAAAAAGGTGAGGAAAAATCCTATCACATCAACTGCAAGCGGGATTCAAATTGGGCCAACTGGCTCCGGTGCGTGTCTGATAAATCCCCGTTCCTCCCCAGCAGTCAGGCGTACCTGTTCCATAGGTTCTCAGAAAAAGGGTGTCGGATGTTGACACACCAAACCGCGCTTCGATTTGCAAATCTCCGCCTCCGTGGCTACTTAAATGATAAGTCGCCCGCCCCGCACAGGAATTGCTTAAATCAAGACCCAGAGTTGCCATTTTAGCGACACTCGAACTGTCACATGCAGCAAGAGATCCACTCACGATAGAAAACTCAGACTTCTCATCAAGATAACGATACTCAGCGCTTTTAATCGCGCCGATTGTATTGATCGCTTCCGCCGCACCCGCCTTGGGCCCTTGATTGATAAAACGCGGCAAAGCCAAACTTGCCATAATCGCTATCATGACGACGACAATCAAAACTTCTGTGAGCGTAAAACCTTTCGAAAAAGATGCTTTTGAAATCATATTAAAGATTGGGTTTATTCGGGTGATCCCCAGAGTAGGCACCGGTCGAATACGTGAGAATGACTGATTTACCATCCGTTGTAGATGTGGCACCACGGTTATTTTGCCGCACAGCTCTCACTTTGTTTGCCCCAACGGCATAAGCCCAGGCATAATTGACGCCTGCTACAGTCGGTGTCGGATCGCCTAGACCGAGCTGATCCCAAGTACAAGTCGGCACCGTTCCGGGCACATAAGCATCCCCTATCCCCGAACAATAAACTCCATTCTCAAGTCTAAAAGCTTCTTGAGACTGACGAATCGCAGATACAATTCCAATCGCTTCAGCCACATACGCTTTTTCTTTTTGAGGCGCAAATCTCGGTAGCGCCACCGCGCTCAAAATACCCAAAATAACCACGACCATCAAAAGCTCGGCGAGAGTAAAGCCAAAATTTGATTTCAATTTTTGATTCATATGATAACCGCCATTTTAGACTTAATAATTAACGTCCAACGTCAAAAAATACTTAGCTTAATCTCTAATTAAGTCATAACAGCCCGCAGTTTAAAAGTCAAACCAGCAAAAACACTCATTTGGTTCAGTTTTGTATTCATTCAGTTTTAATTTGGACCCTCGATCATCCCAACCTCGGAGGAGTCGCGGCCGACACCTCCAAAGTTTTTGCAGCATAAAAATAAAAATCCCGGAAACGCATTTCTGCATTTCCGGGAAGTATCAGTTTGACTTCCAAACTAATAAAATGACAAAACTAGCAATTATGTCTTTTATGCGTTTCATTCAGAGCCTGCAGCCAAGCGCGCGGAGGAGAGGACAAGGTGTCTTTGGCATACCAAAACTGAAAGGACTCATTGATGTCGAGGCATCCTTGTCCGGGTAGATTTTTTTCAATGGAGTTAAATGCATATTCAGCGGCATAATTCCATGGAATAGGCGCAACAGCTCCAGGCAATGCTTCAGCCGTTTTTAAGCGCCCCAGCATTTCTAATCCAAAAGAATTTATCGTTAAACGATCCTTCGACTTAAAAGTAAAAGTCTTGGAGTGGTCCACAATAAGTGCCCGTCCATCTTCTAAATCACGCATAACATTATCATAATTTTCTTTGACATCAAAAACAGGAAACGGTAATTTCTTCATAAGCCAAATCATATCCCAGCGCAGTCGGATAAAATCCATCCATTCCTGCGCTTCTAAGTAGGAAGAAAGCGAGCGGCCGCGAATCGGCTCAACTACAAGCACTCCGTAATCTTTGAGGACATAGGGGAAATAAACTCCTCGCTTAGGACCGGTATTTGTCTCGCCCATAACTATCGACTCTTTCATCTCATCAAAATCAAACTTCCCCACCAAAAAACCCAGTTTAAACTTTTGAGTTCCGCCCGTAACCGTTACGGCCACAAATGATTTATTTATACCTTTGGGAACTTTCCATGGATTACGGATTTCCACGCGCAACAATTCATTTTGAATATCTGCTTCCGGATAAAGCGAATGGATTGATGCAGCGATCGCATCACTGCTTTTCAGGATACTTAGAAAATGGTTTTTGAGTTTTAAATTAAGCCAATCCTTTTTGCCGCCACCCACACTTAATTGCAAGAAATAAGCACGCCAGTCAAGCAAGGTGCGAGATTTCACCGATTTTAAATCTTGCATGGGTATGGACGGCATCATTTCAAGCATCCAGCCATACAACTGCATATTGAGAGGCGCCAATGAATATCCATGAATCGGTTGATCTGCATTCACATCCGCTTCATCATTTTTAGATAAATTCAATTCTTTAAAATCGAAAAATTTGGGACTAGGAAGCAAATCGTTTTGAGCGGCAAGCTCTTCAAACCGCTCATAAAAACCTTGAAAAAATCTGGCTCTTTTTTCAAAGGATGGTGCATGTTTCAAACAATCAATGACACGGAACTGTAATTCGCCTTTATTTCTCGTCGCATAGTCAGCATACTCCCGGCATAAGTTCGGAATATCTTGCGTAAGCTTTTCATACAAAATCTCTAGTTTCTGCCGGCGTAGTTTCAGTGCTTCAAATGAAGTTTGTGGAAATGCAGAACAGCAATAAAAACAAAGAAACCAGAAAAAAACAGCGGCGCGGTAAACTTTTAAGGACACTGAGGATTGAGATTGGGCCAGATTTTGCCGGTCCAGCAATCTGCCGTTGCGGCGCTGCTATCAATTTTTAAAACGATAAAGTTTGTGGCGTCATTGAACCGAGCCGCCCGAATTTCTAAAATAGGACTGTTAAAAACCGTACTGTCATTCCAGCGTCCGTCGGCCACAACTCCCAAGCCTTCTAATTTGAAACTGGCCCCGCCTTGGCGGATGGCGTTCAACATGCCCACCGCTTCAGCCACATAAGCCTTTTTTTGCGGCCAAAACCTGGAAATTGCGACAGCACTCAAAAAATACCTAAGATCCCAACGACCATCAAAAGTTCAGTGAGTCTGAATCCCCGGCGATTCATCATCCCGTCGTGCATCCTTTTCGGTCTGATGCGACTACATAAGGCGAACCGCACTCATAAGAGCCGTCGATGTTGATACGAACCTCTCCATCTTTGAATTTAACACCCGCTGGAACATCTCGTCGTACTGCTGCACATTGAGTGTCCTCGCACTTATACAACCATTTACCACCCGCTGGAATTGGTCCTATTCCGATTTGAGTTAAGACTTCATCCGCACATCCATTTGCAGGCTGAGAGGGAGAGCTAGATACACTGCAATCAAAATTCAGAAATGTATCTACCACAGCCCAACCTGCATTTGAAAAACTGCATAATGCCGCAACTAGCGCCAAAGTTAAAATTGAACTCTTATACATGTTGATCTCCTTGGAGTTTAAGCATTGGCAAGATCCATATACCGGATTTGAGCACGCCGAATGGCTCCAAGCTGCTGAGTCGCTTCAGTGATAGTAGCGCGTTCAGGCTGCGCTAGCAGTTTTGGAATAATCAAAGATGCCAATATCGCAATAATGACTATGACCACCAAAATTTCCACCAGAGTGAATCCCAGTTTAGAGCGTTTCATTTTTTCTAACATATAAGCCGCCTTTTTAAATAAAAAAAAGCAGACGGCATAAAAATAGGCCGCCTGCTCTCAAATTTTTATTAAACTGTACACCCCTTGGATGGATCTAATTCGTTAAGAATTTTATATTTAGGACTGCAAGAAAAAACATTTGCTGATGTTAAATTGATCGTAGCATTGCTAAAAGCACTGCCTGTGGGCACATCTAAGCGTTTTGCAGTACATGAATTGGGATTGGCACCGGCGGCAGCAAAACATTGATACCCAAATTTTCCGCCTGTGTTTTTACTCAAATCAACACCAATTTCAGCCGGCGAAGCGCATGTTGCCACCGTGGAACAGTTAAAAGCAACAAAACTCGTGGTTCCGTTGACGTCCATGTTTGTAGTTTGACCGCGGTTGAGCACGCCAAGCATTTGCTGAGCTTCGGCAATAATTGCGCGTTCAGGCTGCGATAAAAGACGCGGTAAAATTAACGCCGCCAAAATCGCGATAATAACAACGACAATGAGGATTTCAACCAATGTGAAACCCTTTTGGTTTGAGTTCTTTTTCATATTCTTTTGCTCCTTTATTTACGTTTTTCAGATCGGCTTACTATAATTGCTAATAAAGATATAACTTAATAATCATCTGCTGTCAAATCACTATAAGCATTATCGACCTATAGCAATAAATAATTAGTTTATTTATTGCTTTTAATGTCCCCCTGTAGAGAGTTCAATAATCGGTAAAAACATTCCAACAACAATCACTCCAATGATGCCCGCCATAATCACAAGCATCACGGGCTCGATGATCACCGAAAGACGCGACAGATATTGATCGACACGTTCTTCGTAATAGGCTGAAAGCATTTTAAGAAAAGATTCGATCTCACCCGTTTCTTCACCCACGCTGATGAGCTGCGTCATAAAAACAGGAAAAACTCTTTTTGATTCAAGTTGAATTCCGAAGCCGTGACCTTGAGAAACCGATTCGCGTACTTGTAAAACATTTTTTTCTAAGTAAGCATTGCTGGTTAATTTTGCGGCGGTCTCAAGTCCTTTGAGCAACGGTAAACCTGCGTGCAAAAGAGTCGCTAAACTGCGGCTAAACCTCACCGCGGCAACCTCAAGCAACAGTCCACCCACCGCAGGAATTTTTAAAACAAATCGCGCCATTGCTACTCTTCCAAGCGGTGAAATCGCATAAAGGCGAATGAGATAAATCAATGCTACAACTGCAATCACAACGAGAAGGGTGTAGTTTTTTAAAATATTGCTTACATTAATAATTAACTGAGTCAAAACGGGCAATGTCATATTTTGAGAGGCGAAAATCTCCTGAAATTTAGGAACGATCACGATCAAAAGAAAAGATACCGCTCCACCTGCCACCGTCATCAAAATACCCGGATAAAAAAAGGCCGAGATAACCTTTCCTTTGATTTTCTCTGAAGACTCTTGATAACGACTGACTTCTCTTAAAACTTCCGGCAAAGTCCCCGACAGTTCGCCCACTTCGATCAAATGGACCCATAGCCACGGAAATATTTTGGGATGTTCACGCACCGCAACACCCAGTGACTTACCCTCACTCACGGTCCTTGTCATTTTTTTAATGGCATCGGCAAAAACAATATTTGCGGTGCCGCGCTGTAAGATTTCAAGCGCGCGCAACAAGGCGACACCCGCGTTAAGCAAAGTCGAAAGCTGAACCGCAAAAAAAATGAGCTCGCGAGTAGTTACCGAAAATAAAAAAGGAAGCGTCTTGCGAGCATTGAATGATTTAAATTTGCCCGAACCGGCAGCCAGCACTTGAGAAAGGGTCGCTGAGTCAGGCAATTCACGAACCGAAATAACAAGATGCCCCGTCTGATGAAGCTTTGAAATCGCTGCATCTTTATCGATTGCATCAAAGGTCATCACTTCCACATCTTGAGGATTTTGTCGCGAACGAACACGGCATTCAAAGCGCATCATCGGCACACCCTCTGAGAATTTGGATTAGACATAGGCAATGCTCATAACCTCTTCAAGAGAAGTGGTGCCTTCGTTCACACGCGTCATTCCTGACTGAAAAAGCGTGCCGTATTTTTTTTGTTTTTGAATGCCACGCAACTCTTCAAGGTCGCCGCCCTTCGCTATCGCCCGCCGCATATCTTCATCAATCGGAAGCAATTCATAAATCGCTGTGCGTCCCCAATAACCAATATTCCGACAAGCTTTACAACCTTTTTCATTCGCCTTATAAATCGTATGTGCGGTGATACCAAAATCTGTTTTTATTTTAGCGTCAATTAAATCTGGCTTTTTACATTCAGAACACAAATTGCGAACGAGGCGTTGGGCGACAATTAAAAGCAGACTACCCGCCACCAAATAAGGTTTAATTCCAATATCTACCAAACGCGTCACCGCACTCGCGGCATCATTCGTATGCAAAGTGCTCATCACAAGATGCCCCGTCAAAGCGGCGCGAATACAAATCTCGGCGGTTTCCTGATCGCGCACTTCCCCCACCAAAATCACGTCGGGATCTTGACGCAAAAAGGCACGTAACCCCGCAGCGAACGTGAGTCCAATTTCAGATTGTACTTGGACTTGATTCACCCCATTGATTTGATACTCCACCGGATCTTCAATCGTTAAAATATTAATCTTAGGTGAAATACGGCGATTGAGCGCCGCATAGAGAGACGTCGATTTTCCACTGCCCGTCGGACCCGTCACAAAAATAAGACCGTAAGGCTTTTGAATTTTGTCTTCAAAGATAGCAAGTTGTTCGGGTGAAAATCCAAGCGACTTCACATTCATCAGCTCAGCGCGTTTATCCAAAATACGAATAGCGACTTTTTCTCCCGATACAACGGGAATAGTCGAAACACGCACATCGACTTTTCGACCTTGGTAAAAAAATGAAAAAGATCCATCCTGAGGCATACGTTTTTCGGCAATATCAAGCTTCGAAAGAATTTTAATTCGCGAAACAAGCGCTGAATGCAAATCGCGCGGAGGTGGCGGCAATTCATACAAGCTTCCATCCACACGATAGCGGATTGAAATGCGATCATGAATCGGTTCAATGTGGATATCACTTGCGCGATCATCCAGTGCTTTTTTAAGAAACATGTCGACGAGCTTAACCACAGGAGCGGCATCCGCCTGCTGAATCGTTTGATCAAGATCTTTGAGGCCTTCCGTTTTTCCGGACGAATACGATTCAGTTGCCTTAGAGAATTCAGACGATGTAACGACTTCCGTGATATCCGTTGTCGAATAAAAAAATTCGACCAGGCGTTTTAAATCGGCTTCCGAAGTCAGAACGGTCTTGATTTCACAACCGGTTAACTTGCGTAAATCATCAAGGACAATCACATTTGGCACTCGCGCACAAGCAATTTTCAAAACATCATTTTGAACTTCGAGTGGCAAAAGCAAATGTTCGAGCGCTAAGTCTTTTGGAATCAGTTCTTTTAAGCGCTGATCAACACGAGGTTTTAATTCATCAGGAGATAAAAATGGCATGCCCAGCTGCTCAGAAAGTGCGCGGCGCAAATCATTTTCGGCAACAAAACCAAGCCGAACGACAACTTGTCCGAGAGGCTCACCTGTTTCACGCTGCTCAGATAACGCTCTTCCAAGCTCATCTTCTGACAAAAGCCCTTGCGTCAACAGCAATTCACCGAGCAATACATTTAAACGCAATCGCGACTCCTTCTTTTTTTAAACCCAAGCAAGGCTAGATGATACAAAATTGATTTTTAATTTTAACGTCATCCCCGCGAAAACGGGGATCTTAGCCCTCATTGACTAGTGCTCGGTTCAATAAGTTCATACTGGGATTCTTTGTCATCCTCTCGCAGGCGGGGATCCAGTTTGTGTATAGACTAGATTCCCGCCTGCTCGGGAATGACAGACCCCAAACGAACTTATCGAACAGCGCACTAGATTCCCCCGCCTTCGCGGAAACGACAAATCTCTCAAAACTCATCCATCAGCGAACTTCCCACTTCCCATCGGTTGACTGGCCTGTTTTGCCGACTTCATCTTTCATCGCTGACTCTTTTTGCTTTTGAATTTCTTCGGCCTGCTTATCCATTGCATTCTCGCGGACTTTGAAATATTGGTCATAACTATTGGGTGGCTGAGGCATGCCATTCTTCATATTTTTATACCAGTTTTTCTTTTTATATTTCCAAAACTCAGCATTCGCATTGTCAAACCTGTCATTACGATCCGGCACACTATTCGTCTCTAAATTCGCCGGATTTCTAATGATTTGCGGAGTGACAAACAAAATCAATTCTCGGTCTTGAATCGCCTTGTCATCTTTTGTAAATAGTTTTCCAAGCACCGGAAGATCTCCAAAAAATGGAACTTTGGTATCCCCGCCTGACTGCGTACTAAAAAGCAATCCGCCCATCACCAACGTTTTACCTGAGTTCACCATCATGGTGGTCCTCATCGAACGCACGGTTGTATCACCCGTTTGACTCACCGCCGAGGTATCAATATTCAGCGTGGATGTATCGACTGTTGCAAATGTCGGCTCAATGGTCAAAGTAATTTGATCTTGTGAATTGATTTGAGGCGTCACACGTAAAATGGTTCCCACTTCGGCACGTTCAGCCTGTGTTGACGAAGTTGATGTTGCCGTGCCGCCGCTTGAGGCCGCCGTGACCGTTTGGGATCCAATCGCGGCATTTGTTGCAATTTTGATAATGGCCGGTTGGTTATCCAAAACCAAAACATTTGGCTTCGCTAAAATATGCAATTTTGATGCGGTTTGTAATGCTTTAACCTGAATCGTTAATTCTGAAAAATCTTTTGATCCAAATGTATTGGCTGGAGTAGGAGCTCCAAATGCTGCGCCAGCACCCAAGGGCTGCGTCGTATTAGCCTTGAGTAGTGACCCTAGCGGGTTATATTTATTTCCATCGCTGAATGGAAACTTTGTACTGGCGGATCCGCCAGTCAATGTTCCAAAATCACCGCTCCATTGAATTCCAAATTCATGGTCTAAGTCTTCGTAAGTCTCAACAAGCAAAACATTAATTAAGACTTGGTTGAGCGGACGGTCAAGCTCCGCAACAACATTTGCAACTCTTGCCAATCGATCTTCTGTATCGGTGACAATCACACTATTTGATCGGTCGTCCACTGAAACTGAGCCGCGCTCAGAAAGCATTTTTTCCATAATTTTAAGGATGGGAATATTCTGACTATCGGTCGAGCCTGATTCATCTTTAGAGGATCCACCGATGGACTGTAACCCTCCGCCTGAGCCGGATGATCCTGAGCCGCCACTGGATGACTGCCCGGCATCAATTTCACGAATTTTGGATGCGCGCAAAAAATAAAGCTTAAAAACACGCGTTAAAAGTGGCGCCAAACTGGGTGAATCGGATGACGCACGAAACATAATAATGTTTGTATCTGGTAAATAGGCATAAGTCACATTGCTGCCCTGCGCAATCGCCTGAAGAGCTTGCTCCAGTGAAACACCGTCTAAAGTTAAATTAACTTCGCGTGACGCAATTTCTTTGCCCGCCACAAAATTAATTTTGCTAATTTCTGAAAGTGAGTTCAGTACATTAATCAATTGCGTCCCCTTAAAATCAAGGTAAAGCGCGCCTGACTCATCTTGCGTGGCTTTGTAATCTGCGGCATCGGCTGCGACCACTTGCTGCGCTAGCAAAAATGGCTGTGGCATCGCAATCATTCCCATTAAGCAAAAAGCCCATACTGCGTCTATTTTTTTAAAATTCATCGGTTTTCCTCCAAAAGGGGTGATCTCATTTCAGGACTTGTTGAGCCGTCAGATGGTACGCCGCCTGCAATCGGCGACATGGGCTGAGGCATTGAAGATGATCGAGCTTGAATCGGGTATGTCACTTCTTTATCTTTTTTTCCTGGAGCGATCATCCTTAAAGTCTTACTTGTACCATTAAACAAGACATCGACTTCTTTCTTACGAACATCAACCAGCTCAAAACCATCTTTTTTTTCACCTTTACGATAAAAGCGACCGTTAATCACTGCCGAGGCTCGCTCTGATCCCATGGCGATACCTTGCAAAACAAGCTCCGACGATAAGGCTCGCTCACCACTAACGGGAGCCGTAAAAGTTGGAGCTTCTGGCGTCCCCGTCGCAAATGGATCGCGAACAGGGGCATCACTTTCAACCTTTTCTTCGATCTGGGTCTGCTGTGTTGCTGTATCTGTGTTAACGTCTTGATCCGCATTAACTGCATTTAAAGTTTCTTGTGCATGAATCACAAAAGCTCCGCTAAAAATAAAAAAAACAAACAACAACCCTGTGCGGCTCTTCATGACACACCCCCATCGGTTCCGGAAGTCACTCCGTCCGCCCCCTTCAGAAGCAGCGTTTTGAGAACAAGCGTAATTGCGGGCGAACCCGCTTCTCCAGGTCTTTGATATTCATTCGTCGGCTCGAAACTCATTTGACTTACGGCGGTATGCGGCTCAAGCTTTTCAACCGCGCTTAAAAAGCGCAAAAGCTGTGCAAAAGGACCGCTCACTTTCATGCGAATTAAAAAATCGTGGTAAAAACCACCACTCTTTTTTTCCTTATTTTCATCGGGTGTCACCGTATCAATTTCAAGACCATGATTTTTTGCAAGATTGGTTAATTGACCTAAAATCAAATGCCGCTTTTTTTCTGACGTCAAACCTTTCTCCAATTTTTTGACTTGCTCATTCATTTGTTTTTGCTGCTCCAAAATCTCTTTTTTGTGCTCAACCTGAGCAATCTCTGACTTGAGCGATGACAAACGTGCAAATGCAGGCAAAACAAGAACCCAAACACCCAAGATGAGCATCAAAGCAGCCACGCCTCCGATGATCACAAGCTGTTTTTGAACTTCAGTCATCTTTACTATTTTCATAAATTTATTGCTCTGCAGTGACTGCAAATTTCGTGGTGCTTCTTCCAGCAAATTTCTGCTGTTTCACTTCATCCACAGCGATATAGTTAAAGCTCTTTTTAAATTCCGTATTGTTCACCAAACCCTGAACCCAATCATTCACTTGTTTTGACTCTTGATTGGCATCACCCAAGTAGGCATAACCCTCTATTTTTAAACTGCGCCCTTTTTTCTTAGAAGAAACTGTCGATGAATCACTCGCACTGCTATCTTGAATCGAGGAATCCGCTGACGAACCGGAGTAAGATAATCGACTAAACCAAATTCCCGGAGCAAGTGAATTAGCTAAAACAGTCAGGGCCGCCTTAAGAGGAATGCGTGCATTCTCGAGCCGGTTTAGCTGGCTTAGACGCCCCTGAGAAACAGACATCTGTGACTCAAGATCTGCCAAACTTTGTGTTGAGATGGAACCATAAATAGCAAGTGGCGCCTCGGCGCGTATTCTCTCATGCTTGAGAGCGTTTTCAAATGGTAGAAAAACAAGCACTAAAATCAATCCGAAAAAAAGAGCAACGACACCCGCGGCAACAGCCAGCGCACCCAAAAAAACTTCTCGGCGCATTTTTTTCTCCTCAGGAGGAAGTAAATCAATTTCACCCAAAGGAGATTTGACGCCTAACTCACCTAGCGCAAGACCATAGGCCAAAACAAGCGCTGAGGAAGAAAAATGCGCCTGACTCACAGGGACAGGAAGCTCAACCAGATGAACCTGAATGCGATTAAAAGTCTTCGCTAGAAAATCAACCCAAAAACCAAGATCACCAAAACCAGCAACAAACATATCGGCAACGTCAACGCCACCCGCATTTTCGCTTAAAAATCGGAAGCAACCTAAAAGTTCATCGTAAACCTTTCCTGTTTCTTGCTCGCGATCACCACTCAACTTAAAATCTTGAGATAGAAAGACAACTCCCTTCGAACTCAACGTGAGGTTAACACTCGAATCACCATCAAACCAAATGAGCGCCTGGGGGGTTTTGAAGTCAGACAAACCTAAAACAGAACAGACACGCGAAAAAGGAACATAATCAGGCTCGATGGCAGAGGGATCAACGGATGCGCGACGCAGGCTCATCGTCAAGCTTTTCAAAATCCTTTTCTTTGCAGCACTCGCAGTAATCGCAGAAACATTTTGAACGCGACTGGATTCGCTATAACCAATAACAGACTCGGTGATTTTAAAGCGAGTATACCGGCTGGCTTCGTAGCGAATCGCTTCATCTTTTTCCCGGCCCGGTAAAATCGGCATAATAAAATAGCGGGTCACAACATGAAAAGAGCTGATTCCAACACGTGCAAACACTTGCCCTGCTTGCTTCATTTGTTTCAGGCCATTCAAAACAGATGCTGTCTCGGAAGAGATTTTTTTTATGGAATCTGCTTCCAAGCTCGTCTGCAACACCGGAGAATCGATAATCGCATCAATTGAAAAAGACTGCAAAAAAGGCCTCATGCCGTGTTTAGCTGCAACAGCAGAAACAACATACTTTCGCCCGATATAAATGCCGACTCCGTTTGACAAATGAATCCTTGTATCTAAAGCTTAATTACGATTTCAAAAAAACTCGGTCCGACTTTTCTAACTGATTTAACACGTCCAAAGAAAAAACCTTAACGCCTGAAACATCGGGATAAACTTTTTCAACTTGCCCATAACCTATCAGATCACCTTGATGATAAAACTCTGCCATTTGTCCCACTCGTGCGCCTTTGATTTCGCCCAAACCCACAAGGACAAACTGATAGTCTATATTGATTGCCTCAATCGCTCCCCCTGATACATTTTTGGGATCTGACAGCGAGTTAGCGGTCACAATCAAACCATCCATCGACTGAAGGCTCGTCTCAAGTGAAAAAATAACTTGATCCTTCTCTCCAATCTGTTTGCGAAGCGACTCAACCTCACGGTCATAATGATCACCCATACGATTCAATTGATTTTCAAAAGCTCGTTGGAGGGCATCTGCCATCGCCACACCTTTCTCAAGACCAGTCACCTGATAATGAAACTGATGACTCATGTCTCGAAGTTGACTTCCCATCCGGTTGATTTCGGACTGCTGAACTGCGTTAATCGAGGAAAGCTGCTCTGAATTTTCACGTAAGTGATGATTCGCACCCATCAAGCTTTGAGCATGGAATCGTGCGGATTTGATCTCGTTCACAACATGCTGCTGTTGTCTCAGCCCAGCCCAGAGAAGTAAGCAAACAAAGATTGCCGCAATCACCGCCACGAATTGTTTAAAGTGCGGCTTGGGAACAATCATAGCAACAGACGAACGAATATAGGAAAGGCCTTGATCCGTCACAATCCCATGACGTTTGAGCCATTCTTGATTCCCTTCGGGTACACGGGAACCAATCCTGACTTTATTTTGTGGGGGTGAAACGAAAGCTCTGCTTCGTGTTTCAAAGCTCATAGGCACCATTCTCCATAAAAAAAATACTCTCTGTAATTATGCATTATAAAATTTAAGACAGACCACACGCTGCCTTAAATTATCGGAAGAAAAGGGAAAGACTAAAGGGCCGATTGCCAGAAAACCTGGCCAACAAAAAAAGGCCCGAGGGATTCAATATAGCGTGAGGTTTGAACGGTGCGGCGCATCCGTTGAATGAGGTGCGAGAGGGGGAAAAGATCCTTCCCAACGACACCAATAACAAACTCTTGGTCATTTTTATCGAGACCATGGCAAGCCAGACGAATATCATGCCCTAACTGGGTCCGGCCATAGGCCATTCCGATAATACCGTGCTCCATTAAAATTTTTCCCTGCTCAGCCGCTGGCAAAACTTCAAATTCCGGCTTACGACGCAAAGGATACCAAATCGCCCATTGATGATCAGGATTGAGAATATTTTTACGCGGCTTATGCAAAAGCCAATCTTCAAGGTTTTGCTCGCGCCCACTCGAATAAGTCCGTCCCAACAGGGTCATTTCTTGTTGATGCTTGAGGCCATCAAAAATAGGGTGATTGAGAACATCGCGATACGCGCCCGTAAAATGAGCTGGGTCCTCCGCCATCAAAACAATACCAAAACCTTTTGGGTCAGAAATATCTTTGTAAATGGCCGATGGAATGCGATTTCGTTCAAGCAAATCTTGAACGGGCTTTAAATCTTTGAGGCCCGTAAATACTTGCAGCTGAATAAAAAGTCTGCGCGTTGAAATCTGCGGAACGCCATCAATCGGCGCGCCTTTTTCCTTGATATCAATTTCTTCAGCTTGAGGAGGTTCGTGTGACATCAAAGATACGTGGGGTGATTTTTTTCAAAAGCTGAAATGGCGGCGTCCTCTTGAAGCGTTGAACCAATATCATCTAAGCCTTTAACGAGGCGCTCTTTGATCGCGGAATCAATTTGAAATGAAAAAGTTTTTGTTTGATTGCCATGCAAGGTTACTTTTTGAGCAGGTAAATCGATCGTCAACTCCACAACAGCTTGTTTCGCTGCTTCAAAAATCTGATCCACTTCATCTGATTGCAGTTCAACTGTTAGCAAACCATTCTTTGAACAGTTATTGCGAAAAATATCTGCGAAAGCCGGAACAATCGACTCACCGTTTTTCATTGAAGGCGCGATCACGGCTTTAAAACCATATTGAGCTACAGACCACACAGCGTGTTCACGGCTCGAACCACACCCAAAGTTATTACGCGCAACAAGAATGGTTGCGCCTTTAAGCTTGGGATCATTTAAAACAAAAGCGGGATTGAGTTTGCCATCTGGCAAATAGCGCCAGTCGTTAAACAGGCTTTCGCCAAAGCCCGTGCGTTTGATCGACTTCAAAAATTGCTTGGCAATAATTTGATCCGTATCAACGTTCGCACGATCAAGCGGAGCCGCAATACCACGAAAAGTTTTAAATGGTTCCATAAAAATTTAGCTTATAACTCGAAGGTCAAAAATCAAAACCATAACTTATAACCCAAAGATCCGAAAGCCAAACGACTTTGATCTATGGTTCTGATCTCTGATTTCGGAGTTCTGAACTGAGCTACTCCTTCCAGTTTCGAATATCCACGAAATGTCCTGCAATCGCAGCGGCAGCGGCCATTTCAGGTCCCACTAAATGAGTTCGTCCGCCCTTACCCTGCCGACCTTCAAAATTACGATTCGATGTGGACGCGCAACGTTCCTGCGGTTGAAGAAAGTCTGGATTCATCGCAAGGCACATACTGCAACCTGATTCGCGCCACTGAGCGCCTGATGCTTTAAAAATTTTATCAAGCCCTTCCGCTTCGGCTTGATGCTTCACTCGCTGAGAACCAGGAACAACCAAAACTTTGACACCGCTGGCAACTTTATGACCTTTAAAATATTTTGCAGCGGCACGTAAATCTTCAATGCGACCATTCGTGCAGCTGCCAATAAATACCGTATCAATCTTGACGTCAGTAATCGGAACCCCTGCTTTTAACCCCATATAATCGAGCGCATGCTGAACATCCACGGGAGAATACCCTGGAAAACTATTCGGCTGAGGAATATTCCCGCTCACATCCATCACCATCCCAGGACTTGTCCCCCAAGTAACTTGAGGTGCAATCGTTGCAACGTCAATAATGATCTCGCGATCAAATTGAGCCCCTGAATCCGTTATTAATTTTTTCCATTCAACAACCGCTTGATCAAACGCTGCGCCTTTCGGAGCAAATTGACGATCCTTTGCACAAATATAATCAAAAGTTTTTTGATCGGGAGCAATCAGTCCAGCTCGCGCACCGGCCTCAATACTCATATTGCACATCGTCATGCGACCTTCCATTGAAAGTTCGCGCACGGCTTCACCGCAATATTCAAGAACATAACCCGTTGCGCCGGCAGTGCCGATCATTCCGATCATTTTCAAAATCATATCTTTGGCAGTCACGCCCTGTCCGAGCTTACCTTTGAATTCCACACGAAAATTCTTAGGTTTATTTGACAGCAATGTTTGGCTGGCGAGCACATGCTCCACTTCCGAAGTTCCAATGCCCATTGCAAAAGTCCCAAATGCACCGTGTGTCGAAGTATGCGAATCACCGCAAACCATTGTCAACCCGGGCAAAGTGATTCCCAAATCAGGCCCGATGATATGCACAACGCCCTGATCATCTCCCGTAATGTCAAAAAGCCGCACTCCAAAGTCTTTGCAGTTCTGACGCAATGTTTCAACTTGGGCCTTCGAAATAGGATCTTTGATGTTATAGCGGTCATCGGTCGGAATATTGTGATCCATCGTCGCGAAAGTTAATTCAGGACGGCGCACTTTACGGCCCGAAAGGCGCAATCCTTCGAAAGCCTGCGGACTCGTGACTTCATGCACAAGATGACGATCGATGTAAATCATCGCGTCTCCACTTGGCAAGGTCTTAACCAGATGCTTGTCCCAAATTTTGTCAAATAACGTCTTGCTCATATTTCCCTGTATTTTTGAAAGTGCATTATAAGGCAGGATTGAATTTTCTAAAATTAAAATTTTTAAGTGCTTTTCTCAAACTCAAATGAAACAACTACGTTGGTTTGGTCTTTGGAGTAGACATTCCTCTGGCTCGGACAGTCCTCATTCTTCACTTCGTTCGTCGTTGCGGTAAGCCGTCTCGTCC
>Ga0163150_10000648_pt1 | contig 63417 bp, 56 predicted proteins | sample OliLakLV19P2IB_FD_148628 | JGI IMG/M metagenome (GOLD analysis project Ga0163150, IMG submission 148628) | Freshwater microbial mat bacterial communities from Lake Vanda, McMurdo Dry Valleys, Antarctica - Oligotrophic Lake LV.19.P2.IB | ecosystem: Environmental > Aquatic > Freshwater > Lake >...
CCGCAGGGTCTTGCGTTCCTCGTCCGAAAGCGTGATGGCCACCGCGACTCGCATGGTGCTGCTCCTGTATTGGAGCAGTACCCGCCAGCCGCACATATGTTGCATCAATATTGCAACACTACACTAGCATGGGCGACAGATGATGTATTCACCGACTCGCGCCGCTTCGTTGATCGCTCTCTTCGTGGCGACAACTCTCGCTGCAGATTTCACCGTCGACTGGCACACGGTCGATGGTGGGGGCGGAACCTCGAGTGGTGGAACATTCGCACTCAGCGGAACCGTGGGTCAGCACGACGCCGGCGCGATGGCGGGCGGCAACTTCGAGTTGACGGGGGGATTCTGGAGCGGCGCGCCAATGCAGAATCAGTCCTCCTGCCCTGGAGATCTCAACCGCGATGGACTCGTCGACGGCGCCGACATCGCGATGGTGCTGGGATCGTGGGGACCATGCGCGGGTTGCGTCGCTGACATCACCGATGACGGCGTCGTGGATGGTGCCGACCTCGCAGCGGTGCTCGGCTCCTGGGGTTTCTGCCCCTGAGCGCTGTCGTCGCGGCGCGCCGCGACATGATCAGCCGGATCAACCGCTCATGTGACTTGGCTCGACTCGGGTCAGCGCGCGGTCAAGGACACTCGCCCCACGCGCCAAGCACGATCGCAAGATCGGCGCCGTCGATGATGCCATTGGCATCGAGATCGCCGACACCGGCGCCGCCCCAGTTGCCGAGCACGATCGCAAGGTCATCGCCGCCCACCGCGCCGTTGCCGTTGAGATCTCCGGCGCACTTGGGGAAGCATGTCGCGCTCACGAAGGTTCCCGGCGAACCAAGGTCGCCGGCTGCCGAGGCGAACGATCCATAGAGATCGCCGCCCGCCGCAAGCACCCATGCGCTGATCAAATCCAGACCGACTGATTGACTGCAGACCTGACCGCTCTTGTTCTGCGTGCGGATCGTGCCGGGGAAAGTCTGATCTCCGTAGGTCAAGCGCTCGACGAGATTGCCGTCGCCGTCATAGATGTTGATCTGATCGTTGCGCCCTAATGCCGCAGTCGTGTTCGGTCCGAGCACGACGGTCGTCGTCAATGCCCACGCGACTTTGAACGCAGACGGAACCGCATCCGTCACGAGAATCGACTGCCCCGGCGCCAGCGTGCCCGCCGCCGAGAGATCGAACGCACCCGGCGTCGTGCTGTCGTCATCCATGCTCCAGCCCGCAAGGTCGATTGGCTGACTCGAGAGATTCGTGAGCTCGAAGAACTCACCGTTGCCTCCCGAATACATGTACTCGGTGATGCGCAGTCCTGAGTTGCCAAAGCTGTAGCTGAACTCGAGCGGGCCATTCTCACTGAGCACCGGCAGGAAGCTCACCGAGAGGAATGCGTTGCTCGAAGTCGCCGACACGTAGTACTGCACGCGCTGGCCGCTCGACGCCTGGATGGGAACGGCAGCACCGTACACGCCGTCACTTGCAGCGCCGTCGCCCGAGAGACCGTCGTCGAACATGGGCGTGCGTTGATACGTGCCCGCGGTGGCTCGGTAGTGAAGCGACACACCAGCCACGGCGCTGCCGGATGCCGGCGCGACAGAAGCCGTCACGAACACCGTCTCACTTGGCGCCGGGAACTCCGCCGAGAGAACGACCCACTTGATCGTCGGACCGTTTGCCATCAGTTCAGCGTTCCCGTTCAGGAACCCGTTGCGCTGGTTGACAAACTGCTGGATCCCGATGACGTTGCCGCCGCCGATACCGGGGTACGGCAGCGTCACCGTACTTGTGAAGTTGTCCTGAAAGAGCGTGTAACTGTAGAGCTTCTTCGGGTCCGCCTGCACGGCGGCATCGATGAGTGCTCGATGCGCCGTGAAGATCGGTTCCAACTCGGCCCAGTTCAGTTTCTTCGCCGCCTCGCGATAATGCGCCATGTAGCGCTGACGCAGCTCAGGAACGGAGAGCACGCGACTGAGCACCGGCTTGTTGACCGCCGTGAAGTTGCGCGTGACCGACCAGTTCCACTCGGTGAAGGTCTCGTTCGAATCGGTCTGGTTGAGATGCGTGCGACCATCGCTCGGATCGCGGTAGAGCATGAAGTCGCAGCCCTTGTTCATGTAGCTGTCGTCGTCGGTGAGCAGGTTCTCCCAGACGACCGACCATGTGGAGGAGTCGATCGCAACGACCGCGTCGATGTTCTGCCACGAGGCAAGCGGCTCATTCGAAACTTTGTTGCAGACATCGATGAGCGCGCCCCACGGATCAGCAAGTCCACCGTCGTTCTTGATCTCGTACGCGGTGTATCCCGAAGGCAGCGGACCGTTGTATTGAAGACCGGGACCGTTGGGGTTGTTCGCGCACTTGATGCGGAGCCCATCCTCGTCCTCGAAGTAGTCGCGCAGCAGGTCCTTGTTGTACTGCTGCACATTGATGTAGACGCCCCAGTTCGCGCCGTTGATCGTGATCACCACGTGATTCGCGCAAGCGTTCGGCATGTACTGCGCAACCATGTTGTTGTAGACGACCTCGCGGCAAAAAATGGGATCGCGAAAGCCGTTGTTGAAGTTGAGCGAGTCGTACCCGAGCAGCGTCTGGCCACTCACCACGAAGTCCATCTCGATGTTGAACGAGACCTTCTGCGAGCCCGCAGGCAGCGCGGTGTACGACGTGTTGCCGCGAATGCGAACCCCGACGTTGGGATAGGTCACGCCCTCCATCGTCAGGTCGGCCAGGATGTTCGTCTGCGATGCGAAGTTCAGCTGAAGCAGCAGCCACCAGTTGGCGTCATGGAACTGCAGGTTGATCGTGCGAAGCACGGAGGTGTCGTAGAGGTCCGCGGCGTGAGCCGAGCGCGCCGACGCGAGCACGGCAGCCGGAGTCAAGATCGCCGCCAATAAGACGGCCCGGGTCAGTTGGTGCAGCGGCATCGAGCATCCCCTCCTCAGTGAGACCGATCTCGATCGCCGGTCGGGCTCAGCGGCGAGCGCCGACCAACTCACCCGTGCGCGCGCCGCGCCCCGCCGGCAGCAGTCGCTCGGCGATTTGCACCGCGTTCAACGCGGCACCCTTGCGCAGCTGATCGCCCGCAACAAAGAGGCTGAGTCCCATGCCCTGCGGTTGACTGTTGTCTGCGCGAATGCGCCCGACCAGCACCGGATCGCGTCCCGCCGCGCCGAGTGGTTCGGGGAAACGATTGTTCGTGCGGTCATCGATCACTTCGATGCCCGGTGCGCGGCGCAGCAACTCGCGCGCTTCGTCCTCGCCGAGCGGGCGCTCGAAGGTGAGATTGATGCTCTCGCAATGCGCTCGCAGCGTCGGCACGCGCACACAAGTCGCCGAGATGCCGACCGTCTCGTCAGCCCAGATCTTGCGGCTCTCAAGCAGCAGCTTCGTCTCCTCTTCGTTCGAGCCGTCGGGACCGACCGCGGAGTTGTGGCTGAAGCAATTGAAGAGGTACTGACGACCGAAGATCTCCGTCGAGAGCGATCGACCTGCGGCGAAATCGTGCGCCTGCTGTTCGAGTTCGCGCATGGCCAGCGCGCCGGCACCGGAAGCGGCTTGGTAGGTGCTCACCACCATGCGTCGCACGCGCGCCTTCGCATGCAGCGGATGCACGGCGACGAGCGCGATGATGGTCGAACAATTCGGATTGGCCACGATCGTCGGTGCTTCGAGCTGATCGAGCACGGCGCCGTTCACCTCAGGCACGACGAGCGGATACGCAGGATCCATGCGGAACGCGCTCGAGTTGTCGACGACGAGCGCGCCGTTCGCCGCCGCCGCTGGAGCGAACTGCTTCGACACCGACTTGCCCGCAGAGAAGAAGACGACATCGAAGCCCGTGAGCGACTCTTCGTCGAGCGCCAGAACGGGCAACTCGTGCGTGCGGCCGTCGCGCGTGTAGGGCACGCGCGCACCCGCCGATCGCGCTGACGCGAAGAGCGTCAGTGTGCACATCGGGAAGTGCCGCTGCGAGAGCACCGAAAGGAACTCGTGTCCGACGGCGCCGGTGGCGCCGACGACCGCCACGCGCGGTTCATCAGGAAGTCGGTAGGTCATGTGTCACCCTTGCCTTCGCACCGTCGCGCTCGCTGCCATTCGGCGCGTGGCGCGAGTTCACGTCAACTCTTCGGGCCCACGAGAAAGAAGCGCTTGATCCGTGCGTCGAAGACGGAGCCATCTTCGCGCTCCATCACATACGAGCCCTCCATCGTGCCCCAACTCGTGTTGAGCGGGCAGAAGCTGGAGTACTCGAAGCGTTCGCCAGGCTTGAGATCCGGGTGATGTCCAACGACACCCATGCCTTGCACTTCGTGTCGCTCACCGTCTGCATCGACGATGACCCACTGTCGACTGCGCAGTCGCGAGCGGCCAGTGCCCTCGTTCACGATCGTCACGTGATAGGCGAAGAGGAATCGCGCGTTCGCCGGATCGGAGTGAGTCGGCAGATAGTTGGGCACGACCCGGACACGGACGCCCTCGGTCACGCATTCGGAGCCGAGAGGTTCTTGAGTGGTCGTGGTCATGCTTGGGTCAAGGATAGAACGGTGGCTCGGTCGGAGCAAAGATGGACTCGACATCTTCGTTGCGATCGGTTGCCGCGGTTGCGAAGATTGCGCGAGCGGCCCCGACCCGCAGTGAGGACTGCCCCTTCAACGTCCGATTCGGAGTTCTTGGGCGCGATCGACGGTCCGATCGGCCCCTCTCCGAGCGCTCATCGCATCAGGTCGCGAGCAGTGCTTGCAACGCGATGCCTGGATCGGGCTGCCGCAGCAGATGTTCACCGACCAGCACGATCCTGACATCGTGCTCGCGAAGTCGCTTGAGATCCTCCGGAGTGGAGATGCCCGACTCGCTGACGAGAATGCGACGCTCTTCAACGAGATCGACCATGCGCAAGGTGTGCGCCAAGTCCGTGGTCATCGTGCGCAGGTTCCGATTGTTGATGCCAAGCAGCGAGTAACCGGGATGCGGGAAGCCCACATGGTTGATCGCCCGGTAGAGGCTCTCCACATCGTGCACTTCGAGCAGCGTCGTCATGCTGAGCTCGGTCGCCAGGATCTGGAAGTCGATGATGTCGCGTTCGTTCAGGCACTCCGCGATGAGCAGGATCGCGTCCGCGCCATGAGCGCGGGCTTCCCAGACCTGATAGGCATCGACGATGAAGTCCTTCCGCAGCACCGGGAGCGGGACTGCGTCGCGAATGCGGTGAATGAACTCCAGGCTGCCGCCGAAGTCGGCCTCATCGGTGAGGCAACTGATCGCAGCGGCGCCCGCGCGGTCATACTGTCGGGCGATGGCCACGGGATCGAAGTCATTGCGCAGCTCACCGCCCGATGGGCTGCGATGCTTGATCTCCGCGATCACGCGCGTGCGCTCCTGCGGCGGCGCATCGACGACGGCACGGAAGAAGTTGCGCGGACGGCCGAGTTCGGAGATGCGGTCGCGAAGTTCCGCGAGTGGCACGCGCGACTTCGCGTCAGCCACCTCGCGCCGCTTCCGCTCGACGATTCGATCCAGCACCGATGGTGTACGACGCATGGCGCTGATCCTTCCGCTCCTTACGGTGCTAGTTATAGCGTCGAGCGCCGTGGCTGCGGGTTCGAGTGGTGAATCGAACACCGAGAGTGTGATTCGCGTCGTCTCCGCGGTGTGGCGCAGTGTGATGCTTCCCGTGCTCTGGTGCGCCGCATCGACGGCGCTGCTCATCGTCTGGCACGGCTGGCGACCGGGACCACTTGACGGACCGGCGTGGCGACCCGCACTCGCGAATGGACTCGCGATCGCCGTCTTCATGGTGGCGTGCGGAATCGTCGGTACGGGCATCGGCAAGATCTTTGGACACGCGTCGCTCGGCGCGTCGCTCGTTCAGCTTGCGGGCGCGGTGATCGTCGTGTCGGCGCGTCGGCGACTCATGACTCGAAGCGAGTGCCAGCCGAGCGGGAGTGGATGGTCGGTGCTGGGCGGCGTCATCGGGCTCGCCATCGCATGGCCCATCGTCCAGATTGCGTCGATGCTTGGCGCGGCCATCTATTCATCGCTCTTCGATGGTCGCCCGCCCGTTCTGCAGCATGAGTCGCTGCGACAACTCGAACAAGGCGGCTTCAGCGCCGCGTCGATGGCGATCGTTTTCAGCGCCGTGATCGCCGCGCCGTTCTTCGAAGAAGTGCTCTATCGCGGCGTGCTCCAGCAGACGCTGCGAGCGGCGGGAGTGCCACGGGTGGGTGCCATCGTGGTCACGGCGGCGCTCTTTGCCGTCATGCACCTTGGTGATGGCGCCGTCGACGGCGCCAGCGCCTGGTCGGCGCTGCCGGCGCTCTTCGTGCTCGGATTGCTCTTCGGTGTGCTGTACGAGCGCACCGGAAGACTCGCCGCACCGATCGCCGCGCACGCGCTCTTCAACATCATCAACATCCTCGTGCTCGCCAGCGGCGTTTCGTCGTAGGCTCACCGCCTCATGACTGCGCCGGTTCCATCGCAGGGTTCATCGGCCGCGGCATCCGGAGCGTCGGCATCCGGGGCGTCGGCGGAACCGGGATCGCGCATGTCGAACATGTCGCGCCCGCGCATCCTGACGGGTGATACGCCGACCGGGCGGCTGCATCTCGGTCACTGGGTCGGCAGCGTCAAGCGTCGTGTCGAACTTCAGTCAACGCACGACTGCTACTTCATCATCGCCAACTATCACGCGTTCACAACGCGCGTCGACCAGAGCCAGGAAATCCGCGCGGACACGATCGAGATCGTGCGCGACTACCTCGCCATGGGCATCGATCCGGAGTGCGCCACCATTTTTCTGCAGAGCGAGATTCCCGCGATCCACGAGCTGTGTTTCCTCTTCGCCATGCTGCTGCCGTTCAATCGCGTTATGCGCAACCCGACGCTGAAGGACGAGATCAAGGTGAAGGGACTCGGCGAGAACTACAGCTTCGGCTTCCCGCTTTATGCCGTTGGGCAGACGGCGGACATTCTCGCGTTTCGTCCCGTGGGCGTGCCCGTTGGTGAGGATCAGGTGCCGCATCTTGAACTCACGCGCGAAGTGGCGCGGCGATTCAATCAGGTCTTCTGCGCGACGCCGACGGACATCGAGGATGCCGATCACGAGCAGCACGGTGGCGTCTTTCCGATTCCGCGCGCGGAAATCGGCGCAGTTGGGCGGCTCGTCGGCATCGACGGCGTCAACAAGATGTCGAAGAGTCTCGGCAACGCGGTCTTCATCTCCGACACCGCGAAGGAAGTCGAGAAGAAGATCATGAAGATCTTCACAGGGCGACAGAGTCCGACTGAGCCTGGTGATGTGAACAATGCGCTCTTCCAGTGGGTCGATGCGTTTGTGCCCGATGCGGCGCGCGTGGCGGAGCTGAAGGACAAGTACGCGCACGGCGACAACATTGGCGACGGTCATGTGAAGAAGGAACTCGCCGAGCATGTGAACGCGCTGCTTGAGCCGATGCGCAAACGACGCGCCGAGCTCGAGGGCAAGGACGATGTCGTGCTCGACATCCTGAAGAAGGGCTGCGCGCGAGCGAACGAAACCGCCGAGCAGACGCTTGAGCTGGCGCGCCAGGCCGCAGGACTGCACTTCTTCCCGCGCCAACTCACCTATCGCTGAGCGGCGAGGGGGGGTGCAACCCGACTTGACAAACAGTATAACCAAATGTAAAGTCTACCTGCATGCTTCCAAGACCGTTCTGGACGCAGAGGATCGAGGAGGCGTGGAAGAAGGCGCCGATCGTCTGGCTGTCGGGGGTACGGCGCGTGGGCAAGACCACACTTGTCCGGAGCCTTCCGGACGCGCGCTATCTCAACTGTGATCTGCCCAGCAGCGCGCAGGCTCTGGCCGACCCTGAGGCATTCCTTCGATCGGTCGACACGCGCGTGCTCATTCTCGATGAGATCCATCAACTCCCGGATCCAAGTCGAGTACTCAAGATCGCGGCGGATGAGTTCCCGAAGCTTCGCGTGATCGCGACGGGGTCGTCGACGCTTGCCGCGACAACGAAGTTCCGTGACTCGCTGACCGGTCGAAAGCGAACCGTGCACTTGCTCCCAGTGCTTGCGCTCGAGCTCGAGGCATTCGGCATTCGCGACATCAAGGATCGACTGCTGCGCGGAGGACTGCCCGGTGCACTCCTGGATGAAGTCGTCGATCCCGGTCTCTATGCGGAGTGGGTCGACTCCTATTTCGCACGAGATGTGCAGGAGCTCTTTCGAGTGGAGAAGCGATCGGGCTTCCTGCTTCTGCTGGAGACGCTGCTTCGTCAGAACGGCGGACTGTTGAGCGCGGTGTCGCTCGCCCGCTCCTGCGGCGTGAGCCGTCCGACGGTCATGAACTACCTCGAAGCCCTTGAGACCACCTTCGCAATCCATGTCATCCGACCCTTCCACGGAGGAGGCGCGCAGGAGCTCGTCAAGCAACCAAAGGTGTATGGCTTCGACTCGGGATTCGTGGCGCACGCGCGCGGGTGGACAGAGCTTCGTCCCGAGGACTGCGGGCAGCTCTGGGAGAACCTGGTGCTCGAGCATCTCTTGGCGCAGCCGGCGCAACCGGAGATCTGCTACTGGCGAGACAAGCAGCAGCATGAAGTCGACTTCGTGATTCCGCGACCGCGTGGAGCGTGCGACGCCATCGAGTGCAAGTGGGACGCACGGCGATTCCACACCAGGAATCTTCGCGCGATGCGTGCCGTACATCCGCGCGGGCGCAACTTCGTCCTGGCTCCCGGAGTGCGCGAGACTTACTCGCGAACGGTGGGCGAACTCGAGATCACCTTCACGAATCTGCACCTCGACGACGACGCGGCGCTGCGGTATTGAGCGAGCGAGTGGCGTAACGAGCGGCGTAACGAGCGGCTCAATGAGCGGCGCGACCCGCCCGGTACGCTTCGCGCGTGCGTCGCACAATCGCATTCGTGATGGCGCTGCTCGTGCTCGGAACTGCGAGCGCCGTGGGCATGGCGTGGTTCGCAGCCAGCGTCGTCGCGCTGAGATGGAACGGGTGGAGCTTGCTCGAGTGGGAAACCAGTGGCCACCGCTGTCTGTTCGACGGATGGTCGTCGTTGACAGCCAGTTCTTGGAATCGGCGGGCATGGTGCGTCGAGTTCCAAGGCCCCTCTGATTGCCAGGGTCCTGACTGCGGCGAGCCTGCGCCGCCGAGTTGGAGCCGAGTGTGGCAGCCGCCAAGCTTCGGTGACGAGAGTTGCAAGTGGCTTGAGCTTGAGTGCGGGTGGCCGTTGTGTTGGATGAGGTCGAGCGCGTTGACTGAATGGCGCAACCGAGGTGTCCTCCTCGATCGCGCCGACATGGTGGATCACGGTCGTGCGATCGAGGCGACTTGGTGGACCCCGCAGAAGGAGCGTCTCTTCGGTGTCGATCCATCGCGCCGCAACGAGGTTTCGCGACGCGCGATCGACTTCGCGGTTCTGCCGACGGGTGTGCTCTGGTCACGCGCGCCGATCGCAATCGTCAGTTGGTCGCTCATCTGGTTCATCGCGATCCTGATCTTTGGGGCGCCGTGGCGTTGGCGCCATCGGCGGCGCGTTCGGCGCGGGCGCTGCGGCGAGTGCGGACACTCGCTTGATCCCGCAGCCCCAAAGGGCGAAACGAGACTCGAGCGATGTTCCGAGTGTGGTCACAGTGCTCAGGATCGTCGACCATGGATCACAAGGGGAATGCTCGTAACGGCGGTGGCCTTCGCGCTGCTCGTGGTCGTTGCAGACACGGCATGGGCTTGGTTGTTCACTTCGCGATACGAGCACGCGCCCAACATTCATCGCGCCGCGGCGCGCGATGACATCGACACAATTGAACGCGAGCTGCGCCACGGAATCCCGGTCGATCTGCGATGCACAAGTATCCATGGTCAAGGAACAACACCGCTCATGTGGGCGGCAGCGTCCGGCCGAGTGCGTGCGGTTGAGTTGCTCGTTGCATCAGGAGCGAATGTCAACGCAGGCGGCGTGAGTCCAAGGAGCTGGCATGTTCTGTCGTGGGCTGTGATGGGGAACTCGACGGCTGTGCTCGATGCGCTCGGGCCCGAGGTGGATCCTTCTCGTCACTCCGGGATGAGCGGTTCCGTCGTGAATGAGTCGCTCCGTCTCACGATCGCACCCGATCGGACCGAGGTCTTTGATTGGTTGCTCTCTCGCTTCGGCGATGTTGCGATCGACACGATGGTGGAGCCGGATGATGACGGAGCGCCGTTCCTATTGAGATGGGCGGCAGGGAGTGAGCAGTCCAGGTGTCTACAGCGCCTTCTGGCGATCTGGGAGAACAGGCAGGGATCCAGAGATGAACTGCAGCAGCATCTCCGAGGACCGTGGCTTGACCTGCTCATGGCTGCCGCGGGCGCCGGTTCGCTCGACAACCTGCGATTCCTCTTGAGGCGTCGCGCGTCTCTCGACGGATTGGGAACACTCCTCGTCACCGCCGCGGAGTCGGGACAACGCGCGGCCGTCGTCGAGCTTCTTGAGGCAGGCGTTCGCGCAGATCCGGCACTATGCGGCGCGATCGTTGAGTTGATTCGATTTGAAATGAGTGACCTGCTGCCCGCGATGATTGCCGCCGGCGCTGATCCAAACTGCCTTGACAAGGCCGATGGACGGTTCCCGCTCGGCGTCGCAGTCGTCATGAACGACCTCGATGCGATCGAGACTCTGAACTCCGCTGGCGCAAGCCTCACACACGCTGGTCACGACCGATGGCCGTTGATTCTCGCGATCATCCAATGGGACTCGACGGGGACCTTCAACCCCGCAACTCGTGATGAGATTGTCGATCGTCTCTTCGATCTCGCGGGGTCGGTCGATCGGCGCGGTGCGTGCGCTCGCACTGCCCTCATGATCGCGGCAAGCGAAGGGAGCGTGCGATGGGTTCGGTCGCTACTCGAGCGCGGTGCCGATCCGCGCGCGATCGACCAGCTCGGCTGGTCGGTTCTTGACTACGCACAGGTGGTGCGCGAGCTCGGGTTACCGTCGAACACAGCCAGCAGCGAGCAGTTCGAGAACTGCGAGTACAACACGAGACGCGAAGTACCCTCGACCGAGCGCCGCGCGGTGATCGAGCTGATCGATCGAGCACTTGAGCGTGATGCGCAAGGAGGATCCGTCCCATGAAGCGCGCGTGTGCATTCCTGATCGCGCTGTGGATGCTCGGTACCGCGAGTGCGGTGGGCATCGCGTGGCTCGCCGCGGGAATCGGATCGCTTCGGATCGGCGAGTGGACGATCCTTAGTTGGAGCCAGATCGGCAACGATCGAAGGGTCGGTGGTTGGAATGTGCAATCCGCTGCGGATTGGAGTCGGCGCGCATGGCGAGTCGTTCCAAGTACCACCAGCTTCGCGCGCCCCGAACCTTACCCGGCGCTGGCACCGCCACCGTGGAGCCGAGCATGGCGTGAGCCCACGCCGGCCGAGTCGGAACGAGTCTGGTTCGAGTCGGAGTTCGGTTGGCCCGTGCGTTGGCTCATCGCTACATGCGAGGACGCGCGATTCGGGCGACTGGTCGACCGTGCGGATCTGATCGAACATGGTGTTGCAATCAAGCCTCTTTGGTTGGACTCTCTGTCGACCGAACTCGGCGGTGGCGTCGAAGTGTCGATGACCGAGAATCCCGTGCAACTCGCGGCGCTACCGACGGGCGTGCGCTGGGTCCAAGGCGCGGCATCGATCGCGTTCTGGAGCGGAGCATGGTTCATCGCGCTCGCGCTGTGCGCAGGACCGAAGCGCTTGGCGCAGCACCTTCGCTCAAAGAGAGGCCGTTGTCGATTCTGTCGGCACGCGCTCTCTCCGGGCGGCGAGCATGGCCAGGTGATGTGCAGGTGTCCAGAATGCGGGCGATCGGAGCATGAGCGCGTGCCGATCGCGAGTCGTGCACTACTGATCGGCACTTGGTGCATGGCGTTCGCCACCACAGCGGCCGTACTTGCTTGGGCGCTATTCATCTCCGCACGCTACGAGCCGCCACCGTTGCTCCATCGCGATGCGAGTCACGGAGATACGGCCACCATCGATCGCGAACTCGCTCGTGGTGTACCCGTCGATCAAACCGATCAAGGCGGCTTCCGCCTGCCGGCGACGGCGCTCATGTACGCCGCTTCCGCGGGACAGAGTGAGGCGGTCAAGCGGCTGCTCACTGCCGGTGCAAGTCCGAACGCGCCCCTGGAGTACTTCGACCTGAATTCAACCGGCCTGCCACCGCTCGTCTGGGCCGCGATGGGCGGATCGACCGTGGCACTCCGCGCGATTGCGGACGCAGGAGCCGCGTTCGATCCGGAGCTTCGCTCGTTCGCCGGCAGGAAGATCGGAGAAGTTGCGATAGGCCGCGCATGCAACGCTGGCCAGCGGGACGCAGTGGCGTGGCTCATCGAGCGTGATCCTGAAGTCTGCCTTCCTACGGAGCTCTTCTGGTGGGGCGGCCGATCAGAGGCGATCGATGCATCGAGCAGCGGGCGCGATCCAGAGATTCTCCGAATGGTGCTCGACGCGTATGAGAAGCGATTCGGATCGCGCGAAGCGCTCTGCGGGAAACTAGCAAAGGACTGGAGCTCCGCCTACCACAAGACTGGGTTTTCGGGCCGGATCGAGAACCTGAGGATCCTTGTGGCGCGGTGCCCTTGTGAGCTGTGCCTTTCGACGGTCGCCGATGCTGCCCTGAGTTTCGGTCATTCCGAGTTCGTGCTTAGTCTCTTGGGCGATGGTGCACAGCTGAACGATCCGGAGGTCCCACTCCTCGCTACTTCCCTTCGTGTCGGAATGCGCGATCTCTTGCCGAACTTGCTTGAGGCCGGAGCGGATCCGAATGCAAGTTGGCGCGGCAATGGCCATGCGCTCGCCGAGGCGCTCAGGCAGAACGATGTGGAGAGTGCGCGCCTGCTCATTCGTGCGGGCGCGGTCCTCGATCGACATCCGACGACCTGGTGCGATGTGCTCGGTGCGATCGACTGGCCAACGACGACCGACGAGATGATCGAACTCCTGCTCGATCGACTGCCCGCGGTCGATCACACGACGGAGTCGAAGCAGACGGCGCTCATGGCCGCAACGCGGGCGGCCAGCGAACGATGGGTGAAGCGCCTGCTTGAGCGCGGGGCTGATCCGCGCACCGTAGACGCCGACGGGCGCTCCGTTCGCGACTACGCCGCGACTCCCGATGCGCGCGGAGCCGACGACTGCCTTCAGTGGTGGAACGCTCCAGATGACAAGGCGGCCGATGATGCAGCGCGCCGCGCGGTGATCGAGCTGATCGATCGAGCACTTGAGCGTGATGCACCGAACACAGCAACGCCAGGCGCGCCGAATTCAACGACACCAGACGCGCCGCCGGAGCGCTAGTCCGTTAGAAGTGTTGGCACTCCGCACTACGCGACGCGCTGCCGCGACTCAGAACGCAAGCACGGCATCGAGCACCTGCGCGATGATGCCCTTGTCCGCCGCGTCCTTGACGAAGCCCGTGTTCATCTTCTCGATCTTCAGATCGTGCACCTGATTGGAGAGCACGGTATTCGCCGAGGTGACATCGTCTGGCCTGCAGATGCCCGTGAGCTTGATGCAGGTCGTCTCCTTGTCGTTGGCGATCGTGGTGCGCGCCTCGAGAATGAGATTGCCGTTGGGAAGCACCTCGATCACTTCGGCCGTCATGCGCGTGACGAACTCATCGGTGCGGTCGTAGTCGCCCTCGCCCTTGAGTCGCTTTCTTCCGATTGCCTCGAAGACGGGGGCGTTGTGCTGTCCCGAAGTCGTGGCCACGCCAGGTTGGCCGAACGCGTCGAACGAGAAGTTGCCCCAAGCGACTTCGCCGGCGACGCCGTAGTTCTTCTTGGTGTCGAGCGTCTGCCCGCTCTTGGCGCGGCTCGCTTCGCGCACCACGATCTGCACGAGATCATGTCGCGCGAACTTGCGCTGTTCCGGACTGCGCACCGCGAACATGCTCATCGCTTCCATGGAGCCGGGCGCCACCAGTTGCTTGTCGTAGTGCGCCTGTCGATTGAGCGCGAGGGCCAGCAACGACGAGTTGCATCGGACCACGGGTTCCGGCGGGCTCGCGGGTTCATCGATCGTTGCGGCGAGCGCCACGGAGATCGGCGCCGGAGTTGCGGCGTTCGCGGCCGGTGTCGTTGTAGCGGCGACCACCGCGCGATCGGACGCATTGGACCCGCCTGCGTTTCCGCTCTGCGGTGCGGCGACTGCGAGTGAACCGCCGAGCGCGCACATCACGGAGATGGCGCCCACTGACCAGGAGATTGCCGTGTGCGTTGCGCGCGGCGCCATCGATCTGCCTGCCGCGTTGCGCACCCGCGCCCCCCGCATCGTGCCTTGTTTCGTCGTGTTCATGTGCTCTCCATATCCCACTCAACCCGTTCGCGCAGGCTGCGAAACGACCGCTTCGCCGCGCGATGTCACTACCGCGCTGAAACTCGACTTGTCGCGTCGACCGGGTGCGCCGACGCGCACGCACTGGATCATCTCGCCTTCGCGGCCATCGCTCTGAGCAATCGCATCGACGCTGACGGCCAGCGAGCCGACCACGGTTCGCACCACGATGCGCTCGCCGCGCTTGATCAGCAACTGGCGTTCGAACTGCGAGTCGAGCAGCGGTTCACCGCTGCGCACGCTCGTTGCGAACGCGCGTCCGCCCAGGGCACCCACGCCCACGATGCGATCGCGCTCGCTCGGGCGAACCCAACAGAGTGTGCCCTCGACATCGGCATCGCTCGGTGAATCGCCTTTGCGCATGTTTCGCTTCGGAACCGCTGCGGTGCGCGCCACCTCGGCGAACGCAGAGAGACTCGTGCGCCGTTCGACACGGCCATCGCGCCACCAGCGCACCGCGAACTCCGCGCGATCGGCGTCGAGCATGCCGATCGGCTCGATCTCGATGCGCACTCCCGGCGGCACTTCGGCCAGCGTCGATGCATCGAGTCCGTCGAAGCTCACTCGCACGGCGTCGGCAGGTTCATTCAGGGCCTGCACGAGCGCTGCGCAGACAAGTGCACGCACCGAGTTTTCAGCCGCGACTGCGGATGCGCTGACTGGCTCGCTCAGATTGCGTCGCGGACCTCGAACGGGATCGAAGCGGGTCGGCGTTGCGCGCTCCGCGCCGTTCTGCGACTCGGCCCTACCAGCCGTTGAGCCGTCGCCGCTGCGCGCGTCAACTCCACCGTCAAGCGATCGCGCTCCAGGCTCCACGCTCGCAGGCACACACGCGCCGGGGGGGCCCGCAGCATCACGCTGTCGTGGGCGAATGATCACACGCCGTCCATCGAGATCGATCTTCGCCCAATTGACGCCCGCCTGATCAAGCCGACGGCGGATCTCATCGACACTGAGTTCCTTCGCGGGCGAGCCCGCCGGCACCGTCGCTACGACGACATCGGCATAGCGGGCGATTTCATTGCCCTGCAGATCCGCGACATCGCGCAGGAGGATCACACCATCGTTGCTGCGAGCGCGAACCGCGGACTTGAGCACAAGCGAATCGGCGGATGCGGTCGCGGTAGCAATCAGCGCAGGCGCCACCAGCACCAGCAGCGCCGCTGCACGACCCGTGCGCGCCAAAGACCACCGATTGAGCATCGTCATCAGGTCGTTCCTCTCAGCGGCGCGGGATCAATAGCGCCAAAGACTGTTGATGGTCTGCCAGTTGGAGTTCGCGGCCTGGATGACCTGGCTGTTCATCTCGAACGCGCGCTGCGTTTGAATGAGCTGCACCAATTGCGTGACCGGGTCGACATTCGAACTCTCAAGCGCACCCTGCAACACGCTGCCCATGCCATCCTGCAACGGCTCGTTCAGAATCGGATCGCCGCTCGCCTGCGTTTCGATGTAAAGGTTGTTCCCGACCGGAAGCAGTCCCGCCGGATTGATGAAGCGCGCCATCTGCAGCGTGCCAAGTTGCGTCTGCTGTCCCGTCTGAAAGGTCGCGGTCACGACGCCATCGAGCGTGACGGTCACGCCGATCGCATCCTGCGGAATCACGATCTCGGGAATGAGCGGAAGTCCCTGCCCGTTCGCAAGCACCAGCACGCCTTCGTTGTTCGGCACGAAGGTGCCGAGTCGCGTGTACGCAATACCGCCGCCGGTGTCGTCTGCCGTTTCGATCTGGAAGAAGCCCTCGCCCTGAATGCAGAAGTCGAAAGGCTGACTCGTGGTGCGCGGCGAGCCCTGCTGAAAGTCCGCTTGAATGCCGGAAATGCGCGTGCCGAGTCCAACGGAGATGCCGACGGGACTGATCTGCCCGGTGACATTCTCGACGCCCGGCTGCTGCTTCTGCAGATAGAGCAGGTCCGCGAAATTCGCGCGACTCGCCTTGAACGCATCGGTGTCCACATTCGCCAGGTTGTTGGCGATGACTTCGAGTTGCGTCGTGAGCGCGCTCAGTCCGGTTGCGGATGTATTGAGTGCGGTGGAGCTCATGGTGTCGCTTCGATCTGGAAAGGGGAAGGAGTGCGTTCGTGCTGCGGGATCACGCGAAGCGTCCGAAGGCTTCGAGTGCTCGCCGCGCAATCTGATCCTGCTGGCGAAGGAGATTGGTGCCGGCTTCGAAGGCGCGCGTCGACTTCATCACGCCGACAAGTTCAACAACGGGATCGACGGCGCTCTCCTCCGTTGCCGCTTGCAGCACGCGCGCGTTCGACGCGGGCAGCGGCGGCAATCCGGCGCGGCGTGTGATCGTGTTGAGCGCGTTCGTCGTGTAGAGACCGTCACCGAGTTTGCGAAGCGAACGCGGATCCGCGTCCAGCAGCGCGAGCTGCGCCACGATCCCGTCGCCCTGCGTCATCGATCCATCGTCGAAGATCTTGATCGGTCGATTGGGATCGAGCGCGATCTCGTCGCCATTCGTGTCGAGCACCGCGCGGCCATCCGACGCGGTCACCAGTCGGCCGGTCGCGTCGAGTTCCATGCGTCCGTCGCGCGTCAGCGCCAGTCCGTCCTGTCGGTCGCGCACAATCATGAAGCCGGGTCCATCGAGCGCCACATCAAGCGGGCGCGAAGTCGTGCGAAAGCCACCTTGGCGTTGATCGCTCAGTGTCGGATTGATCGAGATGCCTCCGCCGAGCCGCTCAAGCAGCGGCTGATGCGCGGCGCCGGCAACAGAGCCGCTCATGCGCTCAGGGTCGCGTGCGCGAGCAATCACCCAGTCGGGTTTGAACGCGGTGGTGCCGGCGTTGGCGAGGTTGTTCGCCGCGACATCGAGTCGGTGCATGCTCGTCAGCACGCCCGCGGCAGAAAGGGTCATGCCGTAGTTCACGCGGCACCTCGTCGTTGAACCGCCGCCGCCGACACGGCTCCGAACGGCTCACCGGTTGTGCCGTTGGGTCGGGTGCGGAGATGCGGGGCATTGCTGACATCACTGGCAGCACTGGCAGCGCCGCCATCGTGCGTGGCCATCGCGACCCGATGGAGCATCGCGGCAACGTTCGCGTAGCCAAGCAACTCGAGTCCGATTCCAGCGATGGAGAGAGATCCGCCGCGGCTTGCGGCGCCAGCGCCAAGGGTCGAGTTCGAATCGCCACGAGTGCGTTCCATGAACGCCACCATGGCAATCCTCATGCCCCCTCCCAGCCCGCCGCCGATGGCGATTGTGACGAATCATGGAACTAGGAGCCCTGTTGCATGCCTTGACCGAAGGGGGTCCCGCGCAAAACCTGCTTGTCAAAGTGTGCGTCCATGCGCGGCCGATAATACAAAGCTACCAGCGGCATCCGTGCCATCCGCGGCATCCGTGCCATCCGCGGCATCCGTGCCATCCGCGGCATCCGTGCCATCCGGGCAGTCCACGCCATCCGGGCCATCCGCGCTGCCGTACCGCTCGCCGTCGCCTGGTCCGGAGGTCGCCGGGGTCACAGGGTCACCACGCTAAGCCAAGTCGAGACAACGGCTTCCAAGAGTCAATGCTCGTTGGAGTACGAACGCCGATCGGCTATCTTTGTAGCCCTTCGCAATGGCCGGTCGATGCTGGCCCACGCCGACCGCCTCGCAGATCGCAACGATGGTTTCACCAGCTCCACGCGCAACGGCACGAACAGAGTGCCCCCACATCGATCGAAACGATCTGCGATGCGCGAGCCGATTCTCGCTGGGATCGATCGAGTCGATGTTCCGCTACTGCTGCGGCGGCTACCACGGGTGTCCGGTCTTTCACCGGATCAACTTGGAGGCCGCTCATGGCGTTGCGAAGCTCGCTCCCCACACTGAGTCGCGGCGATTGCTCGCCATCTCGGTCGAAGGCGCGGAAGTCCTCCCCGCGACTGGCTGAACAGGCAGCGCGAGCGCGAGCTTTTCCCGACTCGCCACTCGGGAGAGCTGCAACCGATTTCATCGTCTTCGCTCGAGTCGAAGCTGGGCTGAGTCCAGCCACCATTGAGGCGTACTCGCGCGATCTCGCCGTCTTCATCGACGATGTTGATCCGAATCACGCGTCCGAGCCAGACGCGATCACCTACGACCAAGTGTCCGGTCACCTGCGATTCCTCGCTCAGGAACGGGCACTCGACGCGGCGTCGATCACGCGGCATCTCGCGACTATTCGCGTCTTCTTCCGCTATCTGCACGCGAACCGGCGAATCACGCGCGACCCGGCGCGACTGATCGAACGACCGATCCGCTGGCGACGAGTGCCCAATGTGCTGAGTCCGGCGCAGATGCGTCGACTCATCGAGGCACCAAGCCCCGACTGGGGTGGTCTCTGGCTCCGCGATCGCGCGATGCTGGAGCTGATGTATGCCGCCGGTCTTCGCGCCAGTGAAGTGGGTGCTCTCAAAGTGAACGACTTCAACGAGACGCTCGCGTGCGTGCTCGTCACCGGCAAGGGTCGAAAGCAGCGAGTCGTACCGATCGGAACGCCGGCGCTGCTCTGGACCCAACGCTATCTGCGCGAGTTGCGGCCGACGCTCACGCGCCGGAACGATGGTCGCGATCTCTTTCGACTGGTGCTCTCATTCAGCGGGCGACCGCTGGAGCGCGTCGCGGTCTGGCAGATCGTGCGACGCGCCGCCGCGCGGGCGGGACTCAAGAAGGTCCATCCGCACCGACTCCGCCACAGCTTCGCGACGCACCTGGTGGCAGGCGGTGCCGATCTTCGCGTGGTGCAGGAGCTGCTTGGCCACGCCGACATCGGCACCACGCAGATCTACACGCAGGTCGACCGCTCGCGCCTGAGCGAAGTGCTTCGCCGATTCCATCCGCGCGAAAATTGACTTGTGCGAGCACCGGCCTCACCCGACGAGCGACTCAGCCTCGACGAGCGGATCGAATCGTGCGCGAAAGTCCCACTCCCCGCGCGAGCCACGCGTCCGTGATACGGAGCGGGCTCGGCGGCGGAGAGGGGACCGTGCTCACCGTCATTCGCCTTCGCGCGCCACTCAGCGCCGGCGTCGTAGCCCGATCAGCGCTCCCGCGGCGAGCAGCGCGAGCGCGCCAGGTGCGGGAACGAAGTTGCCACCGACACCGATCGCCACGACATCGGGACCGTTCATGCCGTTCGCCGCTTCGAATCGAAAGCCGATCAGGTCCTGCCACGATGAATCCAAGCTGACGCCGACGCCGTAAACGCCCTGCGCGCTTCCGATCTCAAGCGTGTCGAGCGTCCAACCCGTCGCACCGGTAGCGCCACGCAGCATCATGATCCCGTCCGTCATGCTGCCGTTGCTGCGAATGCCGCGAATGCGCAGGTCGCTGTTGCCGCCGCGCTCGAGCACCGCGAGCTCAACCGAGTTCGCATCGCCGTCGGCGTTCAACGACACGCCTGAAGCAAGAAAGAGATCGAGCGTCCACGCGCCGTTGTCTTCGCCGTCGATGATCCACGACATGTTCTTGTAGCCACCGAAGGAGCCGAAGACCTCACCGATCGTGCCCGTCGAGCCGCCCTCGCCGCCGAACGCAGTCGCGTTGTCCGCGCGATCGGGGTTGCCGGAGATCGTGTTGCTTCCGCCCATGTCGCGCGGCATCGCGTCATTCCATCCATAGGTGCCGAGGTTGTTCGTGATCGCGCCGTCGTTCCAATGGAGGAAGTTCGCGCCGGTCCATGCGCTGGACGAGGTCGTGAAACCCAGCGTGTTCAACTCACGGTCGCCGCCGTGCAGCGTCGAAGAGGTCGACGACGATGAAACGGCGTGGAATGTGGCGCCAGCGGTGGCGCTGTTGACCATGCACAGTGAGGTGAGCGAAGCGAGCGACGCGAACGAACCAAGCGAAACGCAGAGAACGCACTTCATGCATCTTTCCTGAAGGATTCGAGTGACCAGCAACTCGGAACTCTGCGGTGCACGCGCTCCCGGGTGAAGTGCAAACAGCGCTCTATGGCGAATCAACGAGCATGCTCAGCGCTCTGGGACATCTGCGCCGCGCGGCGGTGGACCGCGAACCCTGGAGCGCACGGTTGTGACGCTCGCTCGTGCGGCATCAACGGTGCGCGCACGCCGTCGAACGGACGCATGGATCGGCGCGCTGGCCGGTTGCACGCAGCCGCGACCGTGACCCGCCGCGTACGCTGCGGGGCGTGACACAGCCTGCGACCGCCGATCCGTGCATCCTCGTCATCCTCGGTGCCTCGGGAGATCTCGCAAAGCGCAAGCTCATCCCGTCGATGGTCGAGATGTCGCGCCTCGGTCTGCTCTCACCGAAGACAGTGATCCTCGGCGTGAGTCGCACTCCCAAGCGCGATGAGGAGTGGCGCGACGAGCTTCTTCCTTGGGCGCGCAAACATGCGAGTGGGTTCGACGAAGGCGCCTGGTCTGACCTGTCGCGCCGCATCTTCTATCACGCGGGTGACGCGGCAAAACCGGATGCCTATCCGGGACTCTCCGCGCGCCTCGAGGAGCTCGGCCGGCAGCACAGCACCAAGGGCAACATCCTCTTCTACATGAGCGTCGCGCCCGAGCTCTATGAGCCGATCGTGGCGCAGATCGACGACGCGGCGCTCGTCACCGAGGGTCGACGCTGGTGCTCGGTCGATCCGTCCGTACGCTCGTGGCAGCGCATCATCGTCGAGAAACCATTCGGTTCCGACGAGGAGAGCGCCTCGAGTCTCAACCGCGCACTGGGGCGCGTCTTCGACGAGGAGGCGATCTATCGCATCGATCACTACCTCGGCAAGGAAGTCGTGCAGGGCATGCTTGCTCTGCGCTTCGCGAACACGATCTTCGAGCCGATCTGGAATCAGCAGTACATCGATCATGTGCAGATCACGGCGGCGGAGACGGTGGGAGTCGGTCAGCGCGTCGCGTTCTACGACGGCACCGGCGCCATTCGCGACATGATCCAGTCGCATCTGCTCCAGATCCTCACCTTCGTGGTGATGGAACCACCGACCAGCTTCCGCGCCGAGCACATTCGCGCTGAGAAGATCAAAGTGGTCGATGCGATCCAGATTCCACCCGCCGCGCGCATCGCCGAGTTCGGCGCGCTCGGCCAATACGGCGCCGACGCTGCGGAGCCCGCGTATCACCTGACGCAGGGTGTCTCTCCGCAGTCGCGCACCGAGACATTCGCGGCGCTCAAGCTCGTCTTCGACAACTGGCGCTGGGCGGGCACGCCGTTCTATCTGCGTTCAGGCAAGAAGATGAGGGCGAAGTGCACCGAGGTCGTGATCGAGTTCAAGCCGCCGGCGGCCAATCTCTTCCGCAATGTGCTCGCCTCGCCGCCCGAGGCGAATCGAATCGTGCTCGAGATTGCACCGCACGAGCGATTTCGAATCCGCTGCGAGACGAAGGTTCCGGGTCAGGGGTTCCGCCTGGCACCGCTCGAAGTCGTCGGCGATATCGCCGCACAATTCGACGCCGAACCGCTCGAGGCATACGGTCCGCTCATCGTCGATGCCATGCGTGGCGATCAGAGTCTTTACAAGCATCGATACGAAGTCGAAGGCGCGTGGCGCGCCGTCATGCCGTTCCTTGGACCGGAGAGCGAGCCACTCCGCCGCTCCATCTACGCGAACTACGCCCCGGGAAGCTGGGGACCGGAGGCATCCGATGCGCTGCTTGCACGAGATGGTCGTCGTTGGCACAACCCGCGTTGACTGGTGCCAGACTCGATCTCTGGCGGTGATCATGATCATGAGCGCGGGCGCGAGCGCCGGGGCTCATGCCGACACTCCTGCCGTTGCGAGCGCCGTGCCGTCACACCAGGAGTCTGGAGCGGAGCGCGCCGCGCGCATGGAGTGGTGGCGCCAGGCACGCTTCGGAATGTTCATCCATTGGGGTCTCTACTCGGTTGCGGCCGGCGAGTGGAACGGTCGCGAAGTCGGCGGAGTCGGCGAGTGGATCCTGACGCACGGACAGATCCCGATCGACGAGTACGAGTCACTCCGACTCCGTTTCAATCCTGTCGACTTCGACGCCAAGGCGTGGGTCGATGTGGCGCGCCGCGCCGGCATGAAGTACATCGTAATCACCAGTAAGCATCACGACGGCTTCTGCCTCTGGCCCTCCGCACTCACGGAATGGGATGTCGCGGCAACGCCATTTGGCGCGAGCGGTCGCGATCCGCTGGGCGAGCTCTACAAAGCATGCGAAGCCGCCGGCATTCGCCTCTGCTTCTATCACTCGATCATGGATTGGCATCACCCGGACTATCTGCCGCGCCGCGCTTGGGACAAACGCGATAGTGCCGATGCCGACCCCGCGCGCTTTCGCGCCTACCTGCGCGGCCAACTCAAGGAACTTCTGGAGCGCTATCCCAAGATCGGCGTGCTCTGGTTCGATGGCGAATGGGAGGAGACCTGGACGCATGAAGATGGTTGCGCACTCGATGACTTGGTGCGTTCGCTGAAGTCGTCGATCATCATCAACAACCGCATCGACAAGGGGCGCGCCGGCATGTCCGGCCTCACGCAAGGCGATCACTTCCGCGGCGACTTCGGTACGCCCGAACAGGAGATCCCGGCGCATGGACTTCCCGACGGGGTCGACTGGGAGTCGTGCATGACAATGAACGGCACATGGGGCTTCAAGGCGAACGACCACGGATGGAAGAGCGCCGAAACAATGATCCGCATGTTGGTCGACATCGCCAGCAAGGGCGGGAACTTCCTGCTCAATGTCGGACCCGATGGGCGCGGGCGCATCCCGCAGCCATCGATCGAGCGACTCGATGCGATCGGACGCTGGCTCGCACCGCACGGCGAAGCGATCTACGGCACGCGCGCCAATCCGCTCGGCGCACTTCCATGGGGCCGTTGCACCGCGCGGACGACGGAACTCGGCGGCACGCGCCTCTATCTCTTTGTCTTCGACTGGCCGACGGATGGACGGCTACGCGTTCCGGGGCTCGGGAACGACGCATCGCGCGCCAGTGTGCTCGGCGGCCCGCCCACTTCAGCGATCAGAACGACGCGCGACGAGGACGCGATCGTGATCGAACTCGCGGGAGTGACTCGCGCTGGTCCGTGCCCCGTGATCGCGCTCGATCTCGTCGACGCGCCGCGCGTCATTCATCCACCGTCGATCAACGCGCGGTCGAGTTCCTTCGTTGAGACGATCGATGTGGAACTCGCAGGAGCACGCGTTGGACAGCAGATCCGTTACACACTGGATGGCACACCGCCGAACGCCGGAGGCCCGATCGCTGGAGCGACGGTTCGTGTCGATCGCTCGTGCACGCTGCTGGCGCGGATCTTCGACGGCCAGTTGCCGCGCTCCGGTGTGGCGTCTCGTTCCTTCACGCGCGTAACGCCGCAACCTGCGGTCTCACCGCCACCGTCGTTCGGTCCCGGACCGGGATTGGTCGCTGTTGCATTCGAGCGCGATCGCTTCGTGCGCGTCGGCGACATTCAGGGAGCGAAGACGGTCGATCGTTTCACCGCGGCCACGATCGGGCTCGACCGCCGCCCGCGCGACGAGCACTTCGCACTGCGCTTCGAGGGATTCGTGCGCGTGCCGCAGGACGGTCTCTACATCTTCGAACTCGAATCCGACGACGGAAGCCGACTCGAGATCGGAAACGCAACGGTCGTCGACAACGACGGACCTCATGAGCGTCGCAGCGTGAAGGGCGGCGTTGCGCTCGCGGCGGGGTGGCATCCGATTCGGGTCGACTACTTCAACGCAGGTGGCGAACGAGTGTTCCGACTCTCATGGCAGGGTCCCGGAATCGAGACCGGAGAGGTTCCGGTCGACGCGCTCGCATGGGCGCCGTAACGCTCGCGCTCGGTCACGCCTTCGTACCGCAACGAAACGGACCACTTCGCTCGGGAATGCGCTGGTGATGTGCGTGTCGGACCGCCGCCGCATGTTGCGGCCACGCTCCAAGGACTCGTATAGAGGACTCGAACGAGCGTCGGTCTGTCCCGCACTGCCAGCGTAGAGGAGTGAACCAATGCGTCTCGTCATCCTGCTCACCATCGCCGCCATCGCGTTCTTGACGGTTCCCGCCGCTGCCGACGGGAACTTTTCGTTCCGAGTGAGCTTCGGGTCCGGTTGGTACCGGTCCGCACCGGCGGCCTATGCACCGGTCGTCTATGCACCCGTCGCCTATGCACCGGTCGCCTATGCACCGGTCGTCTATGCACCCGTCGTCTGTGCACCCGTTGTCTACGCACCCGTTGTCTACGCACCCGTTGTCTACGCACCCGTTGTCTACGCACCCGTCGCGTGCGCTCCCGTGGCCTATGTTCCCACTGCGTGTGCACCGGTCGTGTATGCGCCCGCGCCGGTGATCGTTCACGGTGGCGGTTGGAATGTCCGTCGTCAGAACCGCTGGGTGCGACACGATGATCATGCGCATGTCGTCGCGGCGCAGCCCGTCATCGTGCAACAGCCGTATGCGTGCAGCCAACCCGTTGTGGTCGTTCCCGCAGCGCCCGTCGTGCAATGCGGCGTCCCCGTTCAAGGCCAGTTCGTTCGGGCTTCCTACGGCTGGCGTCGCTGATCTCGCTGATCATCGCTCGGCCCGACCACGCCCATCGGTGCGGTCGACGTTCGACCGCCCAGAGCCCGGCCCCTCGGCCGGGCTTTTCGATGCGCGCGCACGACTCAGATTCGCGTGCGAACGCCAAGGGCGCGCAACGCACACCACCCCGCCGCGCCTTCGAACATCGCAAAGGCGCCTCCGAGTCCGGCGCCGAGCGCGGCAAAGAGCGCCCATTCGGCACTGCCCTGCCACCAAAGAGCAACAAGAGCGACACCAATGATCAGCACAACGGCGCCGATGATGAGCCGGGCCGCCTTCCCTCGCGCATCAATGTTGCACTGCATGATGATTCTCCCTGCATCGCACTCGCCGCACGCCGTCCCAACATCGCATCGCGCTCAGTGCGAACGCGATGGTCGCGCGATCAAAAGAGGCAAGTCTTCGGTGTACGAGGGAACGGAATGCAATCGCGCACGTTGCTGAGGCCGGTCACATACGACACCGTGCGCTCGAACCCAAGCCCGAATCCTGCGTGAGGCACGGTGCCGTAGCGGCGCAGATCGCGATACCACCAGTACGACTCGCGGTCGAGGTTCATCTCCGCGATGCGTCGGTCGAGCACATCGAGCCGCTCCTCGCGCTGACTGCCGCCGACGATCTCGCCGATGCCCGGCGCCAGGATGTCCATCGCAGCGACGGTGCGCTCGTCGTCATTGAGGCGCATGTAGAACGCCTTGATCTCCTTCGGATAGTTCATGAGAACGACGGGTCGTCCGACGAGCGTCTCGGTGAGATGGCGCTCATGCTCGCTCTGGAGGTCAATGCCCCACTTCACCGGGTACTCGAAGCGATGTCCACCGGCCACCGCCTTCTCGAGTGCGGTGATGGCATCCGTGTAGTCCATGCGTTCGAACTTCGCTTCGACGAACGCTTCCAACCGCTCAATGCATGTCTTGTCGACGCGCTCGACGAAGAACTTCAGATCATCACCACGCTCGTCGAGCACCGCGCGGAAGATCGACTTGAGCAATCCCTCGGCGAGCGTGGCGTCGGCGGCGAGATCGGCGAAGGCCGTCTCCGGTTCGATCATCCAGAACTCGGCGAGATGACGACTGGTGTTCGAGTTCTCCGCGCGGAAGGTCGGCCCAAAGGTGTAGACCTTCGACAGCGCCAGGCACCAGCACTCCACATTGAGTTGACCGCTGACGGTGAGATGCGACTCGCGCCCGAAGAAGTCCTGTGAGAAGTCGACAGCGCCATCCGCTGTGCGCGGGAGGTTCGCAAGGTCGAGCGTGGAGACGCGGAACATCTCGCCCGCGCCCTCGCAGTCACTCGCAGTCACGATCGGCGTGTGTATCCAGAAGTAGCCGTTGTCGTGGAAGAAGCGGTGGACCGCCTGCGCCATCGTGTGACGAACACGACCGAGCGCGCCGAATGTGTTGGTGCGCGGTCGCAGATGCGCGACTTCGCGCAGGTACTCGTAGGTGTGTGCCTTCGGTTGAATTGGATAGGTGTCGGGGTTCTCCACCCAACCATGTACGCGCAGCTCATCGACCTGAAGTTCGAGCGCCGACACCTTGCCCTGTCCGGTGACGAGCGAGCCGGCTGCTTCGATCGCGCATCCGGCGGTGAGCTTGGTGACTTCACTTGCGTAGTTGGCGAGCGTGCCAGGCACCACGAGTTGCAGCGCGTCGAAGCAGCTCCCATCGGAGAGGTTGACGAAGGAGATGCCAGCCTTTGAATCGCGCCGCGTGCGGACCCAACCGCGCACCACGACTCTTGGGATCTCTGTGACTGATGGCGTGCGCCGGATCTCAGCGACCGAGAGAACGGGGCAGTCGGTCGCGAACGTCGGCGGAGGCTCGGGGTTGAACTGCGTCATGGACCGGGCATCTTGGGGGGCTGGCCCTGTGATCGCAACAGTGGTGCGACTGGGACGCTTCCGAATCCGCCTTTTTGGCAGGTCTGCTCCAAAGCGCGGAAGTGCGATGCCTCGGCGGATCCCTCCATTGCGGCAGATCAGTGAAAGGGAGGGGCTCGCAACCGCCCGGGACGGATGAGCGCATGGCACGGAAGTTGCCTTCCGACTGGCCCATGCATCCAGGGTCCGCGCCCAACATTTCGAGGCTCAACCTGCTCATCGCTGACGGAGCGTGGCAGGACGACAGCTTCGCTCAGCAGCTTCCAAGGCTGCTGTCGCCATTGGGCGTCCGGTGCATGGCCGCGCGATCCGCGATCGAAGCCGACCGCGTCGTTCGGCATGAACCGGTCCACATCGCTGTGGTCGACCTCTCCATTCCGATCGACGATCGTCCAGGTCAACACGAAGCTGCTGGCGGTCGAGTGATCGAACTGCTTCGTCGATTGCAGCGGCCGCCCGCGATGGTCGTGGTGCGACCGAAGACACCGTCGTTGCGCGAGCATCGGCAGGGTCTCGTCGATGCGCTTGCATGGGGCGCCTTTGCGGTCGTCGATCGACCCGTCCCTGTCGAAGCGCTCTTGAACATTCTCCACGCCGTGGTGGCGCGCCGATTCGGCGACCGCTGGCCCGGCGCGCGATGCTGATTTCCACTCCCACCGTCCCACTCAATTCCATGCAAGGAGCTATGAAGATGAAGGTTCGCCCGCTCGGAGACAAGATCCTCGTTCGTCGTGACGAGGCCGCCACCAAGACTGACTCGGGCATTTTTCTGCCCGAGAGCGCCAAGGACAAGCCCAAGCAGGGCAAGATCATCGCCGTCGGCGATGGCAATCTCAATCGCGAGACCGGCGCTCGACTTCCGTTCACCGTCAAGAAGGGCGACAGCGTCATCTTCTCAAGCTACGCAGGCACCGAGGTCAAGATCGAAGGCGATGCCTTCCTGATCATGACCGAGGAAGACATTCTCGGCGTCATCGAACGGTGACATTCGCAGGCGTGCGTTGCGACGCGAAGTCGCTCCCGCACGGCCCGCCCGCATCGACAACATCGCGCCGTCTGCGCCCAACCGCGTCCACGGCGATTCACAGCAACCCGCGCCCTTCAGCGCACCAAAGGAAAAGAGTCTAAGAGTCATGGCAGCGAAGCAGATTGCATACGACAACGACGCGCGCGAGCGCATCCTCCGCGGCGTTCAGAAGCTTGCGAAGGCGGTAAAGGTCACGCTCGGCCCGTCAGGCCGCGTGGTCGTGCTCGAAAAGAGCTTTGGCGCACCGACCGTCACCAAGGACGGTGTCACGGTCGCCAAGGAAATCGAGCTCGACGACCCCTACGAGAACATGGGCGCTCAAATGGTGAAGGAAGTCGCCAGCAAGTCCAGCAAGGACGCGGGCGATGGCACGACCACCGCCACCGTCTACGCGGAGGCGATCTTCCAGGAGGGTCTCAAGAACATCACCGCTGGGGCGAATGCGAACTCGGTCAAGCGCGGCATCGAGGCAGCGGTCAAGACCGTGGTCGACGAGCTTCACCGCATGAGCAAGCCGATCAAGAACTCGACCGAGATTGCGCAGGTCGGCACCTGCTCCGCAAATCAGGACTCGACGATCGGCAGGATCATTGCCGAAGCGATGGACAAGGTCGGCAAGGACGGCGTCATCACCGTCGAAGAGGGCAAGAGCCTCGAGACCGAGGTCGAGCTGCTCGAAGGCATGCAGTTCGACAAGGGCTGGCTCAGCCCGCACTTCGTGACCGATCCTGCATCGATGGAGGCTGTGCTCGAAGACGCCTATGTACTTGTCCACGAGAAGAAGATCTCGTCGGCAAAGGACCTGCTCCCGATCCTCGGCAAGATCGCCGAGAGCGGCAAGAGCCTTCTCATCGTGGCGGAGGAGATCGACGGCGAGGCGCTCGCAACGCTCGTTGTCAATCGACTCCGTGGCGTGCTCAAGGTTTGCGCGGTGAAGGCGCCGGGCTTCGGTGATCGTCGCAAGGCGATGCTCGAAGACATCTCGGTGCTGACCGGCGGCCAGCCGATCATGGAAGAGCTCGGCATCCAACTCGAGAACGTGGCGATCAACGAGCTTGGCCGCGCCAAGAAGATCACCATCACCAAGGACGCGTGCACGATCATCGAAGGCGGCGGCAAGACCAAGGACATTCAGGGCCGCATCGAGCAACTCAAGTCGCAGATCGAAGCGACCTCGAGCGACTACGACCGCGAGAAGCTCCAGGAGCGACTCGCGAAGCTCGCCGGCGGCGTGGCGCAGATCAACGTCGGTGCCGCGACCGAGGTCGAGATGAAGGAGAAGAAGGCACGCGTCGAAGACGCGCTGCACGCGTGTCGCGCCGCAGTCGAAGAGGGGATCCTCCCCGGCGGTGGTGTCGCGGTGCTCCGCGCTCGCAAGGCGCTCGAGAAGCTCCGCAAGAGTCTCTCCGGCGATGAGCGCGTCGGTGTGGACATCGTTTCGCGCGCGATCGCGGCGCCGATCAAGCAGATCGCGAGCAACGGCGGCTTGGATGGATCGATCGTCGCGCAGCGCGTCGAGGACTCGAACGATGTCACCTTCGGATTCAACGCGGTCACCGGCGAGTACGGCGATCTCGTGAAGGCTGGTGTGATCGTGCCGACGAAGGTCGAGCGCGTCGCACTTCAGAACGCTGCGAGCATTGCTGGACTGCTGCTCACCACCGACTGCGCCATCACCGAGATCAAGGAGAAGAAGGCGAAGGCCGCAGCTCCGGCCGGCGGCAGCATGGATGACATGGATTACTGATCGGGCGCTGGCAGCGAGCGCTCCAAGACAGAGAGAGCGGGAAGATTGAAAAAGGGGTCGGCCTGCGAAGGCCGACCCCTTGTTGCGTCTGTGTTCGACGCCGCTCGCTCATGTCGTCGCGTTGAGCCGCGACATGTGTGGCGACTCTCAGCGGATCATTGATCGCCGAAGAAGTCGCGACCGAGGATGCCGTCGGTGGTGAACACGTGATAGCTGCTGTTCACCTGCGAGTCGTACGCCGCGACGGCGGAGTAGTAGCCGCCGTACGCAGTCCATGGACCTTGACCAATCGTGCGGACCCAGAGGCCTGGGTTGACGATGCCGGGCTGACCCTGGTTCTGCGCGTACACCTGCTGATCGGCGTTCATCGCCGAGGCGACACCCGCGACTGCGACGTGTCCGTCGAAGAAGAGCGTCGCAGGCGCGGAGTTGTAGGCGAGGTTGAAGAACCACGGCTCCTGCGTGCCGGTGAAGTTGCCGTTGTACTCGCCACCCTGCTGATTCTGCAGCCACTGGTGTTCAAGCATGCGGGTCTTCACATCGGAGTAGGCGGCCTGACTTGCGGTCGGGCTCTTCCAGGCGGCCTTGGACTGTGTGCACGGGATCTTGAATCCCTTCGCGCCGAGCACATCCGGTGACCACATCGCCGCAGGGCTGAAGCAGTACGACGAGAAGACGATGCCGTCCTGCACATCGCTCAGCAATGTGAAGTCGTCGCCGCGCTCGAATGCACACTCAGCGCGAGTGAGCAGCACCTTGTCCTTGGGTGCATAGAAGGTGCGGTCATAGAACTTGCCGCCGACGTAGTTGTTGAAGCTCTGCGCGTTGCACATGCGCCACGCGCCGAAGCCGGGGCTGCCACCGCAGGTGGATCCAAACTGGAATGGCCAGAGCACCGTCCAGTTGCCAGAGAAGTTGCCGGTCACACACGGCATCCAGTAGGCCCAGAGTCCGATCTGTGAACTCGGCGGGCAGGTGCCGCCGTAGCCGAGCACCGTGCTGGCCGGGCATCCACCCGTCGCAGCGATGTAGTCGGCGTAGCAGCAGCTGCCGTATTGACCGACATCGTCGGCGACGAGCGACCACTGTCGATCGTTCCAGGCGGCGCCGTAGTTGGCGTTGGCGGCAGCGAGGTTGCGCAGGTTGCCTTGGCTCTGGGTCAACAAGGCTGCTTCGCGCGCCTTGCCGATCGCGGGAACCAAGAGTGCGATGAGCAGCGCGATGATGGTCACCACGACCAGCAACTCGATGATCGTGAAGCCAGACTCTCCTGATCTGCACTTCGATTCGTACTTCTTCAAGCAAGATCCTTTCTCAGCGGGGTCGCTGATACCGCAGCCGCGTGGCCGGGTCGAACTCATTCGTGCGAACGCACTTCTTTGCAGGCCTGAGACATGGCGGCGGGCCTGCGAACAAACTCGGGTGCTTCACTTCAAGCACCCGATGCCGTAAGGTCTGACACTTCGGTTCCGTCACCCTCCCGGTTCCGGGACATTCATCGCTATCTGGCACCGTCCCAGGCACCGGTGGCCCCTTTCACGGTCGCCTTGGCGATCGGTGTCGCTGTCGGATCGCTCCAAGACTCAAGTGCCCGCTTCGCTCGATCGGGTTGGCCGTCGAGAAGCAGGGTCAATCCGGCGACGATCGCGTGCCAGCGATGATCGGTGATGGATGACAGTGATCTGGTCGATCTCCCGACTCGATCCATGAACGCGGCAATATCGAGGAGTTTCGCCCTGTTTTCGATGAAATAGGCGTCCAAGACAGCACTTGTCTCGACGAGCGATTCATGATTCGTGCCTGAGTTCTTCATTGTGTTCTGTTCGAACGGGTGCGATCGAGACTTTTAGTGAAGATCATTGTACATGGCCCAGACGGTTCATCATGGCGCTAATTTGTTCGATTGTGTCGCGATCATCGTCGATCTGCAGCGATTGATTGCGTATCACGCAGTCGCGCCGATGCCATGCGCACGATCATTGGGTCAATAATATCGGTTTCGAACGAGTCTCCGATCGCATTCAGCAGCACGACGCAGAGGTTCCCGCCCAGGTGTTCACGAAACTCCTCGAGGCCGCTGAGCAGCCTCGGGTCGTCCAACGATGGATGCCACGTGGAGAGACCGAGTGTTGCGAAGCAGCCGATCACCCGATCTGAGGATTCGCGCGGAAGGTGGCCGGCCTGAGCCGAGTACTCGGTGTCGAGTGCGACGCCGATCGCGACCGCCTCTCCATGGGTGAGTCGGTGCTCGGTGAGCTGCTCGAGCTTGTGTGCAGCCCAGTGGCCGTAGTCGAGAGGCCGAGCTTGGGCGAGTTCAAAGGCGTCGCCGCCACGCACGATGTGTTCCAGATGCAACTGGGCGCATCGTTCGATGATGGGGAGCGCCGCCGCCATGTCCCGTTCTCGCACCGCGTTCGCTTTGCCTTCGATCTCGTCAAAGAAGGACGCGTCCTTGAGAAGGGCGATCTTCACCGCCTCGCTGAATCCTCCGCGCCAGAATCGATCGGGCAGAGTGGTGAGGAAGTCGGCATCGTTGAGCACGGCCCAGGGAACCGCGAAGGTGCCCTCGAAGTTCTTCTTGTTGAAGCGGTTGATTCCGTTCTTGACGCCCATGCCTGCGTCGTCCTGCGCCAAGACGGTCGTCGGAACGCGGACGAGGCGCACGCCGCGATGCGAGATTGCAGCGCCGTAGCCCACCGCATCGAGCACGGCACCGCCACCAATGGCGAGCACCCAACTCCTTCGACAGAGATGGTGTTCCTCAGCCGCAGCGACGACCGCGTCGACCAGCGTTCGATTGTTCTTGCACTGCTCACCGCCGGGCACGATGTGGCACGCGGTGAGTCGAGGGGCATCAGGTGCGGCCAGCAGCTTGGCCGCCAACCGCGCTTCGATGTCGGGATGCGCATCGGCAAAACCGGCATCGATGAACGCGACAAGCCGATTCGAGCCACCACGCAGCGCTTCGATCAGCGCAGGGTTCTCAGGTGTGAGAAGACCGCGCGTGAAGATGACGCGGTGACGGAACTCGACGCTGAACGAGTGGGACACGGGCGGAGGCGCAGTGGGGCGTTCCTGCCGCGAAACGCTTCCGCGGGGTCAGGGAGGGGAGGATAGTCGCAGGCGACCGTTCAGCCTGTGATCTTCGAACGAATGCTTCTGAAGCGTGTGCGGAACGGACCGCGGGCACGCTTGACAGCACTGTTTTCGATGCGGCTAGTCGACGGGTTGGGCGCGCTCGCGACGGCGCGAGCCATCGCGGGGTGCGCGTGCGTCCTCAGAAGGTGCGCCGGGAGAGGGCTCTGCCGTTGGCGGAGCGCCGGTGTCGGGCGCCGATGCGGGCGGCTCCGGGGCAGGTGGCTGTGATGGCGCAATGGCGAGCACTCGGTGCGCGGGCGTCGGTCGTTCGCCAAGCACGGCGGTCGCTTGGATCGAACGGCCGCGTCGCAGCGCGGTGACGATCACCTCGCTTTGCGGTGCGCGCTCGCCGATCACGCGGATGAAGTCCGACGGCGTTCCAACGGCGTGGTCATCGAGCTTGAGCACGATGTCGCCTGTGCGCAAACCAGCGCGCGACGCGGGAGTGTCGGGCGCGACATACGAGAGGATGGCGCCGGGAAGCACGCGATCTCCCTGGAGTACGGGTTCGACGCCGACGCCGAGCCAGCCGCGCAGGATGTGGCCGCGCTCGATCAGTTCGTTCACGATGCCTTGTGCCATGGCCGAGGGGATCGCGAACCCGATGCCGTGATTGCCACCATCGGTGCTTGAAATGGCGGTGTTGATGCCGATGACACGACCGTCGAGATCAACGAGCGGGCCGCCGCTGTTGCCGGGGTTGATCGCAGCATCGGTCTGAAGGAAGTTCTCGTAGGTGGCCAAGCCCATGCCGGAGCGACCCTTGGCGCTGATGATGCCCGCAGTGAGCGTCTGTTCGAGTCCGAACGGGTTGCCGAGCGCCAGCACCCATTCGCCGGGCTCGATGCCTTCGGAGTCGCCGAAGCGCGCGGGCACGAGATCAGTTGCCTCGACCTTCAGGACGGCGAGATCGGTGTCAGGGTCGAGACCGATGATGGTGGCGGTGAGTTCTCGCTGATCGGTCAGTTTGATCGTGATGGCGTCGGCACCGCGCACCACATGGCAGTTGGTGACGATGAAGCCATCGGATGTGAGAATGACACCGCTTCCCTTGCCGTAGCGGTCCGGTTGTGTGACGCCTGGCGGCAGCATGATCGGCCGCTGACCTTCATACGGAGGACGATCGACGGTGGTCACCGCAACGACGGATGGCGCGAGTTCCTTGGCGACTTGCCTGAACGCATGGGAAAGATTCCGCGCGTATCGGATCTCGTCACGGGCGGGGCTGGGGCCATCGGCGCCCGTTGCTTCGAGTGGCGCGGCGCCCGCAGTCGAGGTGAATGCGGGAACCGTTCCGAGCGCCGCGATCGCGCCGAGTGCGGCGAGCAGCGCCAGACTCGGCGAGCGGCGACCCTTCGAGTGGATCGATCGGCGATCGAACGACGAAGTCGCTCGTGTCACCGTTCGATGTTGATTGTGAGTGCGGACATGATCCTTCGCGATGTGCATGGCAGTCCTCGATGGAGACTTCCGAACCCGACTTGTTTCAACTACGCCCTTCGATCGGACGCGATGGCCTTGGGAATCCAATCCGGGGCAGTTCACGCTGTACGGGCGAACGCACAGGTGGTTTCCGGTGCTCCGGCACATCCGAGTCGATGCGGATGAGGCGGTTGCTACGCTTGGACCGTGCCTCGATCGAGCTGGATTGTCATCGTCCTTCATGTGCTGATGGCGCTCGCATTCACGGTGGGGGCAGCGTCGACGATCCGCGATGAAGTCACTGGGAAGGACCCACTTCGCGATGCGGGCGTGGATCCCGCGGCGCGCCGCGCAGCGATGACCGCGGCGGCGAAGGCAAGCGGTCGAAACGAACTCCAGGAGTTGCTCGGCGTGATCGAGTCGTGCGGAGACTGCGCTGCGGCGAAGGACCTTGCGAGTCTGCTTGCGGGATGGGACGCCGGTGCCTTGGGAGCGCCGGAGATGATGAAGCAACTCGTGGGCATCGCAGCGTCGGAGAAGCCTGAGCCGGTTCGTGTGGCTGCCATTCGAGCGATCAACGCAATACCCGAATTGAAACGGCCGGAAGAGGCGAAGTCGTTCGCAGCGCGACGCGTCGAGATCGTCTGCCTGCCGGGTCAAATGAAGTGGGACCCGAAGGAATTCAGCGTGCCCGCTGGCACGGTGATCGAACTCGCGATGCGCAACGACGACACCATGCAGCACAACTTGCTCGTGGTGGCGCCGGGCGCGCTCTCGGAGATCGGCGTCGCCGCAGATCGCATGGGTGAGTCGGCGGAGGGAAAGGCGCGCGAGTATGTGCCCGACTCCCCGAAGGTGCTGCATGTGATGGGGCTCGTCGATCCCGGCAAAACGGGAACGCTCTGGTTGATCGCGCCATCGAAGCCCGCGACCTACCCGCTCGTCTGCACCTACCCAGGTCACTGGCGCATGATGAACGGCAAGATGAAGGTCACGAAGTCGCCGAGCGCTCCGGGGTGAGGCCGAGTCCAGGGGGCGTAGCGCGCGGCGCAACGGCGGGCGCAACGGCGGGCGCGTTGAGCAAGGCAACGGCGGGTTTCACTTCGTTCACATGATCTGTCGTCGCGCGCGAGCCGATCTCTTCGCGCACAACCCAGGCGCGCACGCCGGCCGCTGCGTTGAGCGCATCGGAGACGAGTTCCAGCATGAAGCCGCTGACCAGCACCAGCAACGCCGACATGAAGAGCATGATGGCGATGAGAAACGGCGGGCGCGTGCCCATCGGCACGTCGTAGACGAGTTTCTGCCAAAGCAGGATGGGCACGATCACGGCGTCGATGGCAAGAAGCAGCAGCGCCACGCGGCCGAAAAGGTAGATCGGTCTGCTCTTGAAGCTCGATTGGAACCAGAGCATCACGATGTCAAAGAGCACATCGAGCGTGCGATTGAGACCGTAGTGACTCTTGCCGGCGAACCTCGGTGCGGCCTGCACCGGAGTCTCGGTGACATTGCCGCCGCGCTGCCAGATGAGTGCCGGCAGCAGTCGATGTTGTCCCGCCCGGAGTCTCAGTGAGCGCGCCATCGAGCCGCGCAGGCACTTGAAGCCGCCCATGTCGCGCACGGGACAACCCGTGACGCGGCGCAGCAATCCGTTGGCGATGCGGCTGGGCACGCGACGCAGAACGAGCGACTCTTCTCGTCCCTGTCGGAGACCTGAGACAAGATCGAAGCCGCGCTCCGCGTGCTCAAGCAGCGTGGGAATGTCCTCTGGTTGATTCTGAAGATCGCCATCGAGCACGATGACCCAGTCACCTCGACTGTGCTGAATGCCCGCATCGATGGCGATGCACTGCCCCATGTTGCGCGAAAGGAAGAGCGCACGGACCGACGGGAACTGCTGCGCCAAGTCGCGCAGTCGCGACTCCGTTCCATCGGTGGAGCCGTCGCTGACGATGATGATCTCGTAGGCGCGACCGAGTCGTGACAGCACCGCATCGGTGCGCCGGATGAACTCGCCGACACAGGCTTCCTCGTTGTGCATCGGAGTCACGGTGCTGACGGCGATGCGATCGGCGACTGCGGGCATTGGGCGGATCGTACGGTGCGCTGCGCGGCCGTTAGCATGGCCGCTCATGGCGAGTGACGGCGCCGTTTCAAACGACCTCTGCGTGGCCGTGTGCGCCTTCAACAGCATGCGAACGCTGCCTCGCCTGCTCGATTCGGTGCTTGGCTGGACGCGTCGCGTGCTGGTTGTCGATTCGGGCTCGACCGACGGCACGATTGAGTATTGCCGTGGGCGCGGCTGCGAAGTCGTGCATCGCACATGGGAAGGCATGCTGGCACAGCGCGCGTTCTGCTTGGAGCGAGCAGCCCAGCACGCGTGGATTCTCTTGCTCGACTCGGATGAGAGCGTGGAACCGACGTTGCGCGAGTCGATCGAGCGGATGATTCGCCAAGATGCGGTGCGAGCTCCCGCTGAGGCGAACGCGAGTCCGGGCACTGATGCGCTCGGCTCGGAGGCCTCGTTCGATGCATTCGAAGTCAACCGCAAGGTCTTCTTCGAAGGCGGTTGGCTCCACTACACATTCCAACCGGAGCATCGCGTGCGATTGGTCCGCGGCGGGCGCGGGCGCGTCGAAGGCAGCGGCCCGGCCGGACGCGGCATTCACGATCGCATCGAAGTGCCCGGGCGCGTCGGGCGGTTGAGTGGCACCTTGCGCCACGACTCGTGGCATGACCTCGAAGACTTTTGGACGCGGTCGATTCGTTACTCGCGCGACGCCGCGCGAACCGGCGAGCGCGGTGGAAGCGCCGTCGACATCTTGATTCGTCCGTCGCTCGCGTTTCTCAAGCAGTTCGTGTTGCGACGCGGTTTCATGGATGGTCGGCGCGGATTCCTGATGGCGTCGATGCTGGCGGTCGGCAACGCAATGAAGCAGATCACGATCGCGATGCATCGATGGCGTCGAGCGTGACGAGTGCCGGAGTGCGCAACGCGATCACGAGATCCGCGCCTGAGCGGTTGTGCGCTCAGGTCGAAGCACGGCGCGAATGGGACTGCCGTCGCAGCCTTCGAGCTTGAGCGGTAGGCCGATGAACTCGTAGCGCCCGGGTTCGACATGCGCCAGCGACAGGCCTTCGACGATGGCGATGCCGCGCGCGAGACATCGCGCGTGCGCGGGCAGGTCCTTTGAGTCACCCGTATCGACCGAGGGCGTATCGACGCCGATCAAACGCACACCGCGATCGGCGAGATGGTCGAGCAGTGCGGGCTCGAGTCCCAGAAACTGATCGTTCCATCGGTCCGGGTTGGGCGCGGATCCCGTGCGAAGCAGCACGCGTTCGCAGTCGATCGGCGCGTCACTGAGATCGGCGACACCGACGCGACGGCGGCCACCGGGGGCGCGCGCCAAGTCGAGAGTGGCTTGCGAGATTTCGATGACACGGCACGCGCCGACATAGAGCGAGAGCGGCATTGCGTCGATCGTGGTGCCGTCGGACCCGTAGTGACTCGTTGCATCGGCGTGGGCGCCGAGATGCACCGTGGCTCGGATGGTGGAGAGCGTGATGTGGTCGCCGCGCGACATGTCGAGCAGCACTTCGCGCGAGAACGCGGTGTCGCCGGGGAAGACGGTGAGTCGGGGCGACACGAGCGGCGTGATGTCGATGAGTTCGTAGGCGCCGGCGTCGTTGTCGCTGCTCGTGATGTCGCGCGAAGTGCTCATGGAATTGGTCAGCCGGCGGCGGCGGTCCGGATGGCAAGCACGATTGCGGAGAAGAGGATCATCAACAGCGCGGCGCCCGCAGCCAGCAGCAGGCGATCCTGTCGTCGGGCGCGCCGCCGCGCGTCGTCGTAGGGGATCGTCGAGAAGCTCACCATGTCGTACAGCGGCTGGTAGAGCGACGGCACCACGCCGTGCAGCGCGTGGTCGAGCCTCTTGCGCATGTGAAAAAGTCGGCTCGCCGTCTTGTCGCGCATCTCGATGAAGTTGGCGAGCGCGAGATCGGCGATCGCATCCGCGTGTCGTCGTCGGCGCGCTTCGTACGCCGCGAGTGCGGCTGGAAGATCGTTGGGCGACTCGTCGAGTGCATCGACGAGCGCTTCGACATCCTCGAAGCCGCAGTTGGCGCCCTGACCGTAGAAGGGGACCACCGCGTGCGCCGCATCGCCGATGAGCGCGGTGCTTCGTCCCCAGACCCAGGGATGGCAACGCACGGTCACCATTGTGCCGACGGGGTTCGCATCGAAGTCCGCCGCGAGTGTGGGCATGAGAGGCAGCGCGTCGGCGTAGTCGCGCCGGAAGTAGTCCACGGCCTCCGCGCCGCTGCGCACCGTCGCGAACGACGGCCCTTCGAACGGCGCCGGCGCTCCGCGCGCGGCACCGAATGGCCAGAAGAGCGTGCAAGTGAAACTGCCGTCGGGATTCGGCAGCGCGATCATCATGCTTCCACCGCGCGGCCAGATGTGAAGTGCGTATGGATCGAGCGCGAAGGGCGCGTGCGGTGCGAGCGCCGAGCCATCCGCGTCTTCCGAGAGCGCAGTAATCGCAAGTTCCTTGTAGCCGTGGGTCAGGTAGGCCTGTTCGTAGTCGAAGCGCTCGTGGCGCTGCATTGCGGCGCGGATCGCCGAGTAGGCGCCGTCAGCACCGATCACGAGGTCGGCATCGAGTGTCTCCGTGGCGCCGTCCGAAGTTGAGGTCGAGGGGTCGTCGTTGCGAAAGGAGACGCGCGGCGTTTCGAAGTCGACATCGATCGCGCGACGGTTGAAACGGAACTCGACACTCGGATGAGCATCGGCTGCTTCGAGCAGCAGCATATTGAGGCGCGATCGGCTCACGGAGTGAATCGCGCGTGTCGGGTCACGGCTGTATGGCTGGAAGAAGGCGTCCCCCACGCGCGGGTGAATCATCCGGCCCGGCATTCGAATCGCGCGTTCGCGCACGCGCACGCCGAGTCCCGCGCGATCAAGCGCGTGAAAGCCGCGCACCGAGATCGCGAGATTGATCGAGCGCCCGGCGACGGCGCCCTGAGCACGCGGATCGCCGCGTCGTTCGACGACGAGCACGCGATGGCCGCGCGTGCCAAGCTCGTGCGCCAGCAACGAGCCGACGAGTCCCGCTCCCACAATGAGCACGCGCGGACGCGACATCAGGGCATTGAGGATACGAGCGACGCGCCCCGTGCGAAGCGACGGGGCGATCGAGCATGGCCCGGCCTACTCAGTCACGAGCGCGTCGACGAAGCGCCAGACTTCCTCGAATGAGTTGTAGAGCGGCACCGGTGCCGCGCGCAGGATGTCGGGCTCGCGTTTGTCGAGCCAAAAACCGCGGGAGGCCAGATCGCGCTGCCGATCGGCTGCGTCGCCGTGCACGCGCAGCGAAAGCTGACATCCGCGCGATTCGACATCGCTCGGCGCGATGACGGCGACATCGCGCGGCGCGCGTTCGCGGATGAGAAACTCGAGATAGCCGGTGAGCACTCGACTCTTCGCGCGCAGCGCTGCAACGCCGCCCGCTTCGTCGAAGATCGCAAGCGAGGCGATGAGCGGCGCCATCGAGAGAATCGGCGGATTGGAGAGTTGCCAACCGTCGGCGCTGGCGCGGGCCACGAACTCGGATCCCATGCGGAAGCGCGTTTCGGGATCATTGCCCCACCAGCCGGCGTAGCGCGGCAGCGCCGTGTTCTGCGCGTGTCGTCGATGCACGAAGGCGCCAGCAACCGCGCCGGGCCCCGCGTTCAAGTACTTGTAACTGCACCAGCAGGCGAAGTCGACGCCCCATTCATGCAGCGACAACGGGATGTTTCCGGCGCCGTGCGCCAAGTCCCAACCGCAGATGGCGCCGACGCGCTGCGCGGCGCGCGTGATGGTGGGCATGTCGAGTCGTTGGCCCGTCACGAATCCGACACCGCCGAGCAGCACGAGCGCCAACTCGTCGCCTTGGCGCTCGATCGCAGCCACGATCTCCTCGGTGCGCAGCAGCGATTCGCCCGGGCGCGGCGCCACCTTCACGACCGTGGTGCCCGGATCGAGGCCGCGCGAGGCCACATGCGACTCGATCGCGTAGGTGTCGCTGGGGAACGCGCCGCTCTCCATGAGCACGCGCGTGCGCCGACCGCTCGGTCGATAGAAGCTCACCATCATGAGATGGAGATTGACGGTGAGCGTGTTCATCATCACCACTTCGTCAGCGTGCGCGCCGACGAGTCTCGCTCCAGGCTCCGCCAGCGCCTCGTGATAGCGCAGCCACGGTCGTCGCGACTCCATGTGTCCCTCGACTGCGAAGGTGGACCAATCGTCGAGCTCCTCCGTGACGAGCGCGCGCGCTTCGAGCGGCATCAACCCGAGCGAGTTGCCGGTGAGATACGCGACGCGCGATCCATCCGGACGACGGGGACAGGCAAAGCGACTGCGGAAGCGCGCGAACGGATCGATCGAATCGAGATGGCGCGCAAAGTCGCGAGACGGGTCGAGATCGTTTGCGGCAAGATCGAGTGAAACAGGGAGCGAGGTCATGGCGAGATCAGGCGCGGGTGATGGAGAGGAACTCGAGCGCCGTACCGCCGAGCATGCGCGCGAGGTCGTCGTCGGGCAACTCAAGCGAGCGCAGCAATTCACCCGGTCGCGACTCGCCGAGTGGAAATGGATAGTCCGAGCCGAGCGCCAACTTCTGCGGAGTCGCGAAGTCGATCAGATAGCGCAGGGCGAGAGCATCGTGCACCAGCGTGTCGAAGTAGAGGTGCCGAACAGACTCGCGCGGCGAGGTGCGCGTATCGGTCTGGCAGAGATCGGGGCGTTCATCGAAACCCTTCTGGATGCGGCCGATCGTGTAGGGAAAGCTGCCGCCGCCGTGCGCGAAGCAGAGTCGCAGCGTCGGCAGCGCATCGAGCAGTCCGCTCATGAGCACGCTCGAGACGGCGAGCGCGGTTTCCGCCGGCATGCCCACGAGCCAGGGCAACCAGTACTCGCTCATGCGCTCGCGTCCGACCATCTCCCACGGGTGCACAAAGATCGCGGCACCACGCCGCGCGGCGTGTTCGAAGAACGGGCGCAGCGTCTCGTGACCGAGATTGACGCCGTTGATGTTCGACCCGATCTGGACACCCGGAAGATGAAGCTCGTCGATGCATCGATCGAGTTCGCGGCAGGCGCGTTCGACATCCTGCATCGGAAGCGTGCCGAGTCCGGCGAAGTGATCGGGATGCGCCGCGATCACGCCAGCGAGATGATCGTTGAGAATTCGAGCGAGATCGTGCCCATCGGCGGCTTTCGCCCAGTAACTGAACATGACCGGAACGGTGGAGAGCACCTGCAGATCGACGCCGAATGCACGGCAATCCGAAACACGACGATCGGGCGACCAGCACCGATCGTCGATCTCGCGGAAGAAACGATCGCCGATCAGCATTCGCGCGCGGCACGGTGCGTGGTGGTCGAGACGGACGAAGCCGCCGTAGCCATACTTGCGATCGAGATCCTCCCATCGCTCGGGCAGGATGTGCGTGTGCAGGTCGACGGTGAAGAGTGGCTCGGAGCGTGTCACGGACGACGGCAAGCGTACGCGCTCGGTGCACTCGCGTCGTCTCTCCGAGGCGCTGCGCAGTGGTGCTACTCTTCCGCCCATGTCGCTCGAAGCGGACCCGTCGACCGTTCCGACGGGTGACATCGCGATCAACCAGACGGGAGGGTGGTCGGCAGCAAGCGCGCGATGGCTCACATGCTGCATCCTGTTGGCCGTGATGGCGCTGCCGTGGATCAGCGCCTGGGATCATCCGCTGCACACGCCGGATGAGGGTCGATACGGCACGGTCAGCGCGGACATGAGCGCGCACGATGATTGGATCGTGCCGCACTTCCGCGGCGCGCCGCACCTCACCAAACCGCCGCTCATCTACTGGCTGCAGGCAGGCGCGATCAACCTGTTGGGTCGCACGGAGTTCGCGATCCGCTTGCCGTCGCTCATCGCGGGCTCACTCGCGTGTCTCGTCGTATTCCTCTTCGTGCGACGCATGCGCGGCAGAGAGATGGCGACGATCGCCGTTGGTCTCTACGGCGCGATGCCGCTACCGCTGGCGTTTGCGCGCATGGGCACGATCGACAGTCTGCTGAACTTCCTCTGGATCGCCGCGCTGGCCTGTGCCGCGCTTGCGATCGATGCGAAGCGGCGGCGTGCACGCGGTGCGCTCGGTTGGCTGGCGCTGGCATGGGTGGCCGTGGCGCTGGCCGCACTCGCGAAGGGACCCATCGCGCCCGCTCCGATGGTGATCATCGGCGCATGGCTGCTGCTGGCGCGACGATGGCGTGAACTCGCATGGTTCGTATTGCACGGGTTCTGGGGCGCGGCTCTTGCGCTCTTGCCGATCGGCGCCTGGGTGGTCCTCATTGCGCAGCGCTACCCCGAAGCGTGGGAGATCTGGCGTCAGCAGTTCATCGATCGCTTCGCGAGTGGACTGCCCGCGCAGCCGTTGACGGGACTGAGCACCAACGCCCATGTCGTCGTCGATGTGGAAGGGCAGCCGTTCTGGTTCTATGCGCCGCTCTTTCTGGCGGGCATGATGCCGGCGACCTGCGCGCTGACGCTGCCGTGGTTCAACATGCGACTGCGCGAGGCGCTCCGCGCATTCTCGCTGGGTGACCTGCGTGCGCTGATGTTGATGGCGGCGTTGGCGCCGCTCCTCTTCTTCTCGGTGGCGAAGGGAAAGATGCCGGCGTACATCGTGCCGGTGGCGGCGCCGACTGCGTTCCTGGTGGCGGGCATGCTCGCGCGCGCGGTCGGCGCAAGGCGTGGTATCGCGATCGAGCGATCTGGCACGCGCGCGATGGCGGACGAACCGCTCACCGACGCGCCGCTCACCATCTCGAAGGAGCCGGAGGTTCGACTCACGTTCGCGCTGGTCACGATCTTCGGTCTCATCGGCGGCGCCGTTGCGGGAGGCATCCTGGGTGGCGCCTCGGGCGCGATGGAGCTCATCGCGTTCATTCCCGTTCCGTTGCTGGCGTGCGCCGCAGCATGGCGATGGCGCCGTGGCGAGCACGGTCGTCGCACGGCGCTCTTGATGCAGTGGTCGGCGATGGTTCTTGTGGCGCTGCTGCTGATCCGACTCGAGCATCGCACACTCATTGGGCGCGACATGGGTGCACGCGCGATGATCGAGAGCATCCAGCGTGCGACGGGCAGCGCGCGGCCGCAGATCGTCGTCTACACCTTCAGGAATCCGACCATCGACTTCTATGCCGATGGCGATCCGCTCATGATCTGGAGCGTCAGCGATCTGCACGGACTTTGGCCGAAGTTGCGTCCGGACCACGCTGTGCTCATTCCGGAGCGAATCTGGCGCTGGATCGAGCGCGAGTATCCGCACCTGGCGTCGTCTCTCGCACCACTCGGTCGGGAAGCAGATGGCGATGCGGACGAGCGACTCGAAGCGATCTGGAATCGTTGGCCTGGGAAACCGACCGTGGTGCTGCGGATGTTGCATGCACCCGAAGCGGAAGCGCTCCGTGATGAAAGCCTGGTCTCGCCCGAACCGCGCGAGTGACCGGCCCTCTCGTCCGCGGCCACCGGGAACTCCTGGAAGAATGGTCTACACACGGTGACGCGTATGCGGCTATCATGAGCGTCTTCGCCGGTAGCCTCGGGCCTGGTCCTCCAGGCATGTGATCGCGGGCCGAGTCCCGCATCAAAGGCAAAATTGCCCTGGGAAACTGCTGGCAACGCACGCATCATGGGTCGATGACCCTCGATCGTCGCGTTCCAACCCAGGACGGCCGGAACCGTTCTTCATCAGGTCCGCCTGACGACTCGCCCAACGGCGAAGTCGTGATCTTCCGAACCGATCCACCCGCGCGGTGATTGCCGCGCGGTTGTAAGGAGTCTGTGTTTCTTGATCTCGTCCGTTATGCCCGTCATGTCCGTCCCCTCAGCTTTGTCCGACTCACTTCCCCCGCCCGTCATGTCACCGCCCGCACCAATCCGTTCAAAGTCACCGGCCGCACTCGCGACCTCGTTCGACGCGATCGATCTGATCGAGCCGCTTCGTCGCGCATTGCGCGATAGCGGCTATGAAACGCCGACGCCGATTCAGAGTCAGGCGATCCCGGCACTGCTCGAAGGCCGCGACATCCTCGGATGTGCGCAGACCGGCACTGGAAAGACCGCAGCCTTCGCGCTGCCGATCATTCAGCGTCTGCATGCCTCACCGCGCCGCGGCACGGCGCCGCGCGCACTCGTGCTGGCACCGACGCGCGAACTCGCGGTGCAGATCGCCGACAGTTTCGTCACCTACGGTCGCCACACCAAGATCTCCGGCACGACGGTCTTCGGCGGAGTGAGCCAGTACCACCAGGTCAAGGCACTGCGACGCGGTGTCGATGTGGTCGTCGCCACTCCGGGCCGACTGCTCGATCTCATGGAGCAAGGCGTCGTTGACCTCTCCGCGATCGAGATCTTCGTGCTCGACGAAGCCGATCGCATGCTCGACATGGGCTTCATCCAGCCGATTCGGCGCATCGCATCCGCCGTGCCGAAGCAGCGACAGACGCTGCTCTTCTCCGCGACCATGCCGTCGGAGATCGTGCATCTCGCCGAGTCGTTGCTCAACGATCCGGCGCGCGTGGCGGTCTCACCGGTTGCGTCTGCGACTCCGAAGATCGAACAATCGGTCTATCTGGTTCCCAACGCCGGCAAGCTCGCACTGCTCGAGCGCATTCTGCGCGACGATGCGGTTGGTCGTGCACTCGTCTTCGTGCGCACCAAGCACAGCGCCGACAAGCTCTGTCGCAAGCTCGAACAGAGCGGATTCAAGGCCGGCGCCATTCACGGCAACAAGGCTCAGAACGCTCGCCAGCGCGCGCTCGATGCATTTCGCAGCGGTCGCATGCCGATCCTCGTCGCCACCGATGTCGCCGCGCGCGGCATCGATGTCGATGATGTGAGCCATGTCTTCAACTTCGATCTTCCATACGAGCCCGAGGCGTACGTGCATCGCATTGGACGCACGGGCCGCGCGGGTGCGCTCGGCACTGCGATTGCATTCTGTGATCGAGAAGAGCGCGGCTTGCTGCGTTCGATCGAGAAGATGCTCGGGAAGCAGATCGAGCGAGCCGAAGGCAGCGATGCGTCGATGGACATCGGTCCGGCCGGCGCTCCGCTCAAGCCGCGCGGTGGCGCAGGACGAGGCCAAGGTCGCGGCGGAAATGCGGGCGGCGATGGGCACTCGGGCAGTCGCGGAGATCGTGGTCATCGCGGTTCGCGCGGGCAGGGTGGCAACGCCGGTCCACGCGGTCGTTCCCCGCACGGTGCGCGTTCACCGCGCGAGAGCGATTCGCATCGAGGCGGTCGCGGCAAGCACGCGGCGCCGCGCGGAGGCGAGCGCGTCGGTGCGGGTGCAGGGCACTCGAAGTCGACGGCTGGCGCGAGCGCTCCTGGTGGGCATGGTGGGCGGATCGCTCACCCGGCGGCCGGCGCACACCCACGCAAGCCCAGCAGTTGGAATCGACCGACGAAGCGCCACTGATCGGCGCTGAAGTCACTCATGATCTCAGCCGGTGTCGCCTGTTCACGCAGCAGGCGGCGCCGGTTTTTCAATGCGCGTGCCGCACTTCTTGCAGGTGCAGAGCTTCGCGTCCGACCAGAAGGCTTCCATCGCCTGCGCGAAGTGCTCCACGATGTCGCGGCATGCGAAGGTCTTGTCGTAAACGAGATCCTCGCATTTCGGGCAAAAGAACATGAGGTGTTCCTGTTCGAGCGGCGGTCGGCGGCGCTCGATCACCAGGCCCAGCGTGTTTGCACCGCGCTGCGGCGAGTGCGGCACACCCGGCGGAATGAAGAAGACTTCGCCTTCGCGCACGGTGATGTCGCGCACGCCCTGCGAGTCGCGGATCTTGACCTTGATGTCGCCCTTCAGTTGGAGGAAGAATTCCTCGCTGTCGGTCATGTGAAAGTCGTTGCGCGCGTTCGGCCCCGCGATGATCATCACGAAGAAGTCCTTGCCCGAATAGAGGTACTTGTTGCCGACGGGCGGCCTCATGAGATGGCGGTTCTCGCCGACCCACTTCATGAGGTCGATGGCGCCGGCGATAGAGCCGTCGAGCGCCCATCCGGTGGGATTGCCGAGGTCGTCGAGTTTCGCGGTCGCGGTCGTTGTCGTGGTCGCGAGCGTGGGAGATGGTGTGGGCATGGTGAGCTCCTTGGTTGTCACACGACGCGAGCCGCGCGGGCGCGACTGGGAGAGGCGCGTGCGGAGAGAGAATGAGCACGGTCTGAGATCGTGAGCTCACTCACATGCAGGATACGCTCGCACCATGCGCCAGACGGAGGATCATGTGATCCGATGGACCGTGCAGCCGCTCATCGAGCGTCCGGCGCGGGCGCTGCTGGCGCTCGCGGCGATCGCGGCACTTTCGATCGCCGTTGCCGCATTCGCGTCGGAAGCGCTGTGGGGACTGGTTGCCGCGCTCGTGCTCGGCATCGCGCTCAATCGAGCGTTCCTGCCGAGTCGCTACGCGCTTGAACCCGGAGCTCTCGTCGTCGATCATCCGTTGCGTCGGCGCACATTGGAGTGGTCGACGCTCGATCGCATCGCATTCGATGAACATGGCATGCTGGTCCATGCCGCGGGACTTCGATTGTCGATCGATCTTCCGCGCGTGTCGTCGCTGGCGACTCGTGCCACGGAGTTCATGCGTGCGAATGTGAACGAGGCGTGCGCCATCGTCGATCGCCGTACGAAGGTGCACCCGCATGACGCGACGGACGCCGCGCGATCCAGCGGAGATGTTCGCGCGCAGGAACGCGACAGGGTCGGCCCATGAAGCGCTGGCGAGCCATCCTGGCGCACGCATTCGCGGTGGAAAAGGCGGGGCCCGCGAAGCCGACACCGGCGGAGTCGCAGGTTGTGGATCGCGTGCTTCACGAGGTCATTCGCCGCCAGATGACGATGCCTGCGTCGATCTTCCTGGAGTCGGTGCGACCCATGACCTACCTCGGCAGTCAGGCGATGCACTTCTTCAGTCCCTTCATGACGGTGCTGATCGAGCCCGGTGCGTATCGCGCGTTCAGCAGTTTTCTGGAGAAGCGCGGCGCGGTGGACTACCTCGTTGGCCGAATGGAAGCGCTGCAACGCGAGCGACCGCCTGCCGACGCGAGCGGCACCGACGACGCTCGGTAGTCTGGCCGCGATCCTCGATGCGAGCGACCGTCCTCGCAGCGGTCGGTCATTGCGGTTCTGGGCCAAGACCGTCGCCATGCCGGTCGTTGAGGTTGGATCGCTTCTCTGCGACGATTGGCGCGGACACAACACATTGAGCGACGAGGCCAACGAATCCATCGCGGTCCTGCTCGCAGCGATCGAGAGCGGTGATGCATCGGCGGCCGACCGCCTCTTCCCGCTCGTCTATAGCGAGTTGCGCGGGCTCGCCGCGAATCAACTTCGTCATGAACGAAGTGGGCACACGCTCGTCGCGACGGCGCTGGTGCACGAGGCGTATCTCAGGCTTGTTGGTCAGCGAAACGCAAGTTGGAAAGATCGAGGTCACTTTCTGGCCGTGGCTGCTTCTGCCATGCGGCGCATCCTGGTCAATCACGCGAAAGCACGAAAGCGGTTGAAGCGCGGAGGCGATCGCCGTCGCATCGACATCGATTCGATCGCGGAAGCGTTCGAAGAGCGCGTCTCCGATCTGGTGGCACTCGACGCGGCGCTCGAGCGACTTCGCTTGCGCAGCCCTGATCAGGCGCGCATCGTGGAGCTTCGCTTCTTTGCTGGGCTCTCGATTGAGCAGGTGGCGGAGGCGTTGGGCACATCCGAACGCTCGGTGCATCGTGAGTGGGCCGTGGCGCGTGCTTGGCTGCGCGGCGAGATGCAGGCAGCGGAACCGGGAGAAGCCGATGTCTCGTGACGAACGCTGGGTGCAGGTCGCGGCGGTCTTTGGCGAAGCGATCGACTTGCCGACGTCTCAGCGCGCGGCGTACCTGATCGAAGCATGCGGCGACGACGCCGAGTTGCGAACCGAAGTCGAGCGACTGCTGGTGCTCCATGACGGATCAGCGCGATTCCTCGAACCGCCTGCGATTGACGCACTCGCGCCGCCGCAACAGGCACCGCTGGCGCGCGGCGCGCGCGTCGGCCGGTTCGTGATCGAGCGCCATATTGCGACGGGTGGAATGGGCGTCGTCTTCGAAGCGCGACAGGAGTCGCCGTCACGGCGCGTCGCACTCAAGTTGATTCACCCCGCGCTCGTGTCGGCGGAGACGGTGCGTCGCCTTTCGATCGAGTCGGAAGCGCTCGCGCGCCTGCGGCACGCGGGCATTGCGCAACTCTTTGAAGCGGGACTGCATGACTTCGGTGACGGCGCGCAGCCGTTCATCGCCATGGAGTTGGTCGAAGGCACGCCGCTGCTTGAGCACGCGGCGACGCTCGATACGCGTTCGCGCGCAAGACTCATGGCGGAGATCGCTTCGGCCGTCCAGCACGCGCATCAGAAGGGCGTGCTTCATCGCGATCTGAAGCCGGCCAACATCCTGGTCGACCACGATGGTCGCCCACGCATTCTCGACTTCGGCATCGCGCGACTGGTCGATGTCTCCGATGCGCCGACAACTGTGCAGCGCGCCACGCGCACCGTGGCGGGCACGCTGGTCGGCACGCTGGTCGGCACGCTGCAGTACATGAGCCCGGAACAGTTGCGCGGTCAGGTTGATGAGATCGATACGCGCAGTGACATCTACGCGCTCGGCGTGGTTGCCTACGAGGTCTTCGCGGGGCGCCTGCCGTTCGACGGCGAGGGCAGTTCGCTTGTGGCGCTCGTCGAAATGGTGACGCGGCATCAGGTCGTGCCGTTGGGGCGATCGGCGCCGGCGCTGCGCGGCGATCTGGAGTGGATCGTGTCGAAGGCGATGTCAGCCGAGCGCGAACAGCGTTACGCGTCGGCGCAGGAATTCGCTGATGACCTGCACCGTTGGCTCGAGCACGCGCCGATCCACGCCCGGCCCCCGTCGGCGCTCTATCAACTGTCGAAGTTCGCACGGCGCCATCGCGCGATCGTGCTTGGTGTGAGCGGCATCATCCTGGCGCTCGCCGTCGGCATGACGCTCTACGCGCGCGAAGCGGGCCGCGCCAGAGTTGCGGAGCGCGAAGCGATCGAAGCGTCGTCGACCTCCGCGGCGGTGAGCGAATTCCTGACGCGAATGCTGGCTCGCATCGATCCGAATCGCAGGAGCGACCAGGTGGACCTTCCGACACTCGTTGATGGCGCCGCGGCCGAGATCAACGAGCTCTTCGCCAATCGACCGGTGGAGCATGCGGCGGTGCGGAATGAAGTCGGCACCATCTACTACAACCTGCGGCGCTTTGACGACGCCGAGCGCGAGTTCCGCAGATCGATGGAGCTGCGCGAAGGCGTGCTCGGTCCGGCGCATGCGGACACGCTCGACGCGGTGAACAACCTTGGCCAGGCGCTGGCCAGTCTTGGTCGCAGGGAAGAGGCGATGGAGATGTACCGCCGCGCGCTCGATGGTCGACGGGCCTTGCTTGGTCCCGCGCACCCGCGCACGCTCAACACATTGAACAACATTGCGGGATTGGCGCGGAGCGAGCACGAGATGTCCGAGGCCGCGACGATGTTGCGCGAAGCGATCGCCGCCCGCGCGTCCAACAGCGGACTGGCTGACGAAGACGCATTGATCACGCTCGGCGCGCTGGCCACCATGCTCGACCGTCAGGACAAACGCGCGGAGGCGCTCGAACTGCGTCAGCGCGCGGCCGAGGGGTTCACGGCGCTCTACGGAGATGACCATCGCATGACCGCGATCGCGCATGGCGCCGTGGCGCGTTCGCTGCACCAACTGGGGCGGCTCGACGAGGCGGAGCCGCAATTCAGGAAGGCGCTTGCAGGACTGGCGATTTCCCGAGGTGGTCGCGATCACGACACGGGTGTGATCGCATTCAGATTCGGCGAGCTGCTCGAGGATCTGGATCGACATCGCGAGGCAATCGCGCAGTTCGCGCTCGCACGCGACATCGAGATCGAGCTGCGCGGCCCCGCGCACCGAAACGTGATTCGCATCGGCGTGCGAGAAGCGGAGTGCCTTCGTCAGGCAGGCGAGCCGGAAGCGGCGCAGCGACTCTGTGCGCAGCTGCTCGAGTCGTTCGGACGCGTGTTGTCGCCCACGGACAACGCGATTCTCGATGCCCAACTCGGGCTTGCACGCTCCATGGTGGCGCTCGGTCAAGGCGATAATGCCAGGAAGGTGCTCCGCAGTGCGATCGACGCCGCAGCCAGCGCGCCGGGTGTCGACCCCAAGCGCCTCGACGCGTTGCGAGGCGAGCTGGCCAGACTGCCGCCTTCATCGCCGCGACCGTCGCCCTGAGGTTTCTCATCTTCCTCGGAGAAAATCTGGCAGTCCCCGCGCCTGGACGGTGCGTTCACGGGGGTCGGGGCTTGCGCCTCGACAGCACCCAAAGGACTGCACCATGAGAAACGCTCATTCGCTCCCGTCAATCGTCACCGTTCTTCTGCTCTCAAGCGGACTCGCAAGCGCTGTGTGCGCCGAAGCGTCCAAGATCTACTGGACGACGGCCACAGGACAATTCATCTCGCAAGTCAACGCAGATGGAAGCGGCGCGGCCTCTGCACAGCAGTCGCCATCGGGCACGCCGATCGGCATCGACTTCGATGAGGCGAACGGGAAGATGTATTGGATCGCGCGCAACATCAACGGACTCGATCGCGTCTTCAGGGGACCGATCGATGGCGGCACGCTCGCCGAAGTCGAGACGCTCGTGTCAACCGTGCATGGTCTCGCAGGCGATCTCGTGCTCGATCTCGATGCGGGCAAGATCTATTGGTGCGCGTGGGCGGGACAGTCACCGAACGGTGGAGGCATCTACCGCTGCAATCTCGATGGCAGCGCCGCAGAGACGATCGTCACCGGACTCGATCGTCCAACGCGTTTGGTGCTGCACCCGACACTTGCTCTCATCTATTGGACGGACTCGGGCAACTGGCTGATCCAGAAGGCGAGCACCGCCGGCACGAATCTCGGCGTCGCGACGGTGATTCCGTTCCCCAATACGCCCGAAGGCCTCGCCATCGACTTCGACAACGGTCTTGTGTATTGGAGCGAGGTCAACACCGGGACGATCAAGCGCGCCACGCTTAGCGGCTTGGGTATCGACACCGTTACGCTCGTCAACGATCTCGCGAACGCGGGACCACCGCGCGATCTCGGCATCGACTTCGATACGGGCACGATGTACTGGACCGATCCGGCGCACGCGAAGATTCGAACGTCGAACCTGGCCGGCGCTGGCATTGCGACGCTGACCTCTGCCGCCACATGCGTCGGCCTTGCGATTCGATTCGCGCCCGAGCCCGCACCATGCGCGGGCGACATCACCGGTGACGGACTCGTCGATGGCGCCGACATTGCCATGATCCTCGGCAACTGGGGAACGATCGGCGCGAGCGCGTTCGACCTCAATGGCGACGGTGTCGTGGATGGCGCCGACTTGGCAACGGTGCTCGGTGGTTGGGGCGCGTGCCCGTAATGCGCCGGTCGGTCGGGTTGCGTTCGGAGTCTTCGTGCGAGCGCTCCGTTTTCGCTACCTTTCGCGATCGTGTCATCGCCTGCACCTGCCTCCACTCGCACACCGCCTGCGCCTGATCGCATCAAGGTCGTCGTCGCCACCGACTGCGGATCGACGACGACGAAGGCGATCCTGATCCAGCAACAGCCCGACGGTTCGTATCGGCAGACACATCGCGGTGAGGCACCGACGACCGTTGAGGAACCGTTCGCGGATGTGACGATCGGCGTCTTGAACTCGGTCACCGAACTCGAGGAACTCTCCGGTCGCCGCCTCGTCACGGATGACGGTCAGATCCTTCGTCGCGCATCGGCCGATGACCCGAACGGTTGCGATGTGTACATCTCGACATCGAGCGCGGGCGGCGGACTGCAGATGATGGTCGCGGGCGTCGTCAAGCAGATGACGGCCGAGAGCGCGAAGCGCGCGGCACTCGGCGCGGGCGCGATCGTCATGGACACGATCGCTGCCAACGACAATCGCAAGCCGCACGAGCAGATCCAGCGCATTCGCGAGCTGCGCCCCGACATGGTGCTCATCTCCGGCGGCACCGACGGCGGTGACTCGAAGAAGGTCGTGGAACTCGCCGAGCTCATTGCGCCTGCGAAACCGCGCCCGCGCTTCGGCAGCGAGTATCGACTTCCGATCATCTTCGCCGGCAACAAGGATGCGGCGCCTGCGGTGCGCAAGGTCTTCGACGGTCCCGGCTTCGATCTCGCCGTGGTCGACAACCTGCGGCCGGTGCTGGAGTACGAGAACCTCGGACCCGCGCGCGAAAAGATCCACGATGTCTTCCTTGAGCATGTGATGGCACATGCGCCGGGCTACGACAAGCTCATTTCGTGGGCCGACGCGCCGATCATGCCGACGCCGGGCGCGGTCGGCGACATTCTGCAGGAGATCGCGCGGCAGCGCGGCATCAACGCCGTTGGCGTCGACATCGGCGGCGCCACGACGGATGTCTTCAGCGTCTTCACGCCCGCCGGTGCGCCGGTCTTCAACCGCACCGTCAGCGCGAATCTCGGCATGAGCTACTCCATCTCCAATGTCTGCGCCGAAGCGGGCATGGCGAATGTGCTGCGCTGGGTGCACATCGAGATGGACGAGCGCGAACTTCGCAATCGCGTGAAGAACAAGATGATCCGCCCGACGACGATTCCGCAGACGCGCGAAGCGCTCATCTTCGAACAGGCGGTGGCGCGCGAAGCGCTGCGACTGGCGTATGTGCAGCACAAGGACTTCGCGACGACGCTCAAGGGCGTGCAGCAGCAGCGCACGGTCGGCGATGCGTTCAGTCAGAAGGAAGCCGGACAGAGCATCGTCGACAACATGAAGCTCGATCTGCTCGTGGCATCCGGCGGCGTGCTGAGCCACGCACCGCAGATGGAACAGACCGCCGCGATGCTCATCGACAGCTTCGAGCCGGAAGGTTTTACGGAGCTCGCGAAGGACTCGATCTTCATGATGCCGCATCTCGGGGTGCTGGCGAGCGTGCACGCGAAGGCGGCGATGGAGGTCTTCGAGCGCGACTGCCTCATTCTGCTCGGCACTTCGATCGCGGCGAAGGGCATCACCAAGCCTGGAAAGTCGTGCTTCAGCTACACGATCAACGGCGGCGGACTCTCCGAGCGCGGCGAGATGAAATTCGGTGAAATCAAGCTGTTGCGCCTCGGTGCGGGGCAGACCGCACGCGCGGAAATCACACCGGAACGAGGCTTCGATGTCGGCGCGGGACCTGGCAAGCCCATGTCGCGCGAGGTGCGCGGTGGTACCGTGGGCATCGTGCTCGATGCTCGTGGACGACCGCTTTCACTCCCAGACGACCCGACGCAGCGCCGCGCCACGATCGCGCGCTGGGTGAAGGCACTCGAGCTCTACCCGGATTGACGATCGCGCCGCCGACGACCGTTTCCCCTCGCGTTCACAACACAGCGACATGGCGAAGGCATACACCCCTGGATTGAAAGTCTCCGCTCGCACGCGACATCGTGTGCGTCGGCTGCTGCCGGTCCCAGGTGAAGTGCGCGTCAAAGTCGGTGACCGCGTCGAAGCGAGCACGGTCGTTGCCGAGACCTTCACCGAAGGCGACCTCATGCCGATGAAGCTCGCGGCGCTGCTCGGCTGCACGCCGAAGGAACTGCCGTCGATGCTTCTCAAGAAGGTCGGCGACACGGTGAAGAAGGACGAGCCGATCGCGCGCAGCAAGGGCATCTTCGGCTTCGGCAAGACCGAAGCGAAGGCTGCAGCGGATGGCACGCTCGAGAGTGTGAGCGAGTCAAGCGGCCTGGCGATCATTCGCGGCGAGAAGTTCCCTATCCGCGTGCTCGCGTACATGCCGGGCACAGTGGTCGAAGTGCTGCCGCACGAAGGCGTCATCATCGAGAACGAAGCGTCGTTGGTGCAGGGCATCTTCGGCATCGGCGGCGAGGTCTTCGGGCCGATCGTGCTGGCGTGCAAGTCGCGCGATGAAGAGCTGCACGAGGACTCGCTCACGCCCGCAATGAAGGGTTCGGTCGTCATCGGCGGTGCGCGCATGAGCGCGGCCGCGGTGCGACGCGCGCGCGAAGTCGGCGCTGCGGCCGTCATCAGCGGCGGCATGGACGACCAGGATCTGCGCGACTTCCTCGGCTATGACCTTGGCGTCGCGATCACGGGCAGCGAGAAGACGGGACTGACGCTGGTCATCACCGAGGGCTTCGGTGACATCGCGATGGCGCGGCGGACCTTCGCGTTGCTGGCGGCACACGCGGGTCGCGGCGCCAGCGTCAATGGCGCCACGCAGATTCGTGCAGGCGTCATGCGACCTGAGATCGTGGTGCCGCTCGATGGCATGGACCCGGCGAAACTCGCGGGGCTTGAAGCAGCGAAGGACGCTGGGCGCGAAGCAGGCTCGCTTGAGATCGGCACGCTGGTGCGCGTGATCCGCGATCCTCACTTCGGCGTCATCGGCACGGTCGCGGCGCTGCCGGAGAAGCCGGCGGTGCTCGGCTCCGGATCGAAGGCGCGCGTGCTGGAGGTGGCGATCGAGAACGCGGGCAATGTGACGATCCCGCGCGCCAATGTAGAACTCATCGAGGGATGATCGAAAACGATGAGCACTGAGCGAACGACACACTTGGCACGAAACGCGCTCACCACTGGACGATCGTGGACCGCGCGAGCGGCACCGCTCCGACGCTGGCGCGGCGCCGCGGTGGCGAGTGCGGCGCTGACTCTCGCGGTCAGCGCCATCGCGGCACCGCCGCTTCCGCCGCAGGATGTGCGCGTCTTCGATGTGCCGCTCGATGCCGGCGGCGCCATCGGCGTGAAGTGGACGGTGCCAGTCGATGCGCCAGCGGGAAGCATCGCGACCTTCGTGATCCGCCGGTCGATGACGGATGCCGAGCGTTCGTCGAACCGGCTGGACCAGCGCAAGACGGCATACGAAACCGAACTTGCGCGACTGACCGCAGAGGGCGTGGCACCCGAGAGTGCGAAGACGCAGGCAACGATGTTCGCGCAGCAGAAGGTGCCGACTCCGGCGGAAGGCGCCGCGCAGGAACCGGGCTGGATCGATGTGAGCGAAGTGCCTGCGAGCGCCGTCGCAGGCTCCGATGGTGTGGCGCTCGTGAAGGGTCTTGATCCCGAGCAGTCGTTCCAGTTCCTCGTGGTTTCGCGCGGGCCGGACGGCAGCGGGGCGGCGTCGGCGCCGACCGCGCAGGTGCGCGGCGCTCCCGGACTCTTCATGGGCAAGCGTTCGTTCCTGCTCGGGTGGATCATCTTCATCTGCGGCGCGGTCATCGCGTACATCCTGCTGGCGCGAAGCGGCAGGCCGATGAAGATCCGGCGCATCGCGGCGCTCGAGGCGGTCGACGAAGCCGTCGGTCGTGCGACCGAAATGGGCCGACCCGTGCTCTTCATTCCCGGCATCCAGGACATGGACAATGTCCAGACCATCGCCGGCATCACCGTGCTCGCGCGCGTCGCGAAGACCGTTGCAGAATACGACGCGACGATCGAAGTGCCGACCGCGCGTTCGCTCGCCATGCAGGCCGCGCGCGAAGCGGTGCAGGCGAGCTACATGCAGGCCGGGCGCTCCGAGAGTTTCAACCCTGATGCCATCAGTTACATCACGGACGAGCAGTTCGGCTTCGTCGCGTATGTCGGCGGTCGAATGGTGCGCGAGAAGCCGGCGGCGTGCTTCTACATGGGTTGTTTCTATGCGGAGAGTCTGATCCTCGCGGAGACGGGCAACTCGATCGGCGCGATCCAGATTGCCGGCACCGCCGAGAGTTCGCAGCTTCCGTTCTTCGTCGCCGCGTGCGACTACACGCTGATCGGCGAGGAGTTCTTCGCAGCGAGCGCGTATCTCTCCGGCGAGCCCGACCAGATCGGAAGCATCAAGGGACAGGACATCGGCAAGGCGCTTGCGATCGCGGTCGTCATAGTTGCATCCGTGTGTCTGGCAGTCGCGGCCGTCGTCGAAGCAAGCGGCAGCGGGATTGCGATCGGCATCGCGGCCGAGAGTGTCGTGGCATTCCTTCGCATGGCGCTGACCAGCTGACGGACTCACCTTCGTGAAGCGACTCATTCCACTTTGGATCGCCGCCATCGCCGGATTCACGGTGATCGCATCCAACTTCATTCCTCCCGCGATGGGCATGAGCGATCTCGTCACCGAGATGTTCAGTGTGCTCGCCGCGGTCGCGTATGTGCTCGGTGCCGCGAGCATCGCGAAGGTGCACCTGTCGAAGCTCTCAGCCAGGCGCCCGGGCTGGGGATACTCGATCGTCACGCTGTTCTGTTTCACGGCAACGCTCGTCGTCGGGTTGCTGAAGGTTGCGGTACCGCCGGGGCCGCGATCGCCCGATCTCGCCTTCTCCGGTTCGTACAGCGAGCCCGGCGGTGCGCTCTGGTGGATCTACGAGTACGCCATCTCACCGATCACGGCCACGCTCTTTGCGCTGTTGGCCTTCTATGTGGCGAGCGCCGCATTCCGTGCCTTCCGCGCCAAGAATCTCGAAGCCGCGCTGCTGCTCGGCACCGCGTTCATCATCCTGCTCGGACGAACGGCCGCGGGTGGCTATCTCACCGGCTGGTTCCCCGAAGAGATCTCGGGTCTTCGACTGGAGAACTTCTCGATCTACATCATGCAGGTCTTCAACACCGCAGGCAATCGCGCCATCATCATCGGCATCGCGCTCGGCGTGGCCGCGACGAGTCTGCGCATCCTTCTCGGCATCGACCGTTCCTACCTCGGATCAGGTGATTGATCGATGCTGCGATTCCTGCAAACACTTGATCGACGATGGGTCTTCCTGGCCATGGGCCTGGCGGTCGCCGTACCGATTCTGCTGCAGAGCCGCTTCCCGGAGAAGCCGACGGCGATCGCGAAGCATGCCTTCGACACGATCAACGACCTGCCGGATGGCTCGCGCGTGCTGCTGGCGTTCGACTTCGATCCTGCGAGCGAACCAGAGCTCGGACCGATGGCGAGTTCACTGACGCGACACGCGGCGATGCGCGGATACAAGATGTACTTCATCACGCTGTGGCCCTTCGGCACACAGATGCTCACGGACAAGATTCGCGAAGTCATCCTCGCCGACTTTCCGCAGTTGGTCGAAGGCACGGACTGGGTGAACCTCGGCTTCCAGGCGGGCAACGAAGCCATCATGACGCAAGCGAAGTCGGACTTCAAACGAACATTTCCGCGGGATGTCCGCGGCATCGCCGTGGCGCAGATTCCGATGATGGATGAGATCCGCACGACGCGCGACTTCGCGTGCCTGATTGCCGTGAGTGCGGGCTATCCCGGCGGCAAGGAGTGGGTGCAGTATGTGGTCACGCCCGAGCGCGGCAGCGCCACGCCGTTGAAGGCTGTCGTTGGTTGCACGGGCGTGCAGACGCCGCAATTGTTCCCTTACTACCCAGGTCAACTCGATGGCCTCATCGGCGCCATCAAGGGTGCCGCTGAGTACGAGACGCTTGTCAACGCCGAGGCGGAACGGCGCACGCCTGGTGCTCCGGTGCCGGCGAAGTATCTCGAAGCGGTGCGACGCATGGGGCCGCAGATGGTGGCGCATGTGCTGATGGTGTCGCTGATCGTGCTCGGCAACGTGATCTACTTCGTTGGTCGTCGACGGGGAGTGAACGCGTGAAGAGGCAAACGATCATCTGGGCGATCATCGGAATCGCATTTGTCGCGTTGATCGGTTCGCGCGCGGCGCTCGGCAGAATGGGGCGCACCTATGTCGAGCCGACCGTCAAGGCGTTCGAGCGTGTGACGCCGGACGCGTTGCCATGGGCGGACCAGGGTGCAGACGCGCCGAGTGCAGAGTGGATCGCCACGCCGCCACCGGAGAATGCCATCGATCGTTCTGGTGTGTGGAGCGAGCGCAACGCTGCAGGCAACCAAGTCATCGGCTGGACCAGTTGGGGCGAAGTCGATCCGACCGTGGTGTTCAAGGCGCGCGCGGTGGCGAGTCGCGGCGGTGCGCCGGGGCCCGCGTTCGAACTCAGTTGGCCGCGCACGCTGGGACTCTGGCTGGCCGCCTTCTTCACGCTTGCAGCGTTCTCATTCCTCTATCGCGACAATCCCTTCTACAAGTTCACCGAGTCGGTCGTCGTCGGAACCAGCGCCGCGTACTACATGGTGGTCGGCTTCTGGGATGTGCTCGTGCCGAAGCTGTTCGGCGCACTGGTGCCGGAGATCGTGCGGTCAGTTGTGCAGCCGACGCTGAGGCAGCCCGAGCTTGCCGATCAGATCGCGAAGGTTCTTGTGCTGATTCTGGGCGTGATGCTGCTGATGCAGCTCGTTCCCAAGGTGCGCTGGATGGCGGTGTGGCCGCTGGCGTTCGTGATCGGCACGTTCGCCGGACTCAAACTCTACACCTACATCGAGAGTGATCTGCTGGGGCAGTTGCGCGCGGCGACGGCGCAATCGCCGCTCGTAATCGTCACGGCCGACCCGACGGGACAGGCGCTGACTGGCGCGGGCATGGTGTGGCAGAGCTTCCTTGCCAGCCTCAAGACATCGCTGCTGCTGCTCGGCACCGTGTGCACACTCTTCTACTTCTTCTTCTCGGTGGAACACAAGGGTGCGGCGGGCAGGGTGGCGCGCGTCGGCGTCTGGTTCCTGATGATCACCTTCGGTGCTGCGTTCGGATTCACTGTGATGGGTCGTGTCACGCTGCTTGCGAAGCGCTTTGAGTTCCTCTTCGACGAATGGCTCTGGTACATCGATCCGCGCGGCGTGCATGAGATCATCAGCGTGATCATGATCAGCATCCCGGCGCTGATCACCGACACGATCACGAACATGATCGCTGCCCTGAGTGTGGTGATCCCCACGCTCTACTGAGTTGGATCTCGAAGGTCAGCGTGTCGCGCGGCGATATTCACCGAGTTCGCGCAGTTCGCGCTCGATCATCTCCGCCCATCGCTTCTGCTCGTCAGGCTTCGTGCCGTGCGCGGTCTCGGCGTCGTAGAGTTCGTTGCGCGCGTTGAGCGCGGCACGCTCCTCGGCAATGATGCGATCGGCCGCGCGCGTGAACTTTCCTCGAGCCGCCGACTCTGCCATGCGTGAGTCCGTGCCCTGGGCCGTGAAAGTCTGCGACGCGAGTTCGCGTGTGATCCGCGCCAGCGCACGGCAACTCTGGATGTGACCGAGATCGAAGTGAATCTGCTCATGCGCGAGCAAGGCGGTGCTCTCTGCGCCCGGTCGAACCCATGACTTGCTCGGCTCGAAGAGCGCCTCGGCCTTCACCGAACTCAAGCGGACGGTGCAGCGCCATTGGCCGCCGCGCTGCTGCTCCGAGCTCGCCGAGTCGGTGACGCTGATGCGAAGCGTGCAGGTCGTCAGCGCCGCGTGGCTCGACCTACTCCCGCTGTGTCGCTCGCGGTCCGGTGTTCCACTCGGACGCTGCTCTGAGTCGTTGGCAGAGGGAGGCGCGCCACGAAAGTCACTCCACTTGAGCGCGCGCTTCGCGCTCCACGCGATCGGTGCAGCGACTTCATACGGCGCGACATGACTTACCGCGCTCGAACCGGAGAGCGAAAGCAGGATGGCGACGATCACCAGCAATGTGCTTCGATCGTAGTGCGCGTCATGATCGTCGGAGTGTCTGAGGCGACGAGTTCCTGCCGACGTCTCACGCCAATGGAGACTGAAATCCACTTGGTGCGTGTGAAGCGGTTTTCCCTCAGGTAGAGTTCGCTGCGAATCGTCGTCAATTCGCGCGATGTTGCGCTGTCACTGAGATAGTCGAGGAGACTCAGCCATGGAATTCGTTTGGTTCATTCTGATCGGGATCTGTGCTGGATGGCTCGCCGGTCAACTCACAAAGGGATCTGGATTCGGGATCCTCGGCGACCTCATTGTTGGAGTCATTGGCGCCTTGGTCGGAGGTTTTGCATTCGGACTGCTTGGGATCGCGGCGTACGGTCTGCTCGGTCAACTCGTTGTCGCGACTGTTGGAGCGACGCTCCTGCTCGTACTTCTTCGCTTGGTGCGGCGGCAACCGCAGAGTTGATGCTCACGCAACTTGTGGAAGCGGTTCAGGAACGCGGTCCGCGCGCTGAGGCAAGTGCGGCCTCTCGAGCAGGATCATTGGGTTGCACGCTGAAGATCGGACTCGTCGAGGCCAGTTTCATCGTCACCGTCGGCAAGCAGGGTCCTCGACGCGGCGGCGGCGCCGTCGAGATCGACCTCGCTTGTGCGTCCCTCAAGGATCGCCTGGGTCTGCCGCCACTCCTTCGCCTCCTGCTCCTTCATGAACTCGACGACTCCATGGTGCTTCGTCACCGCCTCGGCAATCTCGTCGATGGTCACGCGGAAGCACTCCTTCCGCCGGTTCACGCGATTCACACGCCGTTCCTCCAGCAGGTGGTGGAGCTTGTTCTCAAGCGACGGCGCGTCGTCGGAGTAGATGATTGCGTGGACATCGAAGTCGAAAGGCACGGACGCATCGCCAAGCTCCCAGATTCGGTCCATCGGCTCGAGGCGCCGCGTCATGCCGACCTTGAAGACGCTCTCTCCGAACGATCCGATGTTCGAGATCACATAGACATGGCCTGAACGGGTCTGCTGCGCGCGGGAGATCGCGCGCTCCCTGTTCGCATGGGCCTCGGCGAGCTTCGCCTCGAGCTCTTGGATCTGGGCGCTGAGCTGGTCCTGCTTCGCACCGACTGCCTGAGCCGCCTCTTCGCGCGCGATCCTGAGCGCCGCCTCGAACTGTCGTTCCTCGCGTTCGGCCTTCTCCTTGACCTTCTCGATCTCCCGGCGCGCCATCTCTTCGTCGCGCATGCGCTCGCGAATCGCACGCTGTTCTTCCTTCTCCTCCTGGACCTTCTCCTGGTGCTCGTGCACGAGATGCAACTCCTGGAGTCGAAGCCTGAGATAGTCCTTGCTGATCCGACAGGACCGCGTCTGGCCAAACGCGTTGATGGTCTCGAACGCCTTCTGGATCCGCGCCTCCATCGTGTCAATGTTCTTGTAGGTGACCCTCGCGATGGCGGCATCCGACTCGCCGTTGAACGCACGCATCATGAGCTTCGCAAGCGCCCGCACCTCGCGCTTGTCCGTGCCGGTCAGCGAGCCATTGGCGGAGATGGCCTGGTTGCTCCTTACCAGGGCAGCCTGCGCCTCGCGTACACCATCGACGCGAAACTGATAGGCCTGCGAAGTGCCGAAGTCGTACTGCGGCTTGTAGAACGCGACCTGCGCGAGCACGGCCTCGCCGGTGAGCGACTTCAGCATCTCTTTGAGTGACTTGAGACGAGCCTCGCTCTCACGAATCTCGGTGAGACTCGCTCGCTGGCGATGCTCTACCGCGAGTCTCTCGTCCTGAAGCTTGCGGAGGATTCGCTCACGCTCAGCTCGCGCGTCGGTGACGCCCGCGAACTTCTCCTCTGTAGCAGCACGCTCACGCTCTGCTGCGTGCATGCGGAGATACATGTGCACTGAGCCCATGACCGCAGCGACGATGACCAAGAACACGACGATCGACAGAATGAAGACCACGGGAACCCCCTTCGTGGAACTTACGAGGACTCGATGCACTCTCCGCGATTGAGATCGTACATGCCTCTCGTCGAGCATCACGCGTCGGAGTCTCACTCACGGCGGTTGCTTGAGCGGCCCCCGAGGGCGACGCTCATCCAGTCGACTGCATGGCGGCGGCGATCGCGTTGATGCTCGAGAAGATCGTTGGCTGCAGCGCCTGCGCCGCAGCAGGATCCCGCTGCTCCCGTGATCGTCGCAGCAATTCCACCTGGGTCAGATTCAAGAGGTCCGTCCACGGATTGCGAGCCTTGATCGCCCGCGCGATCACCGGCTCGTTGTCCAGCAACTCCGTTTGACCGGTGATGTGCAGGATCGCCGTACGAGCCGCGGCGAAGTCGCGTTCGAGCCACTCGTGCATGCGTTCGCCATGCGTGTGCTGCAGCGCGTAGATGCGCGCCGTCTCCAAGCGCGCGCGAGCCATCTCGCGCTGCGCGTTGTTGATCACCGTGCGGAAGAACGTCCACGACGAGTAGGCGTGACGACAGATCTCCAGCTCCTCCGGGCCCAACTCACCAAGTGCGGCACCAAGTCCATACCACGATGGCGCCAGGTATCGCATCTGGATCCATGAGAAGACCCAGGGGATGGCGCGAAGGTCATCGAATGTCAGCTCGCCGCTGTTTCGTGAAACAGGGCGCGACGCGATCGGCAAGCCACCAATGTGCTGCACCGGGCTTACTTCGACGAACCAACTCCAGAAATCAGGGTGGTCGATCAACTCGCGATAGGCGTCCATCGAGCGCACGGCGAGTCGTTCCAGAAGCGGAAGCGCACTCGAGGAGATCTCTGAAGGCGCCGCCTTGCCGACGACGCCTCCGCGCTGTGCGGAAACGATCATGGCGGCAACGATCTGCTCGAGATGTCGACGAGCCAGTGGGCCTTGGCGGTCTCGACGAGGTACTTGACGCCGTCGGTGTGGAGGAGAGTGGGGGGGAAGGCACCGGAGTGGTAGGCCTCGGTGCCTGTGAAGTTGGAGAGGTCGATGGTCATGGCGTGTATTCCATCAGGTGACGGGAGGGGAAGTAGATGTAGGAGGGCGGGACCTCGAAGACTTGGCCGGTCGCCTCGTTCTCCATGATGAACGGCCCTTCGACGTTGATGATGTGGCGGGTGGCGGGGTCGATCGTGATGGTGCCGCTCGGTACGCAGATGGACGGCTCGCACTCGGTCGAGCAGCAGCCGCCGAGGAAGCAGCCCGTGACGATCATGGCGATGGTGATGAGGCGTTTCATTCGCAGTGGCAACTGAGTTGCGACGGGGTCACACGCTTGGCGCACGAGCCGGTCATGCAGCCGCCCGTGACCTTGAAGCAGCGGACATCGACGAGGATTTGCAGTGCAGGGTTGCTGGGGTCGATTCCCCATACGGCCACCGATTGGCAGCCTCCGGTGTTGCGTCCGAGGCCGTAGCCGACGATGGCCTGCGTCGCGGGGTCGATGGTGATGAAGTCGAGGCCGAATGTGACCCATAGGCCGGTGCCGGGGATGTTCACGCCGGGCATGGGCATCGGCGGCGCGGGCGGCTTCGGGGCGGCGAGTGCGCCGAGCGTGATGGCGGTCAGGACGGCGACGATGAGGGCGAGTGCTTTCATGTGGTCCTTTCGTGGGTGGCGGTGGCGGCGCGGGCGGCCGCGGCGGCAGCGTAGTTGGCAGCGGCGGCGGCGGCGATGGCGGCGGCGCGGGAGGCCGCGGCTGCGAAG
>Ga0163150_10000649_pt1 | contig 63406 bp, 41 predicted proteins | sample OliLakLV19P2IB_FD_148628 | JGI IMG/M metagenome (GOLD analysis project Ga0163150, IMG submission 148628) | Freshwater microbial mat bacterial communities from Lake Vanda, McMurdo Dry Valleys, Antarctica - Oligotrophic Lake LV.19.P2.IB | ecosystem: Environmental > Aquatic > Freshwater > Lake >...
CCGCACGGTAGATGGGGTGCGCTCGTTTCCTGGCTGTGACCGTATGAGTCAAGAGGTGCTGTCCGGCGCGCGAGCGCCGGCCATGCACGGATAGCAGGTGGAGCAACGGACCGTTGTTCGCCACGCCAGGAAGACGTTTTTGCAAAAACTCGGGGACGGAGCCGGAAAGGGAAAAAGAAGAGGAAGCTTTTAAGAAAAGAAAAAAGGCCTGCGCGCGTCACGTCGTGCTTGACACTACTCATAGCAGGGCGTCGCTGTCCTCAGCGCGCCGGAGTGAGGCTTGGTCAAGTTCCAAGACGTCCCTCCGATTCCAGCCCGGTGCGGTGAGGGCACCGCTCCCTACCTGTCTCCAATCATTCTCAAGAACTGTGTCCCAAGGGGTGTTGCCCAAGGCACCGGCGGCGCGAGCGGGCTGAGTAGAGGTTGGTGATTTTAACGCGGATGAAATCTGACTGGGGGAACTTCGCGGCGCTTCGAGGCTCCACCAGCGCGATCACCGCAGCGACACCGCTCAAACCACTGCCTGCCCGCAGCAGAAGTTTCACGTTCTGCACCGCCGCGATCAGCCCGTCCTGAATCTCCTGCCGCCACCGGCTTGAACTCAGGTTCGTTGGCCGCCCGGCCCAAACTGCTCAACCTACGCCCCATCACGGGCAGAAATCCTGGCCGTGAAACCGTAGCGAAAGTGAAACACGCCGGCCCTCCGAGGATCACGGCGAGGTAAAATACCCGCGCAGACCCGCCGCAGAAATTTTATGCCGCGCGCGTCCGTACGTGAACGTCCACGTCGCCGTCACGCCGGCCTGATAGCCCAGCGTCGGCTGGTCAAAGGCGAGTTGCAGCCGGCCCCCGTTCCACGCCGTGCGCGTGTAATTGTAGGTGCCCGTCTTGATTGGCACGCCGTTCGAGTCCTCGACGATGAAGGTGGTCGCGCCGAAGACGAACGTGCCGCGCGAAGTCTGCCCGCTCTTCACAAACGTGCAGGTCAACTGCCGGCCTTCCAGCGCAGGCAGCGCGAGGTCGCCGGCGGCCAGCATCTTGTCCGCGCGCACGAAGGCGTTCGCGGCGGCGGCGAGCAATTTCGAGCGGCTCGAGTTGTTGCTCGCCGCCGTCATGCTCGCGAGGCTGGTCACGATGCTGTCGAGATAATTGCTCGCGCCGGTCGTGTACTTCGACGGTGCCAGCGAGGATGCGCGGTTGAAGCGTAGAACCAAATCACCCGCCAGCGCTTCCGCCACGCACGCGCCCGCGCTGGCCAGCGCCCTGTTCGCCGCCGAATCATGCAGCGGTCCGAGCTGCGGCGTCATGGTGCGGAAGACCAGAACGCCGTACTGCGCGCAGGCCGCGTTCGTCGGCACGGCCAGGCGCGCTTTAATCGCGTTGGCGAAGACGGCGTTGCGCTGCGCCATCACTTCGTCCAACTCGGCGAAGCAATTCTGGCAGCCGGCCAGGGTCGGCGCGTTGCCGGTGATCGTGATCGTGACCAGCGTCGGCGCGGAGACATCCAGCCCGTCGCTGACCTCGTATGCGAACGTGTCCGTGCCCGTGTATTCCGCCGCCGGCGTGTAAGTGAAACTGCCGTCGAGATTCAGCGCCACCGTGCCGTGCGAGGGCGGCAGATACAGCCCGGCAAAGAAAACTGCGTCATCCGCGTCGCGGTCATTGATCAGCACGCCCGAAGTCGCGGGCACGTCGAGCGGCGTGTTCTTCGTGGTGAAATACGTGTCCGAAGTTGCGATGGGCACCGCGTTCGTCTGCACCTGCTCGCTCACCGTGATCGTCACCAGCGTCGTCTCGGAAGAGTCCAGGCCGTCCTCCGCCTCGTAGGCGAACTGCACTGTGCCCGTGAAGTCCTGCGGCGGCGTGAAGACGAATCCGCCGTTCCAGTTCAGCGTCACCGTGCCTTGCGCGGGCGGCGTGACCAGCGAAGCCGTGAGCGTGTCACCGTCCGCATCCGAGTCGTTCTTGAGCACGCCGGAAATCCACGACACGTAGAGCGGCGTGTTCTTCCACGCGGCGAAGCTTTCCGGCTGCGCGACGGGCGGCGTGTTGACCGGCGGCGGCTCATTGATGGCCAGCGTCACCTGCACCGTGGCCGAGATGTTCGTGCCGTCGCTCGCGAAGTAGCCGAACGAATCCGCGCCCGTGAAGTTCACGTCGGGGAAGTAGATGAAACTGCCGTCCTCATTGAAGAGCAGCGTGCCGTGCGCGGGATTGCTGACCAGCGTGGCGGTCAGCGAATCGACGTTCGCGTCCGTGTCATTGACCAGCACGCCGGAGTGCGCCTCGATGACCATCGTCTCGTTCTTGATTCCCTCGTAACGATCCACGGTCGCGACCGGCGCGACGTTCGCCGTCGGCGGTTCGTTGACGCGAATCGTCGCCACGGCGGTCGCCGTCGCCACGCCGTCGCTCACGCGATAGCTGAAGCCGTCGAGGCCCGTGAAACCCGCGCGCGGCGTGTAGAGAAAACTGCCGCCCGGCGCGAGCACCAGCGTGCCGTTCGCGACCGGTACCACGAGCGAAACGGTGAGCGCGGTGCCGTCCGCGTCCGTGTCATTTGCCAGCACGCCCACCGATGCCGAAACGTTGAGCGGCACGCCGCGCACGGTGAAATAGCTTTCGCCGCGCGCTACGGGCGGCGTGTTGACTTGCGGCTGCACGCTGAGGAACACCGTCGCCAGGCCCGAGTTGGTCAGCCCGTCGTTCGCGCGATACGTGAAGGTGTCCGCGCCGGTGTAGTTCGCCATCGGCGTGTAGCTGAAACCGCCGTTCGCGTTCAGCGTGACCGTACCGCGCGACGGCGCGGCGGCCAGCACGGCGGTCAAGACGTTGCCGTCCGCGTCCGTGTCGTTCGCGAGCACGCCGGCGGGCGCGACGTTCAAAGTCGCGTTGCGCACGACGACATAATTTTCATTGCGCGCCACGGGCGCGACGTTCGGCGGCGGCAGCACCGTGAGCGTGACCGTCGTGATCGCGGAGTTCGACGTGCCGTCGTGCGCGCGATACGCGAAACTGTCCTGGCCCGAGAAATTGTTCGTCGGCGTGTAGGTCAGGCTGCCGTCCGCGCTCAACACCAGCGTGCCGCGCGCGGGCGGACTGACCAGCACCGCCGTCAGCGCGTCCGCGTCCACGTCCGAGTCATTCACCAGCAGGCCGGCCACTTCGCCCACGGTCAGCTTCGTGTTGCGCGGCGTGGAGTAACTGTCGGCCACGGCCACGGGTGCGGTGTTGGAATTGAGAATCGCAATCGTCACCGTCGCCGGCGCGGAGAACGCGGTGCCGTCGTTGACGCGATACGTGAACGTGCCGGAGCCGGAGTGATTCGCGGTGGGCGTGAAGGTGAAGCTGCCGTCGTCATTCAGCTCCAGCGTGCCGTGCGGCGGCGCGGTCTCGAGGGATGCGGTCAGCACGTCGCCGTTCGCATCCGTGTCGTTTGCGAGCAGACCCGGGGCGGCGATGGTGAGGCCAATGTTCTTGGGTGTGGTGTAACTGTCCGGCTGCGCGACGGGCGGCGTGTTCGTGATCGAGAGCGTCACCGTCGCGTTTGCGAAGTTCAACGCCCCGTCTTGCGCACGATACGTGAAGCTGTCGCTGCCGACATAGCCCGTCGTGGGCGCGTAGCTGAAACTGCCGTTCGCGTTGAACGTCAGCACGCCGCGCGTCGGGCCGCTGACCAGCGTGGCGGCAAGAATTTCACCGTCAGGATCGGAGTCATTCGCCAGCACGCCGAAAGCTGGAACAAGGAGCGTCGAGTTTTTCGCCAGCGTGAAATTGTCCGCGACCGCGACCGGCGCGCCGTTCGAGCTGTTGATCATCAGCGACACCGTGGTCGCGGCGGAGAACGCCGTGCCGTCGTTCACGCGATACGTGAAGCTGTCCGCGCCGACGTAATTTGCCGTGGGCGTGAACGTGAAACTGCCGTTGGCATTCAAGGTGACCGACCCGCGCGTCGGCGCGGCGACCACCGACGCGGTGAGCGCGTCGCCGTTCGCATCGGTGTCGTTGTTCAGCACGCCCGCTGCAGCGGCCACGGTGAGGCCGATGTTCTTGGCTGTGACATAGCTGTCCGGCTGCGCGACCGGCGCGTTGTTCGTAATCGAGAGCGTGACCGTGACGTTCACCGAACTGGCCGAGCCATCGCTGGCGCGATAGACGAAACTGTCGCCACCCGCGTAGCCCGCCGTGGGCGTGAAGGTGAAGCCGCCGTTCTCGCTCAAGTTCAACACGCCCTGCGCCGGACCGCTGACCAGCGCCGCCGTCATCGCGTCGCCATCGGGATCAGAATCATTCGCCAGCACGCCCGCAGCGGCGACGGTGAGCGGCGTGTTTTTCGCGAGCGAGAAACTTTCCGCGACCACAACGGGAGCGCCGTTCGAGTTGTTGATCGTGATCGTCACCGTCACCGGCGCGGAGAACGCCGCACCGTCGCTGGCGCGATAGGTGAAGCTGTCCAGCCCGGTGTAATTCGCGGCGGGCGTGAAGGTGAAGCGCCCGTTCGCGTTCAGGGCCAGCGTGCCGTGCACGGGCGTCGTCACGACCGAAGCGGTGAGCGCGTCGCTGTTCGCGTCCGAGTCATTCGCCAGCACGCCGGTGCCGAGGATGCTCAGGCTGATGTTCTTGCTCGTCGCGTAACTGTCGGGCTGCGCGACCGGCGCGATGTTCGTGACGGCGATGGAGACCGTGGCGTTCGCGGAGTTCGCCGTGCCGTCATTCGCGCGGTAGGTGAACGTGGCCGTGCCCGTGAAACCCGCCGCCGGGGTGAAGGTGAAACCACCGTTCGCGCTCAATAAAACCGAGCCGCCCGTCGCGCTGCCGACCAGCGCGGCGGTGAGCGCGTTGTCCTCCGCGTCCGTGTCGTTCGCGAGCACGCCGGACGCGGGCACCACGAGCGGAAGATTTTTCGCAGTCGAATAGTTCTCCGGGTTCGCGACCGGCGCGGTGTTGGTGATCGAGAGCGTGACGGTCGTGTTCGCGGAATTCGCCGAACCGTCCGTGGCGCGATAGGTGAAGCTGTCCGCTCCGACGTAGTTCGCATTGGGCGTGAAGGTGAAACCGCCGTTCGCGTTCAGGTTCAGCACGCCGCGCGTCGGGCCGCTGACCAGCACCGCGGCGAGCGCGTCGCCGTCCGGGTCGGAATCATTCGCCAACACGCCCGACGCCGCGACGGTCAGCGGCGTGTTCTTCGCCAGCGCGAAACTGTCCGCGACGACGACCGGTGCGCCGTTCGAGTTGTTGATGGTGAGCGTGACGGTGGTGTTCGCGGAGAACGCGACGCCGTCACTCGCGCGATACGTGAAACTGTCTGCGCCGGTGTAGTTCGCCGTGGGCGTGAACGTGAAACTGCCATTCGCATTCAACGTGAGTGTGCCTTGCGCGGGTGCAGTGACGACGGAGGCGGTGAGCGCGTCGCCGTTCGCGTCCGTATCATCCGCCAGCACGCCGAGCGCGGCGGGGATGTTTAGCCCGATGTTTTTGCTCGTCGCGTAAGCGTTCGGCTGCGCGACCGGCGCGGTGTTGGTGATGGAAATGGAAACCGTGATGTTCGCGGAATTCGCCGCGCCGTCGTTCGCGCGATAAACAAAACTGTCGCCGCCCGTGTAGCCCGTCGTGGGCGTGAAGGTGAAACTGCCATTCGCGTTCAAGGTCAGCGCGCCGTTCGCCGGGCTGCTGACGAGCGCGGCGGTGAGCGCGTGGCCATCCGCATCGGAATCATTGGCCAGCACGCCGGACGCAGCGACGGTGAGCGCGACGTTCTTCGCCGTGACGTAACTTTCCGGCTGCGCGACCGGCGCGGTGTTGGTCATTGAGAGAGTCACCGTCGTGCTCGCCGAGTTGGAGGAACCGTCGCTGGCGCGGTAGGTGAAGCTGTCCGAACCGACGTAGTTTGCCGCCGGCGTGAAGGTGAAACTGCCATTCGCGTTCAACGTGAGCGCGCCTTGCGTTGGGCCGGAGACGAGCACCGCGACGAGCGGGTTGCCGTCGGGATCGGAATCATTCGCCAGCACGCCCGCCGCCGGAACCGTGAGCGGCGCGCTCTTCATCATCGAGTAGGAATCGGCCACCGCGACCGGCGCGCCGTTCGAGTTGTTGATGGTGAGCGAGACGGTGGCGGGGGCGGAGAATGCAGAACCGTCGCTCACACGATACGTGAAGCTGTCCGCGCCGACGTAGTTCGCCGTGGGCGTGAAGGTGAAGCCGCCGTTCGCGTTCAAGTTCAGTGAACCGTTGGCGGGCGCGGTCACGACGGACGCGGTGAGCGCGTCGCCGTTCGCATCCGTGTCGTCCGCGAGCAGGCCGGGCGCGGCGACATTCAGCCCGATGTTTTTCAACGTGACGAAACTGTCGGAGTTGGCGACGGGCGCGCTGTTGGTGATCGAGAGCGTGACGGTGGTGTTGGCGGAGTTCAGTGAACTGTCATTAGCGCGATACACAAAACTGTCCGCGCCCGCGAAGCCCGCCGCGGGCGTGAAGGTGAAGCTGCCGTTCGCGTTCAACGTGAGCACACCATTGGCCGGCCCGGACACGAGCGCCGCCGTGAGCGGGTTGCCATCCACGTCCGAGTCATTCGCGAGCACGCCTGCTGCGGCGCCGACGGTCAGCGGAAGATTTTTCGCGAGCGAGTAGGAGTTGGCCACGGCGACAGGCGCGGCGTTCGAATTGTTGATCGTGAGCGCAACGGTGGTGGCGGTGGAGAAGGCCGTGCCGTCGCTCACGCGATAGGTGAAGCTGTCCGCGCCCACGTAGTTCGCCGCCGGCATGAAGGTGAAACTGCCGTTTGCGTTCAGCGTGAGCGCGCCGCGCGCGGGCGACGTCACGAGCGAGACGGTGAGCGCGTCGCCGTTCGCATCGGTGTCGTTGTTCAACACCCCCGGGGCCGCGATGGTCAGCCCGATGTTTTTCAGCGTGACGTAGCTGTCGGCGCTGGCGGCGGGCGGCGTGTTGGTGATGGAAAGATTCACGGTCGCGGTCGCCGAGTTCGTGACCCCGTCGCTCGCGCGGTAGGTGAAACTGTCGCTGCCCGCAAAGCCCGCCGTGGGCGTGAAGGTGAAGCTGCCGTTCGCGCTCAACGTGAGCGAACCATTCGCCGGCCCGGACACGAGCAAGGCCGTGAGCGGCTGGCCGTCCACATCCGAATCATTTGCGAGCACGCCCGCCGCCGCGATGGTGAGCGGAGAATTTTTCGCCAGCGCGTAGGAGTCGGTCACGGCGACCGGCGCGGCGTTGGAACTGTTGATCGTGAGCGTGACGGTGGCGGCGGCGGAGAACGCAGTGCCGTCGCTGGCGCGATACGTGAAGCTGTCCGCGCCCACGTAGTTCGCCGCCGGCATGAAGGTGAAGCTGCCATTGGCGTTCAGTGTGAGTGCGCCGCGCGCGGGCGACGTCACGAGCGAGACGGTGAGCGCGTCGCCGTTCGCATCACTGTCGTTGTTCAACACCCCCGGGGCCGCGACGGTCAGCCCGATGTTTTTCAGCGTGACGTAGCTGTCGGCGACGGCGGCGGGCGGCGTGTTGGTGATGGAGAGATTGACCGTGGTGTTCGCCGAGTTGGTGGTGCCGTCGCTCGCGCGGTAGATGAAACTGTCGCTGCCCGTGTAACCCGCCGTGGGCGTGAAGGTGAAGCTGCCGTTCGCGTTCAACGTGATCGCGCCGCGCGCCGGGCTGGTGACGAGCGAGGCGGTGAGCGGCTGGCCGTCCGCATCCGAATCATTCGCCAGCACGCCGCTCGCTGCAACGGTGAGCGGAAGATTTTTTGCGAGCGAGTAGGACTCGGCCACCGCGACGGGCACGGCGTTGGAGTTGGCAATCGTGAGCAAGACCAGCGTGGTGGCCGAGAAGGCGGAACCGTCGCCGGCGCGATAGGTGAAGCTGTCCGCGCCGACGTAGTTCGCCGCCGGGGTGAAAGTGAAACTGCCGTTCGCATTCAGCGCGAGCGAGCCATGCGCGGGTGCGGCGACGACGGACGCGGTGAGCGCGTCGCCGTTGGCATCGCTGTCGTTGTTCAGCAGGCCCGCCGCGGGCGCGATGGTCAGCCCGATGTTTTTCAACGTCTCGTAGCTGTCCGCCTGCGCGACTGGCGCGGTGTTGGTGACGGAGAGAGTGACCGTGGTGTTGGCGGAGTTCAACGCGCCGTCGTTAGCGCGGTAGGTGAAGCTGCTGTTTCCCGTGAAGCCGGCGGCGGGCGTGAAGGTAAAACTGCCGTTGGCGTTCAGCGCGAGCGAACCATTCGCGGGGCCGGACACGAGCACGGTCGTGAGGGGGTGGCCATTGGCATCCGTGTCATTGGCCAGCACACCAGGCGCGGCCATGTTCAACGTGCCGTTTTTTCTCACGCCGTAGGTGTCCGCCTGCGCGACGGGCGCGGTGTTGGCAGGCGGTGCGCCGGTGATGGTGATGGTCACGGTCACGGGTGCGGAAATCGCCAGCCCATCGAGCAGGCGGTACCCGAAGCTGTCCGTGCCGGTGAAGTTGTTCGTGGGCGTGTAGGTCAGGCTGCCGTCGGCGTAAAGAATCACGTCGCCCCGGCTGGCCGGGCCGTATTGCACGACGCTGAGCACATCGCCGTCCGCGTCGAAGTCGTTGGCGATCACGCCGGCGGCGGGGCTGACGATCAAGGTGCCGTTCATCGCGACCACGTAACTGTCGGGCTGCGGAACCGGGGGCGTGTTGGGCGACACGAGGCCGGTGACAGTGATGGTCACGGTCGCGATGGAAGAAGTGAGGCCGTCGCTGGCCCGGTATTGAAAGGTGTCGGTACCGACGAACTGATTCAATGGCGTGTAGCTGAAGCTGCCGCTGGCGTTGAGGTTGAACACGCCGTTGTTGGGCGCACTGACGAGCGTGGCCGTGAGCGGCTGGCCGTCGGGGTCCGTGTCGTTGGCGAGCACGCCGGAGCCGCTGACGTTCAGCGCGGTGTCTTTCGCGACGGTGTAGGTGTCGTTCTGCGCGACGGGCGCGCGGTTGCCCGGCGGCGGCGTGGTGACGGTGATCGATACGGTCGTGATGGGCGACGCGGCGAGGCCGTCGCTGCATTGATACGTAAAGCTGTCGGCCCCGGTGTAGTTCGCGGCCGGCAGGTAAGTGAAACCGCCGTTGGCGTTCAAAGTCAGCGTGCCGTTCGCCGGCCCTGTGACCAGCACGGCGGAGAGCGGCTGGCCGTCGGCATCGGAATCATTCGCGAGCACGCCGGTGGCGGCCACGTTGAGCGCGGTGTTTTTCGGCGTGGAATAATTGTCGGCTGCGGCGACGGGCGGGATGTTCGCGATGCCGTCTGCGTAGGTGACTTCCGCAGAGAAGCCGCTTTCTAGACCGTCGCGGTCGTAGGCAGTGACGGCGAAATAGTTCATGCCGGGGGTTGTAGGAACGCTGGCCGAGATGGAATTGCCCATGTCCAAGACTGAGTCGTACCCACGGGACACGCGTCCCGAGTATACGCGGTAGCCCACGACGTTGGTTTCCGGGTTACGATCCCACAGCAGCGTCACCGCCTCCGCGAAACACGGGGTAAATAAAACGATCAGTCCGGGCAGGACGGCTCGCAGCCATCCGTGCGGTTTGAAAAAGCACCAAATCACGACAGGCCGTTTTGCAACTGACGTGCCGTGTCCACGCTTCCTAAGTGCTTACGGCATGGGGTGATGACCTCCTACAAAACTCCTACATTTGCCCTTGAGCCAAAGGGGATGAGAAGGCATCCTCCTAGCGCGGTCAGTCGGCAGAAGGAGGTAACAAAAAGGTCAGGACGTCGAACGACGTAAGGGGAAATACCGTAGGGCAAAACGTGGGCTACACAGGCCCGGGCGCATTGACGGAAGAGAATGGCAACCGGTAAAACTCAGCGCGTCAAGTGGTCGCCGCCCAAGAGTCTTAGTGGTTTGTGAATCCTTGGGGCCGATCGCCGCAAAACAAAGATGGGAACGCACTTACATGAATCAGGCCGACCAGGCACGGCGGAAGCGGACGAATGGCTTCACTCGCCAAATCCGTTGCCCTTTTGGAAGCGCGCCTTGGACATCGCCTGCCTCCTGTTTCTTGCGCCCGCGCTGGTGCCGGTCATGGTGTTCGTCGCGATGGCCGTCCGGTTTTCATCGCGCGGCGGCGTTCTCTTTCGGCAGGAACGCATCGGCCTGCGCGGCAAACCTTTCACGCTTTTCAAATTCCGCACCATGAAGCAATGCGCGGAAACCGAGTCGCATCAGGAATACCTTTCCACGCTCATCCACTCCGACGTGCCGATGGAAAAAATGGACGCGAACGACAAGCGCGTGTCGAAGTTCGGTGCGATTCTGCGCGCCAGCGGCCTGGATGAACTGCCGCAAGTCTTCAACATCCTGCGCGGCGAGATGAGCCTCGTCGGCCCGCGTCCCTGCATCCGCTACGAGTACGAGCAATACCTGCCGGAACATCGCGAGCGCCTGAACGCCGTGCCCGGCCTGACCGGCCTGTGGCAGGTCAACGGCAAGAACCGCACGACCTTCCCCGAAATGGTGGCGTTCGATGTGCGCTACGCGAAGACCTTGTCGCCCGGGCAGGACATTTCGATTCTGTTCCGCACCTTCCCGGTCGTTTTCCGCCAGTCACGCGATGCGTTGGATCGCAAGCGGTCCGGTCCCAGCTCCCGTCCACCTGTCGCCCGTCCTCCGGTGTCGCGCCAGCCGGAGCGTCGTCCCGCCACCAGCCTCTGATCGCCATGAAGACGCGCATCAATGTCGGAGTCGTCGGCTGCGGCTACTGGGGGCCGAACCTGATCCGCAACTTCAGCAACCTGCCGGACTGCACGCTGCTCGCCATTTGCGATCTCGATCTCAAGCGGCTCAACCATCTCAAGACGCTCTATCCGCAAGTCGAGTTGGACACGGATTTTCAGGAGTTCCTCGCCCGTCCGGATTTGCAGGCGGTGGTCATCGCGACCTCCGCGCCCACTCATTACGGCATGGCCAAGAAAAGCCTGCTCGCCGGCAAGCACGTCTTCATCGAGAAGCCGATGGCGACCTCCTCCGCCGAGTGCGATGAACTCGTGGAACTCGCCGCCTCGCTCGGTCTCACGCTGATGGTCGGCCACACCTATCTCTATTCCGCGCCTGTCCGCCGCATCAAAGACATCATTGACTCCGGCGACATCGGCGACATCCGTTACATCAACGCCCGCCGCCTCAATCTCGGCTTGTTCCAGCGCACCATCAACGTGACTTGGGACCTCGCGCCGCACGACATCGCGATCATTTTCTACCTCACCGGCATGTTGCCGAATTCGGTCAACTGCCAGGGCAATTCCCACGTTACCAAAGGCATCGAGGACGTGACCAACATGTCGATGAACTTCGACCAGGGTGTCTTCGCCAACTTGCAGAACAGTTGGCTCGATCCGCGCAAGGTTCGCGAGATGACCATCGTCGGCTCGCGCAAGATGATCGTGTACGATGACGTGCAGCAGTTGGAAAAGGTCCGCATTTACGACATGCGCGTGGACGCCGTGCCGCCGCACTACGACACGTTCGGAGAATTCCATTTCGCGTATCACTACGGCGACAGCCACATCCCCTACATCAAGCAGGAGGAGCCGCTCAAGGTGGAGTGCCAGCATTTTCTCGACTGTGTTAGCACCGGGGGCCAGCCGCTGACCGACGGCGTCCACGGCGCCAACGTCGTGCGCGTGCTCGAAGCCTGCACCCGCTCGCTCCGGCAGCAGGGCGCGGCAGTGAAGTTCGACGCGGCCAAAGCAGTTTCGCCGGCCGCAAGAAACGGCGCGCCCCCCCAAATGGCCAAGCCATGAGCAGCGAAGCCAATCCTCTCTGTCGCATCGCCGCCGATGTGAAGCTGGGCCGGAACGTCCGGCTCCCCGGTTTCGTCAACTTGTATGGCTGCACCATCGGTGACGACACGCGCATCGGGACCTTCGTGGAAATCCAGAAAGGCGCGGTTGTGGGCAACAACTGCAAGATTCAAAGCCACTCGTTCCTCTGCGAAGGCGTGACCCTCGAAGACGAAGTGTTCGTCGGCCACGGCGTGATGTTCACCAACGATCGCTTTCCCCGCGCAACCAATGACGAAGGCCTGCCCAAGAACGACAGCGAATGGGCGTGTGAAAAAACCATCGTGAAACGCGGCGCGTCCATCGGCTCGAACGCCACCATTCTCTGCGGCCTGACCATCGGCGAGCGTGCCATCGTGGGCGCGGGCAGCGTGGTGACGAAGGATGTTCCCGCCGGCGCGATTGTCGCCGGCAATCCCGCGCGCGTGCTGCGGAAAATTTCCAAGGCTGGTGCCAATGGTAGTGGGGCAGGCGTCCCGCCTGCCACCCGTCCACTGGCCGTCCCGGCTGGTGGTTCTTCAGCCGAGACGGCCCAAGGACTGAAGGCAGCCGAGACGGCCGCCCCACTAAGCAAAATTTCCGGCTCAAAAAATTCTCATGCAGGTTCCCTTTCTTAATCTCCGGCTCCATCACGAGCCGATTCGTGACGAGTTGCGCGCCGCCATCGAGGCGGTGATCGACGCCAGCGCTTTCGCGGGCGGCAGCTACGTCGAGAAATTTGAGCGCGAGTTCGCCACCTTCTGCGACGCCAAGCACACCTGCGCCGTCGGGAACGGCACGGACGCGCTGTGGTTCGCACTGCTCGCCCTCGGCGTCGGGCCGGGCGATGAAGTCGTGACCGTGCCCGGCACGTTCATGGCCACGGCGGAAGCCATCAGCTACTGCGGCGCGAAACCCGTGTTCGTGGACATCGACGAGGAGACTTACACGATGGACCCGGCGCTGCTCGAACGCGCCATCACGCCACGCACCAAGGCCATCATTCCCGTCCAGCTTTTCGGTCAGACGGCGGACATGGATCCGATTCTGGAAATTGCCCGCCGTCACAAACTGCCCGTCGTTGAGGACGCCTGCCAGGCGCACGGCGCGGAATACAAGGGCCGTCAGGCCGGTACCTTGGGCGACGCGGGTGCGTTCAGTTTTTATCCCGGCAAAAATCTCGGCGCGCTCGGCGAGGCCGGTGCGGCGGTGACGAACCGCCCGGAGTTGAAGCAGAAGATGGACACGCTCCGCGACCATGGCCAGGCGCGGAAATATCACCACTCGATGATCGGCTGGAACGGCCGCATGGACGGCATTCAAGGCGCGGCGCTCTCGATCAAGCTCAAGCGCCTCGCCGATGGCAACGAACGCCGTCGCCAGCACGCCGCGCATTACACCGAACTGCTTTCCGGCCTCGACGAAATCATTCTTCCGACGACCGCGATCGGTCGCACGCACGTCTTCCACATCTACGCGATCCGCGCGCCCAAACGCGATGAGCTGATGCGCGCGCTGACGGCGCAGGGCATCGGCTGCGGCATTCACTATCCCGTGCCGGTGCATTTGCAGGAGGCGTATCGTTCGCTCGGATTGGGGCGCGGTTCGTTCCCCGTGGCGGAACGCTGTGCGGATGAATTTGTCTCGCTGCCCATGTTCCCGGAACTCACGCCCGAGCAGGTGGAATACGTCGCCGGCACCGTCCGCGCCTGGGTGGAAAAATCTCTGGTGACCGCATGATTGCCGCCCCCGCCATTTCCATTGTGCCGCCCGCGCTTTCCTGCGCCGGGGCCTCGATGGATTTGCGGATCGTGAATCCCATCAAGGACACGACTTGGGACGCGCTGCTCTGGACGCATCCGCACGCGACTTTTTTCCACAGCGCCGCGTGGGCGAAAACGCTCGTGGACGCCTACGGCTTTGAGTGCCGCTACGTGGTCGCGACGAGCGGCGATGAATTGCGCGGACTGCTGCCGGTGATGGAGGCGCGAAGCTGGCTGCGCGGACGACGCGGCGTCTCGCTGCCCTTCACGGACGAATGCGCGCCACTGCTCACGCCCGGCGTCACGGCCGAGTCGTTGCTCGACGTGGCGACGCACGAAGGCATGTCGCGTGGCTGGAAATATCTCGAACTGCGCGGCGGCCACGAACTGTTCCATCATTTGCCCGAGTCGGTCGCTTTCCACGGCCATGTTCTCAGCTTAAATCTCAAGGCCGACGAAGCCTTCGCGAAGTTCGACGACTCCGTGCAGCGCAACATCCGCAAGGCCGAGCGCGCGGGCGTGACTGTTGAATTCGGCACGGACGCCGCCGCAGTGCGCGCCTACTACGAATTGCACTGCCGCACGCGCACCAAGCACGGTGCCCCGCCGCAGCCGCTAAGTTTCTTCGAGAAACTCGGCGAGCACATTTTGGAGAAGGGTCACGGCTTCATCGCGCTGGCCCGGCACGAGGGACGCGCCATCGCGGGCGCGGTGTTCTTCCGTTTCGCGCGCACGGCCCTCTACAAGTTCAGCGCCTCGGATGAACGCTTTCAGGACTTGCGCGGTCCCAACCTCATTATCTGGCAGAGTATTCGCCGGTTGATGGACGCGGGCGTGATGGAACTGGATTTCGGCAAAACCTCGCAGGCCAACGAAGGCTTGCGGCGGTTCAAGCGCCAGTGGGGCGCGGACGAGCGGGTGATCCGCTATGCCCGCTACGATTTCGCCCGGCGGCAGTTTGTCAAAACAAGCGATCTGGCGGCTGGTCTTCAGGCCCGGTTGTTTGCTCTAATGCCAGTAGCGGTTTCCCGCTGCGTTGGCCGTGCGGTTTATCCGCATTTGAGTTGAGGTTTGTTCACATGATTGATCCAAAGCACAACAAGAAGGACACGTTCGAGATGCCGGCGCTGGGCATGAAGCTCACCGACATCTACTACGTGCTCTTCCGGCAGAAGTGGGTCATCCTCGGCTGCCTCGCCGTCGGCCTGCTGGCGGGCCTCTTCGTGTTCTTCACGCAGAAGACGCTTTACTGGTCGGAGGCGAAGCTGATTGTCCGTTACGTCACATCCACGCGGTCGGTCGAGGCGCTTGGCTCGCAGACCAAGTCGCCTGATTTCGGCGGCGAGAACGTCATCAACACTGAGCTGGAAATTCTCACCAGCCATGATCTCTGCGAGGAGGTGGCCCGGCGCGTCGGCCCGGAGAAATTGCTCGGCAAGGGCCGGGGCAGCAACGTCACCGCCGCCGCCGAGGTCGTGTACAAGGGGTTGGAGCTGAACAACCCGCACCGCAGCAACGCCATTCGCGTCCGTTTCTCCCACGGCGATCCAACGGTCTGCCAGGTCGTGCTGGCCGAGATCATCGAGGAATATTTCAAGCGCCACAAAAAAATTCACCACACCGGGCGCAACTACGAGGACATCCTCTCCGTGGAAGCCCAAGACATCGCCATCCGCATCCGCGAGAACGAGGCCGAGTTACAAAAGCTCCATCGCAAGGCGGGCGTCGTGTCCGTCGTCGAGTCGAAAAACAATCTGGCTCAGGAACTCGCCAGCCTGCGCCGGAAATATTTCGACGCCGAGGCTGACATCGCCGACCTGCGCTCCCTCCTCGGCAACACGCCGAAGCCCGTGCAGGAAACCAACGCCGTCGAGGCCGGCCTGCCCCTGGCAAAAATCACCGAGTACAAGGTCGTGATCGGCCGGCTCGAGTCGATGCGCCAGCGCGAGTTTGAACTGGCCGCGACCTACACCGACGAGAATCCGCTCGTCGTCAACGTCCGCCAGCAGATGGCCGAGCAGGAAAAAAAGAAGGCCGCGCTTGAGAAGGAATTTCCCCGGCTGGTGTCCCTGCCCGTCGCGCTGCCGACGGTGGCCAATGGTCCCGTCGAGGCCCGTCCCGATCCGCGCCGCCTGCTTGCGCTCGAATCACGGCTCGGCATCATCAGCAACCAGATGGCCGAGGTGCGCGCCGAACTGGAGGTGATTGACGGCTTGGAAACGGCCATTGCCGACGTGCAGCGCAAGCTCACCGCGAACAACCAGAACTATCAATATGTCTCCGCCGGGCTGCAGGCCGCGAAGTTCGACGACAAGATGGCCGAGGCCAAGATGTCGAACATCCAATCGGCGCAGACGCCTTCGCCGCCCGCGCCGAATGTCTCGCAGCGGCTCAAATTCGTCATCGGAACCTTCGTCGCCTTTTTGTTCGCGGGCCTCGGCCTCGCGTTCTTCATCGAAATGTTCGTGGACCACACCATTCGCAAGGCCAGCGAGATCGAGACGAAGCTCAAGATGCCGTTGTTCCTCTCCATTCCCAAACTCGGTTTGAACGGCCACTCGAAGATGCTGCCGTTCCCCGGACCGAAGGAGGAAGAAGGCGATGCGGACGAGAAAACTGGCGTTCCCGCAGTCGCCACGGACTTGCACCCGACGTGGGACGCCGAGCATCCGCTGCGCCGCTACATCGACGGCGTGCGCGACGCCACGCTCACGCACTTCGGCGGCGACCCGCACAAGCCCAAGCTCATCGGCATCACCAGTTGCGGCGGCAAGGCGGGCGTGACCTCCATCGCGGCCGGACTCGCGGGCGCGCTCTCCGAGACGGGCGACGGCAACGTGCTGCTGTTGAATTTAAATTACGAAGCCGAGGCCGCGCATCCGTTCTATCGCGGTGAACTCGCCTGCGGCCTGGCCGACGCGCTGGAACTCGACAAACGCGTGAATGGAAAAGTTTTGCAGAACCTCTACGTCGCCACCGCCGGGAACCCGAACGATCCCGCGACCCAGAGCCTGCCCAAGCAGCTCGCGCGCATCGTGCCGAAGCTCCGCGTGTGCGATTACGACTACATTGTTTTCGATTTGCCGCCGACAACACCTACCACGATGACGGCGCGACTGGCCGGCATGATGGACCTGGTGATTTTGGTGGTGGAGTCCGAGAAGGACACGCAGGAGTCGGTGAAGCAGGCCGCCCGCCTGCTCGCGCGCTCGAAGGCGCCGGTCAGCGCCGTGCTGAACAAGGTGCGCGACCCGGTGCCCAAGTGGTTGCAGCAGGGCGTGTGAACACGCCTCCTCCCGTGCGTGACCGCGCCCGCCCGCCCGAATCGCCGCGATGTTCGCGGCCCCGAAAAATTTCCAGAGTTGGAGGATGGAAGCGGTGTGGTCAGGCTGGAGCCTGATCGAAAAGGTGGCGTCAGCCATCCTGGCTGACGGTGAGCCGTGGCTTCCAGCCCGGCGGAACCCGGACTCGAAGTGAGCAGCGCGCGGTTCGTTCGGAACGGCTGGACAGTTCCGGCGTGTTTCCGGGCGGCTGGAAGCCGGCCCTCACTGGCCGGCAAGGATGCCTGCCGCCACAGCTCTGAGAAAGAATGGCCGCCCCGGTGAGATGGGGCGAGAAATCAAGTGGGACAGTCCGCGCGGCCAGTGACGCCGCGCGGCCCGCCCTGTTTGTGCCTCCCAAAAAATTGAAATGAACGCCAGGCAATCGCGTGACTGCGAATTGACGGGGACGAAGTCTGTCTGGGTGAGGTTTGAGTCGGTGAATATCTGTTAGGCCACTTCGCACGCCATGAGACGATTCGTTCCATTCCTCGCTGTCGCTGTTGTAGCGCTTCTTCTCGGTTTCATCGTGGGCTGGATACGAGCGAGCAGCGTGAGTGCGACGCGGTTGGAGCGAGTCGTCGCCATGAGTTGGGGCAACGGAAAGTATGGGCCGTCATTTTACGGCGCGCACGTTTACCTTGAGCCAGCGAGCAGCGGCTATTCAGTTCGGGCGCGCGTTTACATCGGGCGCGGCAATGATTATTTTCACGACTGCGGAGAGTTGGGGACAGTTCAGACCGACTCCGAGGCCGTCGCCAGATGGGGCAGGATTGATTGGCGTGAGGACGGGTTGCACATCGGCAGCGGCACGAACCACTATTTTTTGGCGAGAGCCAAGATGGAGAGTCACCGATGACGTGGCCTAACCATCCGGCCCGTTCGCCATCCGTCATTCGTCATTCGTCATTCCGCTGATGTTCCTCCTCCGTACTTACTACCGTCTGAAGCCGTTCATGCCGCACGGGCTGCGCCTCGCGTTCCGGCGCTGGCGCGCGGGGCGGCGGCAGCGCGCCTTCGCGCACGAGTGGCCGATCAAGCCCGGCACGGAGAAGCCGCCCGCCGGCTGGCAGGGCTGGCCGGATGGGAAAAAATTCGCGCTCGTTCTCACCCACGATGTCGAGCGCGCGGGCGGTCTCGAACGCTGCCGCGCGCTGGCCGATCTGGAGATGTCGCGCGGCTTCCGCTCCGCCTTCAATTTCGTCCCCGAGGGCGACTACAGTGTCCCGCCCGAGTTCCGCGAGTTCCTGACGAAGAATGGCTTCGAGGTCGGCGTCCACGATCTGCATCACGACGGCAAGCTCTACTGGTCGCGCGATGAATTCCGCCGCAACGCCGCCAGCATCAACCGCTACCTGCGCGAGTGGCAGGCCACTGGTTTCCGCTCCGGCTTCATGCACCACAACCTCGAATGGCTGCACGATCTCGACGCGGATTACGATTGCTCCACCTTCGACACCGATCCGTTTGAGCCGCAGCCCGACGGCGTGGACACGATTTTCCCGTTCTGGGTTTCCGCGCCGGGCCGTCCCGGCTACGTCGAACTGCCTTACACGCTGGCGCAGGACTTCACGCTCTTTCTGCTGTTGCAGGAGGAAGGCATCGAGATTTGGAAAAAGAAGCTCGACTGGATCGCCGCGCACGGCGGCATGGCCATGCTCGACGTGCATCCCGATTACATGGATGTCAACGGGCCGGGCGAGCCGGGGCAGTCGTATCCCATCGCGCGCTACGCGGAGTTCCTCGATTACGCGAAGGAGAAATACGAAGGGCAATACTGGTCGGCGTTGCCAAAGGAAGTGGCCGCGCTGGCCCGGAAGCAACTTGCGCCTGCGGCAGTGGTAGAGGGACAGGCGCCCCCGCCTGTCACCCGTCCTGCAAGCGCCCTCGCTTGCAGTCCAGCAGGCGAGGGCGCCTGCGAGACGAAGACTGGCGAGGGCGCCAGTCCCACCAAAGCGAAACGCCAGAAAATCTGGATCGACCTCGACAACACGCCGCACGTCCCGTTCTTCGAGCCGATCATTGACGAGTTGCGCGCGCGCGGTTTTGAAGTCGTGCTCACCGCGCGCGATGCGTTCCAAGTCTGCGAACTCGCCGACCAAAAAGGCGTGCGCTACACAAAAGTCGGACGCCACTACGGGAAGAACAAACTGGTCAAGGTGCTCGGCCTGTTCTACCGCGCCTTGCAACTGCTGCCCTTCGCGCTCCGCGAGAAACCCGATCTCGCGCTCTCGCACGGCGCACGTTCGCAGATCATCATTTCCAATCTGCTCGGCATCCCCACCGTGCTGATGGCCGACTACGAGTTCGCGCAATACCCGCCGCTCATGCGCCCGAGGTGGGAGATGGTGCCCGAGGTGATTCCGAACGAGGCGCTGTGCGCGCCGCCCGAGCGCATCCGCAAATATCCCGGCATCAAGGAGGACGTGTACGTGAGCCGGATGCGGCGCGACCCGGACTTCCTCCGCGACCTGGGCATCCGTCCCGAGGAAATGCTCATCACGGTACGTCCGCCTGCGACCGAGGCGCACTATCACAACCCGGAGAGCGAGGCGCTCTTCGTGCGCTTCATGGAACTGGCCTGCGAAGAAAAGGACGTGCGCATCGTGCTGCTCCCGCGCAACACCAAGCAGGGCGAACTCATCCGCAAGAACTGGCCGCAATGGTTTGGGGCGTCGCGCACCGTCATTCCGCGCACCGCCGTGGATGGTTTGAACCTGCTCTGGCATTCCGACCTCGTGGTCAGCGGCGGCGGCACGATGAACCGCGAGGCGGCGGCGCTCGGAGTGCCGGTCTATAGCATCTTCCGTGGAAAAATTGGCGCGATTGATCATCACCTCCAGCAGGAAGGCCGGCTCGTGATGATCGAAACCACCGAGGACGTGGAACAGAAAATCAAACTCGCCCGCCGCTCTCGCAACGGCCACGCGAACGGCGTGACCCCGAAGACGCTGATGGTGGTCGTGGATCACATTGATGACATCGCGCGCATTCAGGCGGGGTGATTTTTCTGGGAGCGCCAGCGTCTCGCTGGCGAGTTCACCAACAACAAGACGTTCGAGCCGGCGAGACGCCGGCGCTCCCAGGTTTCACCGCTTCAACACATGCCCCCGACCCTGAAACTCATCCTCGTGGCTGGCGCGCGGCCGAACTTCATGAAAGTCGCGCCGCTCATCCACGCCGCGCGCCGTCACAACGCGGACGCCAGCGCCGCCACGCGCTTCGACTGCCGGCTCGTTCACACCGGACAGCATTACGACGACGCGATGTCGGAAGTGTTCTTCCGCGAACTGGGCATTCCGAAGCCGGATGTGAATCTCAATGTCGGCAGCAGCTCGCACGCGACGCAGACCGCGAACGTGATGATCGGCTTCGAGAAAGTGTGCCTCGACGAAAAACCGGACTGGCTCGTGGTCTTCGGCGACGTGAATTCCACCGTGGCCTGCACGCTCGTGGCGGTGAAGCTCGGCATCAAGGTCGCGCACGTCGAGGCGGGCCTGCGCAGCGGCGACCGCACCATGCCGGAGGAAATCAACCGCCTGGTCACGGACTCGATTGCGGATTTGCTGCTCACACCGTCGGAGGATGGAAATGAAAACCTCCGTCGCGAAGGCGTGGCGGAAGAGCGCATCAAACTCGTGGGCAACATCATGATCGATTCGCTGGTCGCGAATCTGGAGCAGGCCCGCCGCAGTAAAATTCTTCAGGAGTGCGGCGTGCAGCCTGGAAATTATCTCTACGTCACGCTCCATCGCCCCGCGAACGTCGATGACCGTGCGAGCCTGACCGCCATCGCGGGTGAGTTGAAACGGCTGGCCGCCAAGACGCCTGTCGTCTTCCCCGTCCATCCGCGCACGCGCAAAATGTTTTCCGAGTTTGGTCTCGAACTGAACGGCGACAGCGGCTGCCACCTGCTCGACCCCGTGGGCTACCACGACTCGGTGTGCCTCACGGAAAACGCGCGGCTCGTGCTCACGGACTCCGGCGGCTTGCAGGAGGAGTCCACCTACTTCCGCACGCCGTGTCTCACGCTGCGCCCAAACACCGAGCGCCCCGTGACCATCAACGTGGGCAGCAACCGTCTGACGAAAATTAGCACGCTCGCGGAAGATTTGAACCAAGTCCTCGCCGCCAGTCCTCGCCTCGGCCGACTGCCGGAAATGTGGGATGGAAAAACTTCCGAGAGAATTCTGGCCGCGCTCGCGGCGGTTTAATTTGAGCAGCCAAAAAAGTTCGTGAGCATCCGCGTCGCACTCTGCCTCCTGTTCGTGCTGGGCTTTTCCATTTACGCCTGGCGGAACTGGTTCGCCTCGCTCTGCGCGGCGGTTTGTTTGATGGCGGTGCTGGAGCATCCCGACATGCCCAGCGGCATTGGGGGCATTCAGGGGCTGAACCCGTGGAATTTTCTGATGCTGAACGTGCTGCTGGCGTGGTGGCGGAGCCGGCGGCACGAAGGCCGGGTCTGGGACATGCCCCGATACCTCATGCTGCTTGGCGTGGGGTATTTCTTCGTCATCCTGTGGGGAGTGGTGCGACTGCTGTTGGATTTTGAGAGTCTGAAGCACGAGGACTTCGAGGAAATTGGGATGGGTTATGCGATCAGTGATTATTTGATCAACTGCGTGAAATGGGTGTTGCCGGGGCTGCTGCTTTTCGATGGCTGCCGGACGCGACAGAGAACAATTATCGGGGTGGCCTGCGTTCTCTCCATCTATTTTCTGCTCGCCCTCCAGGTCATCAAACACATGCCGCTGAGTTCGGCGACCGCCAGCGGGGCCGATCTCTCTCGCCGCGCCAACAAGGTGCTGACGAAGTCCGTGGGCTACCACCGGGTCAATCTTTCGATGATGTTCTCCGGCGCGTCCTGGGCCATGCTCACCGCGTTGGCCCTCGTCAAGACGCGCCGCTCGCAATTACTCATCCTTGCCGCCGCTGCGACCATCGCGCTCGGCCAGGCGCTCACCGGGGGCCGGGCCGGGTATGTTACCTGGGGGCTGCTGGGTGTGATGATCTGCCTGCTGCGCTGGCGGAAGTTCCTGCCCGTCATTCCGCTGACCATTCTGGCCGTGATGATTTTTCTGCCCGCCGTGCGGGAGCGGATGCTCCAAGGTTTCGGCCAGGGCCAGGGGCCGGTCAAAACCGAGACCGACGCCTATGAGGTCACGTCGGGCCGGACGATTGCCTGGTCGTACGTCGTTCCAAAAATATTCGAATCGCCTCTGATTGGCTACGGCCGGCAGGCCATGATTCGCACCGGCACCTACCAAAAAATCATGGACGATTACCATGGTGGCGAAACCTTTCCTCACCCGCACAACGCCTACCTGGAAATGCTGCTCGACAACGGATTGGTCGGCTTTGTGATTGTCATTCCGATGTATGCCATCATCTTTTTCTTCTCCTACCGGGTCTTGAAGGATCGCACGGACCCCATCTACGCGGCGGTCGGCGGGGTTTGTTTCTCGCTGGTCTCGGCGTTGCTGATCGCGGCGATGGGGAGCCAGAGTTTTTATCCGCGCGAAGGCTCCGTCGGCATGTGGTGCGCCATCGGTCTCATGCTGCGCGTGTATGTCGAACGCGAGCGTTCCCTGCTCACTGGTGCTCCGTTGTTTGAGGAAGACTCGGAGGAGGAGGATTCCGCCGAGGACATGGAAGTGGTTTCGCATCCATACTCCGCATGATTTTGACCCCGACATCGCCGGCCGGCCCGGCGACCGCCCGGCCGCGCCTGGCCTACTTGCTGGCCGCCAGCCATTCCGGTTCCACGTTGCTGGCCATGCTGCTGGGCGCACACCCGCAGGCCTGCACGGCGGGTGAACTCAAGGCCACCAGCCTGGGTGATCCCGACGCCTACCGGTGTTCCTGCCGCGCGCCGATCCGGCAGTGCGACTTTTGGAAAACGGTCACGCAGCAGATGCAGCAGAAAGGCATCGGTTCGTTCGACATCACGGAGGCGGGGACCAGCATCTTCGACCTGGACAGCGCCTATGTGCAGCGGTTGCTGGCCCCGTTGCACCGGGGCGCGGCGCTGGAAACCGTCCGCGACCTCGCGCTCGGCTTGTCCGGTTCGTGGCGCCGCCACTTGGGCCGGACCAACCGGCGCAACTTGGCGCTCATCGAATCATTACAGGCCGCCACCGGCGCTTCCATCGTGGTGGATTCCTCAAAGGTCGCGCTGCGCCTCAAATACCTTCTGCGGATCGAGCCCCTCGACATCAAGGTCGTCCGCTGTTTGCGCGATGGCCGGGCCGTCTCCCTGACCTATGTGGACGACTGGGCGTTTGCGGATTCCGCGGACCCGGCGTTGCGCGGAGGAGGCACGGGCCTGAAGCGCCCCTCGGTGCGGCAAAACATGGCGGACGCAGCCAACGAGTGGAAGCGCAGCAACGAAGCCGCCGACTGTCTGCTGGAGCAACTGCCCCGCTCGCAATGGACCGAGGTGCGCTATGAGGAGCTGTGCGCGAATCCTCGGGAAACGCTCGGACGCCTCTGCACTTTCCTGGGACTGGACCCGGCCCGCGCGAACCTGGAATTTCGTGCGCGCCCGCAGCATGTGATCGGCAACGGCATGCGCTTCGACACGACCTCCGAGATTCGCCTGGACGAGCGTTGGAAAACTCATCTCAGCCCCCAAGATTTAGAAACTTTTGACCGGGTGGCCGGCGACCTGAATCGCCGCTACGGCTACGTCTGACCTTCTTGTGACGCTGCGCCGCTTTCCTTTTCCCTATCGCGCCATGCTCGCGATTTGCAGCGACCTCGACGAGACCGCTGACGCGCAAGTGTATGCGGAACAGATGCGCTTCTTGAACACCCGCGAGCAGACGACGATGGGCGCGGGCGTCGGCCTAGAGGTCGGCAACTCGATCTACTTCGACATGCCGCCGGGCCAGTTCGCCTATTGGAACACAGACGACGCGGGGCGCGAAATGGCGCGTGCCTTGATGCGCAGCGGCCACATTGACTGTCTCCACTCTTACGGCGATCTCGCCGTCAGTCGCGCGCATGTCGAGCGGGCGTTGCAAGAACTGGAGCGCCACCAGCTCGCGCTCAAAGTCTGGATTGATCACGCGCAGGCCCCGACCAATTTCGGCGCGGACATCATGCAAGGCCACGGCGACGAGCCGGGCCACGCGGCTTATCACGCCGACCTCACCGTGCGTCACGGCGTGCGCTACGTCTGGCGCGGGCGCGTGACCAGTGTCATCGGCCAGAATACCGAAGCGAACTTCGGCGGCTTGTGGCGGAGCGCCACGCCGCTCGCCTCTGGCAAAACGATTTTGAAAGAGGCCGCGAAGCAAATGCTCGGTCACGCGGGAAATGAGAAGTACCTCGCTCACGCCGGCAACCGTCTGCTCCACTCCTCGTCACTCCGTGACGGCCAGCCGGCCGTGGAATTTCTCCGCTGCAACCCGCATCCCGCCGGCGTGGACACCGGCGACACCGGCGCGGGACTCGGCGAAGTGCTCACCGCGCGCTTCCTCGATCAGTTGGTCGAGCGCAAAGGCGTGTGTCTGCTCTACACGCATCTCGGCAAGCTGCCGGGCCGGGTTTTTCCCGAGGCCACGGTGCGCGCGCTGCACTTGCTCAAGCAGTATTCCGACGCAGGGAAAATTCTCGTGACCACCACGCGCCGCGCGCTCGACTACGCGCGGATGACGGAGAGTTCATCGCTCTGCATCGCGGAAGACGCCAAGTCAGGCGTGGTGAGCATCACCTGCGATCCAACGTGGACGAGCGAGGAATGTCAGGGCTTAAAGCTCCACACAAATTCCTCCGTGAACGAATTGCGCCTCAATGGCCGTGCCGTTCCAATGCAATGCAACGCGCCGGATGAGACCGGGCGCACGAGTGTTTCCATCCCGTGGCAGCCGCTGAAGTTCCCGACGATCTGACCGCGCGCCGAATGCTCTCCCGCCTCCTCAACCTCATCTCGCAACGCGGGACACACGCGTGGCTGCGCCGTTTTGCGCGGCTGAATCCGCAGGTGCAGATCGGCGACAAGTTGCGCCTCATCGGCCGGCCCATTTTCGACGTGGCTCCCGACGCGCGCGTAAAGATTGGTTCCAACGTCATGATGATCAGCGCGCCGGAGGGAAATCTGTCCGGCCTGTCGAAAGGCTGCTCCATCGGCGTGGAACCGGGCGCAAAACTAACCATTGGCGACCACTGCGGTTTTTCCGGCGTGTCCATTTACTGCGCACTGGAAATTTCCATCGGCTCGCATCTGACGTGCGGAGCGAACGTCTGCATCTGGGACACGGATTTTCACCCGCTCGACGCGGCGGCGCGGCGCGCGAATGATCGCAGCGCCATCGCCCGCAAGCCCGTCGTCATCGGCGACGATGTTTTTCTCGGCGCGAATGTGCTCGTGCTGAAAGGTGCGCGCATCGGCGACCGCGCCGTCATCGGAGCCGGCAGCGTCGTAACGGGCGAAGTGCCCGCCGATGAAATCTGGGCGGGCAACCCTGCGCGCTTCGTGCGGCGCATTACCGTAGGACAGGCTTCCAGCCTGTCCCAACCATCTGATCCGTCTGTTCCCTAAAAGTTGGAGAGACAGGCTGGAAGCCCGTCCTACGATCCCGTGCCCGCCACCGAACAAAAGATCCAGCCCGCGTCCGATGTGAGCGGCCGTCAGCACTTGGTCCGCAACGTCCTCGTGAGCTGGCTCTCGCAGCTCGTCTTCATCGCCGCCGGGTTCGTCATGCCGCGGCTGATCGATAACCAGCTCGGGCAGGAGATGCTCGGCCTGTGGGATTTCGGCTGGACCATCGTGGCCTACTTCAGCCTCGTGCAGATGGGCGTGGTCGGATCGATCAACCGGTACGTGGCCACGCATCAGGCGACCGGCGACATCGCCGGCGTCAACCGCTGCGTCAGTTCCATTTTTCTCGTCCTGCTCGCGATGGCTGGGCTGATGATTCTCCTGAGCTTCGGCACGGCCTTCGCACTACCACACCTGCTCGACAAACATCTCAGCCCGTTTCAAAACGAACTCGCGTGGATCGTCGTCGGTCTCGGCCTCGCGACGGCCGTGCAAACGGCCTCGGCTGTCTATGGCGGCGTGCTGACAGGCTGCCATCAGTGGGGCATTCACAATGGCATTTACGCGGGCGGCTATTTTCTCACGGTGCTCGGCATGGTGGGTGTGCTGCTCGCGGGCGGCGGATTGCGTGGGCTGGCCGTGGTGCAATTGCTTGGCGAACTGCTGCCGGCGGCGGCGCGCATGTTTTTTGCCTATCGCGTCTGTCCCGGACTGAGCCTCAGCCCGCGCCACGCAAGGGCCAAGACCGCGCGCGGCATGATGCACTTCGGCGGCAAATCGTTCGTCCCGCAAATCGCCGACCTGTTGCTGAACCAGACCGTGAACGTGCTCATCATCGCCGCGATGGGACCGGCGGCGCTCGCGCTTTTCGCCCGCCCGCGCAGCCTCGTGCTGCAAACGCGCTCGCTCATTTTCAAAATGTCCGCCGTACTCGTGCCCTCGGTGAGTTCCTTGCAGGCACTCGGCGATCATCAAAAAATTCAAGACCTCGTCATCAAGGCCACACGCTACGCCTGCTGTCTCACGTTCCCTGTGACCGTCACGCTCATCACGATGGGCAGTCCGGTGCTGGTCGCGTGGATGGGGCCGGATTACAAGAACGGCATCGTCCTCGCGCTGCTCGCGTTCGGCTACACCACTTACATCGTGCAGGCACCGACCATCGGCATTCTCGGCGGCATGAACCTGCACGGACGCCCGGCCATCATGCACCTGATCGCGTGCGCGATCAGCGCGGTGCTGGTGGCGCTGGCGCTGCTGGTGTTTCATCTGGAACTGCCGTGGGTGGCGGCGGCGGTGTGTGCGCCGCTCGCGTTGCTCAATGCGATTTATGTTCCGCTCTACGTGTGTCGGCGCTTGAACTTGTCGGGACGCGAGTATTTCTGGAAGGCATTCGCGGAACCCGTGCTCTACATGGTTCCCGCCACTCTGGCGTTGCTGCTCGCGCGCTGGCTGTTCTGGTCGAAGCCGTTGATCGCCCTGCCCGTGGGCGTGGTCGTAGCCACGATGATCACGATTCCGATTTACTGGCAATGGGTGTTGCCCGAGACGATGAAGCGAAAAATTCTTTCCAAGCTCTCGTGGGGCGGCGAGCCAATCGCGGCAAAGGTGATCAGTTGAACAACGAGGAGGTCCGCGCTCCTGGCCGCGCAGTCATGATTGCCACGGAAGAAAAAATTTCACGCTCCACGCCGCCGCCCTGTCCGGTGTGCGGCGAACATCATCCGCACGCGCTCGGCACGGTGGCTTCGCGCAGCGCCGATCACGGCTTCGCGGATGGCGGCGATCTGTTCGAGTGTCCGAACTGCTTTCTACTCTTTCTCGACAAGCCCGCGCGCGCGAACGACGCCAGCGAGATGTATGAGGAACTGCCGGCGAATCTTTTGCCGGAGAGCGTGGGCCGCCGAGATTTCGATCTCGCGCTGGAAGTCACGAACGCCGGCACGCGTCCGTTGACCGTGCTGGATGTCGGCTGCTTTCGTGGCGACTTCCTGCAACGCCTGCCCGGCACCGTGACCAAGTTCGGCATTGAGCCGAGCCGCGAGGCGCGTCAGATGATGGCCGAGCGCGGCATTCAGTTGCTCGGCGAGACGATTGACACCACCACAGCACCGGACGCGCGCTTTGATTTCATCTACCTCATGGACGTGGCCGAGCATCTGCCCAATCCGCTCGCGGACATTCAGAAGCTCGCGCGCTGGCTGAAGCCCGGCGGGAAGCTCATCATCACCACGGGCGACAGCGATGCGCTGCCGTGGAGGCTCTCGCGCCTGAGCTACTGGTATTACCTGCCGCAGCACCTGTCGTTTTGTAACCGCCGCTGGTTCGCGTGGGCGGCGAAGGAATCGGGACTGCGGCTGGTGCGCAGCGCGGCCTTCAGTCATTCCCGCCGGGCGTATGGGAAGATGTTTGTCGCCGAACGCTGGTTGCAGTTTGTGAAGATTCTGATCGGACGCGCCAGCGAACTGCTCACCGGTCGGAGAATGTATGCGCACGCGGTTGGCACCGCGACCTGGCCGGATCACATTTTCGTGGTGCTGCAACGCGGAGAAAACTGATGTCCTCGCAACCGAAAAAAGGCTGGCCGTGGGAAAGCGCACCGGCTCCCGTGCGCACCGCCGAGGCGCTGGCGGCGCTGCCGCGCATCAGCATTGTCACGCCGTCGTTCAATCAGGCGGACTTCATCGAGGAAACGATTCTTTCCATCCTCGGGCAAAATTATCCGAAGCTCGAATACATCGTCATGGACGGCGGCAGCACGGACCGCAGCGCGGAGATCATCCGGCGCTACGAGGGCCGCCTCACGTTCTGGGTCAGCGAAAAGGATCGCGGCCAGAGTCACGCCATCAACAAAGGGCTGGCGCGCTGCACGGGCGACATCTTCAACTGGATCAACTCGGATGACCTGCTCACGCCCGGGGCGTTGTGGGCCGTGGCCGAGGCGTGGCAGCAGCACCCGGGTTCCATCGTTTCCGGTCACACCGAGTTTTTCAACGAGTCCGGCACCTTCGAGGTGATGAAAGCGGAGAACCAGACCGCGAAAAACTTCATCCGCTTTTGGGAGTGTCCGTCCCTGGGCTGGGCGCAGCCGGGCACCTTCCTGCCGCGGGCGGAACTTCAGGCGCTGGGCGGCGTGCGCGAGGATTTGAAATACTGCATGGATTACCATCTGATGGTGCGGTTGCTCGCGTGCGGCCTGGAGGTCAGTTACGTGGACGAGCGGCTGGGGAAATTCCGCTTTCATGGCGCTTCCAAAACCGTGGGCGCGACCGAGCAGTTCCGCCTGGAGCGGGTGCCGACCTTGCGCGGAATGACCGGCCTGCCCGTGGCGGTCAGCGATGCGGAATGGGACGAGCAGCAGGCGCGGCGTTTGGTGGACGTGGCGAAACACGCGTGGAAACGCGGCGGTCATGGACGGGCGCTGAAATTTTTGCGCGAGGCGGTGGCGACCAGCCCGCGCGGGGTCTGGTCGGAAGTCGGCTCACGCCTGCGGAACAAATGGCGTCGTGCTCCGATGATTTCAAAATGAGAGGACGCGGCTCTCCACTCCCCAAAAAAATTGTGAGCACCCTTGCTTCAGTAAAAAACGTCCTCAAACGAACCGGTCTGCCGAGGCTTGTTCGCACCGTGGGTTCCTCCCGCTACCGGGCGGAGTGCGCCCTGGCGAAGCGGGTCGTGGCCGATATTCAGGGACGCGGCCTCCAGTCGCTCGTCGAGAAGCATCGCGACTTCGGGGACAACTCGCGAAAGTATCTCGACCTCGAACCGCATGTGGAAGAAGTCGCGCACGCGGCGGGCCGTCTCGGCCTGATCGGGGCCAGGCCGATGCGCGTTTTGGACATCGGCTGCGGCTCCGGCTACTTCCTGTTCGCTTTGAAGACCAGCGGCCACGACGTGCTGGGCATCGATCTCGAGGACAACCCGATGTACAACGACTTGGTGAAGCTGCTCGAAATCCCCCGGGTCGGGCAGCGGGTGGAAAAGTTCCGGCCCCTGCCCGATCTGGGCGCGCCCTTTGATTTGATCACTGCCTTCTCGATCTGCTTCGACCTGCATTGGCGCGAGGACGTCTGGGGGCCGGAGGAATGGAAGTTTTTCCTCGAAGACTGCTGCGGCCGGCTGCGGCCGGGCGGACGGATTTTTCTAAACTTCAATCCCGCGAGCACGCGGCACTTCCGGTTCATGCCGGACGAGGTGGCGGACTTTTTACGCGGACTGCCCGAGGGCCGGCTCACGCCCTCGAAAGAACGGTTCACCTTGGTGCGCGCATGATGGCGGAAAAAACGCTCGCGAAGCCCGCGATCTGTCTCATCGCCCACAATGCCTACGGCGCGCTGTGCGGCGGGAAGAACGGATTCATCGGCGGCGCGGAGCATCAGACGGCCGGCACCGCGCGCTGGCTCGCGGCGGAAGGCTACCCGACGAGCGTGCTCACCTGGGACGAAGGCCAGCCGCCGGTGAGCGAGATTGACGGCGTGCAAGTCATCGCGATTTGTCCTTCGGAAAAAGGATGGCCGGGCCTGCGTTTTTTTCATCCGCGCCTGACCGGCCTGTACGCGGCCCTGCGTCGGGCCGACGCCGACATCTATTATCACAACTCCGCCGAATACGTGACCGGCCTGGCGGCGGATTGGTGTCGGCGGCACGGACGCGCGTTTGTTTATTCGGTTGCTTCTGATGTGGCGTGCGATCCCAAACTTCCCGTGATGCCAAAAGCCTACGAGCGCATTTTGTATCGGCGCGGTCTGGCGGGCGCGCACAAGGTTCTGGTCCAGACGCACCGGCAGCAGCGCGCGCTGCGCGAGGGGTTCGGCCTCGCGGCCGTCCCTCTGCCCATGCCGTGTCCCGGACCGTCGGAACAGGACTATGCAAAATTAAGTCCGCCGGAGCCGGCCCGCGTGGCCTGGATTGGCCGCGCCGCGCCGTTGAAACGGCTGGAGTGGCTGCTCGACATCGCCCGCCGTCTGCCGGCGGTGACGTTTGAACTCGCCGTGGCCAACGACGGCATCGCCTACGGGCAGAGTCTCCGCGCGCAGGCGGGCGCGCTCGCGAACGTGGTGTGGCGCGGCACCCTGCGCCGCGATCAGATGCCCGATCTTTACCAGCGCGCCTCGGGCGTGTGCTGCACCTCGGAGTATGAAGGATTTCCAAACACGTTTCTCGAAGCATGGAGTCATGGCCGGCCGGTGGTTTCGTCGTTTGATCCGGACGGACTCATTCAGCGGCTGAATCTCGGCACGGTCGCAACGGATGTGCCGGCCTTTGTCCGGGCGTTCACCGAATTGTTTTCGTCCCCGGCCCGGTGGCGTGAGCAATCCGAACAGGCGCGGCGATACTATTTTGAAAACCACCGCCCGGAAGTAGTGATGCCGCAGTTCGCCCGTGAACTGGTCGCGGCGTGGGAGTCTTTGCCGGTGGAAATCCGCGCCCGTTGAAAATTTGAACGCGAAGCAAAATTCCGGCGCGCTCGTGGAGGTGCCCTGCCCGTTGTGCGGGGTCACGAATCCCGTGCTCTACGTCCTGGCGCCGTCGCACTATGGGCCGGAGCGGCACCGGGTGACGCGCTGCGTCGGGTGCGAAATGATCTACACGAATCCGCAGCCCACCACGTACCTCGATGAAGTTGAAAATCGCGGCGCGTTGGACCGTCATTTCCGGCCGGACATGCTGGCGGCGATGGACCGGCAGGGCCGGTTCCTGTTGCACCTGCTCGAACGGTTCACGCCGGGCAAAAGACTGCTCGATTTCGGATGCGGCGCGGGCGGGATGGTGAACGCGGCGCTCCAGTCCGGCTGGGCGGTGACGGGTTTCGACATGAACCGCGGGCTGGTCGAGGCGGCCAACCGCCATTGGAAATTTGATCTCATCCAGGCGGGCGGACTCGAAGAGTTCTACGCCGCGCACGCCGGACAGTTTGACGCCATCATCAGCTACCAGGTCTTCGAGCACATCCAAACGCCGGTGACCGCCGCACGCGAGATGGCCCGCCTGCTTAAGCCGGGCGGCGTGTTGCTGATTGATGTTCCGAATGTCCACCAGCCGCAGGAATGGTTTGCGCGGGGCAAAACTTTGGACCCCACGTCGCACTGGTGCCACTTCTCGACGAAGACTTTGGGCGACTTGGTGAAACGGGCCGGACTCCACGAGGTCTATGTCAGCGCCGCGCCCAGCTTGTGCGGGCTGTATCAAAAGCTCGGCTTCCGCCAGTGGTGTTACCGCCTCGGCGCGCTGAGCAAATCCCTGCTGCCGCCCGTCGGCTCGGGCGTCTGCGTCATCGCCCGCAAACCTGTTCACCCGTGAAGTTGGATTCATCATCACCGGCCAGTCCCGTCGCCGTCGTGGTCATCAGCGATCTCGAATTCGGCGGCGCGCAACGGCAGGTCGTGGAACTCGCCAACCACATGGACCCGGCGCGCTTCGATCTGCATGTCGTGGCGCTGCATGATTACACGCCGCTGGCGGACTCGTTGCGAGATGCCGCGCGCCGGCTGCACGTTATTCAGCGGCGGGGCAAGTTTGATTTCACGGTGGTGACGCGGCTGCGCGCGTTGCTGAAAAACCTCGGGGCGTCGGTGGTGCATGGCTACTTGTTCGACGCGGAAATCGCCGCGCGCCTCGCCGGACGATGGGCCGGCGCGGCGGTCATCGGGTCGGAGCGCAACACGGACTACGATTTGAAGCGGATTAACAAGCTCGCCTACGGGCTGACGCGCTGGGGGCATGATTTCACGATTGCCAATTCGCGCGCAGGCGCGGCGTTCAACGCGCGGATGCTCGGCCAGCCCGCCGCGCAGTATCGCGTGGTGTACAACGGCGTGGATGTGGACCGCTTCCAGCCGCGCGATGGCGCGGCCTTGCGCGCGGAACTGGGCTTGCGCCCGGAGCACCGCGTCGTCGGCATCATGGCGAGCTTCAAACCGCAGAAGAATCATCTGATGTTCATCGAGGCGGCGGCTCGGGTGGTGCGTGCGGTGCCGGACGCGCGGTTTCTTTTCGTGGGCGACGAACTGTTCCAAGGCTCCTGCGACTCCACCGAGACGAAGCGGAAGATGCTCGGACGCGTGGAGGAACTGGGGTTGAAAGCGCACTGCCTTTTCGTCGGCAACCGCTCTGACGTCGAGCGCTATTACAACGTGTGCGATGTGACCGCGCTCTCGTCGCTCTTTGAAGGCACGCCCAATGCCGCGCTGGAGTCCATGGCCTCGGGTGTACCGGTGGTGGCGACGGATGTTTCGGATCATCGCTACGTGATTCCCGAGGGGCGCGTCGGTTTCGTCGTGCCGCTCAACGAAGCGACGGCTCTGGCGGATCGTCTTTCCGAACTTCTAAGCAACGACTCTTTGCGCCGGGAAATTTCCGCGCGCGCCCGCGCCTGGGCGTTGGAAGAATTCTCCGGCCAGCGCCTGGCGGAAAAGACGGCGGCTGTCTATGACGAGGCGCTGGCCGTGGTGGCCCGCCGGAAGGGCCGTCCCGCCGCGCCCGATTTGAAATCCGCCGCGCCACTGTGCGCGAAGTGAAAGCAACTGCATGGAAACTTTGAAAAGAGCCGTCAAGAGACTCGCGTATTCCGCCGGGTTTCAAATCATCCGCACCCAGTCGGCACCGGTGGGCAGCCACAAACTGACGGACGTGGGCAAGGCCCTCGCGCGCGAGACCGCGCCGGTCGTCTTCGACATCGGCGCGAACGTGGGCCAGTCCGTGCAGGCGTTCAAAGATTTGCTGCCGCACAGTGTGATTCATTCCTTCGAGCCGTCGCCCGCCGCCTTTCGCGAACTCAGCGCGGTGGCGAAAGGTTTTAAGAATGTTCACCCGCAGAACGTCGGCCTCGCCGCGCAGCCCGGCGAGCTGGAGCTGATGGAAAATTCCTCGAGCGTGATGAACTCGTTCCTGCCGCCCGGCCAGGACGGCTGGGGCAACATCGTCAATCGCGTGAAGGTGCCGGTGACGACGATTGACGCTTATTGCGAGGCGCAACGGATCGAGCAGGTGAGCCTCGCCAAAATTGACACGCAGGGTTTCGACGTGCAGGTGCTGCGCGGCGCGGAGCGCACCATGCGCGCGGGCCTCGTGAAGCTGGTGCTGATCGAGATCACATTCTCGGACATGTATCGCGAGGGCGCGGCGCCGGACCAGGTGTATGCGCTGCTGCGCGACTATGGTTTCCGGCTCGTCAGCTTCTACGAGTTGCAATACCGCCACAATCTCGCCGACTGGTGCGACGCGCTGTTCTGCCACGAGTCGCATCTTGGCCTCCTCGGCGCGCAAGCCTGACCGTCAGCATTATTCTCCATCCGTGGCTCCGCAAAAAATTGCCTTCGTGAAATGCGGCTCCTTCTCGCACATCAACGCGAACGTGGAGGCGCAGTTGCGGAGGCAGTTCCCGGAGTGCGAGGTCGTGGTGTTCGATGTCCGTGAGAAGCTGCGCCGCTCGCCGCTGGCCGTGGTGCGCGGCCTCGCGCAGGGCGTGGTTCGCCACGGCCTGAAAAAGCTGCGCGCGGACCCGATCGACGGCGTGGTGCAAACGCCCGCCACGTTTCGTTTCATCCGACGCTGGATCGCGGACGCGGCCGGAGGGCCGGAATTTCTTTTCACGTTCCAGACGCAATCCATGTGGGACGCGTCCACGCCGGGGCGTCCGCACTTTGTCTATACCGACCACACCGAGCAGGCCGCGCGGCAATACCGGGACTTCGAGCCGCGCCAGTTGAAGGGCGCGTGGTGGACGGAGCTGGAGACGCAAATTTACCAGCGCGCCACGATGACTTTCACGATGAGCGAGCACGTCAGCCGCTCGCTGCGCGAGGATTACGGCGTCGCGGCCGGGCGCGTGGCACGGGTCGGTGGCGGCAGCAACGCGCCAGTTGAGACGGAGGTGCTTCCCGATTCCAGCCGGTATCGCCGCAAGGAAATCATTTTCGTCGGCACGGATTGGGAGCGCAAAGGCGGGCCGGAGTTGGTCGCGGCGTTCCAGAAAATTCTGCCGCGCCATCCCGACGCGCGTCTGCGTGTCCTCGGCTGTAACCCGGAAATTCAACTGCCGAACTGCGAGGTGCTGGGCCGCGTGCCGCTGGCCGAAGTGGCGCGCGCCTACGCCACGGCCTCGCTTTTCTGCCTGCCCACGCGCCATGAGCCGTTCGGCATCGTGTTGATCGAGGCGATGCTCGCCGGGCTGGCGGTGGTGGCGACGGACGCGGGCGCGGTACCCGACTTGATCGAGGACGGCGTCAATGGCCGGCGCGTGGAGCCGTATGATGTCGAGGGGCTGGCGGCTACGTTGAGCCGCCTGCTCGACCAGCCGGACGTGCTCGAAACGATGGGTCGCCGGTCCGCGCGGCTGGCGCGCGAACAACACACCTGGGAGGCCGTGGGCGCGCGTCTGCGGCAGGCGATTCTCCCGCATGTGCCGGCGTTGCGCGCGAGCCTGCCAGGAACGGAGGATGCGTGCGTATCCTGATGCTGACCTGCCATCCGGGCATTCGCGGGCCGTTCCCGAAAATTCTGCCGCTGCTCGCGCGCACCTTGCGCGAACTGGGCTGCGAGGTCGTCGAGGAGCCGTGGGGCCGGCACCACGAGGAGGAGACGCGCCTGCGGAAACTGCTCGACCGCCCCGGCGACATTCTGCGCGTGCGGCGTCGTCTGAAGTCCGCGCCGTTCGACGTGCTGTTCATTCACACGACGACGGAGTGGGCGAACTACAGCCGCGATTTGCCGTTGCTCGCGCTGTGCCGGGGCCTGGTGAAACACGTCGTGCTGCAATTTCACGGCAGCGTTCCTTCACTGGCGCTGGGCGAAGGCCACGCCGGTTTCAAGTGGGCGAGCCGGCGGCTGTTCAATGCCGTGGACGGCGTGTTTGTGCTTTCGACCGAGGAGCAGCGCGCGTGGACGCAGTTTCATCCGTCCGGGAATTTTCCGGTCATCAGCAACCCGTTCCAGCCGCTGGCGCCCGTGGCGGTGGACCGCACAAAACTGCCGTGGAAGGTGCAGGACGGCGAGCCGGTGGCGCTGTTCGTCGGACGGCTGATCACCGAGAAGGGGATTTACGATCTGCTGGAGGCGCTGGCGCTGGTGCGCGTGCAGACGCCCGCGCATCTCGTGCTCGCGGGCGGCGGGCCGGAGGAAGAAAACTTTTTGCAGCGTGCGCGCGAACTGGGCTTGGCCGCGCACGTCACGCTCGCGGGCTATCTCGGCGCGGAGGCGCTGGCGGCGGCGTATCAGGCGGCGGATTTGTTTGTGCTGCCCAGTTGGAGCGAGGGTTTTCCCACCGTGCTCACCGAGGCGATGCACGCGGGCCTGCCGGTGGTCACGACGCGGATTCGCGGTGCGGTGGATCATTTGCAGGACGGTGTTCATGCGTGTTTTGTGCCGCCGCAAAATCCTGTGGCTCTGGCGGAGGCAATGGTGAATGTTTTGCAAGACAGCGCCTGGCGCGCGCGGATGCGGCAGGCCAACCGGGAGAAGGTGAAAGATTTTGCCCCGGCCACGGTGGGGGAAAAGTATCTGGCGGCGCTCCGGTTGGTTTGCGGCCCGGCACCGGTCGCCGGTTCGCGCTAATGCGCCGGTGGAAATATGCCGCTCTCCTGCCGAGAGGTGTCCGAAGGTTGGGCAATGTTATGAATATGAATCGAAATTTCTGCGCGCCCGCCGGGGGGGCGGTCGGGGCATGGGCATTGCTGAAAAGCAACGTGGCAAAAAATTTACATGGGACGGCTCCAGGGCTGGCGTCGCGCCTTGTCCCGGTCGCGCTGGTGCTCGTTTTCTCCGTCCTGCTGGCACCGGCGGCGATCCGCATCGGCCAGGAGTCCGTCCTCCCGCTGCCGCCCTCGGCCCGCTATTCGAGCGTGGTGAACATGCGTCCCGGCCACGGTGAGGTGGTCACCAACAATCCGCCGGTCTTCACCTGGTTCTACGCCACCAATCATCTGGTCGGATTGCAGGCCAACCCGAACGGCTTTTGGCCGCACTGGGCCGATCAGACCAATGCCTTCCAGTTTCAAATCGCCACGCAGCCCAGTTTCGGCGGTCCCCTGGCGGTGGACGTGAGCACGCCCGTCAACTTCTATAATTTCCTCGCGCCGCTGCCGACCAATGCCACCCGGCAGTTCTGGTGGCGCGTGAAATACATCACCAACGGCTTCACGTATTTCACCAGCCCGGTCTCGACCTTCACCATCGCCCCGGGCGCCGTGCCCTGGGATCGTTCCATGCTGGCGGACCCGGGGTATCACGCGACGAACTCGGTTCATCCCATCTTTTGTTTTCGCGGTGGCGAGCAGGCGGAAATTTGGGCCTGGATGCAGACCAATGACACGCACGCCTTTCAAGCCTTGCTGGCCCGGGCGACGTTCGCGACGAATCAGGGCTACTTTTACAGCACGACCGCGTGGGCGACGAACAGCAACAGTCCAAACCCGGCCTATGCCGTGGTCCGGGAGGCCAATGCCTTTGTGAAAGTCAACGACCTCGGAGCCGTCTTGAACCTCTGGACGTTTAGCGGAGACAACCGTTGGACCAACGCGGCCATGACGGGCTGGCTGGTCACTAATCTCGCGCACGTCGTCAACTGGTTTAATCACCCGTCGAACAACTTGGCCATGGCCGACTACGGCCAGCCTTGCAGCGATCCGCAAGTGCCGCGGCTCATCTGCGCCACCTACGACTGGATGTATGATTACTTGGGGGCCAACACCTCCACCTTCAAAGGCCAGTTGCGGACCAACGCGTTGCTGGCCCTCCAGCGGCAGTTGCGTTTCTGGACGCATAATTCCTTTTGGAGCGACCACCCGTTTCCCACCGGCGGCTTGCTGATGAACTACGGCTGGACCGGCTACCCGAAGGGGAACGAAACCTCCCCGTGGGACCGCCTGGCCAAGATCGGCACGTCGCACATCACGATTGACACGCACATCGCCGCCGTCGCCGCCGTGGTGATCCAGAACGACGGGACGGATGGCACGTTCGCTTTTAACTGGATGTTTAATTACCTGCTCGCCAAGACCTCGCCCTATGCAGGATTCGCGGCGCATCACGTCGGGCCGTACGGCTACACGGACAATCAGATCTACGAACGCAGCCTGCTCGGGGCGCTGATGGTCTTCGATGTGGCGCATCCGCGCGCGCAATTGTCCCGCAGCGATTTCGCCAGCCGCTTTCCCGAATGGTACACCCGGATGCGCCCCTACCGGATGCGCAAGTATCACGGGCCATACGGCGACTACGGGCCGGCGGGCTACGCTGGTCATGTCTTCGGCGACGTGCGGCGCGGGTTTGATTTGGCGGCGGTCAGCCGCAGCGGGCTGGCGCGACAGGCGTGGGACTTGAACCGCGAGTTTTCCAACACGGTGACGGACTTGAATAGTGCGCAGTGGGATTTACTGCCGTTGCGCTGGCATTACCGCCAGTTGCCTGCGCCGGAGACGAACACGACCAGCGCGGTCTATCCCGAAGACGGGTATGTGATCGCCTCCAGTATTTCGCCCTCGCTCTTCGAGTGTTACACCAACGGCGTGGGCTGGAGCATGAGGGCCAGTCCGAGAGGGAGCAGTCAGGGCCATAACATCCCCGCCAATCTCGCGCCGGACCTGTGGGCTTACGGAGCGCAAATCACCGATGGCGGCGGGATCAGCCTGGACGAATATGGTTCCTTCGCTGCGAGCAGCCCCGGCCTTTTTGTGAACGGCCTCGGCGAGGGCGATGTGGGCTTCAACCTGTACGGCTACGGCCAGACCGTGCCAGCCCTGGCCAGCATCTCCCACTACCGGAGCAGCGGGACGAACTTCGTCTATGCCTGCGCGGACGGCACGGCCATGTTCACCAACACCTACCACCCGCTCAAAAACCTCGTCACCAAAGTGAAGCGCCACGTCCTCTTTGTGCGCTCCAAATACTGGGTCATCTATGACGAGTTCGCGGCCACGTCGAACAGCACGTTTGCCTTCCGCTGGCATGTGCCCTGGGCTTTCCGTTTCGCCGCGCCCGGGACCGCCATGGCCGGCGAGACGGCCTTCACCGGCAACCGCATCGGGAGCAACTCGCTGGCGATGACGGCCAATGGGTTCACCTACACGGCGGGCAATTACGCCGACGCCGCCGTGCCCAATCCCCCGCGCGTCCCCGTTCACATGCACTTTGCGAATCCGCTCGGCAGCATTGGCTTGTTCAGCGCCGTGGGCACGGGCGGCCTCGACGCGGGCCGCACGGGCGTCCTCGGCACGGCCAACACCAACTCCACGCTGAATCCGTTCATCAACCGGACCTACGCCACCCCGAATCCCGACCGCGCTGCGGGCCTGTGGGTGACGAACCGCGTGGCGGCCACCAACTGGCAGTTTATGACCGTGATCGTGCCGCAGCAGCCGGGCAAGGCCCCGCCCAGTTTCATCAGCCTCGACCAGAACACCGTGGTCGTAACCTACGACGGCGTGACCGAGACCAACACATTCGGCACGAACTACGCCGGCGCGTTCACCTACCGCGTGGAACTGGCGGACGAACGGCGGCAACTCGGCGTGGAAGTGCGCGGCGTGCGTGTCGCCCCGCTGCAGTAGGACAGGGGGAACGCAACGCTCCCAATCCCCACGTCCGCACCTCCGCTGAAAATCGCTTCCAGCCGAAGCTCCGAATTAAATGGCCTCTTCGTCCTCCATTTCCCTCTCCACCACCGCCGCCTGGCGGATGGATTCTGCGCGCTACCCGGAGACCGCGCCGTTTCATCCGGCGCAGCAGTATCCCGAGTATCGCGGCGGGACGCTCGATGCGGAGAATTTGGTGTATGACGCCGTGCGTGGACTGCTGCACGCGCTCGGTCTCGATGCTGCGCGCTTTAGCACGCCGGAGTGGAATCCGCTCGGCGAACTCGTGCGCCCCGGCGACAAGGTCGTGCTCAAGCCCAATCTCATCTGGCACGCGCACCGTTATGATCACGCTCAATGGCAGCAGGTCATCACGCACGGCTCCATCGTGCGCGCGGTGGCGGATTACGTTCTCATCGCGCTGCAAGGGTGCGGTGAATTGTGGATCGTGGACGGCCCGCAGCTCGATGCGGACTGGAATGAAATCCTGCGCCGCACCGGCATCGGTCAGGTGACGGCGTGGCTGGCGGCGCAGAGCGCGGTGCCCGTGCGACTGCTTGATCTGCGCGACGAACACGAGGACGTGCGCGGCGAAGTTTTGTACGGCACGACCAAGTTGCCCGGTGATCCGGCGGGTTCCGTGGAAGTGAATCTCGGCTCGCGCAGTCGTTTCGCGGAACACGACGGCGCCGGTCGCTATTACGGCGCAACCTACGATCAGCGCGAAACGAATTATCATCACTCGGAAGGACGCCACGAATACCGCATCTCGCGCACCGTCGCCACGGCGGACGTGCTGATCAATCTGCCGAAGATGAAGACGCACAAAAAAACCGGCGTCACGCTCTGCCTGAAAAATCTGGTCGGCATCAACACCGGCCGCAACTGGCTGCCGCACCACACCGACGGCGACCCGGCGAGCGGCGGCGACCAGTTCCCGGTCGCGTCGGTGAAGAACAGCTCGGAGCGGAAGGGCGTGCGTCTCTTCGAGCAGTTGACGATGCGGCACCCCGCGATTTTTGCGCCTGTGTACCGGCTGGCAAAAACCATCGCGCGCCCGATCTTCGGACACACACGGGCTACCATTCGCAGCGGCAACTGGCATGGCAACGACACCTGCTGGCGCATGGTGCATGACATCAACCGCTGCCTAAATTATTCTGACGGCGAAAGTTTTCCCACCGCGACGCCGAAGCGATTTTTCGCCATCGCGGACGGAGTGATTGGCGGCGAAGGCGACGGTCCCGCTGCGCCCGACGCAAAGCCCAGCGGCCTGCTCGTGGCGGGGTTCAATCCCGTGGCTGTGGATTGTGTGGCCACGCGGCTGATGGGTTTTGATCCGATGCGTGTGCCGACCTTGCGCGAGGCGTTCGCTGCATCGGAACTGCCGCTCGCGAATTTCAGTTATCGCGACCTGCAAGTGCGCAGCAACGATCCGCGCTGGCAGAAACCGCTCGCGGAAATCCAGCAGGCCGACTGCACCGGCTACCGCACGCACTTCGCGTGGCAGGGAGCCATTGAGTGGCGCGGTGACACGGCGGTTTCGACCGGGTGCTGAACTTGTGAAACGCGCAGACTGTCATCCCGGTTCCTGGGAGCGCCGGCGTCCCGCCGGCTTGAACGCATTTTGTCGTCACGAACACGCCGGCTGGAAGCCGGCGCTCCCAGGCTGCGGCGCGACGATTGATTCCTCATGGCCTTTGGCAATTCACTGACTCGTTTCGTCTATGAGCACAGCCCGATGGCGCTGCGGAGCTTCATGGCCACGGTGTATTCGCGCGGGCGCGGCAAAAAGAAGTTCGGCGCAAAGTTCGACGAGCATCTTTCCAACCTGCAACGCACGCAGTGGTTCCCGAACGAACAACTGCGCGCGTTGCAGGATGAGAAACTGCGGCGCGTGATGGAGCACGCGAGCCGGCACGTTCCGTATTACCAAGCCACGCTGCAATCGCTCGGACTCACGGCGCAGGACATTCGCGGGCGCGAGGATTTGCACCGGCTGCCGATCATCAACAAGGCCACCGTCCAGCCGCGCCTCCGGGAATTTTGCTCCACGGTTCACGCGCAGGATGCCGAGGTCATTCACAGCAGCGGCACGACGGGCAAGGCCATCGACGTGGCGGTCGAGCAGGATTATCTCAAGCTGGAGAAGGCGTTTCTCTGGCTCCAGCGTAGTTGGTGCGGCGTGAAGCCGGGCGACCGCACGGCCTACTTCACCGGTCATCCCGTCGTGCCGGTGAAACGCACACGTCCGCCGTTCTGGATTTTTGACGGCTCGGAGAACCGCACGTTCTTTTCACTCCAGCACCTGAGCGCGGCGAATCTTCCCGCCTACGCGGAGGAACTCGCGCGCTTTAACCCGCTTCTTATCGTCGGCTATCCCACGGCGATTTATTTGATGGCGTTGCACCTGTGCGACGCGGGCATCACGGCGGTGCGACCACGCGGGATTTTCACGGCGTCGGAAACTTTGCTGCCGCATCAGCGCGAGACGATGGAGCGCGCCTTCGGTTGCCCGGTCATGGACCTCTACGGGCAGGCGGAGTATTGCGGGATGATCATGCAGTGCGAGCGCGGCAGCTATCACATCCAGGAGGAATACGGCGTGATAGAAATTCTCGCGCAGGACGGGACGCCCGCGAAGCCCGGCGAAATTGGCGAGGTCATTTGCACCGGCTTGAACAATCTCGCCATGCCGTTCCTCCGCTACCGCACCGGCGACACGGCCATCCCGAAGGCGGGGACGTGCGGCTGCGGGCGCGGCGGCGCGCTGGTCGAGCGCATCACCGGGCGCATGGAAGATGTGGTGGTGACGCCGGACGGACGGTTTCTTAGCCGCCTGGATTTTGTTTTCAAAGAAATGCCCCTGGTGCAGGAGGCGCAGATGATTCAGGAGTCGAGGACGCTGCTGCGCATCCGCGTGGTGGCGCGTCCGGGATTTTCCAAGGCGGACGAGGAACGCATCACGGCCAACTTGCGTGACCGCGCTGGGGATGGAATGCAGTTCCAATTCGAGCGGGTCGATCACATCCCACGCCTGGCCAACGGCAAGTTTCGCTACGTGATTTCCAAGGTGGCGATCGACCTGGCCGGCGCGCGGCAGACCGGCGAACTGACGGGCGTGGCGGCGGAAGAGAACAAGACGTTGTGAACGGAACTGGAAAAATAGTGGGGCGGGCGTCCCGCCTGCCTTCAGTCCTTTGGCCGTCCCGGCTGAAGGACACCAGCCGGGACGGCCAGTGGACTTGCGGCAGCCGGGACGGCTGCCCCACTACGGCGAAGACTTCCGACAACCTGTGGTTTGTTTGATGCGTTACGTGGCCCTCACAGTTGATTACGAAATCTTCGGCAACGGCACCGGGGACGTGCGGCAGCATGTCACGGAGCCGGCGGAACACATGGCGCGCACGCTGGAGCAGGTCGGCGCACCGCTCACGGTCTTTGTTGAGATGGAGGAGCAGGTGGCGTTCGAGGAAAACGCCGCGGCACTCCGCGCGCAACTCGGCCACGATCCTGGCGCGCTGATTCGCGCGCAGATCGCCGACCTCGCCAAGCGTGGCCACGATTTTCAACTGCACCTGCATCCGGAGTGGCATCGCTGCGCGTGGTCGGCGGACGGCTGGCAGTTGCACCGCAACGTCAACACCGTCGATGCGCTCTACGAAGATCAGCAGGCGACCACGGAATACATTCGCGCACGCCAGACGCGGCTGGAGAATTACTGCGGTCACCGCGTGACGAGTTATCGCTGCGGCGCTTTCGCCGCGCAGCCGGGGCGGAAGCTACTGCACGCGCTGGCGGAAAATGAGTTCGTCATCGAGACCTCGGTGGTGTGCGGGATGAGGCGTGATGAGAAGTTCGTGCAGCTTGATTACCGCGAAGCCCCTCGCGAGCACCGGAGCTGGCGCGTGCGCGAGGACGTGGCGCGGCCCGACCGCGCGGGCGCGCTCACGGAGATCCCGATTCACTCAGTGATGGGGCGGCGTTTTCACCAGATCACTCCGCAGCGGCTGCGTGCGAAATTTTCCCGCAACGTTCCGAAGCAGGGACAGGGCGAGATGCTTGACCGCTTTGGTGTTTCCAAACGTCGCCCGTGGAGCCTGCTGAAATTTCTCTGGCAGCCGGTGCCGCTGAAGCTCGATTACCACAACGCCACGCCGCGCCAGTTGCTGCGCTGGATTCGCTCCGCACCCGCGCCGCATCGCGACGACCCGGTCGATGTGCTCGTGCTCATTGGCCACACGAAGGAGCACATCAATCCACGCGCGTTCGAAGAGTTCGTGCGGCTGGTGGCGGAGGACAAGGATTTGAAGATCGTTTCACTGACGCAGGTGGCGGAGATGTTGCGCCCGGGAGCGCCGGCGTCCCGCCGGCTCGAACGCCATGAACGATCTTGAACTCGCCAGCGAGACGCTGGCGCTCCCAGGTCTGCGGGCGTCAGTGGATAAATTCATCGGATGGCTCGAACGCTATGGCGACGGTCTGAGCCATGATCCGTATGATTTGTGGGGTACGCGCTACGGACTTTTTTCACGACGGCTTTACTATGCCAAGAATCCGCTCGGCGTGCCGCTGGTCGCGCCGTTGCTGCTCGCGGAAATTTTGTGCCCGTCGGTGCGCGGGCTGTTCGTCGGCAAACAGCGTTACGCCACGTCGGACGCGCAACTGGCGCTCGCTTTCCTTAATCTTCATACGCTCACCGGCGAGGCGAGGTTTCTGGTGCGGGCAGAAGAGTTCGCCGCGCATCTGCTGCGCACGAACATACCGGGCTACAGCGGGCATTGCTGGGGCTATCCCTTCGACTGGCAGAACAATCACGGACTGTGGAAGCGGAACACGCCGTTCATCACGGCCACGCCGTATTGCTTCGAGGTGTTTCTCGGCCTGCACGACGCGACAGGCGAGCGGCGGCATCTGGAAGTCGCCGAGTCCATCGCGCGTTTCGTGCAGAATGATTTGCACGACACACCGACCTCGGCGGATGCGGCGGCGGGCAGTTACTCGCCGAATGACTACAGCCAGGTGCTGAACGCCAGTGCCTATCGCGTGATGGTGCTCTCGGAAGCAGCGCGGCGTTTCAACGAGCCGCGTTACGCCGCCACCGCGCAGCGCAATTTGAATTTCATCCTCCAGAATCAGCGCGCGGACGGCGCGTGGCTCTACGCGCTGGATCATCCGTCGGAACGGTTCATCGATCATTTCCACACCTGCTTTGTGTTGAAGAATTTGGTGAAGGTGAACCGGCTGTGGAACGACGCGGCGATTACGCAGGCCATTGCGAAGGGCTACGAGTATTACCGGCGCGAGCTGTTTGATGCGGAGGGCTTGCCGAAGTCGTTCACCATTCAGCCGCGCACGCAACTGGTGAAACTGGAGATGTACAATTTTGCCGAGGCCATCACGCTGGGCGCGCTGCTGCGCGACACGATTCCTGCGGCGTTCGCGCACGCGCAGCAACTGGCGGCGTGGCTCGTCGCGAAACATCAACTGGCCGACGGCCATTTTACCACGCGCGTGTATCGTGGCGGCTGGCGGCACACGTATCCGTTCGTGCGCTGGCCGCAGAGCCAGATTTTTTACGCGCTGACGAATCTGCTGAAGGCGGAGGGATGAAGAGTCAGAGATTTCCCGCAGATTCAGAGCGGCCACAGATTCGATCCTGATTGGCGGACGCTCTGAATCAGTGGGGAACTCTTCGGTTAGAAAACAGCGAGACCGACCGGCCACGGTTGATTGCATGAGTGCCATTGACGGAAAAAATATCCCCCGCTGCAAATGCTTCGGCCTGATGCGGCGCAAGGAAGCGTGGGTGCTCACCTGGCGGGGCCGGCTGGCGGTAGTGGCGCTGGTCGCGCTGGCGGGGTTCGTGGGCGTGCGCGGGGTGCATGATTTTCTCGCGGTGAACGCCCCGGTGAAAACGCGCGTGCTGGTGCTGGAAGGCTGGGTGCCGCGTTACGCGCTCACGGGCTATGTGGCGCGCGTGTTCGGGGACTACGACAAAATTTACACGACCGGCGGGCCGACGCTGGCCGACCGCACATCGCGCAATGACTCGGACACCTTCGCCTCCGTGGCGCAGTCGCGGCTGGTGCGCGCGGGCGTGCCGGGCGGGATGATTCAATATGTGCCGGGCTGGGAGGTGCGGCGCGACCGCACGTATGCGGCGGCGATGTCGTTGCGAAAATGGGCGGAGACAAATCGCGTGGAACTCATGGCATTCAATCTTGTCACGCTCGGGCCGCACGCGCGACGCAGCCGGCTGCTCTACGCGAAGGCTTTTCCTGATGCGAAGATCGGCATCATTCCGCTGACCAATGCGGAATATGACGCCGCTCATTGGTGGCGTTACAGCGAGGGCGTGAAGGAGACGATGGCGGAGTCGGTGGCGTATCTGTATTCGCGGTTTCTGTTTTCGCCAGAGTGACTGAATCTGTCGGGCAGGGCGGGGCAGCCCCATGAACGCGAGACTGGAAAGTCTCGCCACTTGCCGACAGGAATGTCGGCAGTACACAGCCGGGGCTTTCATTCACCAGTCGCCATTCGCCAAGCTCCCTTTGAAATGACCACCTACCAACAACGCCGGGCCGAACTGCAGCGCGATCCGAAAACCTGGCTCGTCACGGGCGCGGCCGGTTTCATCGGCTCGAACATTGTCGAGGAACTGCTGCGGCTCGATCAGTTCGTGCTGGGACTGGATGATTTTTCGAGCGGGCATCAGCGCAATCTCGATGAGGTCGAGCGCGCGGTGGAGCCGGCGGCATGGGATCGTTTCGAGATGGAGACGGGCGACATCCGCAATTTGGAAGCGGTGCGCGAGGCGTGCGACTGCGTGGATTACGTGCTGCATCACGCGGCGATTGGTTCGGTGCCCCTTTCGATTGAGAAGCCGTTGCTGGCGCATGACGTGAATGTGACCGGCACGTTCAATCTGCTGCTCGCGGCGCAGGAGGCGGGCGCGCGGCGGTTCGTGTACGCGTCGAGCAGCGCGGTGTATGGCGACGATGCGACGTTGCCGAAGGTGGAGGAGAAAATTGGTCGCTCCCTGTCGCCCTACGCGCTCACAAAGCTGGTGAACGAAAACTACGCCTCGATGGCGGCGAGCTGCTACGGGCTGGAGACGGTGGGGCTGCGTTACTTCAACATCTTCGGCCCGCGCCAGGACCCGAACGGCGCGTATGCGGCCGTAATTCCCAAGTGGATTGCCAAGATGATGCGGAACGAGCCGGTGGAAATTTTTGGCGACGGCGAGACCACGCGGGATTTCTGCCACGTCGCGGACGTGGTGCAGGCGAACATTCTGGCGGCGACGTCTCCAGAAAAAGATTCCATCAACCGCGTGTTCAACGTGGCCCGGCGCGGGAAGACGACGCTGAACGAGCTTTACGAAATTCTGCGTTCGCGGCTCGCGCCGTTTCATCCCGAGTTGAAAGACGCGAAGCCGGTGTATCGCGATTTTCGCGTGGGCGATGTGCGGCATTCCGAGGCGAGCATTGACGCGGTGACGAAGGCGCTGGGCTACGAGCCGCAGTTCACGGTGGCGTCGGGACTGGATCAGGCGCTCGAATGGTATCGGAAGAATTTGTGATGACTGGCGTGGGGGATAATCAGCCGCGTGGGCGTGGGTTTCCAATCGCGGCGGCGGTCGTGACGGCGGCGTTTGCGCTCCCGCTTTACGAACTGGTGCGGCTGTCGTTGAAGAGCGAGTTGCATTCGCATCTGCTGCTGATCCCGGCGGTATCGTGGTACGTGTGGAAGTTTCTGGATGGGAAAAGTGGGCCAGGCGTCTCGCCTGCCACCAGTCCACTGGCCGTCCCGGCTGGTGTTCCTCAGCCGGGACGGCCAAGGGACTGCGGCCGCCGGGACGGCTGCCCCACTACCACAGCCTGGCTCGTGGGCGGACTCGGGCTGGCGGCGACGGCGTTCTATTTTTTCCTGCGCTCCACCAAGCGGCTGCCGGTGACCGAATATTTGTGGGCGGGCGTGCTGGGTTATTTGCTCATGCTGCTGGCCGCAGGGCTGGTCACGGCGGGCTGGGGGCGGCTGCGGCAGCATCCATTCGCGATCTGGTTTCTCGCGTTCTTCATCCCGCTGCCGCTGGTGGTGACGGATTGGATGAGCGTCGCATTGCAGCACGGCTCGGCCGAGGTCACGGACTGGATGCTGCAATTGAGCGGGCTGCCGGTGTTGCGCGAGGGGCTGTTGTTTCAGTTGCCGCGTCTGGTCATCCAGGTGGCGGAGGAGTGCAGCGGGGTACGCTCGACGCTGGTGTTGCTCATCACGAGTCTGATCGCGGGGAAAATGTTTTTGCAGACGGGCTGGAAGCGCGCGGTGCTGGCGCTGGCGACGATTCCGCTCGGTCTGCTGCGGAACGCGGCGCGCATCACGGTGCTGGGCTGGCTCTCAGTGAACGTGGACCCGAACGTGATTCACGGCCCGCTGCATCATCGGGGCGGGCCGATCTTTTTCGCACTCTCGCTGATCCCTTTGTTCGGATTGCTTTGGTGGTTCAAACGGTCAGAGTCGTCGAAGACCACGACGAAAAATTAGCAGGGAGAAAAGTTGCTTATGAAAAACGGAATCAAACAAACGCTGGCGCTTGTCCTGACGGCGGGCGTGCTCGCGGGGTTGACGGGCTGTTCGCAGGAATCGAAACGGAAGCGGCACGTGGAGCGCGGCGAGAGTTATTTTCAGAAGAACGATTTCCAGAAGGCGGAGATCGAATTCCTCGGCGCGGCGAAGCTGAGTCCCACCGCGGACCCGCTGGTGGTGCGGCGGCTGGGGACGATTTACCACGCGCAGGGGCGGACGTTCGAGGCCTATCAGGTTTTGACCAAGGCGAAGGGGTTGAACGACGACGATCTGGAGATGCGTTTCCTGCTGGGCACGGTGATGGTTTCCTTGCAGCGGTTCGGGCCGGCGCGCGAGGAGGCATTGTTCATCCTGGGGAAGAAGCCGGATCATCTGGGCGCGGCGATGCTGCTGGCGGACACGGCGCATACGCCGGAGACCGCGGCGACGGCACGGGAAAAATTGCGGTCGTTGATTGAGGGCGGCGCGAAAACCTGGGCCGCGCACGCCGCGCTGGCCGGGCTGCATTTGCGAGAGACCAACGTGGCCGCCGCCGACGTGGAGGTGCAGGCGGCGGCGAAGTTGAACGCGCAGGCGCCGGAGGTGCAGGTCTTGCAGGGGCGCATCGCGGCGGCGCGGAACCAGGGCGGTGCGTCCGAGGCGTTTTTGCGCAGCGCGATGGAGGGCGCGCCCGCGCATTCGCCCGCGAAGCTGCAACTGGCGATTTCCAAGATGCAGGCGGGCGATAACGCGGCGGCGAAAAAGCTGCTCGATGATTTGCTGAAGGCGACGCCGGACGACACGCCGACGTGGGTTTTGCGCGGCAAGATTGCGCTGGCGGAGAATGATTTCGCCGAGTGCGAGCGCATCGCGCAGAGCGTGCTGACGTGGAACCCGCGTAGCTACGACATCCGGCTGCTGCGCGCGCGAGCCTTTGTTTTGCAGGGCGAGACGGCCCGGGCGGTGACGGAGTTGACCCAGTTGGACGGGCTGTATCCGAAGTCGCCGGAGGTGAAATACGAGACGGCGGTCGCGCATGTGCAGGGCGGTGCGCCAGCCGAGGCGTTGAACAGCTTGGATGACGCGCTGCAATGGAACCCAGCCTACGTTCCGGCGATTTTGCTGCGCGCGGAATTGAAGATGCGCGCGGGCGGTCTGGGCGAGACCATCACGGCCATGCTCGCTTTTCTGAAAGCGTATCCCACGAACGTGCAGGGGAAGATGATTCTGGCCAGCGCCTACAGCGCGATGGGGCAGTTGGATCAGGCGTTCAGTTTGTACACGGAACTGGGCCAGCAGTTTCCCAAGCAGCCGGAGTTCCCGGCCTATCTCGGCTTCATCCACTCGCGGCAGGGGCGTCCGGCCGAGGCGCGCAAGATGTATGAGGAAGCGTTGCGGCTCTCGCCGTATTACCTTCCGGCCTCGGAGGAGCTGCTCGACCTTGATGTGGACGAGAAAAAATTTGACGTCGCGCAGGAACGTGTGAACGCGCTGCTTGTGCTGCACACGAACGCACCGGGCGCGATGATGCTCGCAGCCAAGGTCGCGCTGGCGAAAGGCGACACGAACAACGCCACGCGGCTGCTCAAGGAAGTGGCGCAACGCACGCCGGAAGCGAGCGGACTGTATGTGCTGCTGGCGCAACTGGAGTCGTCATCAGGTGACAACCAGAGCGCCATCGCGCAGTTCAAGGAGGCCGTCCAGCGCAATCCCGATGACGTGACGTCGCAGTTGCAACTCGGCATGGCGTATGACGCGGAAGGCGATTACGCGAACGCGCGCAACCAATACGAGACGGTGGTGAAGCTGAACCCGCGCGTGGCGATCGCTTGGAACAATCTCGCGTATCTGCTCGCCGAGCGGCTGAACGAACTGGAACCGGCGGCCGCTGCGGCGGGCAAGGCGCGTGAACTTCAGCCTTCCGATCCGGACACGGCGGACACGCTGGGCTGGATTCATTTCCGCAAGGGCGAGTATCCGCAGGCGTTGAATTTTTTGCGCGAGGCGGCCGGCCGCAAGCCGAACGTCGCGGAGATTGTTTATCACCTCGCGCGCACCGAATACGTGATGGGCCAGGAGGACGCGGCGCGCGCCTCGTTCCAGAAAGTGATCGCGCTCAAGGGCGCTCCGGCCTTGGTGAAAGATTCTGAGCAACGTCTGGCCGTGCTGAGTTCCGCGCCGGGCGCGGACGCGGTCGCGAAACTCGAGGCGGCGGTGCAGGCGGACGTGAATGATTACCTGGCGACGTTTCGTCTGGGCCAGGCGCACGAGGCGGCGGGAAGTTTTGCGAAGGCGGCGGCCGCGTTTGAAGCGGCGGCGAAGCTGAACCCCACCGTGGCCGCGCCGCTGGCGAGAGGAGCGGTGTTGCACGGCGATAAACTGAACAACGCGGCGAAAGGTTGGGAACTGGCGAAGGCGGCGCGGAAAATCGCGCCGAACGATCCGGCAGTGGCGGGCGTGCTCGGGCGGCTCTCTTATCGGAACGGGGATTTCGCCAGCGCGGCGGGGTTGCTTCAGGAGAATTTGCGGAGCAGCGCGCCGGATTGGGAACTGCACTACGATCTGGGCGTGGCTCAATACGCTGTGGGCCAGTTTGATCAGGCGCGCGGGGCGGTCGCGGAGTATCTGACGCGCGGCACGGTCGCGCGTGCGCCGGAGGCGCGGGACTTGCAAATCCTGATTGATTTCGCAGAAGGCCAGGGCAGCGCCGAGGCCGCGCAAAAAGCCGCGTCCGCCCGCCTGGCTCGCGAGCCAAATGATTTGCCCGGTCTGATGACGATGGCCCTGGCCACAGAAAAATCCGGCAAACCGCAGGACGCGGTGGCGGGTTACGAGAAGGTGCTGGCTTTGAACAAGTCCTTTGCCCCGGCGCAACGTCAACTGGCGGTCATTTACGCCAGCACGCCGGGTCAAGAGGACAAAGCCATCGCACTCGCCACCAAAGCCCGGCAGGATTTTCCCAAGGACGCCGCGCTGGCGAAGGCGCTTGGCCAAGCCGCATTCCGCAAAGGAGATTATCGTCTCGCCTCGTCCGCCCTCGCCCAAGCCACGAGCCAGAACCCGTCGGATGCGGAGGCGTTTTATCTTTTGGGAGCAAGTTACGAGAAGTCCCAGCGGCTGCCGCAGGCGAAGGAAGCCTTCAATGCCGCCGTGACTGCCGCCCCCGCTTCGCCCCACGCCGCACAGGCGCAGGAGGCATTGCAGCGGTTGAAGTGAACTGTTAGCCAAGCTTACACTCCGCCCGGTGTGTTGGGCCTGTAGCGGCTTGAGGATAAACAGACCAAAGTCTTTATTTACAGATGTTTAGACCGGCCAAATTCTTTAAGAACACTCCTTGGCACGAAGCGGGCTTAATGATGGAAACTTGGTGTTGAACCCGAGCTATAAAATATATGAAAAATCTTAAACGTAATGCAGCAATCCTGAGTGTGGCCCTTGCATTGGCCGCTACTTCTGTCTCTCAGGCTGTTCCCACCATCCGCATCTCGGATGGCATCACCACGGTGACCGTCACGGATAACCAAGTCGGTGCTGATGGCAGTCCGATTGTCGGATTCGTGCAGTATTCCGCCCCCGCCGGCACCTTTGCCGGTTGGAGCGTGATTCTGTCGGCGGGCACCACCAAGCCGATCATTGGCTCGGCCACGGCCCCGGAACTGGACTTGAACTGGAGCATCACCCGGACGGCGGGCGCAGGTCAGGGCACGCTCACGGTGTTGTTCAGCGAGAACGGCTTCAACTTGGTGGGAAATTCCGCTGCCGTGACGGCTGCGGGCGGGACGATGGGATTCAGTTCCCTGAACACGGCCACCATCCGCACCTACTACGCGGGCAACGACGTCGAGTTGAATCAGGCCAACTTGCTGACCAGCCAAGCGTTCAGCGGCCCGAATCCGTTCGGTCAAGTTGCGAACGGTGTTGTTCCGGCCGATCCGACGGTGAGCTTCACGGTCCGCTTGGACTTGGTCCAGCAGTCTGGAGACATCACCAGCGGTGACATCCACCTGTTCGTCAACAATGTCCCGGAAGGCGGCTCGATGGTGACGTTCCTCGGAACGGCGCTGCTCGCACTCGGCGCTTTCGCGGCCCGTCGCAAGGCGTAATTCGCAAGGGGTTCAACCAAAGTTTAGAACGGCCCGGGAGCAATCCCGGGCCGTTTGCTTTAGCCGGGCTGGTCAAGAGCGTCTGGGTGCGCTGACCGCGGAACATGGGCCGCCCAAGCCGTGCAGTTCGCGAACGGTGAAAAGGTTTTTCCCCAACGCGTCCTTGACAGGTCATCCGGCTCGAGGCGGTGAACGTTTCGCTCCGAAGTGAGAAGACCTCCAACCTAGTGGCCGAAGTTTTTGCGGCGCTCCGGCCGCGTCGCGCGGTTGCCACGGTCCTCCACCGCCTTTGACATGTGCGGGTGGAGTACTTGGTAATTCTGCCCACGCCGGCACTGGGCGTTGCCACCCTGAGGTTATTCCCCTTTCGCGCCACATGGCCCCGGAAACCACGAGGTTCAAAGCCCAAGAGCGCCAATGGCGTCATGAGGAATGTGAAAATCTCTTCGATAAAATGTCGGACTGGCTAACAGTTTGGCACCGCAGAATTCACCCACCGTGCCCGCGCACAAATCTATTGTGTGAACAAATGCCCATAATCCCGCGCTTTGACCCGGTTTTTTCACGGACCTGTCGTTCAAGGAATAGGTATTGCTTTCCTTTTAGATTAAGCGCCTGATTCAGTTCAGGCCGGACGCCTGGCGGTTCATGGGTGGAAACACCCCATTCCCGCCGTCGCATTCAAAAATCAGATCAGAAGAAAAAACAAAACTATGAAACACACGCTACGCATCGTGCTGTGTGCCGTCGTCTGGCTGGCGACCGCCCTGTCCTCCTCCGCCGCACTCCAGCTTCGTATCACCGACGGCTCGCCGGGCGGAACCAACATCACGGTGGTCGATCAAGGCCCGGATGATTTCAACCTGGTCGCGGGAGCGGTCAGTTACTCCGGCCCCATCGGGGCGAACTGGATTGCCACCCTTTCGACCGGCACCTCCAAGCCGCTCGTGGGCAGTGCTGCTGCACCCCAAGTGGATTTGCAATCCTTCAACGTCTCGTCGTTCACCGGCGGAAACTTGATCATCGAACTGACGGACACCGACTTCACCGGAGTGGGTGCGGGCCATGTCACCATTGGCGGCAATGCGGCCGGCCAGATCCTCCTCAACATCTTCACGGACAACGCCAATGCCGTTTTTGGCAAGACCGCGCCCTTGGCGACCGTGGGTCCCATCGGTGGACTGGGCTTCTCCCAGATCACCCCGGCGGTGATTAGTGCCGTGGCTCCCTATTCCATCACCTTTGAACTGAACATTGCCCACGCCGCCCGTGGCGTGACGGGTCTCGACGCGGAACTCATCGTCATTCCCGCGCCGGTCTGCCCGCCGGATGTCACGCTCGATTGCAATGAATCGACCGATCCGCTCGTGAACCCCAGCCTCGGCTTCCCGACCTACTTCCCACAGCCCGACTGCAACCCCTACACCTCCAACTACGTGGACTCCGCCGTGGGCAATGTGATTACCAGAGCGTGGACCGTCGCCAACAGTTGCGGGGTCACCAACGTTTGCCTGCAAATCATCACCCTCTCCACCAATTGCAATCCGCCGCTCACCAACTGCGTGCAGAGGGCGATCGGCGGCGGCCCGTGCAGCGACAGCGTGAGCGCCCACGCCCTGTGGCTGCCCGGCATCGCGACCGACTTCTATTTTGTCCCCGCCGGCACGTTTGTGGAAAATCCGGACGGCACCGGCTTCATCGGCGGCACGGTGGTGAGTGCCTCGGATCCGAGCAAATGCTTCACGGTGGACGTGCAACTCTCCGGCCGCACCAGCGTCGCGCCTCCCGGCAGCCCGAAGAAAGATTTGGAAAACTGCGCTTACTCCCAGAACGGTGGCCCGGTCGATACCAGCACCTGGTATTACTACACGAACTACACCGGCACGCTCACCGGCTGCGGTAGCCTCGCGGGTGCGGTGCTGACCATTGCGCCCACCGGCCCGGCCCTCCAAGTCGGCCTCGGCGCGAGCGGCAAGAATTTGCACCTCGGCCTGTCCTCGTGGTTCATCTGGAATGTCACCTCGCAGCCTGACTCCGGCCCCGCGCTGGCGGTCACGGGCCAGGGCGACTTCAACCTCGATATCGTGGATTGCATCGAGCGCCCGCTCACGAACTGTGTGCAGAAGGCCGATGGCGGCGGCACCTGCAGTGACGCCACCACGCATCACGCCGTCTGGATGCCCGGCATCGGCACGGATTTCGTGTTCATGCCGAATCCTGGCAGCCTCGTGGAAAATCTCGACGGCACGGCGGTGCTCTCCGGCACCATTGCGAAACTCTCGAATCCCAGCCAGGGCTTCGACGTGGTCGTCAATCTCAGCGGTCGCACCAGCGTCGCTCCTCCCGGCAGCCCCAAGAAAGATTTGAAGGACTGCGCGTATGACGAAGACGGCGGCCCGGTCGATACCGACACTTGGTACTACTATCCGAATTACTCCGGCACCTTGACCGGCACGGGCGAATACCTCGGCGCGGTGCTGACCATTGTTCCGACCGGCCCGGCGTTCCAAGTCGGCCTCGGTGCGAGTGGCAAGAATCTGAAGTACGGTGCCTCGAGCTGGTTCATCTGGACCGTCACGCAACAGCCAGCGGTTGGTGCCCCTCTGCCCGTCACTGGTCAAGGCGACTTCAACATCGACATCGGCGACTGCCCCTCCGCGACCGCCCCCGGCCTCGGCAGCATCTGCGGCAAGGTGAAGCGCGATTGCGATGCCAACGGCAGCGTGAGCGGCGAAGCCGGACTCCAAGGCTGGACCGTCACGCTCAAGAAAGGTGCGAGCATCATCGACTCCGCCGTGACCGATGCGCTCGGCGACTACTGCTTCAACGACTTGGCGGACGGCACCTACCAACTGGTGGTCACGCCGCTCGCGGGCTGGAAACAGACCTACGACCCGGATGGCAACAAGGACCACAAGCACACCATCAAGATCGAGGATGGCGAGAGCAAGACCGGCAAATACTTCGGCTACACCGGCATCTTGCCCGATGTGCACCTCGTAGTCTCCGGCCCGGCCACGGCGAACTGCGGTGACACCATCACCTACTCGTTCGCGGTCACCAACACCGGCAACACCTGCCTCTACGGCGGCATCAAGGTGAACTCGCCGCTGCTCGGCGGACAAATCTTCAGCCACACCCCCGTTTCTCCGGGCGAAGGTTTTGTCTTCACCAAGACCTACGTCGTGAAGGCCGGCGACAGCACGCCGCTCGTGAACACTGTCACGATCATTGGCGACCCGCCGGGTTCGCTCGACACCGTCACCAAACAGACGGCGGTGAGCGCAGTCATCCTTGGCTTCTGCCCGCCGCCCGCGCCGACCGATTTGGTGGACAAACCCGGGGATGGTTTTGTGAAGCTCTCGTGGAAGTCCGTCTCCGGCGCTTCCAGCTACAAGGTGAAACGCTCCACGACCAGCGGCGGGCCTTACATCCTGATCAAGAGCGGCCTGACCTCGACCAGCTTCACCGACACGAACGTGGTCAACGGCACGGTCTATTACTACGTGGTCGTCTCCTCGCGCTACGCCACGCCGAGCGCGGATTCCGCCGAAGTCAGTTCCATCCCGTCGGCTGGCCTGCCCAGCCCGTGGAAGAGCAAGGACATCGGCCCGGTCGCGGACGCGGGTGGGGCCAGTGAGGCTGGCGGCGTGTTCACCGTGGTCGGCTCTGGCAAATACATCTGGGGCACCTCGGATGAATTCCGCTACGCCTACCAGTCCGCCAACGGCAACTGCACGATCATCGCGCGCGTCGTCGGCTTGGATGACACCGACGGCTGGGCCAAGGCCGGCGTGATGATTCGCAGTTCCCTCAGCGCAAATGGGAAGCACGCCTCCGCCTTCATCACCGCCACGAACGGCATCCAGTTCCAGTCGCGCACCAGCACCGGCGCGAGCGCGACCCATACCGCCCTGGCCGGCATCACGCCACCGCAGTGGCTCAAGGTCGTCCGCACCGGCAACACCTTCCGCGCCTCGTATTCGCCGGACGGCGTCGTCTGGACCGAGTTTGGCGTGCAGAACGTCTCGATGGGTTCGAGCGTGTTCATTGGCCTGGCCGTGACGAGCCACGATGACGGCGTGCTCAACACCGCCACCTTCGACAATGTGACGGCGACGCCTTGAGGATGGCCGGATTTCTGTTCGCGTGAGACAAGAGCGGCCTCCGTCCTCGGGCGGGGGCCGCTTTATTTTTGATGAAGACGAAAGACAAAATCCTGTGGCCGCTCGCGCTGGCTGGGCTGGCGGTGACCATTTTCCTCTGGAACCGTGGCGCGGCGGAACAAAAACGTCTCACCTCCGCGCCGGGGGGCGTTGAAAACGGCGGTGTGGCCCGGACAACTCTTTCCAACGCCGGTCCGGGCCACGTGACCACGTCTGCGAATTCACGCGATGTGATCCACGCTGCGGCCGCCAGTGATGCGCTGGCCCTCGCCTTGGTCGCCCTCGAAAAAGAATCCCACCCCGACCGGCAATCCGCCGCGCTCATCAAACTCGTGGAGGGCATTCGTTTGACCGACGCGCCGATCGCGCTCGCCGCGTCTGCCGGCCTGACGAACCGGATTTCCTCCGAGTTCCGCCAGATGCTCATCCGCCGCTGGACGAAGAGTGATGCGCCCGCCGCCGCCGAGTGGGTCGATCGCAATCTTTCCGGCGCGGCCCGCGCCGGCGCGCTGAACGCCGTGGCCTCGGCGTGGGCCGAGACCGATGCCGCCGGCGCGGAGCAATGGGCGCGGCGTCTAACGGATCCCGACGAACGCGGCAACAGCCTGCTGGCCATTGCCGGCGAAATGACGGCTGACCATCCCTCCGCTGCGCTGGCGCTCGCGGTGGATTTACCGCCCGGCCTCGCGCGCGATGAATTTCTCTTGCACGCGGCCGGCGAGTGGGCCGGACAGGATTCGAAGAGCGCCATTGAATGGGGCCAGCAAATTCAGAACGAGGAATTGCGCGCGCAAATTCTCGCGGCCATCGCCACGAGCTTTGCCGAAAAAGATCCCGCCGCCGCCGCCACGCTGGCCGCGACGTCCCTGCCCGCCGGACGTGCGCAGGACGACGCCGTGGTCGGCATCGTGCAACGCTGGGTGCAGCAGGCGCCGGAGCAGGCGGCCGCCTGGGTTGCGGCGTTTCCCGAGGGCCGGCTCCGCGACACCGCCCTCGAAGCCGTCGTGACACTGTGGGCGGATCAGGACATCACCGAAGCTGGCGTGTGGGTCAACTCGCTCTCCGAACGCGCCGGTTCCGATGTCGCGATTGCCGCCTACGTGGAAAAGATGGCCGTGCAGTTTCCCGAGATGGCCGTCGAGTGGGCGCAGGAGATCCTCAACCCCGCGCTGCGAAACGAGCGCCTGGTCGATCTCGCCGAACTCTGGCTCCACAACGACGCCGCCGCCGCCCGCGTGTGGATCGCGCAGTCTCCGCTCTCCGAAGAAACCAAGGCCCGCCTCCTCGCGCCCCCAAGAAACTGATCCAGCCGGGCTGGCGAGAGGCTTTCCAGTCTCGTTTCAGCAGTGCCGCCAAGACGGGGCCGGCTCTCTGAAGTCTGGCGTCCATTCGAGATTTGGAACTTGGGATCTGGAGTTTTGATCCGCGCCTTCCCCGCCCTCTCCGTGGATACACCGCCGATCTTTCCGCAGAAATACGAATTAAACCCCACTGGCGTTTGGGCGGAGTTAAGCCAGACTGACGGGTCAAATGAATACAAAGAGGACGTTGCTTCAATACTTGGGAATCCTGGCCATTGGTCTCGCAACGCTTTGTTCCAGCCACGCGGCCTTCACCGGCCCGTATGCCACGAACCGCTGGACGCTGGTGAACACCAACGCCGACGGCTTTGTCAGTTACTCCAACGCCCCCGGTCAGATCACGCTTACCGGCGGCAACAACCAGACCTACTTACCCGGCTACACCGAGTGGCGCGTGAACGTCACCAATGCCGCGCTGCTCAACTTCGACTGGCGTTATTTCACGCTGGAAGACAATTCCGGCCCGTTCGACCGCGCGGGCTGGCGGCTCAACAGCATGACCAACGAGCTGGCGCGCAACGACTCCACGAACCTCAACGGCTCGGTCTCGGCCATCGTTAGCGCCGGCGACACCTTCGCCTTCTGGGTGCGGACCGGGGACAACTTGGTCGCGCCGGGTGTTTTGACCATCACGAATTTCACCTTCGGCGTCGCGCCGCTGCGCTTCACCAAATCGGGGATTTCCAACCAGACGGTCTTGCTGCAACTGCAAACGATTCCAGGAAGAACCTATCGTCTAGAGGGAACCGCTGTGCTGCCAGCCACGAACTGGGTCCAGCTCGGGGCGAACTTCATCGCCACCACGAATCTGACCCCCGTCAGCACCGGCATGAGCAATCTCCCCCGGCGTTTCTACCGCGCGGTGCTCCTGCCCTGATCGGGAGCCGCCTGCGTTTTCGCGGGCCAATGAACGAGGCAGGCCCGTGCTGAACTTATCCCGCCGCCGCGCCCATGAGTCCGTGCTCATCAAATCGTAACGACCGGGCGGCCCATGGTGTGGTCTTCGTGCTGGTCTTTGTCGGCGTGCTGTTGGTTCCTGCCTTGAGACACTGGCCGTGGGTCTGGCTGGCTCCGCTCGTCAGTTACTTCCTGCTGGTGGCGTGCGTGCCAACGTGGCGTCGCTCCATGGGTTGGCTGCGCGCGGGGAAAATTTCCACTGCCTCACTCGCGGTGACCTTTGTCGTCATGGCGCTCACGGGGCTGGTGCTCGTGCTCTTTCGCGCCGTCACGCCGGTGGATGTCGCGAGCTACAGCGCGGCGCTGCCGCTGGAATCGCTCGGCGGAATCATCATGGCTGGAATCATTTTTACATTCGTGAACGCCACGCTGGAGGAACTGGTCTTTCGCGGAATACTTTTCGACGCGCTGGAATCGCAGTGGGGCGCGTCGTTCACGCTCGTCGTCACGGCGCTGCTGTTCGGGCTGGGGCATCTGCGCGGCTATCCCTCCGGCGTCGCCGGGGCGGGGCTGGCGGTGGTCTTCGGACTGGTCACGGGCGGATTGCGGCTTTGGACGGGCGGATTGGCACTGCCCATCCTCGCGCACCTTGCGGCCGACGCGACGATTTACATCATCCTCGTGCGCGCGGGCGTGGAGTGAAATGGGGCGTGGGAATTTCCCAACCCTGCTCATAAAAAAAAACCGGGCGTCCTCACGGACGCCCGGCAACCCAAACAACCAAACGGACCCTCCTTTCGTCCACTCGGACGACAACCCAATGACACGGGCGGCGTTGCACTGCTCCGTGGTTCACCGCCGACTTGCGTCGGGCGGCAATGCAGGTATGACGCGCTTGCCCCGTTCCTGTTCAAAATAAGTTCGGCGCAAATTGACGTTGCCCTGCACGCTCGTTTGAACAGAAGGTGGTCGAGAAAGTTGCGGAGAAATTTCCAAATGCGAATCATCAATCTCAATCCAGACACCGACATCGGGGCCAGCGCGTGGTTCCTGGACCTCGACGGGCACCGCCTGCTCATGGACGCGGGCACGCATCCCAAGCGCGACGGGCGCGACTCGCTACCCCTCTATCGCACCATCGAGAAGGAGAACGTGGACGCCATCGCGCTCACGCATTGCCATCACGATCACGTCGGCTCGCTGCCGCTGGCCATGCGTTACTTTCCCAAGGCGCACGTCTTCATGACCGACCTGAGCTACTTCATCGTGGAGCGCGTGCTGCACAATTCGGTGAACGTGATGACGCGCCAGCGCGACGAACTCGGCATCAAGGAATATCCACTCTACACGCACGACGAGGTGGACGACATCGCGCCGATTTTCCAAGCCTACAAGTGCAACCGTGAAATCGAGTGGGCGTCGTTTCAAAAATCACGCGCCGGGCTGCCGTCGCCGACGCTGGAATTTTACGACGCGGGCCACGCGCTGGGCGCGGCGGGCATCATGGTACGCGGGCAGAAGCAGACCGTTTTTTACACCGGCGACGTGTGCTTCCACGACCAGACCATTCTAAAATCCGCGCGCTTCGATGACGTGAAGGCCGACGTGCTGATCATGGAGACGACGCGCGGAGCGATGACGCCGAAGCCGGGCTTCACGCGCGAGGCGGAGATTGACCGGCTCGGGGCAGCCATCAAGCAGACGCTGGAACGCGGTGGCTCGGCGATGATTCCGGTCTTCGCGCTCGGGCGCACGCAGGAGATTCTCGCCATGCTCGCGCTGCTGATGAAGGCCGGCAAATTGAAGCGGCAGCAGATTTACATCGGCGGACTGGGCCGCGTGTTCACGGAAATTTACGACCTCGAAGCGCATCGCACGCATCGCAACCTAACCAACCTGCGTCTCAATGAGGCGCTCCAACTGGTGGTGCTCGACAAGAACACCATCGCGGACATGAAGCTGAACAGCCGGCGCATCTTCGTGGTGACGGCGGGCATGATGACGGAGAAAACGCCGGCGCACGATCTGGCCATCCGCATGTTGGGCGACAAGAAGCACGCGATCTTTTTCGTGGGCTACGCCGATCCGGACAGTCCCGGAGGACGGCTCAAAAAGGCCCAGCCCGGCGAGACGTTCATGTTCAGCGCCAGCGCAGGCGAGGTGACGAAGAACTGCGAGGTCGGTGAATTTGATTTGAGCGCACACGCGAACCGCGAGGAGCTGATGGATTTCGTGGAACAGGTCGAACCCAGCACGGTCGTGCTTGGTCACGGCGACGAGCCGGCGCGGCAGTGGTTCGAGGAACAGATCCGCGCGCGCTGGCCGAAGATCAAAGTCCACCAGCCGCAGCCGGGCAAGGTGATCGAGGCGTGAGCCGTGGTGGCTCGCCTCGCGCTGCGAGGCGAGTTGGAAAGCCTGAGTTCGACCGCGGAAGACACAGAAAACACGGAAAGCAGAAAACGGAACGGGCACCGGCTTCCCGCGCGGCGCGTTGGCAACTCAAGCTGTTCGCGCCGTGCTGGAAGCCGGCGCTCCAAATTTCATCCCGTCCCCTTCTGTGTTTTCCGTGTCTTCCGTGGTTCACCTTTTTGCGCCTCAGTTGAACCCGCACCGCTCCAGCATCGCCTGAATTTCCCCGCGCGTGGCGTGCAGCTTGTCGGCGTTGACGAACAAATCTTCCGCCAGTGCCGGATACCAGTTCCTTCGATCCTGCCCGAGTCCCGCGACGTCCACGGGTTGGATGGCTTGTTGAATGGCGCGGAGCAGCAAGTCGCGCCGCGCGCCCGTCGGATGGCGCAACGCGGCTTCCGCGCACGAACGGCAGCGCGCGGCAAACGTCGGATGTTCGCCCAATAAAAAAGTTTCGCCCGCGAGTTCCGGCTTGCCGAGCCGACGGGCCGACTCGGTGTAGCTGGCCGCCGCGAAGTAAAGCAGCGTGAGCGCGCGGAACAATTCGAAGTCATGCATCGAGGCGTAGAGCGCCGCGACCAGCCGCCCGGCGCTGACGATCTCCATCGTCGTCTGCATCGAGTAGTTGCTGAGTTCGGTGGCGAAGTCTGGCTGGCCCCACTTCGTTTCAATCAGGCGCGCGAGCCGTTCGACGCCGAGCAGCGTGAGCGGGAAGCCCGTCGAGAGCAGCGGATCGATGAAGCTGGCGGCGGACGGCAGCAAGGCCCAGTTCGCGCCCGCCGCTTCACCACTGAGGAAGGAAAGTTTTTTTACGTGGACGAACGGCAGCGTGGCCTTCGCTTCGGCAAATTGCGCGCGCACGCCGGGAAATTTATCGAGGAATTGCTGCCACGACGTTTCGCCGCGTGTGAGATCGAACGCGCCCTGACGGCACGCCACGCCCGCGCTGGTGATGCCGTTGTTGAAACGCAGCACCCACATCCAGCCGCCATCGAAGACGTGATGCAGCGCGGCGTCATCGGGCGGATAGGGTGGGAGTTCACGCTTCAGCGTGTTCCCCGAACAGTCCCGCGCGCGGGATTGGACTCCAACGAAATGCGAGTAGAGCGCCTGCGTGGGGGGCAGATGCGGCACCGGCACCTCGGGCAAATCCAGCGCGCGATGCAGGAAGCCGCGCGGCCCGGTGGCATCAATGATGAAGTCGGCATGAATTTCCAACTGCTGCGCACGATGCCGGCCCTGAAGCACCGGCCGCTTCGGCTCCATGTTCACGCCCCACAAATCCACTTCGTCGAGATAGAGCGCGCCGAGTTCCCGCGCTTCGTTCATGAGGAACGCATCGAAGTCCGGGCGATACCAGTGCGTGTCCGCGATGCGGTCATTCGGCGACGCGGCGACGAGCAATTGCTTCTGGTGCGAGTCGTCATCGGTGAATTCCCGCCCCGCCTCGTGATGATAAAACGTGAAGCCGCGTTTCAAGCCGCAGGCGAGGTGCGGATACGTCTGCTGCCACGTCCCCCATTTGGTGAGCGGGCGGAGGCGCGGCAAGTCGTAGCGGTCGGCGAGCTGCTCGAGGAGGAGATTGGCGAGTGGCGTGGAAGATTCACCAATGGCGAAGCGCGGGTGCTTTCCTTTCTCCAGCAACACCACGGATCGGCCGAGCCGGCGCGCAATCATGGCGATGAGAGAGCCGGCGAAACCGGAACCCACCACCGCGATGTCGAAGGCGCTTTGCATAACGTGCCGCCAGCATCTTGCTGGCGTTTTCAATCGTCACCCAAAAATCAATCGCCCATGGGACGCTGGCGGCACGCTGACCACGCGGCCCCACAGGCTCCGGCGAATTCGCCGAGCTGCGCGGGGAGAATTTTCACGGGCGCGGCACCCACGTTCCACTCCGCGTCGCGCACGAACTTTTCCAGCGGCTCGAACAGCGCCGCGCCCGCGCGCGCGATGCCGCCGCCGATGATGACCGCCTCGGGATCGAGCACATTGATCAGTCCGGCGATGGCCACACCGAGCGCGCGCACGGAACGGAGCCAGATTTCAGTCGCGGCCTGGTCGCCCGCGAGGTGCGCGGCCACGAGGTCGTGCGTGGTCTGGAATTTCCCGCCGGTGCGCGCCTCGATGGTGCAGTTGCCGATCATCACCTCAAGACTGCCGGGCATGGCGCAAATGTCGCGCGGGCCGTCGAGGTCGAGCGAGATGTGACCCAGATGCCCGGCGCGGCCGAGCGCGCCCTTGAGCAGGCGTCCATCCACCATGGCGGCCCCGCCGACACCGGTGCCGAGGGTGAGCATGAACACGTTTTGAAAACCGCGCGCCGCGCCACGCCATGCTTCGCCGAGCAGCGCGGCATGGGCGTCGTTCAACACGGCCACGGGGTGCGGCAGGTTCAGAAAATCCGTCCAGTCCAGTCCCTCCAGCCCGCTCAGGCGCCCGGGCATCCGCGCAATGGAGCGGCCATCTGGTGCGGCCAGCCCCGGCGCGGCCAGGCCCACGGCGTGCGCGGCGGCCCCTTGCTGATCCTGAAGTGTCCCGAGAATGCGCGCGACCAGTCCCGCCCAACCGAGTTTTCCAGTCCGGTCGAAGGGGAAATTTGCCTGATCGAGCAGCGTCCCGTCGGGCGTGAGGGCTACGGCTTTCACGCTGCTACCGCCCACATCCAGACCCGCCAGAAAACTCATGGCCGGATTGTGACGGGGCCGCCGGGGGATTTCACGCGGTTTTCCCGGATTGGAGGGAAGACTGTGCCGCCTTTGCAGCGGGGTCACAGCGCCTGGGCGGGGGGCGCATCTCAGTTTCTTGCAGGGGTGAATGAGGTGTGAGGGAAGAGCAGGTGCCAGCGGTCGTTGCGCCAGAAGGTTTCCAAACACAGCAAGGCTTCGTCGCCGGCCTGACTCCAGAACTGGCCC